>Ga0126381_100008831_pt1 | contig 11290 bp, 6 predicted proteins | sample PanSoiMetPlot_28_FD_96465 | JGI IMG/M metagenome (GOLD analysis project Ga0126381, IMG submission 96465) | Tropical forest soil microbial communities from Panama - MetaG Plot_28 | ecosystem: Environmental > Terrestrial > Soil > Tropical forest > Bulk soil | place: Panama | collected 2016-02-17 | reverse complement strand
GGAAAGGGATAGGTGTCCGAGAACTCCGTGGAAAAAAGGCCAATTCCGATGTTTTGGGGTCAAGGCGAAGGTGAACGGGCCCGTGCAGAGGCCCCTTGGACTCAAAGCGGGCTTACGCTGTGCCTTTGCAAACCGCTGCCGTTGGTGGGAGCCTTCTCGCAGGGATTCAAAATGGAAATTCCCGCTGAACGATCCGCTCAGCGCGGTACCGGCAAAGATAGCGGATATGATCAGGCTGCAATTGCGGAAGCCGTTAGCACATTGCCGAACCGCTTCGCGCCTTCTCGCATCAACGATCAAAGGTGGCGTTCGAGGTTCTCCATTTGAGCATTCGGTCCTAATCCACAATTCTGTCTACTGGACGTTCATACAAGGGCTGGACAGATGATATCGGCTACCACGAGAAAAGGGGCTGGAAACAATTGAATCAGATTCTGCGCTACGTCACATTCACTGTCCCTCTGTTGATACTCCTCCTTTCCTCCTGCGGAGGCTCGAACCCGTCGCGGCCTCCTGCCTACGACGCCGCGATCAAGGAAGGACAAGCCGCCGCGTTGGAACTCGTCAATGACGGAGGCGCCTCCGCGGTTGCGATCGCCCTCGTGGATACCCACCACATCATTTGGAGCCAGGGCTTCGGCCTCGCCGACCGTGAGGCAGCCCAGGCGCCTACCGACTCCACCATGTTCGGCATCGGCTCGGTGAGCAAGATGTTCGCTGCTATCGCCGTGATGAAGCTCGTGGACAGGGGCGTTATCGATATCGATACACCACTGGTCAAGTACCTGCCGAGCTTCCGCATGTCCTCTGCAGAATATAAGAACGTCACCATCCGGATGCTCCTCAACCACTCTTCCGGCTTCCCGGGCACCGATAATCGCAACGCCGACGTCCGATCTCCCGTGACGGGATATCTGACTCAGACGCTTCAGACGCTCTCGATATCGCGGCTCAAGTATCCGCCCGGTTACATGAATGTCTATTGTAATGATGGATTCACCGTCCTCGCGGCCCTCGTCGAGGCGACGACCGGCACGAGCTACGTCCAGTTCGTGCAGGATGAGATCCTGTCCCCTCTCGGCATGGCGAACACCCGCTTTCCACTCGGTGCGTTCCCCGCCGGATCATACGCGAAGGCCTACGTGAACGGCGTGGCGAAACCGCAGGAATTCGTAAATACCCTCGCGGCGGGCGCGCTCTACAGCACCGCAGACGATTTAGCTCGCCTCGCGATGATGTTTCTCGGCGCCGGAGCAGTCGGTACGACCCGTGTACTTTCCCGCGCCGCGGTGGCTGAAATGGCTGTGGATCAGACCATCGGCAGCTTCGACCCAATCCACAACGACTCTTTTGCGTTCGGTCTGGGATGGGACAGTGTCACGCAGCCCGGACTCAAGGCAGTCGGTTTCGACGGATGGGTCAAGGGTGGCGATAGCAACGACTATGGCGCGGCGTTCGTCGTTTCCCCGCAGGCACAGCTCGGCATCGTGGTGCTCGCCGCCTTGGGAGGCGGCTCGACGCGAGCGATTTCCATCGCCGAGCGGGTGTTGCTCCGCGCGCTGGCCGAGAATCGCCGAATCGCAGCTTTTCCATCGCCCCTCCCGACCATCGTACCCCCTGTGGCCCCGATTCCCGCCGGGCTCCTTGCGGCTATCGAAGGGGAATATGCCCAAGGTAATTTGATAGTGCGGCTCGGTGCCCAGCCCGACCGCACGGTGATGGCGTGGTTGCGCTCCGACGCCGGCTGGACGGCGTCCGGATCGCCTTTGAAGTACCGGAATGATGGATGGTTCGTGAGCGATCAGGATCCTCTGAGGGCATTCAAGGTCATTGATACTGAGGTCCTGGGCCAACCTACCCAGTACCTCCTGAATCGCGCTCCTGCCGGCTACGGAGAATACCTCACCTACAGAGTGTTCGCTGAGCGGGTGCTCCGCAGACGAAGCGAGCTCTCAGCGGCCTGGCGGAACAGGCTCGCGTCGACCTGGCTCGTCGTGAACGAGAACCCCGCTGAGCTCGCGTGGAATGGTATGGATCCGCGCCTGCGTCTGGCCGCGGTACCGAACCTGGACGGCCTCATCGCGGTCCGTCCTCCTTCCGACGTGCCAGCTCCGGCTGCGGGACACATCGATACCCGGTTTTATCTCGTCGACGCATCGGCTAGCGACACCGTCGCGACAATGATGCTCATCATCCCGCAACTCTTCGGGCGCGATCTCGACGATCTCAACATCGAGGAGCGCGGCGGCTCAGAGTGGATCCGCTTCGGGAGCTACATGCATCAGCCGCTAGCATCGGTGCCGGTACTGCGCCGTGGTGCGACGGACGTCGTCGCCATCGGCCCAGAGGGCTTTGCGGAATGGCGCGGCGTCGCGAGTGACGTCAGTCCGATCCAAATCACTATCACCACAACCGGTGCATGGCAGCTCTACGACGCGACATTCACGAGCGTGGCCAACGGGAAAGGAAGCGGTGTGGCTATCCTGCCCGCTGGCACCGATCCTGGCTACATCACACTCTTCGGGAACCCGACGGAAACCATCACGGTCGCGACGCACTAATTGAGCATCGTTCCTTTCGTATCCTGACTACGCAAGATAGCAATTGCTGTTGATTCGTCTAATCTTAGCACTCGACTGGGTCGTATAATTACGAACGTCAATCACCAACCAACGTCTATCCTCTCCCTGACCTGACCAGGGAAGGGCAGGTGAGGGCGTTTTCGCTTGATGGCGCCCCGACTACTTCAGCGACATATGTGATATACGCATCTTCACGATGACCGGTCGCCGAGGCGACCCTTCTTGCGCGCGATAATGGATTTCCAGATCAAAGCGTCCAAACGGCCGCTACGCCAAGAAAATGAATCCGGCAACCTGTCCGTCGCGGACGGCTACCCACGACATGTCGGACTCCCAGCGTCAAGCATGGGTCTTATTGGCGACTCCATAAGGTGGACGCGTTTTCCAGCCAGGCATAGAGACTGGGCAGCACGAGAAGCGTCACCGCCGTGGAGGTAATCAGTCCTCCGATGACTACCGTCGCGAGCGGACGCTGGACCTCGGCGCCCGATGATGTGGAGAGCGCCATCGGCAGAAAGCCCAAGCCCGCTACCAAAGCCGTCATGAGCACTGGCCTGAGACGAATCTCGGCTCCCTTGCGTGCCGCTTCGTCAGCCGCCAGGCCGTCGTCGCGCATCTGAATGACGTAGGACATCAGGACGACGCCATTGAGCACTGCGATCCCGAACAGGGCTATGAACCCCACGCCTGCGGAGATTGAAAACGGCATTCCGCGCAGGGCGAGCGCGAATATTCCTCCAGTCGCTGCGAGTGGAACATTGAGGTAAATCAGAAGCGCCGGTTTGACCGCTCCGTAGGTTGAATAGAGCAGGATGAAAATCAGAAAGAGGGCCGCCGGCACCACCAGGCGCAGACGCGCCTCGGCGCGCTGCAGATTCGCGAACTGTCCACCCCACTCGATCGAGTAGCCGGGCGGAAGCTCGACCTGTTGGGCTACAGCCTGCTGCGCGCTGGCCACGAAGCTGGCGAGGTCTCTGCCACGGACGTTGGTTTCAACGATCAGTCGGCGGTGCAGGTTTTCGCGGCTGATCTCTGCGGGACCTTCTTCAATACCAATCTTGGCCAGCTGTTTGAGAGGTATGAAACCACCGTGGTGGTCCGATACCCTGAGTTCCCCAATCTCATCCGCGTTAAGGCGATCCTCGGGCCTGAAGCGGACCTGAATTGGGAACCGGCGCTCGCCTTCCAGGTAAGTGCCGACAGTGCGGCCCGCGACCGCTTGCACGGTTGCGAGAACATCGGCAGCGTTGATCCCATAGCGAGAGATGGCGTCCCGGTCGATCACCATGCGCAGATACCAGGTGCCGGCGATCTGCTCCGCCTTGGTATCGGCGGCACCGGGCACCGCCGAAACCAGCTTCACGACCTCATCGCCGAGGCGCTTCAACGTGCCCAAGCCCTCCCCATAGATCGCGATGGCAACGTCCGATCGCACACCGGCGATCAGTTCCTGAACGCGGAGCTCGATTGGCTGCGAATAGCTGAACTGGATGCCGGGCACAGCCTTCTCCAACGCGGCGTCGATCGCGCCTATCAAGCCGGACTGAGTCTTCGCCGTTCTCCACTGGTCGCGCGGTTTGAGAATCAGGTAAATATCGCTGATTTCGACGCCCATCGGATCGGTTGGTATTTCCCCTGTTCCAGTGCGCGAAATAACCGTGGCGACCTCGGGAAAGCGATGGAGCACCTTCTCAATCATGTTCGCGTTGCGAATCGATTCCTCCAGCGAGACGCTCGGCAAGCGCCACGCCTGTATCGCGATCGCACCTTCATCGAGACGCGGGATAAATTCTGCGCCTAGAAAGGGCGCGACGCAGAGGCTGAGCGCGAACATTCCCGCGGCTATACTCGCCGTTGCGACCGGATGGTCCATCGCACGAGAGAGCAGCGGTTCGTACAGGTTCCGAGCGCGCTTGATCAGCCGAGTGTCCTCTTCGGAAACACCGCGCCGCAGAAAAAGGCTTGCAAGAACCGGCATGAGAGTGAACGAGAGGAGAAGCGCCCCCAGCAGTGCGAACACCACGGTGAGCGCCATGGGACGGAACATCTTTCCCTCGACCCCCTGGAGCGTCAGGATCGGCAGGTAGACAATGATGATGATTCCAACGGCGAAGAAGATTGCCCGGAGGACCTCGTGCCCCGCTCCAAGGATCACGCGTGTCATCTCTTCACTTGTCAGCGGTTCATCGTGAGAGCGCTTGAGCTTAGCGATGTGACGCATGATGTTCTCGATCATCACGACCGAGCCGTCGACGATGAGTCCGAAATCGATCGCGCCGAGACTCATCAGATTGCCGGAGAGCCCTGCATAAACCATCCCCGTAAACGCGACCAGCATAGACAGTGGTATAGCGGATGCCACTATCAATCCGGCCCTCAAGTTGCCGAGAATCAGAAGAAGGACCGCGATCACGAGGATCGCGCCCTCGGTGAGATTTTTTCGCACGGTCTCGATGGTGCGGTTCACCAACTCAGTCCGATCGTAGTAGGTATCGACCGTCACTCCCGGTGGGAGCGTCTTCTCGATTTCTTGGAGCTTCCGGTGGACGCGCTTCGCCACCAGCCGCGAGTTTTCGCCGATCAGCATCATCACCACGCCGGTGACCACTTCGCGGCCGTCGCGTGTGGCGGCGCCCTGGCGAATCATGGGCGCAAAAGTCGCGCGCCCCAGATTTCTGATTCGTATCGGGGTCCCGTCGCCGCGCGTCGCTACGATGATGTTTTCGAGGTCGCGAGGATTGGCTATCAGACCCTCGGCACGAATGAGGTATTGGTCGCCCGCCCGCTCGATGTAACCGCCGCCGACGTTTGAGTTGTTCTGCTCGATGGCGTCGAAGACCTGAGCGAGCAAGAGCCCGTAGGATACGAGCTGAGACGCGTTTAACTCGACAGTCAGGGTTTTCAGCTGCCCACCATAAGAGTTAATTTCCACGACTCCCGGCACCGACTTGAGTTTGTAGGCAATGTCCCAGTCGAGAATGGACCGCAGTTCCATCGGGGAGTAGCCGCCGCCTTTAACCTCGAATTGGTAAATCTCACCGAGACCGGTCGAGATTGGGCCCATCGTGGGCGTACCAAACCCGGCCGGGATCATTTCGCGCGCTTCCGGCAGCCGCTCCATCACGAGCCGTCGGCAGAAGTAGATGTCCGTTCCCTCCTTGAAGTAAACGGTCACGGCAGACAGCCCGAACCGCGACACCGAGCGGATCTGCTCGATCCCGGGCAGTCCGGACATCGTGGTTTCGACCGGAAAAGTGACGAATTTCTCCACATCGACCGGCCCGAGGCCGGACGAGACGGTGAGAATCTGCACCTGGTCCGGTGTCACGTCGGGAACCGCGTCGATTGGAAGCTGTCGCATCGACACGATCCCGACGGCGACCAGCATCCCCGCGAAAATCAACACCAGGAAGCGGTTGCGCAACGAAAGCTCGAAAATTCTTTCTAACATTGTTGATGCCCCGCGAGTTCCGCGCCGTCACTCCTCGCCGGCGATCGATTCCTTCATGAGAACTGACTTAAGGTAGAAGGAGCCTTTGGTGACGACGCGCTCTCCCGCGGCCAGCCCTGACGAGATTTCGGCGTCGTTGGCCGAGGAGCCGGCGAGAGCGACCTCGCGCGGAAGATAAACTCCCGGTTTCTCCTCGATGAACACGACCGTCTTCGGGCCGATTCGTTGCACGGCATCGAGCGGCACCGCGATGGCGGCAGTACCTTGTTCGGGCGGCGCACGCAGGGCGATCCGCGCAGTCGCAAACATTCCGATACGCAGGCGGTGGTCGAAGTTGTCGATCTCGACCCGCGCACTCGCGGTTCGGGTGGCCGGATCCACGGTGTTGCTGAGGTAAGCGATGCGGCCGTGGAATGCTTCGCCCGGAAATGTATCTACGGTGACTTGCACGGGATCGCGCACTGCTACACGGGCGATGTCCTTCTCGTAGATGTCGGCCAACAGCCACACCACGTCCAGATCGGCAATGGTCAGAACCGTTTCATCGGGCTTGATCTGTTCGCCGACCGTGATGTGACGCTCGATTATGGTGCCGCTAAAGGGCGAGACGAGAGGAAACCAGGAGAGCCGACCGTCGGCATCGTTCCAGGTGATTCGCGCGATGGCGCTGTCGGGCAGGTCGAGCAGACGTAATGCCTCGCGCGCTTCGTTGTATGCGGCCTCGCTGCGTTCGAAATCTCCTTTCGCGGCGAGATAGTCGCGCTCTGAGGAAATCTGTTTCGCATACAGCGCCTTCTCACGGTCATAGTTGCGGCGCGCGACATTAAGATCAGCTTCAGCGCGAAGGAAGGCAGCTTTTTTTGCGCCCAGCTCGAGGCTGTCGAGTTCTGCCAGCACCGCCCCTTTCTTCACGTTGTCGCCGAGCTTCGCGTATACCTCGACTGCCTTTCCGGAAATGCGGGGACTCACGTGGGCGAGCCGATATTCATTGGGTTTGATGCTGGCCGTGGTTACGAGCTGTCGCTCCAGCTCCCGCGCCCGCGCGGGTTCCGTATGCAAACCTATCGTTTTGATAGCTTCGCTGGTGAGACGGATATCTTGCCGGCCTCGTGCAGCCTCGGTCGGCCTCGAGTTCTCTTCCACACGTGTATTCGATGTGCCTGTCTTGCAGCCGCCAAGGAATAGCACGACCATAATCCAGGTCGCGGCTGTTGACCACGATATGGAGCGTACATTCATGGCTTGACCAAGCTCCCAAAGTCCTGGCCGACGGCGGTTTCGACGCCGATTCGTGCCACCCGATAGTCCCACTGGGAGTCCAGGTACGAGGAATCGGCCGTGACGAGATCATTCTCGGCGACGATGAGTTCAAGTAATCCCGTTTTGCCCGAACGATAGGAGCCTTCGATCAATCCAAAACTCTCTTTGACCCGTCCGACAGCATCGGTTTCAAAGAGGCCGAGCGTCTCACGTGCGGCGTCGTAGGCGGCCAGCGCATCGCGCACTTGTTGCTCGACGTCAAGCTCTGTAGCGGCGCGCTCGTAGGACGCGCGCCTCTCCTCGCCACGCAGGGCAGTCAGCTCGGCCTGCTTGCGGTCAAACAGCGGTATCGAGATTCCCAAGGTCCCGCCGATCGCCCGGATGAATTGGCCGGGCGCATCGGCCGTCCGCTCAACGAATGCGCTGATCGTAGGGTTGGGTATGATGAGGCGCTTGGTCAGGGCGATATCGGCTGCCACACGCTTGATCTCGTAATCGCGAGCTTCCAGGTCCGGTCGATTCGCCATAGCAATTTGTATTGCTGTTTCCCGGTCGATATCGACGGGATTGCTGGAGAGCGAACCGGAAATCTCGATCGGGCCTCTTGGTTGAATCCCCAGCATCCGCTGCAAGACTCGCAGGCCGCCTTCATAATCACGGTGGGCTGCCAACGTCGCCTTGCGCGACTGGTCGTAACGCACCGCCGCCAGGTTGGCTTCGAGCTTGGGACTCTCACCGGAATGGAAACGGACGATCGATGCGTCACGTAGCCGCTGGTTGAGGTCTTCGACGCGCTCGGTCAGCTCCAAGCGACGGCGCAGATATATCGCCTGATAGAATGCGTACTCGGTACGCGCCTTGGTCAATCGTTCAGCGTTCGCGACATCTGCCCTGGCCTTGGCGAGATTCTGGTCCGCCTCGTTGATCCGCTTTGCGCGCTGTCCGGCCACCTCCACTTCGAGCGAGAGTGTTCCCGTGGGCTGCGCTTCGCTGCCGCCGGGCCCGAACTGAAAATGAGCTTGCGAAGCGCCTCCCTGGATCTGAGGATTGAAATGATTCAGATAGTGAGCCTTGATCAGTCCCGCACGGGCGTTCTCGAGTTCCTGCCGCGCCGCCATAAGGTCGGGATTTCTCTCCAGCGCGATTTCGACGGCGCGCTCCACCGTCAGCGGCTCACCTGCGGCGTGAGGCGGGTCGATAATGTTTAATGCGAACACTGTGAGGGCGATCAGCGCGAAGCAAAGTCGGGTTGACCCAGCGAGGGTGAACTGACCACTTTGATTGCTATTCCGTTCGGTCTTTGCACAAACCACGTGTGATGTCCTTGAATCCAGCGGCGCGTCAAGGCGCGCCGAAAATGACCATCGGCAAGGCTGAAGCGCCGATCGTCGCAGGCGAGCCTGCTCTCTCAAAGGCACGGCTTGAACCGCGCCGACGAGCGGATATCAGGGAATCAGCAAAGAATTACGGTTGTGCGCTCTCGTGGCGGAGCGTGGACGGGAAGGGACAAGCGGTCCCTGGTACCGTTTGCAGGGACGAGCGCCGCTTCGGCAGGGAGGATAAAAGAGTAAGCGGCGAGCGCTGCAGGGGCCTGCGAAGGTTGGGTGCGTTCAAAAAGATTCCCAAGCTGCGTGTCGTGGCAGTTAGACGGACATCCATCGGCTCGTTTGTCGGGTGCCGCCAAACCGACACCGCCGATGCTTTCCGCGCACTCGCCACCATTCACGACTTCGATCGCGACGTGTCCGGGCGCCACGCACAGAACCATATCAGGAAGCGCAACGCTCCCGACGAGCATCACCATTGCCGATAACCAGCAGAACGCGCGTCGCTGAAGTTTCCGAACCACTTCGATTATGCTCGACTGCCGCCTAGCCTAAGTCAACGAAACCGAATAGCTCGGGTGCCATAAGGTAGGCCCGTCCACCGAGTGACGCAGCTCACGTTTCCGCTTTTTCGGCGCCCCTTCCCAGTAACATAAGGACATTATGTTGCCTAAAAAGGCAGGGACGCCGCTTCACGCGCTTTGAGTCAATTTCCACTAACCGGGGCAGCGGCGACCCATAAACTGAAGCCTTTCGTCCATCACCGAACGCTCCTTCCACGGCATCTCTCCTTGTCGCCGAGGTAGTGAATGTTAGCTCGGAAGATTTCGGCGCGATCGCATGCGTGTCGCACTTCAGGGCAGAGGAGCCCAGGCGCTCATTGATTCGAATTCGTTACGTTAATAATGTAACACGGTTTCCCGTCTCTCCAATCTGGGAACGCAGAGCAGCATTAAGCTCGCGTTTAAAGTCCTTCGAGATGGAACTACTTACGCAGGCGGAGAATCGCTTTCGCAGACTACCGCCGTTGACGGCAGACATCGGAGGGTGGTACTGGCTGCTCTTCGGGACCAGTACAAACTAGCAAGCGTACCGGAGGATATCTACTCTTCTGGAAGCGAAAGGCAGGAAAGATATGCCCAAACAGTCCCCGATACCCGATGCGTTGGACAAGCCCTTCTATGACGCTTGCAACGAGGAGCGCCTGGTGATCCAGTATTGCTCCAATTGCCGTAGGTATCAGTTCCCGCCGCGGCCAGGGTGTACCCGTTGTGGGAACGCCTCGGTGGAGTGGCGGCAGCTGAGCGGCCGTGGCCGGATCATCAGCCGCGTGGTGGTGCACGACACCCCGACCTCCTCGCTGATTCCGGGGCAGCCCTTCAACGTCGCGGCCATCGCGCTGGATGAAGAGCCCGAGGTGGTTATGTTGTCCCATCTCCCCGGGACTCCGGTGGATCAGGTACCGGTCGGGGCTGCGGTCGAGGTGATCTTTGAGACGACCCCCGCGACGGGCCAAAAGGTTCCCGAATGGCGGGTGGTAGGCTAGACCCCTTTGGCATGAGAGACACGACGGAGACGCAAAGCAGGAGGTAAACTATGCCGCATCCGGGAGTTCCTCAGAGTTGGTTCCGAAACAAAGATGGCATGGGGCTGTGGGAGGGCCGAGGCAAGGTTGTAGCTACCGGCGTAGGAACGTCACCCACCGCGCGGCGCTGGGACGAAAAGCCCGAGACCAGCATGGGCGCGATGACCATCATCGCGATTCGGAAGGCCATCGCGGACGCCGGGATTTCGCCGGACGAGATCGACGGACTGGTTCTGACTCCCGAGTCCACGACCGGGGTTTCCAACGATCCGAACACCCCTCCGCCTCCGGGCTGGGAGCAGCACTTCAAAATGGCGTCTTTCCCCCAGGCCGGCATTACTCGGGGAGACATCGACTGGCTCCTCTTGAACATGCCGGAACTGAAGAACGTCAAGTTCATGATGAACGGCGCCATGTGTATGTCCGTGTCTTTTGTCGCCGCGGCGGAGGCGGTGGCGCGAGGACTCACCAAAACCTGCGTGGTGGCTCGGGGCTGGCACAACCTGGCCGGCCGCTACTATGTGGGCGTGGGGGCTAGCGCGCTGAACACGGCTTCTGGTCTGTTCAAGTACAGCAGCATCTGGGGCCTGCCGGCTTGCGGGACCACGGCCATGGTCTTCGAGGAGTACTGCCGGAAGTACGGCAAGAGCCACGATCAGATGGCCAACTTCGTGGTGACCCAGCGCCGGAACGGCCTCATGAATCCCGACGGGTACTACAGCCAGCACCGGCCAGAGATGATCACCGTCGAAGACTACCTCACGGCGCGGTGGATCGCCAAGCCGGCGAACATCTACGACAACGACCTGCCCATCATGGCCGCCTTGGCCGCTATCTTCACCACTCCGGAGCGGGCAAGGAACCACAAGCAGAAGCCCGTTTACATCTTGAGCCATGGCCAAACCCGGCCGGCATCCCAGGGCGTCACGCCCACCCTGGAGCAGTGGGAACAGAGCAGCGACCGCATGGGGCGAATCCTCTACGAAGGCGCGGGCATCGGTCCCGACGATCTGTCGTTCGAAAACATGTACGACGGCTTCACCCTGTTCCACCAGTTCCACCTGGAGGGGCTGCGGTTCGCTGCCCG
>Ga0126381_100008830_pt1 | contig 11290 bp, 14 predicted proteins | sample PanSoiMetPlot_28_FD_96465 | JGI IMG/M metagenome (GOLD analysis project Ga0126381, IMG submission 96465) | Tropical forest soil microbial communities from Panama - MetaG Plot_28 | ecosystem: Environmental > Terrestrial > Soil > Tropical forest > Bulk soil | place: Panama | collected 2016-02-17 | reverse complement strand
ACGAGAAGAATTGATGGAATTGTCTCAAAATGAGGCCATTACGAGTCTCCTGCGGGACTTCGCCGCTGGAAACAAGGCTGCGCTCGATCGTCTGATGGCGCTGCTGTACCCCGAACTGCGGAGATCGCAAACCGATGCCCGGGACGGACCAAGTCCGAAACATCACTGCGTTCGTAACCGCCAGCATGCTTCCCAAGCTTCAAGAGCTTCACGACCGCGGCCGCGTAATGTTTGTCATTTGTACGAATCATCTTGACACGATGGATCCTGCGATAAAGCGTGGCGGCCGCATTGACCACTTCGTAGGAGTAGGTCCCCCCGACGAACCCGCCCGCCTCAAAATCATTCAACACCGCCTCGGATGTTCCGGTGAGGATCGAAACATGTTGGCTGGTATTGGGGAGCTTGCTGCCCTCACAAGAGGGTTTATACGGGGCGAGATCGAAAGAGCTAGTGAATTGTTGGCTGAAGGTCCGTGTACAGCTCCTGAAGAGGCGCGAGCAAAGGCCCAGCGAATTGTGGCAGAGATGAAGCCGTCTCTGACAATTTCCGCTGAGGAATTGCAGAAATTTGATGAATCAAAGAAATACAGCTACCCTCATCTCGAGACAGGAGTGGTATGAACTGTCACATATGTAGCCAAGTTGCAGGAGACCCCTTCGGCGACCTCCTGGCGCAGGTGCTCGGAAGCGCTGAATATGTTCGCCGAGTGCCCATTGAGACTTTTAGTTTCGCTGTTATCCCGAGTCTCGGTCCCCTCTCTGACGGCCATGTCATCCTTTGCCCGAAGACCCACTACCGAAGTTTCGCGAGTATCCCGGCATCCTACGACCACGAATATCAAAGCATATTAAAGGACGTCAGATATCTTTTGTCTGACGTATATCAACAGCCTGTTCACATATTTGAGCACGGAACCGCACGCGACGGGTCGCGCGTCCTTTGTTCCGTGGACCACGCACACATGCACCTATTGCCGTCTTCCGTTTCCGTTGCCAAGGCCCTCGCCCCATATCCGAGCTGTCGTGTTCCACCAGGTCTGCAAGGTTTGCGTAGCGCAGCGGGAATTCATGAGTATGTGTTTTATGAAAGCCCCCAGGGCAACCGGTCCCTGTTATGTGCCCATGGCGGCCAGTTTGAGTCGCAGTTCTTGCGCCGGGTATTTGCCGACGCGATCGGACGCTCCCAAGATTGGAACTGGCGTCAAGCCATGAATCCGGCCGCGGTCGAAGAAATTTTTCAGAGAATCCGAAAGAAATGGCTAGAAATCAGGGAAGCGAAAGTGTGAGCATACGTTCTATGTAGCTGGAGATCCCGTTCGTTAGGTGCGAGTCCTTAGCAAACCGTTCCGATTCGAGGCGAGGGGCCACTACCTCCCTCCCGTTTCTGCATAACAGCACGGATGGTCTCCAGACTCAAAGTAGCCAATCTGAATCAAGTGCGACCCCGCTTGTCCCACAACTCTGGATGCCTCGGCGATGTTCTCGGGGCGAATTGCAACTATAACATTCCAATCCCCCCAGCCGAGCCACAGTCGCGCGGGATCTTGGCTGCTCTGTGCCTTGCCTGGCGGTTCCCTCAGACGGTCTAGTTCGAGATGGATACATCCCTCGTTTGCCACCGCAAGTTGTGTGAGCGACGGGAGTAGTCCATCACTATTATCCATCGCTGCGCTAACGAGTTCCGCTTCAGCTAGGTCGCGCATGGCACGTATCTGAGAATGAGGCCTGAATAGCGGAGATATTTCCCGATCGGCTAGCGGTTCTCCGCTCCTCAACAATAGTGCATCGCGCCAGAAGTTTCCTCCATGCCCCACGCTGCAAATCGCGTCCCCATTCGCAATTCCCACGCGGGTAACAACACGCTTACTGCAAAAACCTATTGCAGTTCCTACCCCAGTCAGTTCAGAACCCTCCCGCAAGTTTCCGCCTGCGTACTTTAGACCTTCCTGCGAACATGCCTCGGCGATGCCCCCGAGTAGCCTTTCAAATTCGGAGAGCCGGCAATCGGGATGCGCTTCCAACGCAGCCACAAAAGCCACAGGCGTCGCGCCTGCAGCTGCCAAATCGGATGCATTCGTGATCACTAGGAGCCATCCCATCCAATAAGGATCAGCGTCACCACCAATAACCTTGGCCGCCGGTTGCGGTACCGGATCTGTCGTCACGGCCAAGGTGTTCCCACCCACATCTAACGTCGCAGCATCATTTCCCGGCGAACTGACGTAACGCGGCAGTATCTCCGCCACGATACGACGCTCACCCATTTCCTGTAGTGTCATGTCTTTTTTGTCCACGCACTCACCTCAACTCAAGGGACCGTCATGGTTCTTCGCGGCTGGTTCACATGGGCGCCCAATTAGCCCTTACTTAATCCCACGAAGATACCACCACGACTCAACGCACCCAACCAGGTCAACCAACGAAACCTCAGGTAGCTAACCAGTGCGTTGCTCTCAACGTTCTCCAGAAAAACAGAGTCACAACAAATAAGCAAATCTCCAAAGACTTGTGCCTTTCCTTTTGCCCTTCCTGGGCAAACCTGCGCCTGATCCGCCCGCTTGCTCTGTCAAGGGTCTCCGCTTCGCTCCGATAAACGCGAAATCCACGCGCCCTTGACAGCGCGGACGGCCAGGCGCCTCTCCCCGCCACGAAGGGCATTTGCTTTTTATGCGCCGCTGTGTGCGTCACCTCTGAGAAGCAAAACCAAGCCTACCGAAAGGAGATTTTTCTATGCAGGAGATCAGCAAACAACCTGTTTTCGAGCTAGGCCAAATCGTCGCAACACCGGGCGCTTTGGCCGCGCTTAAGAAGGCAGGACAACAACCGGGCGAGTTCCTCACCCGCCACGTCAACCGCGAATGGGGCGATTTGCGCGATGAAGACCGCAGAGAAAACGAATACAGCCTTGAGCACGGATTCCGGCTCTTGAGCGCCTACAAAACAAACGCCGGCGACCGCGTGTGGATTATCACCGAAGCGGACCGCTCGGTGACCATTTTGCTCCCGGAAGAATACTAGGCCCAAAAACTTCTGAGAAAAGGAGACGAATAGAAATGAACGCAACGATGGTAGCAAGTGGAACGAAAGCAGTCCCGCATGCGGTTTCCTCGATTCAGGATATTCCGCTGGCGAAAATCCGTGAGTCCAAGACGAACCCGCGCCGCGTCTTCGATGATGCGAAGCTGGCCGAACTCGCTGATTCTGTTCCCGGGAACAGAATCAGCGTTATGTGGCTAAGCCCGTTATGTGGCATTCGGACGAGATGACCATACGTTAGGCAAGAGACCACCCCAGCAAAATCGGAGGCGTTCCATTGCAGGACTCACCAGCCGTGGTCGATTTCCAGATTGAACTTCCTGCGTTCGTTTCGAGTTGCACGGTAGGTACATTAGCGTTGCGAACGCTCACGTCGGTTTGCTATTTTTTCGTGGAGGACTTCACTCTGCCATCTAGCGCTGATTTGGCGTTCTGGCTGCTGACGACCTTGCTCAATGCATTCGTCGCGTTCCTCTTCGTGCTGCAGGGATTGCTCAGCAGATTTCTTTTCCTCAGTTTCTATTTTATGCTTTCTGCAACGGTCAGCATTCTGCAAGCCGTCGTTCTTTTTCATTTCGGGCTTTTCTCAGCTGAATACTCCTATTTTTTCTTTGTGACTCATGCTTTGGTGAGCGTATCTCTCCTCTTCAGCGTAACTGAGTTAAGTTTCCGGGTGAGCGGGACCAGGATGCTTCGCTGGAAAATTGCAATGTGGGTGGGGACCATCCTTCTCGCCATGGCCTGTTTCGGTGTGGAATCAGTAAAAAACAGCAGAGTGCCAAGGTTCTTGTTGGAGTCATCTCAAAGTGTTCTCTTGACGTGCGGGTTCGCAGTTGTCTTGCTATGTGCTTGGAAGGTCTTCAGAAATTCTAGGGATAGGGTCGCAGCTAAACTCGTCAGTGTATTGGGTGTCTACTTCTTGCTGTTTTTCATGGACTATGGGGCCAGAGAAATTTTTCCGTCTCTTATGACCGGCCTCTACACGCTATCTTGGATGTCGGGGGGGTGGCTGCCGCTTGGATGTGGTTTTGCTCTCGTATCCCAGGACTAGGACGCATGAGGACATGGTGTTCGCAGATGGAGGTCGCTGCAGGAACTCCTCCGGTTTGCGGACCAACGGGGAGCGAGCCGTGTTTTGGTAACTACCAGAAACGCCACCAAGGCTTCTTTGACGGGTGCTCGGATTCTGCAAAGCCTGTGCCAGAAATGTGGTGCTGGAAAAACACCGGGGATCGGCTCTTTTAGGCCGGAAGGCAAAGGGAACTGAATTGACTGCCCGAGCAAAAGATTAGTCACCTAAAAGTCCGAGAGTCGTGCTTGATACTCAGGGCCATCTTTAGATGCACGCGCAATCTCATTCGACCAAAAGGCCTCGCTTACCGTCGCACCACCGTCCCCCAGTGTCGTGAAGGTGAATCGGTACACTGGCTGACCTGTCCAGCTACGGTGAAAGAACAGTTGCGACTCTTCGTAAAAGATGAACCACTTGTCTTCCATCGTTCGAGGGATCAGGCCCTCGCTTAGTCGGGAAACTTGCTCCGGATCGAAAGCGGCATGATATGGAATCAGAACGCACTCTTTGAAAGGCTCCCACTTCCAAGATGTTCTAGTCGCCGGCATGTGGAAAGAGAATAACCCCCCGAGCCGAAAGAGGCCAATGTCCTGATTTGCGGGCCCCCGCGCTACCGTGGCGCAGTGCGCATAGCGTGTGCTATTTTCCCGACACTCACGAGGTGAACCCTGTCGCAATATTCGGCTTTGTCGCTGAAAGAGCTCGTTTGCCTCTGGGCCGACTCTCGCGATAACGACGCATGGGAGGAGTTCGACTCCCGGGTCAGAAGGCCCATCGGCCTGACCATTATGCGGACGGCCTCGCTGTGGGACGAGCGTTCGCGTTCCTTGGTGGAGGATCTCGTCCAAGAAACGTACACCAAACTCTTGAAAGACCGCTGCCGCCATCTGCGCGACTTTGCTATCCAGCATGGTGACGACGCTATTATTACGGGATATATAATAAAAACTGCCATCAACGTAACTCATGATTATTTTAGGAAACTTAATCGTCAAAAATCCGGTGGCGGCCAACCCCATGTTTCTCTGAGTCATATCGACCCCGTAGCGCCGTCAGTGGATCCCGATTTCGAAGTCCTTTTGAAGGAGATCGATGAACTCCTGAAGCGCTGCTTAACGGGGCCCGACCGGGAACGAGATCGTTTGATCTTCCGGCTCTACTTCCGTCTGGGGATGAGCTGTGAGGAAGTCGCCTTCCTGCAAACTATCGGTCTGAGTTCCAAGGGCGTTGGGAGCGTCATCGAGCGGTTGAAGCGCTGTATTCGTGAGCAGATCCTCGGGTCCGGGTCGGATTCCGAGGATGACGAGGAGTAAAGTTAAAAGCAAACTTCCCCGAGAACTCGTACTGTATTGTTTATGTGGAGTCTCCGAATTTGAAACGGCCATTCGACAAACATATCGATAACGACGAGCTGAACGCTCTCGTCCCCTGGTCTACAGACACCGGTCAAGAGCTGCGTGGGCTCACACAGGAGGCGGTTCGTGAGGCCGAGCGTCACGCGCAGTCATGCGTGGATTGCAGCAAGAAGGTGGCGAAATACCGCCAAATCTTAGACCGATTCTCGCATGTGGCGGTCTCGAAAGCCGCGCCTCCGGGAGCTGACTGTCCTAAAGACATCGACTGGTATGAAGTGGCCGTCGGGGTGTGGCCGGAGTCGGAGGCAAGCAAATTGATCATGCATGCCGCGCTCTGCGACCACTGCGGGCCGCTCCTTCGCACTGCTACGTCGTTTTGGGTTCAACCCCCGACTCCTCAAGAAGAGGAACTGGTCGCCGAACTGAAGGCGTCGTCGCAGCCCGATGTTCTCGATCAGCCGGTGCCGGCTCGGCCACAACCTTGGCGGCTCATGAGGTGGTTGGTTCCAGCGGCGGCGCTGATTGTCGCAGCCTTAATTATGTTGTGGCCGCCATCGTCGCCGCTCTCCGGAGTGGAGTTCGCCGAATTCGCCGTCAGCACTCAAAGGCAACATGCACAGGGAAACCTGCCACTTGACTTTCGCTCGGACTCTCAGGAGACGCTCAATGAATGGCTTAGGGCGAAATCGCCGTTTTCCCTGGCTTTGCCGGCGTCCCCGCCACCCCCTGGCGAAGAGCGGCCTTACCGTCTGGAAGGAGCCGGGCTGGTGCAAGTCGCCGGCAAGCCCGCTGTCTACATCGCTTACCAGATGCAGACGGGACCTGCAGGCCTGGTGGTGACGCCTGATTCGGTTGCCGTCGCTTCGGGAGGAGTCCAGGTCGCTTATAAGAAGGTGACTTTCCACTACCGCATGGTGGAAGGCTACAAGGTCGTGACCTGGTCGCTGCACGAGCGCACATACGCTCTGGTTTCCCGGGAAGGAAATAACACGCAGCAATCCTGCATGGTTTGCCATTCCCCTATGCGAGACCGCGACCTCAGTCAAACGCCGACTCCTTTACCTGCTCAGCCCGCAGTGCAATAACCAGTCATAGGCACAAAACAATACCTGGCACTTATGGTGTCGCCAAGGAGACGCCGCCGCGAAACCCTTCCTCCCGTACGATTCGTAAACGTCACGCCTCTTCGCCATGAATGGCGCTGCTTCGACGAAAAGCAAATCCTTCCGAGATCTCGTTATGTATCTGCAGGAGGAACAAATGAAGCAAAACCATCGTCGGCAATTGAACGAGACTAAGCGATTTCCGAGCCTGCTCGTGGCCGCCCTAGTGATGCTTGGTTTTACGGGCACCTGCGCAGCAGCCAAGAAAATCAAACCCCCAACGACTCCTGCCGCTATTACGCCACCGGCGGGAAACTCTGCATTCCTGAAAGGAATTGCCGAGGGTACTCAAGGCTATGTTTGCTTGCCCACGACCACAGGCGCTTCATGGACTGTTAACGCCAGTCGCCCCGAAGCGATTCTTTCTGTGAGCTCCCCGGGGAAGCACTTCGAGATCACCCACTTTCTCAGTCCAGTTACCAATCCCAACGAATTTGCCCCGACCCCCCTGCCTTTCGGCAGCCCGACATGGCGGAGCGCGCGGGATGGCAGCCTAGTGTGGGCAAAAGCGCTGACGCCACCAGTTGCCTCCGGTTCCGACCCGAGTTGTCCAAATACTGGCGCGATCCCCTGCCTTTTGCTCCAGGCAATCGGATCGAAAACTGGGCCCAGGGGCGGCAATCTCATGACGCAAACCACTTTTATCCAACGCTCGAATACCACCGGTGGAGCTGCCCCAACATCCGGCTGCTCCGTTCCCGCCGATGTGGGTAAGCAAGCGCTCGTTCCTTACACTGCCGACTATTACTTCTTCCGCAAGAACTAATAGCCACTTCAGATGGTCCGCTTGGAGGTTGAGACAGGAGGTTGTATGACCTCGCCGTTGACTTCTGGTGCTTCTAATCACGTACCCGACGCTCGTCATCTGTTCGAGCTGGCTACTGGCTTCATGCGTTCCAAGCACATGTTCGTCGCGGGCGAGTTGGGAGTGTTTGAAACTCTAGGCGAAGGTCCTGCAACTCTTGAGGAGTTAGTCGCCAAACTCGGTACCCCTGCCCGCACCACACGTATTGTGGTGGACGCTGTTACTTCGCTTGGACTGCTTGAACGTCACGGTGACCGATACCAGAACGCCGCTCTGGCCCAGGCCTACCTGAGCGGCCGCGGGCTCATCGACATGCGGCCCTTCATACGCCTCTGGAACCGCCTGAGCTACCGACGCTGGTTGAGCTTGGAAGAGTCAATCCGCCTCGGGAAAGGGGTGGCGGGCGAATTCAACTTCACCCCAGAGGAGCGGAAGATTCTTTCGGAAGGAGTGGAAGCTATCTCCGCAGGTGTTGCCCAGGCCCTGGCTGGAGCCTACGATTTCAGTCAGCACCGGCGGCTTCTCGACATTGGTGGCGGAACGGGTTCCTTCCTGAAAGTGTTGCTGCAGCATTACCCGGAGTTGCGATGCACCCTGTATGAATTGCCCGCGATTGCCGCGGTAGCTTACGAAAAACTTGCGGATCATCCGCTGCGTCCGCAGCTTGAGATTCTCGAGGGCGACTTCCTGCAGGACCCATTACCAACCGACCATGACGCGGTCTTGCTCGCCCACGTGGTCCACGTGCTTGGGCCGGAACGCAACCAGCGATTGCTGCGCCAAGTCCGCCGAGCGGTCACTCCAGGTGCGCGCCTGCTGATAGTCGATTTGTGGATGAATTCCACACATACGGAGCCGCTGATGGGTGCATTGATGGCGGGCGAGTTTCTCGTTGTGGGCGGCAACGGAGATGTCTACAGTGTGGACGAGGGACTAAGTTGGCTGGAACAGTCAGGCTGGCGTTTCATAGAGCACAAGCAAGTTGGGGGGCCAGTTACGCTTATGGTAGGACAGGCTGTCGGCTAGGCAGATCCGCATGACGAAAAGCCTTCTCGCATTTGACGAGACCAATTTCGAGTTTCGAGGAGAGCAAGACGGTATTCTGCTCTGGTTAACGCCGCAGGGCGATAACCTAAGACTGTTTCATTTTCCGATTCCGCCCGACATTGAAGCGGATCTTCATGACGTAGGCAGTGTGCGAGCTTGCTATAGACGAGTTGCGCGTGAGGATGGCTTTGGTGTCGTAGAAGTAGACACTGGCGTCGTGAACGATTGTTCGGTAGTGCGAACGATTTTCAAGGTCGCACAGGGGCGAAGGGGCCGAACATATCTCGGAGCGCTCACCTTTCCGTTTCGGGATTTCAGTTATGTCTTTAAGGTAGAGAGTCAGGAGCTGGGGATGACTGGCTTGCGTGAAGCAGTCGTGCTCGCGATGCTGATAGATATAGGAGAAGTATCAATCAACACTGGGAGCAACCAATTGACCGGCTGGCGTGATGATCCTTACGATTCGAATGAGGCGGGACCACTGACGCGCAACGTCTCGGAACGCCCCGAGTATGACTCACGTTTTCCAAATCACCCGTTGAGCCGCGCTCGCTGGGTTCTCGACCATCTGCAATCCACAGTTACGGTCGACAACTCAATTAAACAACGGCCGACATTTCCGCACTTCGCCAACCGTCCATCTTCAAATGGGTGAACATGGAGTCGCCATCTCCTTCGATGTCCGGTTCGCCCCTTTTCCTAGGAACGTATGCGCGGGGCACTCTCTGTGCAGTTATTGGTCTACTCGCCATTTCATGTTACTACGCGCACGCGTGGCGCAGGTTGCGAACAGGCCCCAAGTTGAATGCCATCGGTATCCCATACGCTCCATTCGAACCCGAGAGGCAAGGCTGCACCGGACTTCGTTACTTGCAATGGGGTGTCTTTTATTCTGTGCTTTTCTTCATGGTGGCCGCGGCAGCCGACGCGGAAAATGATTGGTTGTTTCGGCTGGCAGGCGCTTTGATGGGGTTTGCTGGTGCGATTTGCTTTGCAATGTTCGGAGTGGGATTTGTTGCACTGTGGAATCTCTGGAAGGAACTGGTACGGCAGCTCAAACAAGCTAGGACCAGCTCACTGCTTCTTTCTACTCCACTCGCCATCCTTTGCCTTGGGTTAGGCTTAGCAGCGATGGTTTTCTTGGGAATGGTCGTCGAGAAGGCCGAGAAACTCCCCAAGCTTTGGCAATTTTTGTTAGGGGGGCCGCTCTACGTTGTGGCATGGGTCTCGATTGCCAACGCATTGTTTTACTTGTGGATGGGCCGAAGCACCGCTGCATTGGCCTTGCGAATGATTCTGATGGTGTTCTTTTCTGTGACCATCGTTGCCGCGGCTAGTTTCAGTTATTGGTGGATCGCCTCCCAAACTGCGCTCGCGTTAGTCCTTCTTCTCTCCGCAATAGGCACTCTGAATGTCACCTTCTACTCACGCTGCGTGCGCCCCGCGGCGAGGGCATAATTTTGTGCATTCTTTACGCGACACCCGAACAAATCGCAGAGCGCGTCTTGACGGCGATCGGCACGCACGTGAGCATGCCCGGCCAAGTGTCATTGGGGATTTTTCTCCATGCGGCTTACCGGAAAAGTGGGGACACGTACTTAATGACGTCCTTATCTAGTTCAAGCAATTTTTCTCGGACTTCGGTCCCAGACCGACGAATCTTGTCGAGGGCACATAACGAGTCGCAATCAGGCGCAAGATGGTCTCCATCCCAAATTCTGAATGGAGGCTGTCATGCTCGAACAATACTTTCTCAGACCAACGACCGTCGATCGAATCCGTTCAAATTGGTTAGGTCCGCAGATCGAAGAGTACGTCGAGTGGATGCATGCCCAGAAATACGCGCAGCGCAACATCACTCGTCGAGTTGTCCTGCTATGCCACTTTGCAGATTTTGCGCGAGCGAACGGCGCCACCGATCTTACTTCCGCGAGTCCTCTAGTTGAAAAATTCGGCGACCACTGGATGGCCGGTAACAGGTGTTGGAATCTCGAAACTCGTCCCAAGCTCCGTAGGGACATGTGCAGCATTATTCGCCAGATGCTGCTGCTGATCCTCGAGGGTCGGGTCACTCGGGAGAGGGGCCATCCACCGTTTCAGTTTCAGTCGGAAGCGCCTGGATTCTTCAAGTACTTACTTGAAGAGCGCGGAATTAAGAAGCTTACAGTCGCTCGCTACGTTCGGGAACTGAATCGGCTCGCCAGCTACCTAAAGCGGGTTGGAGCTACATCGCTCCGCGAACTGTCTCCTCAACTGCTGTCATCCTTTGTCGTCGAAACCGCCCCACAATTCGCACCTAACACACGCCAAAAATGTCCCACGCGACGCGGATGACGAGCCGACACAGCTAAACTAAGGCAGGTAAGACTACAGTTCCTGTCTGGACGTGCAACCTCTTCTACCAGTCTGTGGTTTCTAACAGTTCGCAATAAGTTCGGGTCCGACTAGTCTTAGGGGTGTCCATGTGTAGTTGGAATTGGCTGAGATGCGAATACTTTTCGTATGCATATTCTCCAGGGTTCTCCTAGTATCAGCGTTTTTCTTGAATCCACGACGAGCGATGCCCTCTTCCTACGCTCAACCTCTTCGTTGCCCGGTCGGCTGTAAGGTTCACCATTTGCAGCGATCAACTGCTTCCTTTGAGAACGAATGTCTTTCCGGAGTAATTGATGTCTTTCAGGACTGTGCCTGTCCTTATGATGCTGTCATAACTAACAGTTTCGGCACAGCTAAGGCCCAAGCACTTTAGTGCAAGAAGTGCTCAAATACTCTGGCGTCGCCGGAGGTGATAATCAGGAAGGAGATCCCTT
>Ga0126381_100008829_pt1 | contig 11291 bp, 7 predicted proteins | sample PanSoiMetPlot_28_FD_96465 | JGI IMG/M metagenome (GOLD analysis project Ga0126381, IMG submission 96465) | Tropical forest soil microbial communities from Panama - MetaG Plot_28 | ecosystem: Environmental > Terrestrial > Soil > Tropical forest > Bulk soil | place: Panama | collected 2016-02-17 | reverse complement strand
GAAGGCTGTACTTACGGCGGCGTATGGAAATCAATAGATGCTGGCGCCCGCTGGACGCACTTGACAAATGGACTGCCCAGCATCTCGGCTCGCATGACTCTCTACGTGCCGACCAGCAGCCAGCTGTACGCGGCTAACACTGTGGACGGTAACAATTTCGACGCGATTTACATTTCGAGCAATTTCGGTGCGTCGTGGACACCGGGAGGTACCCTACCCGCAGTCGGTGAACCCGGCTGTCTCGGCACGGATCAGGCCTCCTACAATCTTGCCCTCGGGGGCGACCCGGCTACGCCCAATACCATCTTTCTGGGCTTGATCGGCCTTTATCAGTCAAACGACGCGGGCAAGACCTGGCGATACACACTGGATCAATCTCATTCGGATTTTCACGATGTAGTGGTCAATGGAGGAATAATCTATGCCGCCAACGATGGTGGAATTTCTCTCAGTACCAATGGCGCAAACTGGACTCAGACAATAAACAACGGCCTGGCTACGCTGCAGTTCATCGGCAACGGCCTCGGGCCTCAGAATGCCTCGACGATTATCGGAGGGACTCAGGACAACGGGTCGGAGCTATACCAGAATAATCCCGTTTGGACTCTGGTAAACTTTGGGGATGGCGGCCTCGCATCAATTTCACCCGCGGGCGGAGTCTATTTTGCCGAGGCCCAGTTGGGCGCACTGGTACGCTCGAATTCCGGGACCGCACCCTCGGACTTTGCTAACATTGCGCCCGCGCTGGACCAAACGCTCGGCGAGCAAGCCCCTTTCTACACCGCAGTGGTTCAGGATCCGAGCAATGCCGACCGCCTTCTGTTTGGGACCTTCCGGGTCTGGCAATCCTGCGCACCGGGCATGGTTGGATGTAACGCCACTGCCGGCGGTCCGACCGACGGCAGCTCCGCGACGCCCGTCAACTGGACTCCAATCAGTGCCGGGCTCAATCCGGGCTGTACGGCGGAAAGCGAGGACGGCCCGCAACAGGGTTGTCTGATCACCGACATTCGCGTGGCGCCGTCCAACCCGGCGATAATGTACGTTGTAACTGCAGCAAATGGCGCGATCGGGCCGTTTGCCTGGGTATCGCAGAATAGCAACACAGCGGCCCCGACCTTTGCCAACATCACTAGAGGTCTGCCGGCCGGTCAGGGCAGGGCGCTCTCGTCCGTTGCGATCTCGCCGGTTAACCCCGCCACCGTGGTGGTGGCCGTCACTGGATTCACCGCGGGTGGAGGGCACATTTTCGAGTCTACAAACTCGGGAGCAACCTGGACCGATATCAGCCCGGTGGTTTCGGGTTTTCCCAACATCCCGACGCTCAAGGTGATGTTCGACGCCAATGACACAACCGGCAACACGATCTACGCGGGAACCTCGGATGGTATTCTCCAAACCACGAATAATGGAGCGACGTGGCAGAACTTCAGTCTGGACAGTCTGCCGCTTGTTCAGGTTTTTGATTTGCAGCAGAATCCTCAGACACTGCTCGCCGGCACTCATGGCCGCAGCGCATGGACCATTAATACGGCAAGCGTAGGTGCGGCGGTAAACGTCAGCCCGGCCAACGCCAGTGGAATTGTCGGCCAGACTGTCGAGGCCGGCTCGATAATGGTCCAGAATTCGACTTCCACCTCTGCGGCGCTGCGGTCTGTAACAATCTCTGTGAGCAACCCGCAACTAATGTCATCGATGACATTGAAGGCAGGCTCGCAAAGCGTGACCAACTCGCCCGTTTCCACGGCAACCACATTCAACTTCCAGTCGCCGATAACGATAGCGGCCAACAGCGGACTCACTCTGGACTTGAGCGTGGTCATAGCCGCGAGTCAGCAGACGGCGATGGGATCCGCGTGGGGCCGTTTGGCGGCGGCGCTCGGCCGATGGCCAGACTCCCATAACGGCGAATCGGGCATGCGCCCGCGCGCGGCGCTGACGTTCGTCGCACTGGCGATCGGATTGGCTTTGCTGACCGCCGGCGGCGTGCGCCGCCGTTACCTGACGGTCTTTGCGGCATCGATCTTCCTGATGCTTGCCGCGACGCAAAGCGGCTGTGGCGGTTCGTCTTCGAGCACTCCTCTACGCCTGCCGAATGGGACCTCGAACCAGAGCGTCACCCAGGTTTGGGTGATCCAGTCGCCCGGTTCGTTGGCGGTGACAGGCGTTCCCGTTCCGATCGGGGAGGTGGCGCGGCTGGAATGATGGAATCGAATCCGGAGTACCGTCGCGTAGTTTCGGCTTGGACTGCAGGGACGGTTTGACGAGGACGGTTTGGCTTTACGCCCAAAACGCGCCAGGCCCGAGCGGCCGCTCGGGATGCGGTATTTCAAGCCGCTGCGGGCGCTGATCCTGGGCACCCTGCTGGTCTCGAATGCGATGTGCAGCGCTCAGCCCTGCGGCTCGATCAAAGGCATCGTCCAACGGGTCGCCGGTGCGCCACCAGTGGGTGGTCGCAAAGCGACCAGTCCTATTGCAAACGCCACGGTAACACTGCGCCCGGCCGAGGGCAGTGGGACTATCGACCAAACTAACACCGGGCAGGACGGGCGTTTCAGTTTCCACTGTGTCGCGCCCGGCCGCTATACGGTAGCGGCGGCAGGCGACCGGAGAACCGTCAACTTGTCCCCGAACGGCGTCGTACACGTCACGCTTTACCGTCGAATGATGTAGAAGCAGTTGTGCTGGCGGATTCACAGCAGCGTCATTCACCCGGGGCCCGATTGCGCATTTCGGAATAGCCGCGCAACCGCTGCATTTGTTGCGCTGGCGCACCGCAGGACCGGCCGCGCGGCATCAATGATTTTGCACCTCGGAACGCTTTTCGATCAGCGGGATCACATCCGCAGCGATGCGCGCGGCGATCAATTCGTTACAGGTTTCAGTGATATGCAGATCGTCGAAGAAGCACGGCCGGCCGACGCCGTTCAATGCGCCGCTTAAGTCCTGCAGCGGCAGACGGTGATCAACGGCTGCGCGATTGGCCGCCGCACGTGCATACCGGTACGTCGCAACAAAAAATTCTTCCTCACCCGGCCACGGCTGGGCATACTTCCGCTCGGACGGATAAACGTCTTCACGCGAGTAAACCGTGGGCTGCCAATAGGCCAACGTCTCGAATCCAAGCTGCTTTCCGGACTCATTCACCAACCGCAAGTTGCTCAGGTAATAATCGACGACTTTGCGCGGCAGGCCCGCCGGCGTACTTTCGTTTGACGACATCGAGTCCAGCGGGTTATCGATTCCCTTCAGCACCGAAACCCGAAAGAGCTGATAAAAGCGCCCGCAACAGGCCTTGGCGATATCTTTCAGGGTCCGTCCCAGCGGCGACTGAAGCACGAGTACTGGTACTTCATACTTGACGTATCTGTAAACGTACACGACACGGTCGCTATCGTAACCTTCCCAGTTGTCGAGCAGGCCGAACTCGCGCTCGCGGTTGTACTCGTCATCGGGGATGCCGGGGGTACCGGATTGCCAGGCGGCGAACGTGTCATTTATTCCGTCATAGAAAACGGCGATATCTGGTACGTTGTCTTCCCTCAGCTGCTCGAAAAGCGCCAAAGCCTCCTGGGTGCTTACATAGCCGATCTGGCCGAAGTTGGTGACTTCTACATCTTTTATTCCCCGCCTCGCCAGGATAGCGCTAAGTCGCGAGGGGATGGTGTAGTCGTCGCGCGCCCCATAACCCCACATCGTGGAGCCGCCAAACATGAAAATTCGCACTGGCCGTTTTCCCGAATGATGCTTAGCCTCGGCCTGGTTCCAGGTTGACCTCAAACCGGCATCATCGATGTTGATATACTTCGTCCGCAGTGGGGCTGGAAGGAAATAGACATAGGGATGCCACCGCGGACGAAGGAGTGAATCGCTTTTAACGTAGTCCTCAATCCATGGCGCGTTGCCGTACGCGTCAGTCAGCACGGTTTTGAGGAACACCCTATCAACTGGTTGCTCGCCGACCGCCATGAGAGCCAGCTTTGCCGCTACATTCAAAACCACGAAATAAAGCAGCATCAGCCCGACCATCAGCCAGGCAACCTTCAGCCAGGTGCCACAAACGACCAGCATGCTGCGCAACCGATGCGGATTGCCAGCTCCGATCGATTCATCAGTTATCCCAGCAGACATCACCTATCCCCTACCCAGGATCGCGATTTCGCCGCAGTAGGTTTTGAGACGCACGCTATCACAAGTCGCGCTCAAGGCGCATGAGTACGAGGTTATCGAGATCCGCGCTGAACCAAGCCGTCTGCTTTATGGCCTTGATGGCGCCGCCTACGTCGAAGTGTTGGATGCCTGCGGTTGTTACGGAAGCATTCAAGAGCTCTCCGCCACCAGGAGACATTTGATGTTGATGCGGCTCAGCGGTCTGGCTGGTATGGGTTCATGTTTCTTCGGCTCGCCAGCCATTCCTTATCCTGGAGCAAATGGGTCACATAGGGAAGCATCGCCTTGGCAACCACCTCGTTACCGGGTTCGATTAGATGCGCAACGTCGGTGTAAAAAGACTTCGCCGATCCGGCGAATATCCGGCTCAAGTCCACGATCCGCCGTTGCGAATCCAGCTCGCGAAGTTTCCGGTAGCTTTCAATGAAAAAGGGCGCGTATCCGCTACATTTGCGTTTCTCATCCGCTTCCACAGACCTCTCGAACGCTGACAACCTGTCCTTTTCAAACAACACCGGTTGCCAAAAGAAGAGGGTACGAATTCCAGAGCGTTGGGCAAGCGCCTCCACCGCATTGACATTGAACAAATAGGTTCTCACGACATCAGCGGTCAGGCGTTCATCATCAAGAGTTGAGCTGCTCGACTGAGATCGGGCGCATTTTCCTCTCCTTTCGAACCATCCCCAATTTGGGGCCAATTTTTCGGCTAACAGCGACGCCATGATTCCCGCGTCGGTAAAGCGAATCAGCGAGTAAGCACTATAGCCAGCGAGCCTGAAACGATGCTCGGGTCTCAGGAGATCCAGTTGACTGAAGGTGTCTTCATCATAGATTCCACCTGCCGCATCGTTCTCGAACGCAGTGGCAACATCATTTGCTCCGTCATAGAAAATAACGATGTCGGGTACTTTACCCGTGCGCACTTCATCCTCGAAAAGCAGGGCCTCCTGTGTGTTGGCGTATCCTTCCTGGCCATAATTGGTGACCTGGACCGACATTGCCATCCCCTGGGCGGCGAGGTATTTGGACAGAAAGGAGGGGATCGTGTAGTCGTCTCTGGCGTTATCGCCGAACATAGTGGAGCCGCCAAACATAAAGACGCGGATCGGCCTGACAGCGGAGGAAGCACCAGAGCGCGGGTTCCATGTTGCTCGAATTCCCTTATTGTCAATGTTTATGAAGCTGCTTTTAAGTTCCTGCATCATGTAATGGACGTAGGGACGCCATTGAGTCCTCACCCCGTCGTTATAGATTATGTAATATTCGCGTAACCAGGGAATTTCCGGGTACGCGCGTTCCACTGCGGGATTATCATCCCGGCGAGCATGGACTATCGGGGAGAGGAAGAACCAACAAACCAAATTGAGCGAGACCAGGATCGCGATGACAATTCCAGCTTGTAACCACAGCATCCCGGCGATCCATAGTGCTGTACGGAAAGCTGATTGGATGCGGATGCGGATCCCCGAGAGGCCGCGTTGCTTATTCATGTCTTACGAGGGCGGAGTTGCTGCCTTCTTAATCGCTGATACTCGCAGCACTCTTCACTCATCTCTCTAACTTGCCAAGGCCGTGAGGTCCAGAGGCACATCGGCAATGACGCTCTCGGTCCGCGTCTCGGTGAGCGTACCGTCGGAGGCTAGGACTTGTTCCGCGCCCTCGGCTTGGTGGCCGGTCCTCGGAGCGAGCACACGGACAACAGGCATTGGCCCGTAACTGTTCGAGGCAGCCAAAAAACCGAGCGCCCGCTTCACTTCAGGTTCAGCTTGAACACCTCGATCGAGTTGTCGCGCAGGTAGCGACGTTTGGCCTCGTCCTTGATTGGCACCGCCCATCCTTCCTGCGAGCAGCGCTGCATCGGGAGGATCGGGTAGTCGCTGGACCACAGGATTTTGTTCGCGCCGCGCGTGTTGGCCAGGTTCCACAATTCCTGTGGCACGTGCTTGGGCGCCCAGCCCGACGTGATCATATAGAAGTTGGGAAACTTTTGTAGCAGAGCCACGGTCTCCACGTGCCAGGGATGGCCGACGTGGGTGCCAACGATGGTCACCTCGGGAAACGCTATCAGGACCTCGTCAAGATTCATCGGCTGCTGCAGCCGAGCCTGACGCAGCGGCCCGGGGGCGCCGCAATTGATCTTGATCGTCATGCCCAGCTCGGCGCACTTGGTATAAACGGGAAAATAACACGCATGATTTGCCGGCAAGCCGACCAGCGCCGGCATCATCCAGATCGACCGGAAGCCATATTCCTTATACGCCCGCTCGACCTGCCGCACGGCGCGCATCATGCCGGTTGGATCGATCGCGGCGCATCCATACAAACGGCCGGGAAAGCGCTTGATGATGTCCGCCACTTCCTTGCAGGCGGCGTTGAATCGTTCGTCATCGATGCGTTGTCCAACGGAGTAAGGACCGGTAGGCAGTTCGGGTTGCCCGGTGGCGGTAAGAATCGCCGCCTCGATCGAACATTCGTCCATGTCGGCAATCATCTGCTCGACCGTCGCCCCTTCCATCAGCGCCTTCGAATTGCGGAACCACCGCGCGATGTTGGGGTCCTGTGACGGATTGGGCGCCTTGGGTGGAAGGCCAATGAATGGGTCGACCAGTTTGTATTCTTGCGCCATTGCGATTCTCCTCGGTGATTTTCGAATCTGCTCCGTATTCTGCTAACGATTTTTGGCCGGGATGACCGGCAAGACCACGTGGGAAGGATATTTTGAATCGTGGAAAACGGTCTGTATGGCGGATTGGGTGTGCCGCGCCAGGGCCACCGGCTCGCCGATGTTAGGGTTGCGGTCGAACTTGGGAAAGTTGCTGCTGCTGATCTCCAGCCGGATCTGGTGCCCCGGCAGGAATACGTTCCCGGTCCCGTTGAGGTCGATTTTGAACTCGTACACTTCGCCCGGCTGCATCAGTTCCGGATGCGACGGCGAATTGCGGTAGCGCGCCCTTAGCAGTCCGTCGCATAGATTGGCCGCGTAGCCGTTGGGAGCTACGTCCACCAGTTTGGCGCTAAAGTCGGTGTCCGGCGCCGAGCTCGAGGCGTAAAGCACCACGATTACGGGGCCGGTTACTTCCAAAGCCTCGGTCAGCGGCGGCGTGGAGTAGACCAGCACCTCGGAGCGGGCTTCCACCGAGCGCTGGTCGTAGATACCGCCCACGCCAATGGTCGGCGTTGGGTTGAACGGATTGTAGAGAAACACGTCTGGGGGCTGTGAGCTCGCTGTGTCGCGGCTCAAGCGTCCGTCGCCGTTAAGCGAATTCGCCCGTCCGGCGCTCTGGAGGTAAAATGCCGTCCACTGGGTTCCCGCCAGCGGCCATTCCTGCTCATGGCGCCAACCCTTGTTCAATACGTAAACGCGCACCGGTGCGTCGGACGCGACCCAGTTGTCGACATCGCGCAGCCAGTGGTTGAACCAGCCCAGCTTGGTTTCGCTCAGCGGCACCAACGAACGCCATCCGTAATCGCGCTCACCGATGGGCGAGACCTGCGATTGCAGCGAGCCGTGCACCCAGGGGCCGAAGAGCAGGCGCTGACCGGCGCGAGCGCGCTCGGTCGCGGCGTTCTTGCGCAGTCCGGTAAAATTGTGCAGCGCCCCGGCCACGAACAGGTCGTACCATCCGCCCATATGGAGCGCGGGAGCGGTTACGCGGTCGTGATGAGCGATGATGTTGAAGCGCCGCCAATATTCACCGTCGTCGGGATGGGCCAGCCAATCCTGGAAGTAGGGGGCGAGGCCTTCGAGCTTGAACAACGGCAATTCCATCAGCGGCATATGCGAGAGCGTGCGCCGCAGGCGTTCGACACTATCCAGAATGTTCTGCCGCTCCGTCTCACGCTGGGTGGCTGACAGGGGTAGTCGATCCAGTTGGCCGAGTGCGAGAAACTGCGCGACCCATGCGGCAACGAAACCGAGCCTGAACGCGCCACCTTCGTAGATCCATCCGTTGTGAAAATCGGCGGCGCTAACCACCGGGCAGATCGCATTGAGATGGGGCGGCGCGGAAATCGCGGCCAACAACTGGGTGGCGCCCACATAGGAGGTACCGAACATTCCGATCCTGCCATTTGACCAGGATTGTCCGGCGCACCACTCGACCGTGTCATAACCGTCGTTGATGTCACAGAAAAAAGGCACGAACTCGCCGTCCGAAGCGAAGCGGCCGCGGCAGTCCTGAATGACCACCGCGTAGCCGGCTTCGACCGCGTTCAGGACATGCACGGTATCCAGCACCATGCGCGGAAGAGTCTTGCCGTAGGGAGTGCGCTCCAATAGCACCGGGTAGCGGGCTGCTGGGCTTTGGCGGAACACGTCAGCGCGCAGCACCACGCCGTCGCGCATCGGAACGGGAACGTTCTTATCAATTATTATGTCAGCCACCTGCGATTATCCCTTGATCTGAATGCCTCCATGGAGAGCGCGTTATGAACCGGCGCCGGTGCGCGATCATTGCGCAGTCAAAGCCCCAGCGCAGCGGCCACCCGCTCGAGATGGTCCTCGCTGGTACCCATCAAAACCTCTTCGGAGCGGGCGCGGCGAAAATAGAATTGAAGGTCGTACTCCTGCATGTAGCCAATTCCGCCGTGGAGCTGGACTGCGTTGGCGGTTGCCATGGTGTAAGCCTGCGCTGCGAAAGCCTTTGCCGCGCTGACTTCGTAATCGCCTCCCGATCCGCGGTCCATCGCCCAAACCGCCTGGCGCGCGGCGAGCTCGGCGCCGTCGGCCATGATCGCCATGTCGGCGCAAATGTGCTGCACGGCCTGAAACGAGGCCAGCGTGCGCCCGAACTGGACGCGCATCTTCGTGTACTCCACGGTCATGTCGAGCACCTGACGCGTTCCGCCCGCCATCTCGGCAGCACGCAGAGCAACCAGGCGGTTCAATGACCGATTTACGATCGGCCAGCCGCGATCGCGCTCGCCCACCAGGTCGCCGGCGGCGGCCGCGACGCCCTTGAAGTCCAGCTCGGCGGCCGGATCACCTCCAGTGGTTGCAAGACTACGCCGCGCTAGTCCGGCAGCGTTGCCGCCAACCAGCATCAACGTGACGCCAGTTTCGGTATCGCCCGCGCTGGTGCGGCCCGAGCACAGCAGCAAATGGGCGGCATGGCCGTACTCAACGAAGCGTTTTAGGCCCGTCAGGCGGTATCCGTCGCCGTTGGGAGTAATCGCCAGCTTGACGGCTTGCGGCGTCGGGCGCGGGTCCGCTTCGCTGAAGGTGGGCACCACAATCAGCTCTCCCGCGATGATCTTCGCAACCAGATCGGTTCTTTCCGCTTCCAGCAGCGTCAAGCCGGCGGCCACCGTGTGAATGTAGGGAGAAGGCAAACATGCGCGCCCCAGTTCTTCGGCCAGCAGGCCGGCGTCGATCAAACTGCCGCCGATCCCGCCGGCACTTTCCGGAAACGGCAGCGCGAGCCATCCCAGGTCGGCCATCTTGCGCCACAGCGCCGGCGAGTAGCCGAGCGGATCGACCTCGATTTGCCTGACGACGCTCTTGGGCGCCTCCTTGGCCAGAAAACCACGAGCGCTGTCGCGCAGCATCTCCTGCGCTTCGCTCCATCCCAAATCAATCACGACTTACTCCAAGGGTTCGGTTCGATACCAAACAGATTTGCGGCCACATTATCCCCGGGGCATCCCGAGACCGCGCTGCGCAATGATGTTGCGCATCACCTCGTTGGTGCCGCCCGCGAACTTATACAGCGGGAAACTTCGGTACAACTTCTCCAGCCGCCCCCCGATTGGTGCCAGCGGGTCTTCGGCGGCCAGCGCGGCGTGGGGGCCCATGATATCCTGGGCTGCGACGGCGATTCGCTGGTTGAGTTCGCTCATGAAGACCTTGAAAACCGAGGCCTCCGCATTGGGCACCAGGCCGCATTGGATCATCCAGGCACTGCGCAGCGAGAAGAGGTGCAGGAGTTCAATCTCCACCGCAAGCCGCGCCAGCGCGATACGCACGCGCGGCTGTTTGCTCAGCGGGCGTCCGTCAACCACGGTATTTTTCGCGTAATCGATCAGATGCTCCAGGTAGCGGCGCGTGCGCGTGTGAGGCATCAGCCGCTCGAAGTCCAGCGCCATCGTCACATAGTTCCATCCGTGATTTTCCTCGCCAACCAGGTTGTGCGCGGGAATCCGGACGTCTTCGAAGAATACCTCGTTGCTGCGCTCGCTGCCCATTGTCGCGAGTGGCCGAATAGTCACTCCTGGAAGCTCGATCGGAACTATGAAGATGGAAAGTCCGCGATGTTTGGGTACCTTGGAGTCGGTGCGCGCCAGCAACCAGATGTGAGTCGAGTGATGGGCGGCTGAGGTATAGATTTTCTGTCCGTTGATTACGTAGTTGTCGCCCTCGCGCGCCGCCCGGGTTTGCAGCGAGGCCAAATCCGACCCCGCGTTTGGCTCGGTGTAGCCGATCGCGAACTCGATCTCGCCGGTGAGAATTTTGGGCAGGTACTCCCGCTTTTGCCGCTCGGAGCCGACGCGCATCAGGGTCGGCCCGGCAGAGTTGAGCGTCAGTCCGCCGGTGGGCAGGTTCTCGGCCGCCATCTCCTCCAGGAAGAGCCACTGATCGATCGCGCCGCGCCCTTGCCCGCCGTACTCCTGGGGCCAACCGATGCCAAGCCATCCCTGCCGGCCCATCAACCGGACGAATTTTTTGCCCAGTGGGCCGATCGCGTACTGCTCGCGCTCGACCTCGTCGCGAAGCTCGGTAGTCAGGTGTTCCTGGATGAACTGCCTGACCTGCTTTTGAAAAGCTTCCTGCTCCGGGGTAAGGGAAAAATCCACTGCCGCCCTCACCAGTTCCAATAACGTCCCGAAAAACGCTTGTTGCGCTCCTCGATCCCTCCCTTTAGGCCCTTTTCGCGGATGGTCTCGCGGAAGTCGAATTCGTCGGACTTGCGTTTTATCTGCAGGGCCAGCGGATGAATCGTGTAATGGGGCAGGAAAAAGCTCGGTATGCCCATGGTGCCATAGATCTCATGCTGGAAGGACTTGCTGAAGGCCAGGCTGTCGCGCGGCAGGCTGCAAAGCGCGTGGATTAGTTCATTGATTTCGTCGTCCAGCTTGTCCATCGGGACGGCGTGGTTGATGAAATTGAAGCGCTCGGCTTCCTG
>Ga0126381_100008828_pt1 | contig 11291 bp, 10 predicted proteins | sample PanSoiMetPlot_28_FD_96465 | JGI IMG/M metagenome (GOLD analysis project Ga0126381, IMG submission 96465) | Tropical forest soil microbial communities from Panama - MetaG Plot_28 | ecosystem: Environmental > Terrestrial > Soil > Tropical forest > Bulk soil | place: Panama | collected 2016-02-17 | reverse complement strand
ACGCCCGCGAGGAGATGGAAGCCTATTCGCGTCTCAGTCTCGCGAAGCGCCGTGTGGAAGACTTCGACCGCCAGGCCCCGGTCATCTGCCAGTCCATCATCGCGAACAGCCGCTATAAACAGGCCGCACTCACTCTCCTGCAAGGGACCGGCAATTATCGGCTGGCCGGCGCGGCCGGGTTTGACGACGCCACAGTCACGGCTCTCGAAGCTCTTCTCGGCCGCATCCCGGTCGCGGGTTTCCTCGAGCCCGGCTCTGCTCCAGAGACCCTCGCGCTCAGCCAAACGGTCAATCTCGATCTAACTCCTTTTTTCCTGCCCGGCGACGATCTGAAACGGCTCAAGCTCACCACTCTGCAGGCCATCCCGCTACGAGGACGCTCTTCGACGGAAGGCGCGCTCTTTCTCGCCGGGCTCGAAAACCCCGCCATGCCGATCACGGCCGTCGACCTGCTGCCGCTCGAGGTGCTGGCATCGCGCATCCAGTCGGTCCGCAGCCAGACCATGATGCTCGAAAGGCTAGTCGAAGCCGAAAAATTTGTGGGTCTCGGCCAACTCGCGGGAAACGTCACCCGCCAGCTCAACAACCCGCTCACCGTGATCCTTGGCTACGCCTCACTGCTCGACGAAACCGAAGACCTGAACCAGCAGACGCACAAGGCGATCGAAGCCATCCTCAACGAGGCGCGCCACATGCGGCTTACGCTCGAGAGCCTCGCGCGCATTTCGCGGCCGCAGACCGACCAGATCGCCGCCATCTCAGTCACCGAGCTTCTCGGCGACCTCGAACAGCTTCATCGCTCCGAGTTCGTTCAACGCTCCATTGATTTTCGCGTCCATATTCCGCCTGCGCTGCCTCGCGTCCTCGGCAACGCGCAGCAGGTGCGCCAGGCCGTTCTCTACTGCCTGCAGTTCGCCATGGAAGCGGTTGAAAAACTCGACGCCGCCGTCGAGAAGACCGTTCGTCTCGAGGCCGTTGCCGAAAAGAACCAGGTGCAAATCCTCGTTGCCCACACCGGCTCCAAGTTCGCCTCACCCGCTCGCGCGTTCGATCCCTTCGTTCCCGAGCCGGCAAGCGAAGACTCCACCAGCATTGCTCTCAGCATGTGCGCTTCCATTTTGCGTGAAAACAACGGTAAAGCGTCCGCCCTGAACTTCGAGCCTCGCGGGGCGGGCATCCTGCTGGAACTCCAGGCGGCGTAAGAGCAGGGAACAAGGCAACAAGGGAACAAGAATGCTAGGACCCAACGCTAATCCTTGTTCCTTTAGCACCTTGGTCCCTGCTCCTCGTTCCCTTAGTCCCTCGTTCGCTGCTTCTCAGCCTGGGGGCCAGGTCATGTGGCGTCCGCCGAGCAGATGAACGTGGATGTGGTCGACGGTCTGGCCGCCATGATCACCGGTGTTAATCACGGTGCGGTAGCCCTGCTCGAGGCCCATGCTGCGTGCGATCTCAGCCGCTGCCCATAGCAGATGACCGAGAAGCTCCTTGTGTTCCTTTTCTGCCTCAGCAGTCGAGGCGATGTGCTCTCGCGGAACAATGAGGATGTGCACCGGCGCAACGGGCTTGATGTCGGCGAACGCGTAGCACAGGTTGTCCTGGTAGACCGACTTCGAAGGAATGCTCCCATCGATGATCTGGCAAAAGAGGCAGCTCATGGTCAGCTCCGAGTCTACCGCACAGAGGAACAGCTGCCCGCATCGTTGCGATTCGGATAACGGAGTACGAAGGGAACCCTTAGGACGCACATCCGGTCTTGCGTGACCACTCATCGGCATCAGGATTGCCGGCAGAGTCGAGGAATCGGCGAATCCTCGGTTGAGGGCTGTAGTTGAGGTGTCATGGAGATCTTCGGGCTCATTGGTTGGCGGGTTTGTTGCGAATGAGGAAATCGCACGTGCATGGTGCCTCCACCCTAAAGTACTCCGGACGACGCGCGACAGTAATTGACTGAGAGGGGTGGGGACCGTAAGTTCAAAGTGAGTGCAATTGAACCTTGAGCAAGTGTTGATCGCACTTCTATGCAGAAAGCCCGCCGAAAGGCGGGCTTTCTGCTTCTCGTGATTGACAATAGGGCAGAGCCTCGCATGAGAACTTGCGGACGCTGCAACACAAAGCGCTCAGGCGGTCTCGCCCGATTGCGGAGGCTCGGTTCCGAGATCTCCAGAGCGTGCGCGCCAGCTCTGGCGGAGCCGCTCGCGTTCCTCTGGGCTCATGCGATCCCGGCGCTCGAAGTGCCGGCGATGTCCGCGCTCGTGTCCACCGCCGCTCCAGCTACCGAAGAGGATGCGGCAGAGCAACAGCAGGCCGAGCGCCTGCCAGAAGGTGATCAGGCGCAAGCCGAAGAGCGGCGGGAGCAGCCAGTTCCAGAGATACTTGATCAATTCGCCGCAGAGGTAAACAACAAGTACGGCGGCGATGGGCGCGACGACAAAGAGCCATTTCCTCTTCATATCCATTCCTCATTTCGTAGAAAACTCTTTATGGATGCGCTCCAGGCGCTCGCGCAAATGGAGCACAGCATAGCGTTTGCGCGAGAGCAGCGTGTTGATGCTCATGCCGGTGGCGGCAGCGAGCTCCTTGAAGCTGCGGCCCTCGAACTCGTGAGCGATGAAGACTTCGCGCTGCTCGCGAGGGAGTTCGGCGAGTGCGACCTCAAGTTCATCGAGGAGCACGCGGCGAAGGTAGAGCGCTTCAGGAGAGGCGTCGGGCGATGGAAGCAGATCTTCGATGCCACTGGAATCGTTCCCTTCACCGTCGCCGATCGCGTCAGAGAAGTTTGCGGGCTTTTTCTTGCGAAGGAGATCGATGATCCGGTTTCGTGCGACGCGGAAGAGCCAGCCACTGACGAAATCGATCGGCGTCAACAAGCGATGCGCCTCGACCAGTTCACATAGGACCTCCTGCACGAGATCCTCGACGTCAGCCTGGTTGGGCACCCGGCGCCGGATGAAGCTGCGCAGGCGCGGTCGCTCGGCGGCAATGACCTCGGCGAGGCTTCGGTTTTGCTCAACCATCGCGTTCATGTCCGGCGGCCTCTCTGAGAGGCCAGACGAATGACGGCGGGAAATATTGTAGGTGAGGAAGGGGCTCGACGGCGAAAGCAGGAAAATCCTGTTGCTCAAGTGACTCAAATCACTTGCCGTTCGATCCGTGAGCGAGCAGAATGACTGAGGAAAGATGCCCGTCGCCACGTTTGTGCCGCATCTAAAAACCCAATAAAATAGTCTTTCAGATCCCCGAACCCCTCAGCGCTGTTTGCACGAGATACGACCTTGCAACGTTGATGTTTTGAACGTTCGGAGTCGGGATTTCAAAGCGTGTGCAGCCGCGCCCCAAGCGCCTGCCGCAGCGAATCGAGGATTTTATCGTGGCAACTGCAAACACCTATCCCATTTATGAGAAGCTCAGCCAAAAGATTCTGGGCTGGACGACGCCCCGTCGGGAGATTGGTGGCGCTCAATTTGTAGAAGGGCTTGACCGGCTCTGGCTGGCGTTGCAATGCCCGATGCACGCATGGAGCTGGCCACGCGCCAACAAGGAAGAGCGCTTTGAGGGGTATGACGCCCACCAGACGTGCTGGAAGTGCATGTCACGGCGCCTGTTTGACACGCGGCAGTGGCATTCGGGTCCCATCTACAGACGGCGGGCCCTGCAAGCACGATAAAGATCACTCAATGACACCGGGAAGTAGAAAAGCCCCTTGCTTGCGAGGGCAAGGGGCCTGGAGATCGGGGAGCACTGTGATTGAGGGGTCAGGTGTCGACTCGTTATGCGACCGCGAGACCTAATGCGCGGTTGATTCGATACTGGATCGGATCGGTAATGTCTTCAGAGCTCGGCGCCATTGTCACCGGGACAGGCGCAGGTATCTCGTATGTAGGTTCTGCGGAAATCGTCGGTGCGGTGATGGGTGTCGGTTGATGAATTGGCTGGTGGAAGGTGCTTACCGGCTCGAGAAAGGGCTGGAGGGCGAGCAGAGCGTTCTCAATCTGCTGCTTGCGAAGCTGCAGCCAGTTATATTCATTAAAGATCTCGTGCAGCTCGGCATTTGCCTGTTCAAAAGCTTCCAGATACGAAGTGCGGCAATCCTGTGCTCCCATGGTGTTTCTCCTCTTGCGGGTTCCGAACTGCGGGCTCTTCGTGTGGACTCTGCTCGGCTGTTTCAGGTCCACTTGGGGAAAGCAAAAGCAGTCGAAATCTGCTATGTGGGACAGTCTAGCCAGAGGTAATCAATATCGACATTACCCGAAGTGTGTATGTTGGCTCACGGAGGTGCTAGGGCTGGCCGATAAATCTTTGAAATAAATTGCGGTTCGGCCAAATTCGAAGGTAATCATCCTAGCAGACAGTCGGAGCGCCGTCCTCAGCAGAGCGGGCGAATCTCGCTGGAGGTGCCTCCGGCGGCCGGAACGTAGCATTTCTGGGTGTAGTCCATGACCATGCGGTCGGCATTGAACCGCCACCCAAGGGTGCGGATGGTGCGCTTCATGCGCTTGATCCAGCCGCGGGGCAGGCCGTCGCGGTCGCGTTCGTAGTAGAGCGGGATCAATTCGCGGGAGAGGACGCGATAGAGGTCTTCCCCGTCGCGGTTATCGTGGACGTCCATGTTGGAGTGAGTTCGCCCAGTGCCGATGGCGAAGCCGTTCAGGCCGTCATAGGCCTCGGCCCACCAGCCGTCAAGGACCGAGAGATTCAAGCCGCCGTTGAGAACGACTTTCTGGCCGCTGGTGCCGGAGGCTTCGAGCGGGCGGCGGGGATTGTTGAGCCAGACGTCCACTCCCTGCACGAGATGGCGACCGACGTTTATGTCGTAGTCCTCGATGAATAGGAACTTGTCGGCGAAGTTGGCGGCGCGCATCATCTCAGCGATCTGCTGCAGGACTCGCTTGCCGGGCTCGTCGTGAGGATGTGCTTTTCCGGAAAACAGAAACTGCACGGGGTGCTTGGGATCGTTGACCATGGCCGCGAGGCGCTCGATGTCCTTGAGCAGCAGATTGGCGCGCTTGTAGGTAGCGAAACGGCGGGCGAAGCCGACAGTGAGGGCATCGGGCGACAGGACCCGAGAAAGGCGCTGAAGCGTCTGCGGGGACTCGTCGCGGCGTTCGGCCTGTTCGACGGCCCGGCGCCGTCCGAAGTCGAGGAGCTGGGCTTTGAGACTGAGGTGCGTTTCCCAGAGCTCGCCGTCGTCGACGTCTTCGATCGCTTCCCAGGTGCTCTTGGAACCGCTGCGCTGCTGCCAGCCGACGCCGAGATGCCGGTCGTAGAGTCGGGCCATTTGCGGAGCGAGCCACGAGGGGACGTGCACGCCATTGGTGACGTGGCCGATCGGGACAGCGTCTTCAGGGCGGCCCGGATAGAGGCTCTTCCACATCGCGCGCGAGACCTCGCCGTGCAGCGAGGAGACGGCGTTGACACGGCGCGCCAGCTTGAGGCCGAGTACCGTCATGCAGAATGTCTCGCCGTAGTCGGTGGGATGCTCGCGGCCGAACCCCATCAGGTTGTCGTGCGAGATGCCGAGCCGGTCGCGCAGTGGTCCCAGATGCTCTTCGATGAGATCGGAGTGGAAGCGATCGTGGCCGGCGGGCACCGGTGTATGAGTGGTGAATATGACCTCGCGCGGGATATGACTGGCCGCCGCGTAAAAGTCCAGGCCTTCTTCTTCCATACGGGTTCGAATCGCTTCAAAGACCGCAAAGCCACTGTGGCCTTCGTTGAGGTGCAGGACACTCGGGGATATCCCCATGGCCTTCAGCGCACGATAACCGCCCACTCCGAGAAGAAGTTCCTGGCGGATACGCGTGCGTGAGTCACCGCCGTAGAGGCGCGAGGTAGTGTCGAGGTCTTCAGGGGCGTTGCCGGGTACGTTGGAGTCGAGCAGGAAGAGATCGCAACGGCCCACCTTGATCTGCCAGACCTTGGCGCGAATCGCAGAGCCGCGCGTGGCGATCTCAACGACGACTGGCTTTCCGTCGAGGCCGATGGCAGGTTGCATGGGAAGCTGCTCGATGTCGGTCTCGAGATATTCCTCGCGTTGCCATCCTTTCTCATTCAGGCGCTGAAGGAAGTATCCCTGGCCGTAGAAGAGGCCGACGCCGACGAGCGGAATGCCGAGATCGGATGCGCTCTTGATGTGGTCGCCGGAAAGAACGCCGAGGCCGCCTGAGTAGATCGGCAGCGACTCGTGCAGCCCGAACTCGGCCGAGAAATAGGCGACGGGCCGTGGACGAAGGACTCCAGCATTTGCCGCGCCCCATGTACGGTCCTGCTGCAGATATTCCTGCTGGCGGCGATAGACGTAGTTGATGCGTGAGTGCAGCACCAACTCAGTGGCGCGGCGCTCGATCTCAGCAAGCGGCATTTCGTTGAGCAGAGCGATGGGGTTCTGGTTGAGCTCGCGCCAGCGGACCGGGTTCAGGTCGCGGAAGAGATTGACGCACTCGTGGTCCCAACTCCACCAGACGTTGCGCGCAAGAGCCCAGAGTCGTTCCTGGGCCGGCGCAACGAAGCGGTCGAGGGTTCGGGCTTCGCTGACGACCGGAGCTACCTGGTCTGCGGCGTTGGCTAGCATGCGAATCTCGCTATCGCGGAAGAGACGAGGCTCTTTGGTTTGCACGACGAGCACACCCTGAAGAATGCCCCGGTCGATGAGCGGCACTCCAAGAAAAGAGTGGTACTCCTCTTCGCCGGATTCCTTGAAGTACTTGTAGCGCGGATGGCGGCTGGCGTCCTCAACTGCGACGGGCCGGACCTGCTCGGCGACGAGCCCGACCAGACCCTCGTGCAATGGCATGCGCAACGTCCCGATGGAGCGCGGGTGAAGGCCGAGCGAGGCCGCGAGCACCAGGTTCGAGCGATCGGGCTCGAGCAGATAGGCCGAGCAGACATCCGTGCGGAAACGGGAGCCGATCAGAGCGACGACGTTCATCAGCGTGTCAGCCGGCTTGCCGCCTTCCTGGGTGAGATTGGTGATCTCCTCGATGGTAAGGACATGGTTGGCGTCAGTCTCGTCAGACGAAATGCTCATCGAAACCTCCTGCCTTAGTCAGTGGTTGCCAACGGAGATACGAAAACCACGCCGCGAAGACGGTGGCGGCGCATCCGGAAAGAAGCCGGCCATAACTTCGAAAGCGAAAGAGAGACCTTCGAAGGCAAAAAGAGAAGGATTGCTGGGATTCGGATCTTATGATGTCTTTCTGGATTGTTTTGACAATACCATCAGACCGTCTAAACCGCTATCGCGTTACGTCGCATTGCGGGCCAGACGAAAGATTCTGCATCGATTGCGGTGCATCTTGATTCGGAATGCAGGCAATTGCCTGCTTGCCATGATCCGCACCCGGAGCTTAGGCTGTTGCCATGCGTCGATGTCGGTAACGCCGTTTCTGGTGCTGCTGCGATGCACACATGCGCGTTCGCGCGCAGTCTCCCGCCTCTAAGCCGCTGCACCATCACCTTCCACTGAATCCATTTGCCGGGCTGGTTCATTTTCCAGACTGAAGGAGCTTTTCATGGCGCACATTGCTCGAGATGTGACTGAACTGATTGGACGAACTCCACTTGTGCGGCTGAACCGCGTAGCCGCCGGACTGCCTGCTACTGTTGTTGCAAAGCTCGAGGGACAAAACCCCCTGGCCAGCGTGAAGGACCGCATTGGTTTCGCGATGATCGACGCCGCTGAGAAGGACGGCAAGATCGTGCCGGGCAAAACGGTTCTGATCGAGCCCACCAGCGGCAACACCGGCATCGCACTTGCCTTCGTCGCCGCGGTAAAGGGCTACAAGCTCATCCTCACCATGCCCGACACGATGAGCATCGAGCGTCGTGTTCTGCTGCGTGCTTTCGGCGCGGAAATTGTGCTTACCCCGGGCCCCAACGGCATGAAGGGGGCAATTGCCAAGGCGAATGAGATTCTTGCGAAGACGCCAAACGGCTACATCCTGCAGCAATTCGACAACCCTGCCAATCCGGCCATCCACGTCAAGACCACAGGCCCGGAAATATGGGAGGACACCGACGGCAAGGCCGACATCCTCATCTCGGGCATCGGCACCGGCGGCACACTGACCGGTGTCGCGAGCTACATCAAGCCGCGCAAGCCTGCGTTCAAGGCCATTGCGGTTGAGCCGACAGACAGCCCAGTGCTGAGCGGCGGCAAGCCCGGTCCGCACAAGATCCAGGGCCTCGGAGCCGGCTTCGTTCCGTCCGTGCTGGATACTAAGTTGATCGATGAAGTCGTCCAGGTCACGAACGATGAAGCTGTTGCCCTGGCGCGCCGCTTGCCGCTCGAAGAAGGATTGTTTGTCGGCATCAGTTCTGGCGCGGCGCTGGCCGCGGCGCTGAAAGTGGCCGCGCGGGGTGAGAATGCCGGCAAGCTGATCGTTGTCGTGCTGCCGGATTTTGGCGAGCGTTATCTTTCCAGTGTCCTGTTCGATGCTCTGCGGCAGGAGGTGCTGGCATTGCCTACGGAGGCGGTGACGGTTTGAGAGACAGATCGCGGTTCGTAAGTTCGAAGTTCACAGAAGTGGGACGGCGATGAGCTTCTTTGAACGCATTCGTGAAGATGTTCATTCCGTGCTGGAGCGCGACCCCGCCGCGCGCTCCACGCTCGAGGTCTTGCTCTGCTATCCGGGGCTGTGGGCTGTGTGGATACATCGCGCTTCGCACCGGCTCTGGCGCATGAAGCTGTGGCTGACTGCGCGCATATTGTCGCAGTTAGGCAGATTTCTTACCGGCGTCGATATTCATCCCGGCGCGCTGCTGGGCCGGCGTCTCTTCATCGATCACGCGACAGGAGTGGTCATCGGCGAGACCGCGATCGTCGGCAGCGACGTCACGCTCTACCAGGGCGTGACGCTCGGCGGCACGGGCAAAGGCCACGGCAAGCGCCACCCCACGCTCTGCGATGGAGTCTTCGTCGGCAACAACTCCAACATCCTCGGCAACATCACGGTCGGCGAAAACTCGCGCGTCGGCGCCGGGTCAGTTGTTCTTGCCGATGTGCCGCCGAATTCGACGGTCGTTGGCGTACCCGCGCACATTGTCTACCTCAACGGACAGCGGGTGCTCATCACCGATCCCCACGACATCAAGGATCCGCTCTCCGATGCGCTGATCGCGCTCTCCGCGCGTGTGGAGGAACTCGAGGAGAAGCTGGGCGCGCACGTGCGCCGCGTCGAACCGTTCGCTACGGAAGAGGCTGAGCGAACTGCATACCGCCAGGAACTGAACCAGCTCTCCGAATATGTTTCGATGGGCGAGGGGATCTAAGGCGAGGAGTGAAGGACGGCGGACGTTATGGCTAAGTCTTATATGTCCGGGCTCTCTATGAAAGCGCAACGAGAGCTGCTCGATGATCTCAACTATTTAAATCTGTCGGAGATCAAATCGTTTTGCAAGCGTCATTCAATTCCCTTCAAGATCGTTGCGGAAGCCGAGGTCGGGAAGATAATCGCGACCAAGGACATCGATAGAAAGGGTGTGATCCTGGATAGGATCAGACACTTCCTGAAAACCGGTGTTGTTCCAGAAAAGACCTGCTTCCCCGCTGCTGTTGTCTCTTTCGAGCCTCTTCCAGACGAACTCGCAGCGGATGACCGGCTCTATTACGGACAATATGACAAGACGAACCGCGCGATGAACACTCTTCTCAAGAGCTTGACGAACGGGTATTTCAAGGACGGGGCCATAGCCAGAATGCTCGCACGAGAATTCTGGGCCAACGGCAAGGCACCCACCTTTGCCGAATACGCAGCTGCTTGGATGCAGTCCTTGGCGGGGCATACCGTGCCCAACCCAGAATGGGCCTTCTTGTCCGACAGAGCCAACTACAGAGACGTCCAAGATTGGAAGAAGCTCAGGGCGGAAAAAGCTTCGAAAGCGCTTCGAATTCTGAATCAGCTTGTTCAGGCGCGCTAAGATCAACAGCCCAGACTTCAGACCGGTTTTTATATAATCTTCACAATTTCCTGGGAAAGTTGCGGCTCTGCGTTGAAGGCTCGAGGAGTATCGAAAAACGGATTCGGGCGGAATGGGCACGAGAGTTTCGGCCTGTCGCCGGAGAGTCTGCGTACATTGCGCACGCTCAAGACGCCGGCGCAGATCCAGCGGTTCATTGACGCGATTGAGTATCAGTACGCGGACACGGCGTGGTCTCCCGAGCGCGTGCTTCGCGAGCGCAAAGGGCACTGCCTGGAGGGAGCGCTGTTGGCCGCCGCAGCCCTGCGGGTCAACGGTTATCCCCCGCTGCTGATCGACCTCGAGGCCGTGCACGATGACGATCACGTCCTGGCCATCTATCGCGAAAACGGCCTGTGGGGCAGCATCGCGAAGTCCAACTTCGCGGGGCTGCGCTTCCGCGCGCCCATCTACCGCACGCTTCGCGAGCTGGCGTTGAGCTACTTTGAGCAGTACTACAACCTCCGCGGCGAACGCACTCTGCGCGCCTACTCGAGGCCGGTGAACCTGGCACGCCTCGACAGTCTGCGTTGGATGACCTCGGAGGAAGATGTCTGGTGTGTTCCAGAGTTGCTGATGGCTGCGAGGCACTACCCACTCTTTCCCCATAAGGTCGCGAGCACGCTGCCCCGGCTCGACCGCCGCAGCTTCGAAGCAGGCATGCACGGATGGGTGAAGCACTGAAAGCGACAGGTGGCCGCCAATTCGTTCTATCCGGGTTAAAATCAGCGCACGAGTGGGTCGTTGATCACCCCCAGCGACACCCAGGGGTTTCCCGCTGTCGCTGGCCAGTCCGATGAATTGTCATGTGGAGCGCGTTGTTTGAACTCGCCGTTGTGCTGCTGGCAGCGTGGTTCGTCTGGCGGCTGATCGCGCTGCGATTGAAGCTGCCAGGTCAAGCTCGAGAACCTGGACCGAGCCGGGACGATTACGCGGGCGTTCCTTCCAGGCTGCGCCCACGCCCGAAGTCTGGTGCCGGCGCAGTGGCTCTTGCGGAGCCTGACGAGGACAGCTCATTGTCTGCTGTGGGGCGCTATCTTCCTAAAGGTCCTTGACGGGACACCCTACAAAACGGCGCGGGACTTAGCTTACCCATGAGACTCGCCAATCTGCTCCCACACCATCCATGCATCGTTCATCGAGGTCGCACCTAGCCGGGAATAAAGACGCCTCGCTGCAAGGTTGTCAGCGGCAACATTGACGCATATCCGACAAGCATTCTTCTGTGAAAACCATTGCTTTGTAGCGGCGAAAAGGCTTTCGGCGATTCCTTGCCGACGATGTCCCGCTGCCACGTTGATCCATTGCAGTTCGCCATCGCATTCGAATCTGCGTGT
>Ga0126381_100008827_pt1 | contig 11291 bp, 6 predicted proteins | sample PanSoiMetPlot_28_FD_96465 | JGI IMG/M metagenome (GOLD analysis project Ga0126381, IMG submission 96465) | Tropical forest soil microbial communities from Panama - MetaG Plot_28 | ecosystem: Environmental > Terrestrial > Soil > Tropical forest > Bulk soil | place: Panama | collected 2016-02-17 | reverse complement strand
GCATTCTCGTCAGCCCGAGCTGCTGACACTCCCGACAAGATCATCAATCGATACAAGAAAGCCGCCGGAACCCCGACCCGGCGCATCGAGAATACCTTGATGAGCGGAACCGCTGCGGGCGCGAGCTCAACTGCGGCCGCGGGCGCCGCCGGCCGGTTCTATTACCGGGCAGCTGGTCCTGACCGGATCCGAATGGATATCGAGACGGGCGGGATGAAGGTCAGCGAGTGCTACAACGGCAAATCGGCATGGAGGCAGGACTCGCGCGGCCTTCGAACTCTGTTGGGAACAGGCGCCTCGAGCCTCCGGCTTATGGCCATCCTCGCAAATAGCCGGCTGAAAGATCTTTCCCGGGCGCGAGTTCTTGTTCGGTCAACTCGTACAGCGCCTCCCGACGGCGTCAAGGGTGATGGCATCGATTTCCTAAGCAATGGAGTCCAGGCGACAGTGTTCTTTGATCCGGCCTCGGGCTTGCCCTCCGTTGAGGAGATCGAAAAGCCCGAGGGACAACAAGTCTACTTCTTTAGCGACTACCGCAAAGTCGATGGAGTTATGGAGCCCTTTTCAATCAGAGTAAAGGACTCCACCGGCGAGACCCGGGTCTCGGTCGACAAAGTCGAGCACAACCAGCCTTTGCAGGATTCCGACTTCCGCTTCCCGGAAAGCGGCGGCGCCCCCCTCCCCGAAGTCGATAAACTGCTCAAGACCATTGTCGCCAATCAGGAACAGGTCGAACAGCTTCGGGAGCGCTATACTTTTCGGGCTGTCGAAACCCAACATAAGCAGGATGACAAAGGCAACTCAAAGGAGACCGAGACCAAAGTCTATGAAGTGATCCCGGTCGCCGGTAACCTGATACACAAACTGATTAGCGTTAACGGCAAGGATCTCGCCGGCCCGGAGAAAGAGAAGGAAGACCGCCGAGTCCAAAAGGAAATCGAAGACTCGGTAAAACGCCAGGAAAAGCGAAAAGAGAAGAAAGAAAAGGCCGAGCAAGAGGGGAAGCAAGCTGAGGACAAGGCAGACGTGACCGTCAGCATGTTCCTTAGAGTGACCCAGGTGAGTTCGGTGCGGCGCGAGGTATTTCACGGACAGGAGGTTATTGCGTTCGACTTCGAACCTCGCAAGAACTTCACACCGCATGGTCTGGGCGAGACTCTAGCAAGTAAATTTGCCGGCACTATGTGGGTCGACCAGAATGCCCTCCAGATCGTGCGAATGGAAGCTCACTTGATCGATTCATTCAAGATCGGCGGCGGGCTGCTTGCGTCAGTCTCGCCCTCGTCCTACTTGATATTCGAGCAGGAAAAGATCGATGGCGACGTTTGGCTGCCTTCTTATGCCGAAGCCAACGTGATGGCAAGGCTGCTTCTTCTCAAGAAGCTCAAGCTCGATGCCACTACCAGGTACAGCGACTATAAGAAGTACCACATCGATTCCGAGTACAAGTACAACAAACCCAAGGATAGCGACAAGCCTCAGCAGTGATTCGGCTTACTCGCCAGGATCAATGGCGATGGCCCGGGAATCTGGAGCGCTCGCACATCCTCAAAGCCCGTATTCTTTAACCATCCGCCGATTTCTGCAAAGGAATAGGTGTCGCCACGCTCGGTATTCGCGACCATGTTAACTGCAAACAGAAGCGGAAACACTGGCGCTTTCCGGTCTTCATCAACCAGAATCTCAGCGATCGCTATCGTGCCTCCAGGCGCCAGCGCGTCAAAGGTCTTCTTAAGAAGCCGGCGATTCGCCTCCTCGCCTTCGCCGTGCAAGATATGTCCCAGGATCGCAATGCTGTAGCCTCGCCGAAAATCGGCTTCCCAGAGATTTCCTCCGACGAACCGGAATCTATCCTCAACCCCGAAACGCGCCGCCATAGTCCGCGTAATAGAGGCTATTCCGGGCCAATCTACGGCAGTGACCATGACTTGCGCGGACTTCCGGGCCAGCGCGATACCCCAGACACCCGAGCCCGCGCCCAGGTCCAACACGCGAATGGGGGCTCTGGCTTTATCGACGCCCAGCGCCTCAGCAAGTGCTTGAGCTCCGGGAAAGGCCAGGGGAAACAACGCCTCGACGAACTCCTCAAAGAACTCTGTCTCAATTTGTTCATTGCCGCTGGGCAGCGATGGTCCGCCTCGTTGAATGATCTCGTCGAGGTCCAGGAACTCGGGGATCAATTGTTTAGTGTGATGTCGTATGTAGCCACCCAGAAAGCTCGGCTTTGAGCTGACCAGAAAAGCAGCGCTTTCGCTCGTGAGCGAATATCTCCCCTCCGCATCCTTGGACAGGAGCCCCAACCCAACCATGGCATTCATGATCGTGCGCAGTCCGCGAACTGCAGCACCCGTTATAGCGCTCACCTCACTGACGTATCTTGGGCCCTGTTCTAATGAATCAAAGACGCCGTTGGCAATCCCTGCCTGTATGATCAGCGGCGGCGCGTAACCGAAGACAAGCAGGAGTATTCGATCAGGCGTGACTCCTTCTTGCCTCTGTTGTGAAGGGCTCAAATGACGCCGATCATCATTTTGGCAATGCATTTGGGCCTGCTGGCCGGTTTCCATAACCTTATCCCCCTTGAATTCAGTCATACATCTTGCCTCGCGCTCCGTGGTTCATGTTTCAAGTTTTACACTTTATGCGTTAGGTTCATCCTTTACGCTTCATGATTTACGCTTCATGCTCCTGACAGATAACGCGCGATTTTCTGCCGGGCCAAATCACGAATGGGGGCTATTGCCCAACAACTCGGCCGTTTCCCCCGATTGCGGCAGGAAGTAGGCCTCTCAGCCCTTGAATATAGGTGCCTGGCGCGGCATTCTATTTGCGTACCCTGACGAATTCCCTGCGTGCAGTCACAGTGGGCGCTGCGGTAACCGCCATCCGGGGAGCGAATTCAGTATGAGGCCGGTTCAGCTCGAGGGAAGCGACGATCACTCCGAAAGGAATGACTCCGAAAGGACCATCGAGATTTCTCTAACCGGCAAGTCCCTCCTCGAGGACCCCTTGCTGAACAAGGGAAGCGCATTCAACGAACAGGAGCGGCTCGAATTCGGCCTGCTGGGCCTCCTGCCGCCCCACGTGTCCACGGTCGAAGAGCAGCTCGAACGGACTTATTACAACTTCTGCCAAAAGCCGAACGAGCTCGAAAAGTATATATTCCTCATCAGCCTGCAAGATCGGAACGAGACTCTTTTCTACCGGTTGCTGCTCGAGCACATCGAGGAAATGACTCCGGTGATCTATACGCCCGTTGTCGGCCTGGGCTGCCAGGAGTACAGCCGCATCTACCGCCGGCCCAGGGGATTGTATATTTCCTTTCCCAGGCGCAACGAGATCCCTGCAATGCTCGCGAATGCGCCGAGCAAGGAGGTAGATGTCATCGTAGTAACTGACGGAGAGCGAGTTTTGGGCCTGGGCGATCTGGGCATCGGAGGAATGGGCATCCCGGTTGGCAAACTGTCTCTGTATACCGCCTGTGCAGGTATAGCGCCTGACCGCACGCTGCCGATAACACTCGATGCCGGCACCAACAACAAGGAATTGCTCACAGACCCGCTCTACCTCGGGTGGAGGCACGAGCGGATCACTGGTGTGCAGTACGATGACTTCATCGAGTTGTTCGTTCAAGCGATTACCGCGAGGTTCCCCAGCGCTCTCCTCCAATGGGAAGACTTCGCCATGAACAATGCGAGGCGGTTGTTGCAACGATACCGGGACCGGCTATGCACCTTTAATGATGATATACAGGGAACCGGCGCGGTCACGCTCGCGGGTATCATGGCGGCGGCCAAACTTGCCGGATCGAGTCTGCCGGCGCTCCAAATAGCAATTCTTGGCGCCGGCTCGGCTGGCGTCGGTATCAGCGATCAAATTGTTGCTGGCATGGTTCACGCCGGGCTATCAGAAGCTGAGGCCGCTTCGCGCATTTGGTTGACCGATATCAACGGGCTGCTCAGCGATGCCAGGGCGGATCTCGAGGCGTTTCAGCGCAAGTATGCCAAACCGGTCGATCGTATGGCCGGCTGGACACTGGAAGAATCGGACCGTGTTTCTTTGATTGATGTGATTCGAAATGTTCACCCATCGGTTCTGATCGGCGTCTCAGCGCACCCAAACGCATTCGATATGAGGCTGATCCGGACCATGGCGGACTATTGTGACCGCCCTATTATATTTCCCTTGTCGAACCCGACGTCGAGAAGCGAAGCCGCTCCACGGGATCTGATCGAGTGGACTGATGGCCGGGCGCTCGTCGCGACAGGCAGCCCATTCACACCAGTGATATACGGCGGCAGGACGATTCATGTTGGTCAGTGCAATAATGCGCTTATATTTCCGGGCCTGGGTCTGGGCATAATAGCAAGCCGCGCCAGACGGGTCACGGATACGATGTTCGCAGCCGCCGCCAATGCGCTTGCCGAAGCCTCCCCGGCTCTGTTGGATAGCCATCAGCCGCTCTACCCTGGCCTGGCTCAATCGCGCCAGATCTCTCAGCGCGTCGCCATGGCGGTCGCACTCCAGGCGCAACACGAAGGCCTGGCTGAGGCGTTCGCTGAGAACGAGTTGCCGCACAGGATCGCTACGGCGATGTGGACCCCGAGCTACTGCCGCTACAGGCGCGTCCCAGATTACACCTCAACCTTGAGGTAAGGAGAACTTATGAGCGAGAGCACACTTACGATTCTGGACAACCGCACCGGGAAAAAGTATGAGGTGCCTATAGAGGATGGCGCTATCAGGGCGACCGACCTCCGAAAGATCAAGGTCTCGAGCGACGATTTTGGCCTGATGACTTACGATCCGGCGTTCATGAATACCGCCTCCTGCAAGAGCCGGATAACATTTATCGATGGCGACAAGGGGATTCTTCGATATAGAGGTTATCCAATCGAGCAACTCGCGGAGCGGAGCACCTACCTCGAGGTGGCCTACCTGATCCTTTACGGAGAGCTGCCAACGACCTCCCAGCTCGAGGATTGGCAGTACCGGATCACTCATCACACGTTCATTCACGAAAACATCAAGAAATTCATCGACGGCTTTCATTACGACGCCCATCCGATGGGAATGCTCGTGAGCACGATTGCCGCCTTATCTACTTTCTACCGCGACGCCAAGCATATCTTCGATCCTGAGTCGCGAAAGATGCAGATACACAGGCTTATCGCAAAGATGCCGACTCTCGCTGCATTCACGTACCGGCACAGCACCGGAATGCGCTATGTCTATCCCGACAATGATCTTTCGTACGCCGGTAATTTCCTTAATATGATGTTCAAGATGAACGAGACCAAGTACAGACCAAGCCCGGTTCTGGAGCGCGCGCTGTCGGTCCTTTTCATACTTCATGCCGACCACGAGCAGAACTGCAGCACCAACGCAATGCGCAGTATCGGCAGCTCGCAGGTCGACCCATTCTCGGCAATAGCCGGGGCTGCAGCCGCGCTTTACGGCCCGCTGCACGGCGGCGCCAACGAGGCAGTGCTCAGAATGCTCAACGAGATCGGATCCAAGAACAAGGTTGCTGCATATATCAAGCGTGTGAAGGATGGGGAAGTCCGATTGATGGGATTCGGCCACAGGGTCTATAAGAACTACGATCCGCGGGCCAGGGTAATCAAGCAAATCGCCTACGAGGTTTTTGAAGTTACCGGCACCAACCCGATCCTCGACATCGCGCTCGAGCTCGAGCGGATCGCGCTGGAGGATGACTATTTCGTAAGCAGAAAGCTGTATCCCAACGTCGACTTCTATTCCGGAATCATCTACCAGGCCATGGCGTTCCCGGTCGACATGTTCCCTGTGCTGTTTGCGATCCCGCGCACCTCAGGCTGGCTGGCACAGTGGGAAGAGATGCTGAACGACCACGAGCAGAAGATAGCAAGGCCGCGGCAGCTCTACCTGGGATCAGATGAGCGCGACTATGTCCCCATAGACAAGCGCTAGGAACCACCGATTCGTTTCCGACGTACTACCTCAATGAGGTAAGACCAGTGAGGTGACCCTGATGTATTGCCCGTCATGCGGCGTCGAGGATGCTAAGTCGAGCCAGTTTTGCCGTGCCTGTGGCGTGGAGCTGTCAGGCTTGAGGGCGACCCTCGAGCAGCGGCCCGACACTAATCCGTTAGGGGCAAATTCAGCCCGAGAAGAGATAGGGCGCGCCCTCGCGGATAAGATCAGGCAGTCCGAAACCGCAGCCGATTTGAGGTTGGTCATCACCGACATCCTTCCGGTAGCAGAGCGCTTTTTGGAAACCCCGGAAGAGAAACGGCTTCGTACCGAACAAATGGCATTGGAGAGCGCACAAACCGCGCTCAGGCGAGCCCGTAGAGGCACCGTCGTCACGGCGATTGGTTTTGCAGCGGCCCTTATATTTCTGGTACTGGGACTGGCAAGCCGTGATCCCGCCTGGCTTGTGGGCGGCATCCCCTCGATTATGGTGTTCCTGATCGGCGCCGGGATCCTTCTGAACGCCCTGTTTTTCACACCCCTGCCAGCAACCCCAAGCGGCAGCAGCGAGCCAAAGAGACCTATAGAGGAAATATTGTGGGGCAAGAAGGGCGATCCGCGTCGCCAGGCCGTTTTGCCTGCTAAAACGGAGACTCGACCCGAGGATCACTCCGCAGTGCCTTCGGTTACAGAGGGCACAACTCGAAACCTGTGAGCGCGTCCGGGAGTTCAGAGTTCAAGCTTTAGCTTGCGTGATCGATTACGGCAGCTTAAAGGCTGAACTCTGAAGCGGCGAGAGAGCAACGACCCACTTATACCATCGTTTCGACAGGCCGTTCCGCGACGAAATCCAACCACTTCCGGTATCGTGAATTCCTCCCGCCCGTCGCGCCAAAGAAGGCTTCCTGAATCTTAAGCGTAATCGGTCCACGTCCTCCGCCGCCTATGACGTTCCCGTCGAGTTCGCGAATCGGAGTCACCTCGGCAGCGGTGCCGGTGAAAAACGCCTCGTCGCAGGACAGCAGATCGCCGAGCTGGAGTTTTCCGATCCGAACTTCAAGTCCCATGTCGCCCGCCAGTTGAATTACTGCGTCGCGAGTGACCCCCATCAGAATCGAAGACTGCTCGTCATTAGTGAATAATCTGCCGTCGCGAACGATGAACAGGTTCTCGCCCGAACCCTCAGCAATGTAACCGTCTGAATCCAACAGCAGCGCTTCATCATAGCCGCGGCGTACCGCGTCTCGAACCGCCAGCATGGAATTCAAGTACTGCCCGCAAGCTTTGGCCGTCGTTGGCACCATCTGAGAATCGAATTTGAGCCAGGGCGAGACGGTTATCCGGACTCCGGTTTTCAAACCTTCGTCGCCGAGATATGCCTCCCAGGGCCACGTCAGAATCGCGACTTCGACCGGACACTGGCGAGGATGCACTCCTAGTGTATCACTGCCGTAATAGCATATCGGCCGCACATAACAACTCGTATAGTTGTTGATCCTTATGCATTCGACGACTGCCTGCCGCAGCTCGTCCTCACTATAGGGAATTGGTATTCCGTAGACCTCGGCCGATGCGCTGAACCTGCGCAGGTGTGCTCCAAGCCGGAATACGGCCGGGCCCTCCTCCGTAACGTAACATCGAATTCCTTCGAAGACTCCGCTGCCATAGTGCAAGGCATGCGCCGATACATGTATGGTCGCAAGGTCCCAACGAACCATCTTCCCATCTTTCCACACCCATTCAGTTTGATCGAACACCGGGATCGCCTCCGTCAGTCTTACAAGCTTGAGTTGAGGTACGGCCTACCTCTTCACTGCTTTCGGTTAATACAAGTCACCAAAAAAAACTTGGGGCCATCATCCCCGCTCTGAGATGATGGCCCCAGATGTCGGTACGCTTCTTGCCATCACCCGTCTCTGTTTGTGGACAGGGACTTAATGACGCCAAGAATGCCCGGCAAAACCAAACCAATCAATGGAGGAGAAACAGCCAAACACTCGGCAGGAATATGACCGTGAAACCGGCAATTCCCTAACCTCTCTATTGACGCTGTCAGACCCATCGTTTAGCACCAGTCGGTGCCTGTGCACAGGCACCGCAAACTAACCGATACCATAATTCCAATCCCCGGGCAATTAGATAATCTTTATCAACTGATAAGGCCCACTTTTCCTGGGATCGCTCCTGGGATCGCACGCTTCCAGCGTGCTCTTATCTTCCAGCATTTCCTGGGTCGCACGCTTCCAGCGTGTTCTTATCTCCAGTGTCATATCCAGGGTGACCGGGCAGAATCAGCAATAGCACTGGTTTGCGGAGACTTATCCGGTGTTTCTCAATCCGGCAGCGATTCCGTTAATTGTCGCGGCAAGAGCATAATTCAAGTCTTCACTGGCTTCACCCGCGCGTTTTCGCTTGAGCAGCTCGACCTGAATCAAACTCATCGGGTCGACGTATGGATTTCTGAGCCGGATCGAACGAGCCAGCATGTGATTATTCTGCAACAAATGGGTCTGGCCGCTGATATCCAGGACCATCCTTTCGGCGCGTTCGAACTCTGCAGCTATCATGTTGAAAACGCGGGTCCGAACACCCTGGTCCTTTACCAGTTCGGCATAGTGGGCAGCTATTGTAAGATCAGCCTTGGCCATTCCCAATTCGACGTTGCCGATCAGATCATTGAACAGAGGAACGTCGAGCATCATGGATCTAAGCAGCGCTCGATTCTCCGGGCCGCCCTGAACGAATTGCTCGAGCGCGTATCCCACGCCGAACCACGCCGGCAGGACGTGCCGGCTCTGCATCCATCCAAAGACCCAGGGAATTGCCCTCAGGTCGGCGATGCCGCGGCTCTGGCCGCGGCGTGCCGGGCGAGACCCGATGCTAGCGTGTTCGAGTTCGAGCACCGGCGTCGCCTCTTCGAAATACGAGAGGATATCTGGATTATCGGCTATGTTGCGCCTGTAGAACTGGTATGCGTCAGTTGAGATGGTCTCCATCGCCAGTTCCCAAGCCGGCGAAGTGTTGTCGCCGCGCTTTTTGGCGAGCGCCTCGCACGAGGCCGCAACCATTAGCTCCATGTTTGACTCAGCCAGTACCGGGTCAGAGTATTTCCAGTTCAGTACTTCGCCTTGCTCAGTCAGTTTTATTTCACCCCAAAAGGCGCCTGCCGGCTGGGCAAGGATAGCCCGGTGAGTCGGGCCGCCACCGCGGCCAACCGTACCGCCCCGGCCATGAAACAGCCTCAGCCGCACACGGCAGTCTTCGGCGGCGCGGTGAAGTGCCCGGTGTGCCTTGAATATCTCCCAAGTGCTGGTCAGCATTCCGCCGTCTTTGTTGGAATCCGAATATCCCAGCATTACCTCCTGCCGCCGGTCCCAGGAATCGAGAAACCTGGCATAACCAGGTGACTGCCATAGAACGCGGCAGATCGATTCCGCGCTTCTAAGGTCGGCAATCGATTCAAATAGCGGCACCGGCATCAGCCCCGGGTCTGATCCATCACGGGAGGCCGCGGCCCGGATTCCGCTGACCTCGCACAGCCAGACGACCGATCTCACATCCTCGGCGCACCGCGCCCCGCTAATAACATAGCTGCGAATTGCGTGCGACGGGTACTGTCGCTTGAGCTGGCCAACCTCGCGCAGCGTCTCGAGCAGCTCCGCCGTCTCATCAGACAGAGGGGCGCCGAGACCGATACTGCCGCCGGAACCAAACCTTTCATTTGATTGAGAGCCAACGCCCCTCGGCTCCTTCAGGTTCTGCGATGGCTGGGCCAGATGGTCCCGGCCGCCCAAGAGTTCGGATGTAGCGCGGGCATGGACGCCGGCATGCTGCCTTATGTCGAGCGCGTGCAAATGGAACCCGAAAGTCTCGACTTGCAGCAGCAGGGGGCCGACTATATGGGTCGCCAGAGTCTGCCCGCCATTCGTCGAGAGACTGTTACTGGCGAGGGCCAGGTCGGCGGCAAAATCCTCCGCACGGGCATATGCGTTCGGATTGTAAGGGTCCTCTAAGGCCAGGCGAAGTCGGTGTGCCACATAAACCAGGAACACGCGATAGACTTCATAGGGCGAGCGTACGGCCAGGTCTAGTCCGATCGAAGGCAGCCGCGCCATATACCGGTCCACCGACTGACTAAGCTGCTCAGAAGCTCCAACCTGCCTTGAGGACATGCTCAACCTTCGGACGAGTTCCTGGATTGCACCGATGTAATACTCGAGTATTGTTGAGCGGGCCATTTCCAGGGCCTCGCGGGTGCTCTGAGGCGTAACGTTAGGATTCCCATCCCGGTCTCCACCGATCCAGGAGCCGAACTCCACGACTCTGGGCAGCTCGACCGGCTGAATTTCTCGTCGGTAGACTTGAAGAAACGCTGTTGAGATCTGATCGTAGAGTTCGGGCAGCGTCGCTATCAGGCATACGGGATAATAGTCGAGCCCCATTTTGATCTCGTCTCGCACAGTTGGCCGGCGGCGCCGCACCTCATCGCTCTGCCAGAGCCCGGTGATCTCTGCCGAGATCGCTTCTTCCAAACGCTCGGCGTCTATATCCGAAAGCGGGAGCCTGTCCAGCTTCTCCAGAGCATCACCGATGCGCCTCCGCTTGAACAAAACAGTGCGCCTGGCGACCTCGGTAGGGTGAGCCGTGAACACTGGAATTACAGTAACCCGGCTCAGCAATTTGAGCGCTTCATCGCAATCGAGTCCCTGCTCTTTCAATCGACACAGCGCTGCTTTGAACGACCCTGGTTGCGGGGGGCTGTCTGCACTGAGCTCGGCCGCACGGCGCCGGCGTTTTCGATGGTTGGTTTCAGCGAGATTGGCCAGCTCGAAGTAGATGGCAAAGGCCTTGGTCATTTCGTACGCCTGCCTCAGCGACATGCCGCCAATGATCTCCTTGGCCTCGTGCATCAACTGACTTTGAGTCAACGCATCCCCGCTCTGTTCGCGATGGCGGATCGCTAGCAGCCGGAGTTGTTCGACTGATTCGTATAAAGCGAGCCCGGCCTGTTGCTTGAGTGTTTCGCCGAGTAGCATGCCCAAAGATCGGACATCCCTTCTCAGCGGAGCTTCCTTCAGCTCTCGATCGGTGCCCAACAGCTCGGCCAATCGCTCGGATTGATCAGTAGCCTTCCACATCAAGAAAGTCCCAGTGTCCATGGTTTTGGGCCGGAGCCGTGAATTCCGAGCCCGCTATCGCCTCGCTTCCAATATAGCCCAATATAGCCCGGGCCACAGCCCAATATAGGCCGGGCGAACAGCCCAATATAGCACAGGGCAAATGGTCCGGCGGATCAGGCTTGAGAAATCTGTGTGCCCCGTTTAATCTACTGTCGT
>Ga0126381_100008826_pt1 | contig 11292 bp, 9 predicted proteins | sample PanSoiMetPlot_28_FD_96465 | JGI IMG/M metagenome (GOLD analysis project Ga0126381, IMG submission 96465) | Tropical forest soil microbial communities from Panama - MetaG Plot_28 | ecosystem: Environmental > Terrestrial > Soil > Tropical forest > Bulk soil | place: Panama | collected 2016-02-17 | reverse complement strand
GAAACCACGATGGATCCGGCCAAGCGGACGCTCTTGCGGGTCGTCCTGCTGGCCGACGACCGCGAAGGCACCGCTGATTCCGTCGAACGGCTGATGGGCACCAAGGCCGAGGCCCGCTTCGAGTTCATCCAGGAACGCGCCGAGTTCGCGAGCCAGGAGGAGCTGGATATTTGATCGGCACCCGCAGGCGGATGAAGCCGGGCAGAGCGGCCCATACAAGGCGCAGACCTTTTGACCCTGATAGGCATTCGTCGCCGCATCGCGGCGTGCGCGTGGACCGCAGAGTAGGCATCTGCTCCGAGCTCGCCGGCGGGTTGATTGAGCTTGTCCCGATCGATGGCGGACGGAAGCCGGATGCGTGCGGAATGGTTTTCGGGACCGGGTGTCGCCGCGGACTGACCTGCTCGCCAAGATCGGCGCGCGGCGTTCGGTCGACTACGTCCTTGAACGCCAGCCCGAGATTCGCGGGCGCGCCGCTCCCGCAGGCTGGCCCGATCATCGTCTATCGACTGATGGCGGGGCATCAGCAGCTAGGCCGTTCCGGCGAGAAGAGGCACCCACAAAGGTGCCTCAATCTGGTCCATTGCCCTGCCTTACAGCCCGAACACCGCCACGATCGCGCTCGGCTGATAGAGGCCCGCGCCGCGCAGGCCGCCGGCGCCGCCAGCCACGACCGCGATGTACTGCTTGCCGCCAACGCTGTACGTCATCGGCGGAGCCGAGATCGGGGTGCCGAGGCTCATGCTCCACAGCTCCTTGAGGGAATCCGAATCGTAGGCGACGAGCCGGCCATTGGGGAGGCCGGAGAACAGCAGATCGCCCTCGGTCGAGAGCATGCCGGACTGGTTAGGGGCGGGGAACTCGGCCCTGTTGACGACCTTGCCGGTACGCACATCGAGCGCCCATATCGCGCCATGGGCGGCCGCTCGCCCGGCCGTGCTGCAGCAGGGCGGCAGGCCGACATAATCCTTGTTCTCGTCGAGCGGCGTCTTGTCGGCGGTGCCGGTGACGCACCCCTCGGCGCCCGCCACGTAGGCGATCATGCGCTTCTGATCGAGGGTGGGCGGAAAGAAGGTGGGCGCACCGCCCCACCAGGGACAGTCGGTCTGCGCCGGCTTGCCGCGCAGGGCGCCGGTGCCGGCATAGAGCTGTACGCTTTGCCTGGGATCGTAGTCGAGCGGGCGCCCGGTCTTGGGATCGATCCCCTTGGTCCAGGTCACCTGCTCCTGATACTGATCGGCGCGCAGGAACTGGCCGCTCGCGCGATCGAGCGTATAGAAGAAGCCGTTGCGCGAGAAGTTGCCCACGACCTTGCGGGCCTCGCCATTGACGTTGACCTCGTAGAGCATCTTGGGGCTCGGAGTATCGAAATCCCAATGCTCGTTCGGCGTCTCCTGGAAGTACCAGACGATCTTGCCGGTATCGGCATCGAGCGCGATGGTGCTCGCCGTATAGAGATTGTCGCCCGGGCGGTATTCCGGATCATGGGTCGGAAACGCATCGCCGGTGCCGTAATAGAGCAGGTTCGTGGCCGGATCGTAGGAGGCGGTCTGCCACACGCCGCCGCCGCCGACCCGCCAGGCATTGTGATTATCCTTCCAAGTCTCCGAGCCGGGCTCGCCCGGGGCCGGGATCGTGAAGGTGCGCCAGGCAAGCTTGCCGGTCGCCGCGTCCCAGGCGCCGACCCAGCTGCGGGTGCCAAGCTGCCCGCCCGAGCTTTCGCCCTGCACCACGAGCTCCTTGCCGCCCGCGGTCTTGATCGCCAGCGGAGCCGCCGTGAAGGTCTGGGTCTTGGGCGAAGGCGTGCCGGTTGCCGGATCGGTCGGCGCGGTCGCCTGCGTCTCCCAGATCACCTCGCCGGAATCGCGGTTGAGGGCGATGATGCGCACGTCGTTGGTGGAGATGAATACCTTGTTGCCGTACATCGCGATGCCGCGATTGGTGCGCGACTTGGTGATCTTGGGATCGTAGCGCCACAGCGGCACCGCCTCGTTGCCGCTGCGCACGTCGAACTTCATCACCCGGTCGTAGGTGTCCGACACGTACATGAAGCCGTCGTCGACCAGCGGGGTCGATTCCTCCTTGCCGGGCAGCGTGCCGCCGGTCGAGCGCCCGCCGATCGAGAAAATGAATTTCAGCTTGAGGTCCTTCACGTTGCCGCGGTTGACGTCGGCGAGCAGCGAATGGCGCGAATTGTTGTAGTCGTGATGCACCATCAGCCAGTTCTGCGGCTCCGCCGCCGTGTTGAAGAGCCGCTGCGGCGTGACGTCGGCAGCAAGCGCCGGCTGAACGAGCGCGGCGAGGACGCTCGCCGCAAGCACGGCGAAACAATGCCTTGATTGTATGGCCACGGTTTCCTCCCTGATTGGAGGCCACAGGCTAGCGAGCCGCGCGATCGGGGGCAAGCAACGTGCGCGGTCCTCATCCTTGAGGAGCCGTGCCAACGGGTCCGGCCGAAGGCCGACCCGATGATAAACTCCCTCACTCGATCACTTCGTTCGCGCTCAGCATGAGGCCCATGGGGAGGTCCATTCCCAACGCCTCGACCGTCTTGAGGTTGATCGAGAGCGTGAACTTGGTCTGAAACTGGATAGACAGATCGGCGGGCTTCGCTCCCTTGAGGATGCGATCAACATAGAAGGCAGCGCTCTCAATCACGCAAATGCAGACGCAGACGCTGCCGCGACATACACGGCCAGGACGCCGAGGAACGAGAGCGCGAGCACGAATTCGGGAGAGCGCGAGAAGCGAGTTATGCGGGTCAACATGGCAGGTCCTCCGGGTTGGCGGCGAGACCGACCGCCTCGCCTTTGATGCACCCATCATGCCCTGACGCCGCGAAAGCGCCTGTGACGTGGGTCACACCAAATGTTGCCCGCCAACCCCTCAAAGACCTGCTGAACCCAGCCGGGATGCCGGACGCACCCTGATTTTCGGCCCGCGGTAAAATAATATAGACGATGCCTGAGACGGCGGCATTGCAACGAGGGGATCGAGAAATGAGGCGGTCGAAATTTGCCATTGCGCTTCTCATCGGCATGTCCGTTGCCGCTTCTCCCGGCTTGAGCCAGGAGACTGCCCCTGCCCCAACCACGCCCAGCGTGGCGGAAATCACCGCGCTGCTCGATCAGGAGAAGCCCGACCCTGAGAAAAGGGCGAAGCTCGTCGCTGCCGCCGATGCGCCGATCCCGGCGAACCTCACCGGCGCCAAGCGCGGCGAAGCGCTCTTCCACCGCGCCGAGGCCCGCCGCCTGATCGGGCGCATCGGCGAGGCCATTGCGGATGCGCAGGAGGCGCTCAAGCTCAGCAAGGGCGAGAACTATGAGCGGGTGACGAGCCGCTACGAGCAGTTCGTGCAGCGGCGCCTGCGCGAGACGGGCGACGACCGGCATGCTCTCCCGATCCTGATGGCGCACATCCGCGTTTTCCAGGCGTACTCGCGCGGCCGGCTGTTCACCAACTATACCGAGCTGGCGCACTTGTACGGAACCGCCGGCAACATCGCACAGGTCGAGCAGATCGACCGCACTCTGCACGCGCTGCTGGCCGAATCGCGCTCCTGGGGCGCGGCCGCCGATCCCTTCCGGACGCAATTTCAGGCGAACACCGATGATATCGACGGCTATCTGCTTGAGCTGAAGAATCGATACGCCGACGCCGAAGCGCTCTATCGGCGCAGCCGCGTTGGGATGCAGACGCTGGTCGACCGTTACGATGACGCCATCAGGGTCGAAGGCGTCAATCTCTTGCGCGAGGACATTGAGCGGTCGGTCGACAACTATCAGCTCCTGCAAGCCCGCATGAAGATCGAGCAGGGGCGCGCGGTCGAAGGCGAGGTCGATATCCGGGAAGTGCTCCTTCGGCGGCTGCAACGGCTCGGCAAGTATCATGAGGAGACCGCGGCCGCCGTCTACGGGCTTGCCGGCGCAATGATAGGCGAAGGCCGCTACGGGGAGGCCGAGCAGCTCATCCGTGCGGTGCTCGATATCTACCAAAACATCGGATTCCGAGACGACACGCCGCGTGTCGTCGCCAATCTGCAGCGGCTGGCCCAGATTCTCGACACCCTCAACCGGCCGAAAGAGGCGGAAGCGCTGTACGACCGGATCGATTCCCTGGTGGCCGGCTGGGAACCCTCGCTGCGCGAGCAGGCCATGCTGGAAACGCCGCGGATCAAGCAGTTGATCAACATCGGCAAGGCCACGGAAGCCGTGGAGCTTGCGACGCGCAAGCTCGCGCGCGAGCGGGCGCGCTCAGGCGACGGCAGCCCCACGACCGCGGTGGTTCGCGGCTATCTGGCGAGCGCCCTGGCGAAAGCGGGGCGCGCCTCGGAGGCGCTGGCGGCATTTCGGGCGGCGCTTCCGACGCTGCTTCAATCAGCGCGCCAGGAGGACAATGACGACAGCCTGCGGGCAGGCGCGATCGCCGATCGCAATCGCTACATCCTGGAAAACTATCTCGGGCTGCTGACGGCCAACCCGGCGTTTCTGGACGCGGCAACGCTCCAGCAGACGATCGGACTTGCAGACACCATGCGCAGCCGTTCCGTTCAGCGCGCGCTCGCTCAGGCATCGGCCCGATCCGCGGTGAAGGATCCGGCTCTGGGAACTTTGGCCCGCACCGAGCAGGACCTGAGCAAGCAGCTCAACAGCGCGGTCGCCGACCTCGCCGATCAGCTGGCTTTGCCGGCCGACCGGCGCAATGACAAGAGCATCAAGGATCTGCAGGCGAAGATCGCCAAGCTGCGCACCGATCATGCCGCTGCGCAACGCGAATTGACCCGCCGGTTCCCGGCCTATGCCAACCTGATCGACCCGCCGCCGATCGGTACTTCCGATTTGCGCGCCGCCTTGCGCGACAACGAGGCGCTCCTGTCATTCTATTTCGGCGAGAACGCGAGCTTCGTCTGGGCGATCACCAAGAGCGGACCGGTGCAGCTCAAGGCTCTGTCGATCACTGGCGGCGAGATTGCCGACAAGGTCGGCAAGCTCCGCGAAGCACTCGAGCCGCAGGCGCAGACCATCGACGAAATTCCGCCCTTCGACCTCGCGCTGGCATACGGTCTCTATGCGGCCGTGATGCAGCCGGTCGCGGAGGTCTGGGGGGCTACGCGCAACATCCTGGTCGCGACCAACGGAGCGCTCGGCTTTCTGCCGCTCGCCCTGCTGCCGGTCAGACCGACCGCGCAGCCCGCTCCCGACGCCACGCTGTTCGCCGAATACCGCAATGTCCCTTGGCTCGCGCGCGATCACACGGTCACGATGATTCCCTCGGTATCGGCACTCAAGGCGCTGCGAACGACGGCGACTGCCGACAATCAACGCCAGAAGTTGATCGGCTTCGGGGATCCTTACTTCAATGAGCGGCAGGCAGCTGACGCGGCAAAGCCGCCCGCCGCCCCTGCCATCAAGCCCCCCACCCCTCCCGCGTCCGGAACAGGCGAGCCCGCCGCGGCCGAACCTGTAGCGCTGGAGCAGCGCGGCATTTCGCTCCAGCGCCGCGGGGCCCAGCTGCCCGGCAGCCTTGAGGTCTCTCTTGCGAGCCTGCCACGCCTGCCGGACACGGCGGATGAATTGCGCGCGGTCGCGGCCGCCCTTGGGGTCGATCCGGCCAAGACGCTCAAGCTCGGCAAGGATGCCAACGAGCGCGTGGTCAAGACGACCAAGCTGTCAGGCTACCGGATCGTGGCCTTTGCGACCCATGGGTTGATGGCGGACGATATCGAGGGATTGACCGAGCCGGCGCTTGCGCTGACCGCCCCGAAGGTCGCCGGGATCGACGGCGACGGATTGCTCACGATGGAGGAAATCCTGGGGCTCAAGCTCAATGCCGACTGGGTGCTGCTGTCGGCGTGCAACACCAGTGCGGGCGCCGGCGAGGGCGCAGAGGCCGTATCGGGCCTCGGTCGCGCCTTCTTTTACGCCGGCGCGAGGGCGCTTCTGGTGACCAACTGGTCGGTGCAGTCGCAGTCGGCGCGCGATCTCATCGTCGACCTGTTCCGGCGCCAGGCAGCCGATCCGAAGCTTGCCCGCTCCGAGGCGCTGCGCCAGGCCATGATGAGCCTGATTGACGGCGCAGGCTTTGTGGATGAGACGGGCAAGACCGTGTTCACCTACGCGCATCCACTGTTCTGGGCCCCCTACGCGGTGGTCGGCGACGGCGCCAATTGATGCAGGCGGACGCAAGCGGGCGATAACCGGGCTGAGCTTGCTCGCCGGCGAACTCTGGCAGTATCAAGCCGCAGCAAGCAACTGTGCAAGCAGAGAGCGATCAGGCACACTGTGATGTTCGGCGCAGAGGCGTATGATCCTTATTCGCGCGCCGGTTCTTGAACCGGGAACATTATCGGGACGACTAACGGGGTTGCGGGCCTTTTCGATCCCCGTCGCAACGGAGGCGGCCATGACCCTTCCTTCCGAATCGCAGCGACCCATCGTCGGGGACGATACCCTGGCGCTCATTGTCTACGTGCTTTACTGCGTGGGCTATTTCACCGGGGTTTCGGCGCTGGCGGGCGTCATCATCGCACACGTGAAGGTCGACGATGCCGACCCGGTGCTGCGGTCGCATTACCGGTTCCAGATCCGGACCTTCTGGATCGGATTGCTGTACCTGGTGATCGGCGCTCCGTTGTCCATGGTGCTCGTCGGCATCCCGATTCTTCTCTGGTGGTTCCTGTGGTCGCTGATCCGCATCATCAAGGGGATCATATTGCTCAACGAGCACAAGCCGATCGCCAATCCCAGCTCCTGGCTGTTCGGATAATCCAGACGGTCCCCCAGCAGGCGACGACGTGCCGGGAATCAGATGAACATCCGATCCCACTCCTCAAGCGATCCTACGTATCCTTGCCGCCGAGCACGACCGGCTGGCCGTGCGGGGTGTGCCGATACGCGTCAGCCCATTCTTCCTTGCGGACGGCGAGCGCCGCCGGGTCGGCCAGGCCTTTGGCGGTCACCAGCCGCTCGAGTGCGGCCAGCCAATGGTGATAGTAGCGCGATCCGTCGTCTGGCTCGCCGCGCGCGGCGGCAGCCTTGAGCTCGGCGCCGAGCACCTGCGCCCATTCGGTCCAGGTGAAGTGGCCCGCTTCGGAGAGCTTGACGGCGAGCGCGAAGGCCTGCGCCTCCCACGGCTCGGCAAAGACCGGCCCTTCCTTCTCGCGCGGCAGGCGCGGCAGCGCCGCAAGGCGCTCGGCCGCAACGGAGGACTCAGGCCGGCTCAAGGTAATCTTCCCACAGGTCGATATAGACCGCGTCCTGCGCGGCGGCGCCCGCACCCCAGACTTCGCGCGCCGAGAAGCGCACCGAATACACGTGCTGCGGCTTGTCGCCTTGCCCATAGACGCTGGTGTCGGGAAAGGGAGCAACGCCGCGGTCGCGTTCGATCACGCCGGATTTGCCGCGGGCATAGCGCGGCAGCCGCGTATGGGTGACCGGATTGATGTTGCGGGCGCGCACGCTCTGACCGACCTGGAAGCGCGCCGCCACGAGGTTGTCGTTCAGCAGCGACGGCGTTCGGCGCATGAAGGAGAGCACGTCGACCGGCTTGAGCGCGGGCACCGATTTGGCCGAGCCCGCCGCCGGCGAGCCGCTGTCGAGCTCGGCACGGGTGACGAGCCCGCCCGCCAGCATGCGTTCGACGAGCGAGACGAGCCGCTTTTCGTAATAGCTCATGCGCAGATAATCGAGCGGCGGCAGATTCTCGATCGGCGGCCGCAGGCCACCCTTGAGCTTGCCGGTTGCCGCAAGCGCGCGGCCGATGGCGGCGACGCGCGCCTCCCAGCGCGCATGGAACACCGGCTCGTTCTTCTCCGTTTCGACCGGGCCCATATCCTGCATGCCGCCCATGTCGTGAATCCCGTTCATTGGCGGCCTCCTGTCGTTGCCGGCGGCAGAACCTTGGCGACGCCGATCATGGCGTCGCGGGTCACGAGCGCCGCCAGCGCTTCCTCGCCCAGATGCTCGGTGCCGGCGGGCCGTTCCGGCAGGACCATGAACCGCGCTTCCGCGGCACTATCCCAGACCCGCACCTCCACGTCGTCCGGCAGCTGCGTGCCGAACTCGCGCAGCACGCCGCGCGGATCGATCACTGCGCGGGAGCGATAGGGCGCCGACTTGTACCAGACCGGCGGCAGCCCGAGCACCGGCCAGGGGTAGCAGGAGCAGAGCGTGCAGACGATAAGATTGTGCACCTGGGGAGTATTCTCGACGACCGTGATGGCCTGCCCCTGCTCGCCGGAAAAGCCGAGCTCGGCGATGGCGGCAGTGCCGTTGGTCAACAGGCGCTGCTTGTAGGCGGGATCGACCCAGGCGCGGGCGACCACGCGCGCGCCGTTGCGCGGGCCAACCTTGTTCTCATAGACGTCGACCACCGCATCGAGCGCTGCCTGGTCCACCAGCCCTTTTTCCACCAGCAGCGATTCAAGCGACTTGACCCGCAGCGCCACGTCGGAGGGAACCTCCGAATGGACATGATCCTCCGGATGGGCGAGATCGGTGGTTGCCGTCGCGCCCGCCACAGTCGCGGCTGCCGTCAAGAAATCGCGTCGGGTCGTGTCCATGATGCGCCCTCGCCGCTGTCGGGAAATCTGCGCTCACTGTGCCGATGGGCTGTCCGAACAGTTTACGACATGGGCACGGCGGCGGAAAGGTAAAGCATGCTTCCCTGTCATCTCTCACACTCCGGCGCGCATCTCTCACACCCCGGCGCGGCCGATCGGGGGCGGATCCGGGCTCGCCAGCCCGAACAGCCCGCCCGGACGCAGCAGGAACAGGACGACAAGGCAGCTGTAGATCACGATGTCGCGCAGCGTCGCGTCGAAATAGGCCGACCAGGCGGTCTCCGCGAGGCCGACCAGGATTCCGCCCAGGAACGCGCCCGGCACCGAGCCGATGCCGCCGATGAGCGCGGCGATGAGCGCCTTGATGCCGAGCATCGTCCCCATGTTGGCGCTGACATTGCCGTAATAGACGGTGACCACCGCGCCGGCGAGCCCGGCGCAGAGGCCGGCGAGCATGAAGCTGCGCGCGAGCAGCGAGCCTCCGTCCACGCCCAGCAAGGCGGAGGTGACGGGGTCGTCCGCATAGGCGCGCCAGGCGAGCCCGAACCGGGTGCGGGTGAACAGCCAGACCATGATCGCGGCGGCCGCAAGCATCGTGAGCACGACGGCAATCTCGATGGGTGTCACCGTGACCACGAAGGCGCCGGCGCGCGCCAATGCAATCGGCTCGTTGAAGAGCGGCGGGATCCAGCGCTCGCCCACCCCCTGCACCACGTGCAGAAATTCCTGGATCGTGATGGCGAGCGCAGCGGTGGCGACTAGGATCGGCTGCCCGAGCCGGTGGCGCGCATGCAGCGGGGCGATCACATGACGGCCGATCACCACGCTCCACAGGCCCGCAAACGCGGCCGCGAAAGCAAGCCCCGCCGCAATGGCCGCGAAGGGATCATCGAGCCCGAAGGTGAGCAAAATCGCAATGGCTGCGATCGCCCCATAGGCGCCGAGCACCGCGACTTCCCCGAAGGCAAGATTGATCCGACCGGTGATGCCGTAGATCAGCGTATAGGCGGTGGCGAGCAGCGCATAGACCGCGCAAAGCGCAACCGCGTTGATGAGCTGCTGCGCCACGAAGGCAAGCGACGCCGGCAGCTGCGGCACCGCCGGCACGTCCAGGCCCTGGCCGGCGGCCTCGGGCGAGCCGAGCCAGACCCGCTTGAGATAGAAGAGCTGCGCCGGCCCGAAGGGGCCGTTGTCGGTCTCGACCGCGACAAGGTCGAGCCGATCGCCCGAGAATGTGCGGCCGGCAAAGCCGCAGGCCACATGGCGCGGGCGATCCGCCTCGCCGGGTGAACGGGCAACATAGTCGATGCGCACCCCCTCCGTGCCGAGCGCGGAACGCCCGTAGCGCAGATCGCGGATCTCGGTGCCCTCCGGATTGTCGGCCGCAATGACCTGCCGGCAGATGCGCACCTGCTCGCTGTCGAGCACGCGCCCGCAGCCGGCGACGAGCAGCGCGAGCAGGATGGCAGGCAGCGCCCGCAGGAAGGGCGAAACTCTCACCAAACCCATCATGAGGTGCGCCACCGAATGGAGTGAGCACGTTTGGGCATCGCTTCACTTTATCATCGGATCGACCTTGAAGGCTGGCGCTGGAAGAAACGTTGCGACGAATCACCCAGTTGCTGTAGCGGGAAATGGAAACTGAGGAACTGCGAGCCGATTCCGGATCCGCCCGTGATCGGTTTTTTGTTCCGTGCCGCCCCACCCGGCACGGAGCGCAAGCGAGCCCCACAATGGTCTGCAGCAGTTTTGCCGGGCGCTTCAATGCGAACTGCAGGAAACGGCGCAAAGCCCTGCTCCGCGGCCTGAGTTCAATCATTGCGTGCACACTTAAGCACGCCTTTGGGCGCTCCTTGGCGGCCCCGGCATGCCGGCTTGGGACCTTAAAAAGGAGCCGCATCAAATGGATCGATGAATGTGCTCCCAAGGGACCGCAACGCCGCGGTCCCGGCGGCATCGAACGCCGCGGCAACCGCCCCTGCAGATTTCCTGCTGTTTGCAGGAACGTGCCTCTCGGCTGCACGCCCGGATTGCACCCCCATTGGCGGGGCTTCGCCCGCCCTGCTACGGTTCTGGCGGCTCACAGAAGGAAGCTTCGGGGAGGTTATCCATGCGCAAGAACGTGATGCTCGCGGCGCTGACCGGACTGACACTCGTCGGACTGGCCACGGGCGTTGCCGCGCAGAGCCGCTCGACCCTCGACATCTATGTGGTGGACGTCGAAGGCGGCAACGCCACGCTGCTCGTGGCGCCCTCGGGCGAATCGCTCCTCATCGACACCGGCAATGTCGGTGCAGCGGTCCGGGATGCCGAGCGCATCATGGCGGCGGCGCAGGACGCGCATCTCACCCAGATCGATCACCTGATCGTCACCCACTGGCATAACGATCATTTCGGCGGGCTTGCCGAGCTCGCCAAGCGCATCCCGATCAAGCACTTCATCGATCATGGCGCCAACATCCAGCCGGCGCCGATCGCCGACAAGTTCCTCGAGACCACCTATCCGGAGATCATCGGCAAGGCGCGTCACACCGTGGTCAAGCCGGGCGACCGGATCGCCGTCGCGGGCCTCGATATCCGGGTGGTGACGGCCGCGGGTGCAGTCATCAAGACGCCGCTGCCGGGTGCCGGCGCGACCAATCCCTATTGCGCGAGCTTCAAGCCGGGTCAGAACAATGCCGAGGACCCGGCATCGGTCGGCGTCTTCATCCGGTTCGGAAAGTTCCGCACGG
>Ga0126381_100008825_pt1 | contig 11293 bp, 10 predicted proteins | sample PanSoiMetPlot_28_FD_96465 | JGI IMG/M metagenome (GOLD analysis project Ga0126381, IMG submission 96465) | Tropical forest soil microbial communities from Panama - MetaG Plot_28 | ecosystem: Environmental > Terrestrial > Soil > Tropical forest > Bulk soil | place: Panama | collected 2016-02-17 | reverse complement strand
ATCGCCGATAACCGTGATTCGCCTCGAAGCTGCGCGCTCAAGGATCTGCTGCAAACGATCCAAATTCATAGCGGCTTTAGACTTGACCCTCGTGGCTCAAACCGCTTTCGGATTTGCGACTTGAACAGGTGAATGAGATGGGTGTTGGCATTATTTGTGTGCAGCGGGAGTTCCGGTTAAGATTCGCTCCATTAAATCCTGAATACGAAGTCGAAATCAACAGTCGAAGTGCCATGATGCCGTTTACAAGATATTTTAAAATTCTGGTTGTCCTCTGCGGTTTTGCTATTTGCGCGAATGCCGCTCAGGCTCCGCAGCAAATCAACATTAAACAACTGTCCACAACTGTAGAGGATGTTGTGGTGCCATTGCCTAACGAAATTTTTGGTGCGCTGAACAAACTGGGCACCGTGAACTGGAGGGCTCACGTTCGCAATGACAAAGGGCCGAACTTTACCGAGCGCCCACGTATTGCCCTTTTGCTTGGCACGGTGATCGCGGATGGCTTTATCGCTGTGCAGGCGGAGGACGCAGAAACCGTAAAGGACATTGGCCAGCGTGTCCTGGCACTGGCGAAAGGGATTGGAGTAGGGAATTCCATCACGCCGCATGCCAAGGCGATCATTGAGGCAGCAGACAAGCGGAATTGGAGCAATGTGCGCCGGGAACTGGATCGTACTCAGAACAGCGTACAACAAGCAATGAATGAGGTGCACGATGAAAAGCTGTCGCAGCTCGTTAGCTTGGGCGGCTGGCTGCGCGGAACCGAAGTATTAACATCGGTGGTTAACGAGCATTTTTCCGCGGACGGCGCGGAGTTACTGCACCAGCCTGATCTGCTCGCTTATTTTCAAAAAAGATTGCAGGGAATGCCGGAGTTTGATCTTCCAATTATTCATCAAATTCAGGATGGTCTGGGCGAGGTGAAACCTTTGATAGATGTCGGTGACCGCCGAATTCCTCCTGAGACGGTGAAGAAGGTTAACGAGATCACTACGCGAATTGGCCAGGGGATCGTCACCAAGGATTGACCTTCGATGAACGGCTTTGTGAAGATTTTCATCGGCGCCAGCTCTCTGCTGCTGATCCTCACGGCATTGCGGCCGGCGATTTTCGCTTCGGTTGATGACGCGCAATCCTTTGCTCTTCAGGCCGCCGAACCGTACGTCAAACAGGGTTTCCAAGTGCGCGAGGACTATTGGGGAGGTGACCTTGGTTCGGGAGAAAAGAAAGCTGTGCGACAGCAGTTGTTTAAAGGAAATGAATACTGGTTCTGGCTGGGAACGGAAGTCGACAAGGCAAAAGTATCCGTTCATGTTTACGATTCCGATGGCAAGCTTGCAGAAGAACCCGACAGCTGGGAGAAAGGCCACTTTGCAGCTGCACACGTAATCCCAAAAGCGACGGGCAGTTATTTTATCATTGTGAGCGTGGAACAATCGCCAGAGGAACGCACGCATTGGGCGCTGGTGTATGGTTTCCGATAGTTCCAGGCGACGTGGCAGCGGCATGCCACGATTATGACTGAATCGCGGACTTTGCAGTTTGAAAGCCCACGCGCTTTGCAGTCGCTCTACGCGAATGACATCAAGCTTTTGAAACATCTCGAGGACTCGTTAGGCATCAAAGTGACGACCCGCGAGGGCTGGATGAAACTGGAGGGCGACCCGATTCGGGTCGACAAGGCCCAGCAGGTGTTTCAACAGCTCGAGCAAGCCCGGCAACGAGGCGTTGACATTCAGAAACACGAATTCAATTACACGCTCAAAGCCGTGACTGAACAGCGCGACGAGACTCTTAGCGACATTGTTTCGATGAAAATCGTAACGTCTTCCCGCAAGCCTCCGGTTGTAGCGCGAAGTGCCAATCAGCGAGCGTACGTGGACGCAATTCAGAAGCATGACGTTGTCTTTGGGATTGGACCGGCTGGGACCGGCAAAACTTATCTCGCAGTCGCGATGGCAGTGGCGGCCTTGAAGAAGGAACAGGTGGCGCGCATTATTCTGACTCGGCCGGCGGTAGAAGCAGGGGAAGCACTTGGTTTTTTGCCTGGCGACTTGGAACAAAAGATTCTCCCGTATCTTCGCCCACTTTATGATGCCTTACGTGAGATGCTTGAGCCGGAGGAAATGGAGCGAGCGATCGCCAGGCAAACCATCGAGGTGGCGCCGCTCGCGTACATGCGTGGACGCACTTTGAGTAACGCTTTTGTCATTCTCGATGAGGCTCAAAACACAACCACCGAGCAGATGTTCATGTTGCTGACTCGCATCGGGTTGAATTCCAAGTGCGTCGTGACCGGCGATGTAACACAGATCGATTTGCCGGCAAATAAGCGCTCAGGCGTCCTCGAGGCTTTGCAGGCGTTGAAGAACGTGCCGGGAATCGCGACGGTATCCTTCACCGAGCGCGACGTTGTGCGGCATGAACTGGTTCGTGCCATTATCGGCGCGTATCAGGCACACCGCGGGCCGGCATCCGAATCTCTCAAGTAACAATTATTATGTTCGATTTCCTAAAACGCGGTCGCCTCGTCAAGCGTGGCTTGGCATCGCGCAAACGTCGACGGCGCCGGTCACGCAGTGAACTGATGCGCAACCTGGAATGCTCGTTGCACATAAAGGTTTTCATTTTTGCCCTTTTTGCTGGTGGCCTGGCGTTCCTTGTGTTTAGCGGCCAACAAGCAGAGCCGACAAAGAATTACGTTATTGCACTCCTGGTTCTGGCCACTGCCATCACGCAGCTTTGGATCAATCAGCCAAAAAGCTTCGAGCAGAACTCGCGAATCCTTCTCGTCTTCAGCGTTATTTTTGTGCAAATAGCGGTCATCAAGCTGCTACTGGTCGTTTGCAACAGCGGCAGCTACCGGTTCTTGAGACCAGAAACGGCGGGATTGATTATTCCATATGCTTTCGCGCCGCTGGTACTGAGCGTCCTGCTGGGCCGGCAACACGGGCTTTACGCAGCGTTTTTCGTAAGCCTGTGGGGCAGCATGTTATTTGGGCCTATCGATGCGCCTCTTTTAATCACCAGTCTGATCAGCGGATTTACAGCTGTTTCTCTCACGCTGCAGGTGCGACGTCGCGGTCGATTGATCCGCGCTGGCTTCTTTGTCGGCCTCGCTATCTGGTTGTTGTCGTTAACGTTCGGCTTGATTGGGCCTATTAACTGGTTTTATCCGACGGCTAACGACTGGAGCATGGTTGGAGTGCAAAGCGCTCTCGCCATTGGCAACGGTATTGTTACGGCGATGATCGTGGGCGGCGCGCTGCCGATGCTCGAGAATTTGTTTGGAATCACAACCGACATTTCCTGGTTGGAAGCGGCGGACCTTAACCACCCGTTATTGCGCCGTATGACAATCGAAGCGCCGGGCACGTATCACCACAGCCTTGTCGTAGCCAACTTGGCCGAAGCCGCGGCGGAAGCCGTGGGCGCGAATGCGACGCTCTGCCGCGTATGCGCCTATTTTCATGACGTCGGCAAACTCGTGAAACCGGAATACTTCACCGAGAATATGAGCTTCGAACGAAATCCCCATGATGATCTCGCGCCGACGATGAGTGCATTGATCATCATCGCGCACGTGAAAGAGGGCGTGGACCTCGCGCTCAAGTATCGCCTAAACCAGCGCATCATCGATATCATTCAGGAGCATCACGGCACATCGCTCGTTAGGTATTTTTATCAACGGGCATTGCAGCAGCATGAAGATGCGCTTGCAGGTGGCAAGATCATGAGGCTGCGGGAGGATGACGTTCCTGAGGTGCACGAAGAAAGCTTTCGTTATACGGGACCGAAACCCCAGACAAAGGAGAGCGCAATTGTTAGTCTGGCTGATGCAATCGAAAGCGCTTCGCGCAGTATAGAAAAACCCACGCCGCAAAAGATTGAAACGCTTGTAAACGAGATCATCGAAGAGCGCATCAGCGACCGGCAATTGGATGAATGCGATCTTACCCTCGGCGAACTAAAAACGATCGCTGACCGATTCCGGTTCACTTTGTTATCGATGTTGCACACCCGCATTGCTTATCCGAAATCCGGGCAAAAACCCACGGTCCCGCGCGATGAAACTTTGCGGCCAGACGTGATGGTCGCAACACGCAAGCCCGAAACAGCGCCGCCTGTCTCAGCTGCGTGATGTCATTGACAGAACGACGCGTCTGACCACAGACGATCTATAGTTCCCGCGGGCGCGCACGGGGCTCGCGATCTTTTGAACCTGCGGTACTTGGAACTGTGACGAAAGGACCGCCTTCGAGCGGTGTGACTTTAGTGAACGCGACGTCGGGCATATCGCTCGGCAAGCCTGCGAGCGGAAAATCTTTTCGCAACGGAAAGAATGGGTAGCCGTCCCACATCAAAATCCGCCGCAGATCGGGATGTCCGTTAAACTTGATGCCCATCATGTCGTAAATCTCACGCTCGTGCCAGTTAGCGCTTGGCCAGATGTCTGAAATCGTATCCAGTGCTTCGATTTCCTCCGAGAGTTTCAATTTCAATCGGAGATGGACAGCATCCGTCATCGAATACAAATGATATACGATTTCAAAGCGCGGCTCTTCGCCGAAATTGTCGATGCTGGTAATGTCTAGCAAGTAATCGAACGAAAGATCGTCTCGGCAGAATTTCGCGATGTCGCGGAGATCAGACTCCTTGATTGCGTAAGTTGTCTCGCCGCGAAACTCAGTCTTGTGCTGGAATTTCTCACCCAAAGATCTCTCCAGGGAGTCGAACAGTTCTTGAGCGGTCATCTTAATCGAGGAACGCTTTTCCAAACGCCACCGTTCCTTATTGTTGTCATGCCAGCGCGTCTTCCAATTTTTCTGCCAACTGTGGCTGTTGGTCTTTGAACGCACGCTGTTGCGAAATTTTTTCCTGTAACTTCATCAACCCCGCGAGCAACGCTTCCGGACGCGGCGGACATCCCGAAATATAGACGTCGACCGGCAAAAGTTGATCGATGCCCTGCAGCACCGCGTAGGAACGATACATGCCGCCGGTGGACGCGCACGCCCCCATGGCGATTACCCATTTTGGCTCTGGCATTTGTTCATAAATTCGTTTCACTGCCAGCGCCATCTTGTACGTGACAGTGCCGGCGACAATCATCACGTCACACTGGCGCGGCGAAAACCGCATCACTTCCGCTCCAAACCGCGAAATATCGAACCGAGATGCAGCAGTCGCCATCAACTCGATGGCGCAACAAGCCAATCCCATCGGCATCGGCCAAAGCGAATTCTTGCGGACCCAATTCAGTGCAGCATCGAAACGGGTGAAAATCACGTTCCCCTCGATCTTTGAATCGTAGGCCGTTGCGTGTGTTTCCGGCATACGAGACGTTAAAATACCGGTTGAGGGACGCAAACGGTAATAACCTCGAAGGGCCGACGCACCAGGCGCTAGAGAACCTCCAATCACCAAAAATCCAAGGTCCAACCGATGCGCAGATGCGATTGTAACATTGGATATTACAGGTTCCCAGGGCTGTTGGAGTTGGTTCTGGCTTATTCGGCCGGCCTCATTGCGACATCACGCTCTCAATAGTATAGAAACCGCTCTTCCTCATGAATATAGACAATGCCCATTCTCACGGCCACCTGATCGCGCCGCATGGCGGCGAGTTGGTGGACCTTACGCTGGCTCCCGAAAACGCCGGAGACCTCAAAGCTCGCTCCAAAGATTTTCCATCCTGGGATCTCACCAGTCGGCAGATTCGCGATCTCGAGCTCTTGCTAAGTGGCGGCTTCTCGCCGCTGCGAGGCTTCATGAATCGCGACGATTACGAGGGTGTTTGCCATGAAATGAAGTTGAAAAATGGCATTTTGTGGCCGATTCCGATTGCGCTCGATGTGCCGGAGGCGTTTGCGAAATCGCTAAAACCTGGAAGCAGCAAAGTCGCGCTGCGGGACTCCGAAGGTGTTATGCTTGCGGTATTATATGTCGAAGAGGTATGGCAACCGGACCGCAAAGCGGAAGCGCAAGCTGTTTTTGCAACCACCAGCACGCTACATCCGGGTGTCGATTATCTTCTGAACAGGGGACATGGCTGGTATCTGGGTGGACGCGTAGAAGGTTTGCAACTTCCGACGCATTACGATTTCCGCACCCTTCGGCTTACACCGGGCGACTTGCGCTCGGAGTTCATTCGCATGGGATGGCGCCGTGTCGTCGGATTCCAGACGCGCAACCCAATGCATCGCGCACACGTAGAATTAACCTTTCGCGCGGCGAGCCAGGTAGAAGCGAGTCTTCTGATTCATCCGTCCGTAGGCATGACCAGGCCTGGTGATGTGGACTACTTCACGCGCGTTCGTTGTTATCAACTGCTTGTCTCCAAGTATCCGCGGGGGACGGCCAAGCTCGCCTTGCTGCCGCTAGCCATGCGAATGGGTGGCCCGCGCGAAGCAATCTGGCACGCAATCATTCGAAAAAATCACGGCTGCTCGCATTTCATTGTCGGTCGCGATCACGCGGGACCAGGTAACGATGCAGACGGCAAGCCGTTCTACGGACCATACGAAGCACAGGAGCTGTTCCGCAAACATCAAGTCGATATCGGCGTCGACATGGTGCCGTTCCAAATGATGGTCTACGTCGAAGATAGAGATAAGTATTTCCCTGAAAACGAAGTCCCCCCAAGTTCACGCGTGCTCAATCTTTCGGGCACACAATTGCGGCGACGTTTAAGCGACGGCCGCGAGATTCCGCCCTGGTTCACGTTTCCCGAAATCGCGCGCGAATTGCGGCGCACATTCGCGGCTCGACACAAACAGGGATTAACGGTGTTTTTTACCGGTCTTTCTGGTGCAGGTAAATCGACAATCGCCAACGTGCTCCTGATTAAGTTCCTTGAAATGGGTGGCCGGCCGGTGACACTGCTCGACGGCGATCTTGTGCGGAAACATCTCTCGTCGGAGCTCGGTTTTTCGAAGGAGCACCGCGACATCAACATTCGCCGGATTGGCTACGTTGCCTCCGAAATTACTAAGAACGGCGGTATCGCTATTTGCGCTCCGATTGCGCCCTACGATTCGACGCGTAAGGACGTGCGGGCAATGATCGAGCCATTTGGCGGCTTCATCCTGGTGCACCTTTCCACGCCGGTAGAAGTTTGTGAGCAGCGTGATCGAAAGGGCCTATACGCGAAAGCCCGTGCGGGAATTTTGAAAGAGTTTACTGGAATATCCGATCCGTACGAAGCGCCGACCGATGCCGAAGTGACAATAGACACTGGGGAATTGTCGCCGGAGGAAGCGACTCAAGAGATCATTTTGCATTTGGAGCGCGAAGGCTTTGTCGGAATCAACGGCGCTCCTGAGTCAATCTCCACATAATTTCAGACTGCGTGATTTGCGCCGCCCTTCGAAGCGCGTGCCGTTTTGCCTAACGAACGAATTTTAAATTTTACGATCCGCACCGCCGAGATGCACGATGCGGCGGCGCTTGCGCAGTTGATGCGAGAGCTCGGGTATGAAACAACGGAATCCGAGATGCAAATGCGGCTAGAGCGGATCGCAGCCGACAAGCGCTATCGCACATTTGTGGCAGCGCGTGATAGCAAAGTGTGCAGGATGATTGGCACACTCACCTGCCCTAGCTATGAGCATAACGATCCCGGCGGCCGAATTCTGGCTCTCGCGATATCGGGTCCGATGCGCCGCCGCGGCATTGGCGCGCACTGATTGCAACCGCCGAAAGGGATTTCGCTCAAAGAAGAATCAGCCGCATCGCTTTGAACACACAGCTTTCCCGAGAAGATGCCCACAGGTTTTACGAATGCCTTGGATACGAGCGAAACGGATGGCGATTTGTGAGGCAACTTTCGCTACACGATTGATCGGGGTCGACATGGCGAGATTGAGCGTTCTTGCCATTGCCGCAGTTGCAGTCGTTACGATTCCAGAGGCGCAGGCGATCGGCAGTTCAAGTAACGCGGCGGAAACCGAGCAAGTAACGGTCACAGGAGAATCAACTGGGTCGCTCACGTCAATATCGTCGGAGGGATCTGCAGAGCAAAAAAAGCAAATTCCGGGAGCCTTCACGGTCAAGACGACCGATGATATGGAACTGGGTCGCGCATCAAACTTCGGAGATTTGCTACAACGAACACCGGGGGTCTTCCTTCAATCAGAGAACGGTGTCGAAGATTCCAAGATTTCCATTCGAGGATCCGGAATTACATCCGAAGATGAGCCGCTTGGCGTGATGTTCTTGCTCGACGGGTTGAACTTTAACCAGGGCGATGGTGAAAGCATTCTCGAGGACTTTGATGTTGCCGCGCTCAGTCATGCAGAAGTTTTTCGGGGCGCCGATGCCTTCAAATATGGTGCACTGACGCTTGGCGGTGCCATCAATCTCGCGCCACTGACAGGGTACAATGCGACCCCATTTCAAGTCCGGCTTGAAGGCGGAAGTTACGGTTTCTTCCGTGGCGACATCAGCGGAGGCGCGGTGGAAGGGCAGGCGGATGAATTTGGAGCGATTGGTTTCCGGCAGCGCCAGGGGTTTCGTGAGCATAGCCGTGAGAGCACAGAAATCTTTTTTACCGATCTCGGTTACAAATTTAGCGACCAGGTGGAGAATCGATTTTATCTCACCATGGATCAGACCAATCGGAATCTACCTGGAGGTTTGACCAAGTCAGAAATGGAAAACGATCCCACTATGGCGAATCCGCTCGCAATAGCCCAGGATTGGAACAAGCAGTGGACCTACATTCGGATGGCGGACAAATTAACCGTCCGAACGGAAGAAATTCAGCTCGATGCGGGCGTCTTTTGGTTTCATCGCGATCTTGAGAACCGTGGATTCTTTTCGCCAGATTTTCAGGAAGGGATCGAGCAGTTTTATTCTGATAACTTTGGGGGGAATCTAAATTTCGTTAGCCGTCACGAACTCTTTGGTCAACAAAATATCCTTACAATCGGTCTGAGCCCACAGTACGAAAATGAGCCAACCCAAAACTACCAAAATATCTTTGGCCACCCAGGTGCAACGACTGCCCGAGGTATCGGCAGGTCGATAAACGTTCCAGGTTATCTCGAGGACCAGTTGTATTTCACACCGCGGCTATCGATCCTCGCCGGAGCACAGGCGATTTTTGCAGAGCGTCATTTCATTGACAAGTTCTTGACTGACTCGGCAGGAAATCAATCGAATCGGCAAAATTTCTGGGGATTCAATCCGAAGCTTGGGGCGATTTACGAAATCAATTCACAGACACAAGCATTTGTGAATTTCAGCCGCAGTTGGCAACCGCCTTCGATCGATAATCTGGTCGACTTTACTGAAGGTCCGAATTCATCGGTTGCGTACACGCCGCTTCAGCCGCAACATGCCTGGACGCTTGAACTCGGAACTCGTGGAGAGTATTCGCGGTTTCAATTGGAACTGTCGCTTTATCACTCGTGGGTCCGTGATGAATTGCTCGAGGTCAATGACGCTTTCGGAAACGATCTTGGTACAAGAAACGTCCCGCGCACAAATCACCAAGGGATCGAGGCTAGTCTGGATGTTGAATTGCTTCGGGATATCCTGGTGCCAAAGCAATCACATCGTTCGGGCGATCGTTTAGTTCTCGATCAGAGTTACACGCTGAACGATTTCCATTTCGATCAGAACTCTGTTTACGGCGGCAATCGCCTTCCGGGAATCCCGATTCATCTTTATGAAGCGCGATTGCTTTACGAAAACCCGTTTGGATTCTATGCCGGCCCAAACCTGGAGTGGAACCTCTCACGCTACCCGGTCGATGAGGCGAACACGCTCTTTGCGGATACTTATGCGCTTGTTGGTTTCAGTGCAGGATTTCGACGGAGCAATGGATTCTCAGTCTTCCTTGATTGCCGGAACCTGACCAATCAGCGCTATGCGTCGGCTATTGATGTGATTGCCGACGCGCGCACGGAACCGAATCCTGAAATTTTTCATCCTGGCGATGGGCGTTCCTTCTATGCTGGAGTTTCCTGGAGTTGGTGAACTTGCAAACGAGCTTCTGCTCGCTACGGGATTCCGCCCAACTGTTGCATCACTCCGAACAGGTCCCAGCTGACCCACTCCTCTAGAATCTTGCCTTGCTCTATGCGGTCAATGATGATGCCCATCCAGCTTGCCCGTTTGTTGGTTGGCTCCAACCCCATTAAGGCTCCTCGATGTGTGCCCGTAGATGTGAACCGTGTGACTACCTTGTCTCCCTCTGCCACCTGGTCATCGATCGTGTCGTGGAAATCCGGAAACGCTTTACGGAACTCGCGCACGAACTCGATGAGCGCTGAGACGCTCCGTACGTCCCGTACATGAGGGTGGCTGTGTTGATGGCTGACGAAGTTGGGAGCATAAACATCCGCCGCCACCGCCAGGTTGCCTTTACTCCATACTTCGTCGATGGCGCGCCTTGCCAGAGCTTTATTATCTTCAAGGCTCATGGGCGAAGGCCTCTAAGACCAATCGTGGCGGGAGTACCATCCTGGAACGTAATCGAACGCATGAGCGTCAGTGTAAGGTTCGACTTTACGAAATCCAGATCGTTTTAGCATTTGTGAATTCGCGGATTCCGGCGGCGCCGAGTTCGCGACCAAAGCCAGATCTTTTTACACCGCCGAATGGCAGACGCGGATCGGACGCTACCATCGCGTTAATGAAAACCATTCCGACGTCCAACTCGGATGCGAAGAGTTTTTGTTCCTCGCGATCTTTGGTCCACGCGCTCGAACCCAGACCGAACGTGGTGTCGTTCGCGAGATCGACGGCAGCATGGGCATCGCCCACGCGGAAAACAATCGCAACCGGGCCGAAGACCTCTTCACGATACGCCGGCGATTGTTTCGGCACATCGACGAGGACTGTAGGTTCATAAAAAAATCCCGGACCATGAATTCGGTTACCGCCGGTCAATAATTTTCCACCAGCAGCGATTGTTTTCTGTACCTGATCGTGGACGCCTTGGAGGATTTTTTCCGTCGCGAGTGGGCCGAGCTCAGTTTCTGGATCCATCGGGTCACCAACCTTAAGCTTGCGCATGCGCTCGACGAATTCTTGAAGAAATTGGTCGTGAATTTCATCCGCGATAATGAATCGCTTGGCTGCAATACAGGACTGACCCGTGTTGATCGTACGCGCCTTGACTGCGGTGTTGAGCGCCGATTCGAAGTCAGCGCTCGGCATCACGATAAATGCATCGCTACCGCCGAGCTCGAGCACACTTTTCTTGATTTCACGCGCCGCCGCGCTCGCGATGGCAGCACCGGCTTTTTCGCTGCCGGTCACCGTTACGGCTTTGACGCGT
>Ga0126381_100008824_pt1 | contig 11294 bp, 10 predicted proteins | sample PanSoiMetPlot_28_FD_96465 | JGI IMG/M metagenome (GOLD analysis project Ga0126381, IMG submission 96465) | Tropical forest soil microbial communities from Panama - MetaG Plot_28 | ecosystem: Environmental > Terrestrial > Soil > Tropical forest > Bulk soil | place: Panama | collected 2016-02-17 | reverse complement strand
CATGGGCGCGGTCATGGAGCGTATCGGCGGTTGGTGGCGTCCCTGGCACTACGGCATGCCGGAGGCGGAGTATTGGGCAGTGCGAGAGGCGGTGTCGCTGGGCGACGTCAGCACACTTGGCAAGCTGCAGGTTTCGGGTCCCGACGCCTTGGAGTTTCTGGAACGGCTCTATCCGACCAGAGTTTCGACCATCAAGACGGGGCGCTGCCGGTATGTCCTCCTGCTAGATGATCGTGGTTATGTGATTGACGACGGAATGATCTGCCGGGACACCGAGACGCGCTTCACCTTAACGTTCACGACCGGTGGATCCACTCACGCCGAAATGTGGGTTCGCGACTGGGCTGAACAGTGGAAGATGGACGTGCGCATTCTGAACCGTACGATGTCACTGGGCGCGATCAATGTCACCGGCCCTCTGGCAAGAGAATTGTTGCGGCGTGCTGGCTGCGAAGATCTTCCTGAATATCTCGTGCAGCGGCGTGGGCAAGTCGCTGGCGTTGACTGCCGCATTTTCCGTCTGAGCTTCACAGGCGAGCTTTCCTACGAGTTGCATCACCTCGCAGGTGACTCGGTTGCTTTATGGCGCGGGCTGATGCACGCTGGCGCCGACCTGGGAGTGAAGCCGCATGGGCTCGACGTGCTGCTGCGCCTGCGACTGGAAAAAGGGCATCTTCTCGTCGGTCAGGACACTGACTTCGATTCGACTCCGCGGCGGCTGGGCCACGAATGGGCGGTGAAACTGGACAAGCCGGAGTTTGTCGGTAAGCAGGCGCTGCTGCGCACCAACAAGATTCCGCTTGATCGCAAACTGGTTGGCCTGGAGACAGACGGCCCGACTCCCAAAGAAGGCGCGGTGCTGTGGAAGGAGAAGGAGCATGCGGGCTACGTCACCTCGAGCGCATACTCCCCGGCTTTAGGGAAGAGCGTGATGCTCGCATGGCTCAAACTTCTCGCGGGCGATTTGCCGCGGGAAGTGACGATCCACGGCCACACCGCGCGACGGGTCTCCACACCTTTTTATGATCCCGAGGGGCAGCGTGCCCGTGCTTGAACGCATTCACGCCACTCGAGTGGTCGCGGCTCCGGCAGCGCTCGAGGCGGTGCGTTGGCCTGCGGGAACGTTGGTCTTGCGAACTGCTCCCGATGAAGCCCTGGTGATTCCGAACTGCGCACCCGAGGTGGCCGATTCGCACGCGATCGTGGAAAGCGAGCAGGGTTTTTCGGGAGTGTGGATTTCTGCCGAAGAGGCTCGTTCGCTGCTGGAGCGCCACTGCGAATGGGAGGCGCCGGCGGAACGCCCGGTTTTCGTGCAGGGGGCGATTGCTGCGATTCCGGCCAAGGTCTGGCTGGAGAAGGAGCGCGCGCTTCTGCTCGTCCCTGTGACCTACGCGGCGGAGTTCGAGGAGCGCATTTCGTGAACGAATTCGTCGAGCGGCAAGTGCAATTTCGCTGGACGAAGCCGAAGTCCAGCTATGACGTGGTGATCGTCGGCGGGGGTGGACATGGACTGGCGACCGCTTATTACCTTGCAACGCGCCACAACATCACCAACGTCGCGGTGATCGAGCAGAAGTATATCGGCTCCGGCAACAGCGGCCGCAACACAACGGTAATTCGCGCAAATTATGGCATTCCCGAGGCGGTGCGTTTCTATCAGCGCAGTGTGGACTTGTACTACGGGCTCGAACAGGAGACCGGCCGCTCGATCATGCACGAGCGGAAGGGATTACTGTGGTTGGCGCACAGTGAGGCTGGAGTCCGCGGGGAGCGCGCGCGCGCCGAGGTCAATACCGCGTTCGGCGCCGAGACCGAGTACGTCGAGCCGGAACAGGTGAAGAAGATCTGCCCGCAGCTCGACCTCAGTGGAGGCGGCGAATGGCCGATCCTGGGCGGCTCCTACCATCCTGCAGGTTCTACGGCGCGGCATGACCGCGTGGTCTGGGCCTACGCAGAAGGAGCCATGCGGTGCGGTGTACACATTCACCAGCGCACACCGGTCATGGGATTGCTGAAGTCTGGCGACCGCGTGACCGGCGTGATGACCGACCACGGACCGATCTCCGCCGGGTTGGTCCTCTCGGCAACCGGTGGACAGGTCACGCTGCTTGCGTCCAAGGCGGGCGTACGCCTGCCCATCCGCACCCATCCGCTGCAGGCTTTTGTGACCAATCATTACGCGTTGCAATTCAACGCGATGGTCGCCTCGGCGACGCTGCTGTTCTACATCTCGCAGACCGCACGCGGGGAAATGCTGTTTGGCGCGGAAATCGACCGCCAGCCGAGCTATTCCTATAGCTCCGGACATCCGATCCTACAGAGTTGCACCTTCCGCGCCATGACGCTGCTGCCGTTCCTGCGCAATCTCCGCATTCTGCGGCAGTGGACCGGGATCTGCGACATGAGCCCGGATTATTCGCCGATCATGGGCGCAACGGGTTTAGAAGGCTTTTATGTGACCACCGGTTGGGGGACGTGGGGCTTTAAGGCAATTCCCGCCGGCGGAGAACAGATGGCACGGTTAATTGCTACCGGAACGGCGCCGTTGATTGCACCGTTTTCACTCGATCGCTTTGCCCAGGATCGTACCATGGCGGACCGCGGTTCGGCCGGTACACACTGAGGAAACACGATGAGCCTCGAAATCCCATGCCCGCACTGCGGCCCACGCCCGGTGCACGAATTTATGTACGGCGAAGTTGCGGAGGTTCCGGAATCGATCACCGATCCGGATGCGCGCGATCTCGATCGCGCTTTCATGAGAAACAATCCGGCCGGGCTGACGACCGAGCGCTGGTTTCACGTTGCCGGCTGCCGTCGATGGCTAACCGTTCGCCGCGACACTACCTCAGACTTAAACCCGAAGACGGCTTCAATGGCCGGCGCTGCTGCCGAGGGCCAGAGAGAACGCTGATTCAGCTCTCGATCATCGACCAGGATCTCGGTCGTTCGATGCCTGCGAGGTGATTGTGCAATCCGCCACACGCGGCGAATGCGGAAGGAAAAACACGTGGAAGTGAGGGCAGCGATTACCAACGGCGACGGAGAGTTCGCCATTGAAACCTGTGAGTTCGCAGAGCCACACGCGGGCGAAGTTCTCGTCGAGATCAAAGCCAGCGGTGTCTGCCATACGGATTACGATTCCTTGCGCTGGAACAGGCAACTGATTCTCGGGCATGAAGGCGCGGGAGTGGTGAGTGCGGTGGGCAAGGGTGTGACCGATCTCGCACCTGGTGCCCGCGTGATGCTGAACTGGGCCATCCCGTGCGGCGCCTGTTTTCAATGCCAGCGAGGAGCGGAAAACATCTGCGAGCAGCGCGGCACGGTTCCTGATGAGAGGTTTCGATTTCGTAAGGGCACACTCAATGCATCCTTCAGCCTCGGGACCATGGCAACTCATGCGATCGTTCCGGCCGCGGCGGTCGTGCCAATTCCCAACCAGATTTCGTTTCCTGTGGGAGCGATTTTAGGCTGTGGCGTCATGACCGGATTTGGCTCGGTTGTCAACGCCGCGAAGCTGGTTCCCGACTCCAGCGCAGTTGTGTTGGGTTGTGGAGGAGTGGGGCTCAGCGCTATTCAAGGAGCGCGCTTTTCGAGGGCCAGGCAAATCATAGCGATTGACGTCAACCAGGCCAGACTGGAACTGGCCAAGAAATTCGGCGCATCGGAAACGATCCTCGCTACTCCCGCGGACAAGGGGCTTCTGCAAGCGGCGCGGACGGTGAAACAGATGACCGCCGGCCGAGGCGCGGACTATGCATTTGAGTGCACCGCCGTGCCGGAGCTGGGGCCCGCTCCGCTCGCGATGGTGCGCAGCGGCGGGACTGCGGTCGGCGTCAGCGGTATCGAGCAATTGGTTTCCGTGGATATGGAACTCTTCGAGTGGGATAAGATTTATATCAATCCGCTCTATGGTCAGTGCCGACCGAAACGTGATTTCCCTTTGCTCTTTGATCTGTACCGTCAGGGACGGATTCTTCTCGACGAGATGATCACGCACACCTATCCGCTGGAAGAACTACCGAAGGCCTTTAGCCGGATGCGCGCGGGATCCACGGCAAAAGGAGTGATTGTTTTTTGAGCGCATGCCGTCCTTCCACAGCATTGAGGTCTCCGATCCGCGTTTTGAAAACGAGCATCTGCGCCAGGTTGTGGTGAAGAGTGCGGCTTTGGGGCGGCGCGTGGATCTGACTCTGTTTGTTCCGCACTCCCCTCCCGGCACCGTTAGCGCACTCCTCATCTTGCTGCACGGAGTTTATGGGAGCCATTGGTCATGGGCGTATCGCGCCGGCATTCACCGGACCGCACAACGCCTGATTGATGCGAGTCAGATTCAGCCTCTGGTTCTGGCTATGCCTTCGGACGGCTTGTGGGGTGATGGCAGCGGCTATGTGCCGCACCGGAACGCGAATTTCGAAGAGTGGATTGTCACGGAAGTGGCGCTCGCCGCGAAAGAAGCCGCGCCGTGCCTCGCGTCCGAGCCAAAGCTTTTTCTTTGCGGATTTTCCATGGGTGGGTATGGGGCGCTTCGCCTTGGAGCCAAGTATGCGCGCCGTTGGTCGGGAGTCTCCGCGCATTCTTCCATCACCCATATTTCGCAAATGCAACGGTTTGTCGAGGAGGCGCAAGTCAACTACGAAGAACAGGCTTCGGACGACGACCTTAGCCCTTTGCATTGGATGAAAATCAACAAACACGCTCTTCCTCCTCTGCGTTTTGATTGCGGCTTACAGGACGACCTTCTGAAGGGCAATCGCGAACTCCATGAAGCTCTTCTTGGCGAAGGAATCCCCCACATTTACCAAGAGTTTCCTGGCGAACACGAGTGGGATTACTGGGAAGAGCACGCCGTGGATACGCTGAGGTTCGTAAACGGCCTTCTTGAACCCAACCGGCAACCCTAGGGCAATCGTCACCACGGGTTCAGCGCAAAAGAGAACTCCTCAATCATTTTCCCCGCGCGAATAAAGGACAGGATTGATGGGAGAGGCGATGATCTCCCCAATCTTGATACCCGGGCAATGCACTTCGGCGTCGACAATTTGATGCTTATTCTTCGGCGTCACCAGGCGAATGTCTTGATCCATGTAAATCACGGTCATCACTTCCCGAGGCCGAGAGGTGGTGTTGGGTCCGGCGCGATGAAACGTCCAGCCGGAATGAAAGCTCACATCTCCCAGGTCGAACGCACTTTCTTCTGTGCGAAATTGTGCCAACGCTTCCTTGAGCGTGATTTCACTTTCGTCCCCGATTTCCAGATCGCGCCCGCGCTGGAAACGATGGCTCATTTCGCAAAATGCCAGAGGGCCCATTTCGAGCGGAGTCTCCTGCAGCGGCACCCACGCAGTTGTGATGTGATCGTTCGAAACCGGAAAGTAATATTGGTCCGCGTGCCACGGGGTGATGCCGCCTCCGGGTTCTTTGTATAACGCCTGATCGTGATACACACGCACTCCTCGGCATCCCATCAGTTCGGTCGCAATGCGCGCAAGGCGTTTCGAGAACACGAATTCGCGCACTCCGGCAGTTTTTTCCCAAAGATTGATGACCTGAATAAACGCCTTGTCGTACGTCGAGCGTTGTTCCATGGGCAAGGTTTGAGTGTTCAGCTCTGCTACTTTCTGGCTGATCACGGCCCGATAGTGATTCAGCAAATCTGCGGACAACATCCGCTTCAGCTTAATGTAACCGTTTTCGCGGTAGAAGCCGATCTGTTGCTGGGTCAGTGGAAACGGGGTGTGCAGTTCGCGGTGGATCTGAGCGGCACTCATCATCGGACGTTCTCCATTGTGCGAGACAGCACCAAGGCTGCTTCAGCGAGGTTTAAGGTCGACTCAACCATAGAGTCTCAGTTCAGCACACACTGACGCCTTGCACTCATTGGACTGCGACAGCCCTCGCTGCAGCTTGGCTTTGTCGCCGGCTGCGCGCGGTACAAAAGTACACGGCTACGCCCATCACGAGCATGACCAGCCCCACCTCAATCGGCTTTGCGCCGGAAGTCACGAACACGTATAACCAGCCAACCAGCGCGATCACCGCGGGCACAGGGTACAGCCACATGCGATACGGTCGCTCGCGCTTACTCAGCCTTCGACGCAAGAGGGGTAGGGCGAATATCTGGGCCACAAACTGCACCAGGATGCGGGTGGTTATGGCGGCAGCAATAACAACTTCCAGTTTCAGAAAAGCGCATGCAACGGTCACCGCGCCCAGCACCAGCAGCGAAACGTGCGGAATACGTTTCTTCGGATGGACCCTAGCAAAGATCTTGAAAAAACAGCCATCCTGCGCCGCCGCGAAGAAGATCCTCGAATAGCCAAGCATCAGCGCGAGGACGGAAGCGAACGCCGTCCAAAGAATCATGCCTGTGAAGATCAGGGCAACCCGTCTTCCGTAGAGCTGCTGGATGAGGTCCGAAACCACGAAATGTGAGGTCGCTGCCTGCTTCCAGGGGATCAAGCCAATCACGATGATCTCAAGTGCCAGATAGCCGACGGCCACCATCAATATGCAATACAAAATGGAGCGCGGGATGGTGTGAGCAGGGTCGCGCACCTCGTCGCCGATGTAGCAGACATCGGAATACCCGGCGTAGTCGTACATCGCAATCAACATTGCGCTCCCCAGACCCTGAAAGAAGCCGCGCGAAAAGCTGAATGCTCCGGCAGGGAAACTAAACGCCAGGTGCAGACTGAAGTGAGGCGCGCCCATGACAACGACGCCCAGCATGGTGGCGATTGTTCCTATCCAAAGCGTGACCGTAAGCCGCCCCACGAACGTGATCCTGCGATATAGCAACCCTACGACCGTCACTCCGATGGCGCCGGCGAGGAGATCTGCTCCCGTCAGGCGGCCGACGGCTGTTTCACAAAGCGGCCGCACCAGGCCCGGCGCAATATAGGTTGCATACTGAGCGAATCCGATCAGGCCGCTCGCAAGTTCCAGGGGGCCGCTGAGGATGTAGGTCCAGATGAACAGGAAGGCCATGAATTGGCCGAGACCGAGTACCGAGTAGGCCTCCCGCAGATAACGATAGCTGCCGCCCGATCCTGGCCATGCTGCTCCCAGTTCGCTCCACACCTGCCCATCACAGATGGCCACCACAGCCCCAAGGATCCAGCCAAGCAGGGCCTGCGGTCCTCCCATCGCGCTCAAGATCAGCGGAATGGTGATGAACGGGCCAATGCCGACGACGTTGGCCATGTTCAGCGCGGTTGCATGCAACAAGCTGAAACCGCGGCCGAGTTGGGGAGTGCCGGTTTGTTTCTCTGGTTGTGGCGAGGAAGAGAACGTCACGAGGCCAGGCCCAATTCCCGTTTGGCGTTTTCGTTGTACACCTTGCGAAGAATCTGCTCGGGTAAATTTATGCCGTAGATGCGCCAGTGACCCTGAGACGGTAATTCGACGGGGACATAATCGAAATACTCATCATCGGTTTCCAGAAACCGGTAATAGACCTCGTAAAGTTTGTCGCCGAAGATTTGCTGTGGGATGTCGTCGCCATGGACGGTCGCATCGGTTCCAAACAGGATCCGGTCCTGGTATTTATCAAAGAACCTTCGGGCCGTATATGGCTGGCGTCCGAGGTCGGAGATTCGCGCTGCGGTTTCCACGGTCATATTGGGAAAGCGGTCGAGGCATTCCGAGACATTCTTCAAGTCTTCGGCGAAATTGCCCACGTGCAGGGTGATGAACCGAGTTTTGGGATGTCTGGCAAACACATGGTTTCTCGCTTCCAGAAGTTCTGCGTTGCTGGGAAAACCTCGGCCATAAAACGACCAATCGGGATGGTTGCTGAGAATTTCATAGCGTTCGTTGAAGCGGTCTGTCGGCGTAAAGAACGCGAGCGGATCGGAGACGTGAATCGCCACCGGCATGTTCAGTTGTCCGCAAATATCCCACATGGGATCGAAGCGTGGATCGTCGATCTTGACCAAAGTTCCCCGCGTGATGCTTTCTCGCAGATAGAGTCCCAGGGTCTTGAGAATTTTTAGCCCCTTGGCCCCGTCCCGATGAGCCTGCTCAATCGTCTCCGCTTGGTTCCTGGGATAATCCGCCTGCAGGAAACGGGAATAGGCGGGTTCCGTAAACGTATAGAACCTTCCCGGAAAAGCGCGGTCATATCTCTTTACCGCATCCGCCAGGCCCCGATCGAAACCACCTGTCAAATTCACCATGGCCTGAACATTCTTTCTGTCCATGACCGGAATGAGTTCTTCTGGCGGGCCCAGGTAGACTCTCTCTCCGGTAAGCTGGACATCGTTTTCCACGCGCGCGGAAAAGGAAATGTGCGTGTGAATGTCGATTACCGGGAACCTGGAACGCGGAACCTGTGTCTCTTTGACCCGAAGCATGCTCTTGGGTGCATATTCGAGAATGTCCATGCATTTGCGTGGCGCATTGGAGGCCTGGATGGACGCAGGCATCTCAAATTTCCCGTTCACGGCGGCGCCTGCGAGAAAACCCATGTAGCGGAGCCAGCTTCGGCGATCGATCATGTTCGTCTCCGTTGCCCAGCATGCGTCAGAGGCGGATACGCCTCTGGTTCGTCCTCGGGGTGGGATTCACGAGGAGCGTCGGATTCTATAAGGTCCAGGGAAAGTGCACGTCGTCATGGTGCGCTCTCGAGGTCTATGGCGACGCGGAACCCGAAGTGGCTAAGGATGTCTTTGCTGGCATCGGGAGCGGGACTCTCGATTCGGATCGCGGAGCGCACAAACGGCGATCTGCTCCCGTAAGTGCCTCCTCGAGTCGAGTGGGCGGTTCCGGAGGCTGGCCCCGCCGGGTCCGTATTCGCTGCCTCCGCATACGACGCTGCATAGAAATCGGAGGCGTACTCCCACAGCAGGCCATGGACGTCGAACAAGCCCCAAGCATTGGGAAGCTTTTCGCCGACCGGATACGTCTGGCCTTTGGCGTTGTCGTGAAACCAGGCGTAGTCGCCAATCTTGGTCTCGTCATCTCCAAAGCTAAAACGAGTATTCGTTCCCGCCCTGGCAGCGTATTCCCACTGCGCCTCTGTGGGCAGGTGGACTTTGCGCTTCGTCCTGGCCGAGGCTTTCTGGCAGAAGAGAACCGCGTCATCCCATGTAACTGCGTCCACGGGATGGTCTTTACCAGCGAACTTGCTGGGGTTCGCACCCATGACCTGCGCGTACTGCTCTTGCGTGACTTTGTACACGGAAAGGAAAAATGGTCGGGTGATGGTCACTTCGTGCAAGGGAGATTCATTTGCCCGGTGAGTGCCCGGGGTGGGCAGATCGATCGTCTCAGTCTCCGGACTGCCCATCATGAACTTACCGGACGGGATGAGGATCAGCTTGAGGAGAACCCCGTTGCCAAGGTCAACCGTCAATTGCTTGGGCACACCAAGGGCCTTCGCGGTCTCGGCCTGACGCTTGGCGGCCTCTTGCGCATCGAACGGCCAGCTCTTCGAAGCTTCGGTCGGCGTTAGGGTTGCTGCCAGAACGACACTTAGAGCCCAACGCGTGAGCATGAACATGAGTTTCCTCGCGGCTTCAATGAGCCAGCACCCTCAGGCAGTTGAGCACGTAGTCGAGCTGAAATCCATCGTCAGCGTTACGCATGACGATGATGCCGACCGGAGCGTCGGGACGAAAATACGCAGAGGCGTGATACCCGGCCAATGCCCCTCCATGCCCGGCAATGATGAGATCGGGATACCGACCCAGCTGAATCCCGACTCCAACGGCGCCGGCGAAATTGCTGAAGACAAAAAAGCCGTGGGAGAGGTTGTCCTGCATGCTCTTCGTCTTGAGAACCGATTCGGGCCCACCGAGCATCCACAGCGACATGAAGCGCGCGAGATCATCGACGGTCGTAAAGATCGCGTCACTTGGCACGTTGTAGCCACGTCCTTTGAGGTCCTCCGTAGACTTTCGCGCGTCTGCTTTGCCGTCCTTGGTTTCGTAACCAACCGCAAGAAGCGGTTGAATCGCAGGAGTGACATCGAGGGCCGAATGGCGCATTCCGAGCGGATCGAAGATATTGCGCTCAACATATTCGGCATACGATTGGCCGGCCGCTCGACTCAGAGCCAACCCCAAAACGCTGTATCCGAGCGTTGAATAGATGAAAGTAGTTCCCGGCTCGGCCGCATACTTCGCATGCGGCATGGCCGCAAGCAGTGACTTGTCCCATTCGGGCAAGGGATTGTGAGCATAGGTTTCGGCATTGTCGGGCTCACGCGCAAAACCCGAAGTGTGCATGGCGAGCTGTAACAGCGTTACCGGGGAGGCATTCGGGTATTGGCCACTCAATTGGCTGATCTCGGGCACATACCTCTCTACCGGATCGCTCACCCGAACCTTTCCGCGCTCGGCAAGCTGCAGGAGCATGAGAGCCGTAAACTGTTTGGTAATCGCGCCGACTCTGTAAACGGTATCGCGCGAGGTCGGTATCTTCTTGTCGAGGTCCGCGAAGCCATACGACTTCGTCCAAGCGAGGCCTTTCGGAGTGACCACCCCCACCGTGACGCCCGCCAGGGGATGCTTGGCAAACTCGGCCGCTGTCAAGGCGTCGATCTGATCGAATGCCTTCTGAGAAAGGTCGGCCGTGGCCGCGCCGGTAAACGCCGATTGTTTGTTCTGTGCCCAGATCGGACTCGAACCAACCCAAACAAGAGCCAGCAGCAAGACTCCGAACGACACACGCTTCCGCGCATTACTCGCACCAGGTTCGGGCACCATGGGTCTCCTTAGAATGACAGCTTCAGAGCAAACTGGAAGGAACGCGGGCCTCCGATTTGGTAGAGGGGATTGACCCCAACCAGTGCGCCATTCAGCATTGTGGTGGCCTGGCCAAATGTGCCGGCGGTTAAAGTCGCGTTCGGTAAACCAAAATTGGGATGATTGAAAATATTGAAGCCTTCTGCGCGGAACTGCAGGTTCAGCCCTTTCTCAAGAACGAATTCACGTTGCAATGCCGTGTCAATTTGCCAATCATTGGTGGCGCGAAACACGTCGCGTCCCAAGTTGCCATTGGTGCCGGCAGGCGGCGTGCACAGGGCGCCTTTTGCAGGTGTGGTGGGTGTTACTGGCAAACACCCTGCTGCTGCGACCTGGGCAGCGGTGAGAGGAGTGTTGTTTATGATCCTTCCTCCCGGGTACTGCGATCCATAGAGGTACAGCGGCACTCCAGAAATTATGTTCGGGAAGGTGATGCTGGTGCCGCCCGTCGCAAGGTTCACCGTCTGGGTAGCAACAATCTTGACCGGCAGACCGGTTTGAGCATGAATATTGCTGTCGACCGACCACCGCCCCAGAATCGCT
>Ga0126381_100008823_pt1 | contig 11294 bp, 8 predicted proteins | sample PanSoiMetPlot_28_FD_96465 | JGI IMG/M metagenome (GOLD analysis project Ga0126381, IMG submission 96465) | Tropical forest soil microbial communities from Panama - MetaG Plot_28 | ecosystem: Environmental > Terrestrial > Soil > Tropical forest > Bulk soil | place: Panama | collected 2016-02-17 | reverse complement strand
GCTTTTTCCGGGGGGTAGCGATTCCCTCCGATTTCGGCTCCATTTTGATGACAGCCGTCGCCATGCGAGGAATTATGACACAAAATCGGTAACGCCGGCGGTTCGCTTCACGAGCGCCCTGCCGCCGGCGTGTGTTACTCGCGTTGTCCGTGTTACCGCCGCGCGACGAGCCGCCGCAGAGTCAGACCGACGCCTCCCAGGAGGCCGCCTTCGAGCAGCAGCCCCATCCAGCCACCCGCGGTCGCCGGCATCGAGCGGTTCGCTGATCCGGTATTGTCGTAGTTGCCGCCGACCGGCGCCGGAGTCGCCGGCGTAGTCGTCGGGTTGTTCTGGTCAACCGTGCTCTGGCCGTTGGTCGTACCGTTATTGTATTGATCGACGGTACCGCGGCCGGTCGTAGTCCCATTCTGGTTTTGATCCACCGTTCCCTGCCCGCTGGTGCTGTTATTCTGCGGCATCGTGGTCGCCTGGCCGTTGGTGGCAGGCATTGTGTTTTGGTTTGGGTCGTTGTTCTGCTGCTGCGGCGTACTGGTCTGCTGGCCGGTAGCCGCCGGCATAGTGCTCTGCCCGTTAGCGTTGTTCTGGTCCTGACTCTGACTGGTCACCTGACCATTAGTCGCGTTTTGATCGATGCTATTTGTACTATTGCGGCTGTCTTGAGCGAGGATCAGCGCCGGGGCGAGGGCGAGCGCTGTGCCCAAAGCGAAAGTAATAAATCTGGACATCGTTCCTCCTTCGCCGGTCGTGGAGCATCGAATTTGCCACTGAGTAGATTCCAACACTGGCGGCAAGCCTGACACAGAGTGGCAGGCGGGACACAAACAGCTGGCGATATCGATTACGAATCAATCACTTGCGGGTGGGTACCCGAAATGCAATGACGCTCGAAACAGAAAGGCGGTTGGCCATGCGGAACTTGCCGGAATGCCTCGGTGTCTACTGCACCATGCGATGCGTGGCGCTGATTTTACTCTGCTGCTGCCCTGCTTTGGCGCAAGCGCCGAAGCAGGAGCCGATCGAGGCGGCGCTGACCGCGGCGCAACGCGGCAACGGAGGGTCGGCGGGCGACGCCGCGGCCGCACGCAACCAGGCACGTTCGCTGCTGCAACAGGTCCCCGTCGACGAACCGCGGTTTAGTATGTGGGCGCAAAGTGTATCGCAGCTTTACCGAAACCAGGGGTGGAACGCGCAGGCCCGCGCCGTGCTTCAGGAAGCGTTGGACCGGACGGGCGCGCTTCCCGATTCCGCTTCTTCGCGACTGATGATTCTTCGCGCGCTTGGCGAAGCGTGGCGACAGGATGGGAATTTGCTTAAGGCGGTGCCGTATTTCGAGCGGACTGCCGCGGAGGAAAGCGCCGCCTCGCGAGCAACGGGCGCGCCTGGACCGAAGGGAATGCGCCCGGCGCTGCTGCTCGGGCCGAACTCGCGTTTCGGGGGCGTGTACTACGGGAATCCCGTAAGTGCTTACCTGCAACTGGCGAGCCTCTATCGCCAGCTCGGCTGGACCGATTCGGTACAAGCTACAGCGGAGAAGGTCCGCTCGATCGGCGGAAATGATCCGTTTGCGCTTGCGCAGTTCTACGAGCAGTTCGGCGCGGCGGACGAGGCCGTCAATGCCTACCGCAAGATTGCGGAAGACGCGTCGGCGCCGGACCAAAAGGCCGCAGCCTTGGAATCGCTGGCCAGTTTCTATGCTCGACACCAGAACTCCGCGGATGCCGCGGCCACTCAGCAGCAGGCGATCGCAGCCCTGCAGTTGTCCGGCAAAAACAACACCGCGTACCGGCTGACCTGGATGCGCCAGACACTCGCATCGTACCTTCAGCGCGCCGGACAAGCGGGACAGGCTGAGGCCTTTTATCAAGAAGCAATGCGCACCGCCGAGAGCACTCCCATCGAATCGCAGATGGTCACGAACTATGCGAGATTTCTGGCTGAAACCAATCGTGGAACGCAAGGCGAAAGCGTTCTCAACACATACCTGAGCGAACATGCGGACCTCAACGACGGTCAGCGCGTCGGAGTGCTCTACACCTTGGCTGATTTGGCTCGCCGCCGCGGCGACAAGTCAGCCGCCGATCGGTATCAGCAATCGGCACAGGCGGCGCAGCCTCCGCCGCCCGCTGTGTCATCGGGTATCGCGGACGCTGTGGAAAAGGCAAACACGGCCATCCGCCAGCATCGGTTCGACGACGCGTTCACGCTGGCGTTACAGGCCGTCGATATAGCTTCCTCCGCGCCGGACGGGCGCCAGGCGATCTGGTCGATCCCTGCGATCGCCAATTCCCTCGCATCGAATAAACAGCTGGACAGAGCCGAGCAACTCTACGAGCGCCTGCTCAGCCTGGGCGAGATGTGGTCGCAGCAGGGTATCCAGCCGATGACGAGCATGCTGCAGGGGTACGCAAACTATGTGATGGCGCACCGGGACCGAATCAACGATGTCCCCGCGGTCATCGAGCGCTATCGCAACGCACTGATCGCGGCAGACGGCACCGACACCGCCAATGTGCTGGAAGCAGTCCGCATGAAGATCAATTTCCAGCGCTCACATACGTCCGCGGACGCCGTGACATCGGCGGAGGAACTGCTGCGGCTGCAGGAATCGTTCAGCGGCGATACCAGCGAGCCGTATATGAATGATCTTGAGTTCGCGGCCACAGTCTTTACTGCCGCCGGCGAGGCCGAGCGCGCCCTGCCCTTGCGGCGGAAAGCGGTCGCGATCGCCGACCGCTTTGGCGGACCCGGAACAAACGATAGCCGCCGCGGATGGACGCGCATGTCGCTGGCGAATACCTTAGCGCAGCTGAAGCGGTTCGATGAGGCCGAGGGCCTGGCCGCGGAGGCCGTCGCGCTTCAGAAGGATCTCGCTCCGCAGCTGGATCAGATACGTCGCATGAAGGCGCAAGCGTCGAGCGTGGCCGCCAGCGGACAGTGAAGCGGCGCGATCTGCCGCTAATTCACGCGCGTGACGGTCGCCTGCACCTGGAATTGCCGTCCCGTGACCGGATCGTCGATGGCTGCGACAGTTGTCGGCTTGCCGGGTTCGACCGAGGTATCCAGGACCAGCTTCGTCTGCCCGAGCGTCGGATTCGGCGGCGGCGCTCCGTGCGCCGCCTCATGCTCCACAATACTGCTGCTATCGATGGTGCCGTGCATCGTGAGTTTGCCGTTAATATCCGCCACGATGCACTCGATGTCCACTCCGACGTCTAGGTACGTGTATTGCGTATTCACAAGCGGGTTGATTCCCGTGCCGCCGGTTCCCGGCTGGAATGAGCCGGTCGCCACGGGCACACGGCTGCCGACCCGAAGGGTAGCCTTCTGGTTGCCCGCGGTCAGGAGCGTGTACCGGCGGATCTTCGCCGCCGCGCCGCTGCCTTCATGTATGTCGAACTCCACCTTGTAGATCGCGGATCCGCGGGAATCCTGAGCGTGCGCGGGCGCGTGAACTAGCAGTGCGGCGACCGCGGCCAGCGCAGCTTGCTGCACGAGGGAAATGCGCATTGGTGCTGTTCCTCCTGACCATCAGACGCAGCGCACCGCGAAAGCGTGCAGCCGCAAGCCGATTGTTGCTATCGTGCTGGTAGATGCCCAAAATTCAGCGCGTACTTCTCAGTGTTACCGACAAGACTGGTGTGCTCGACTTCGCCCGCGGGCTGAGCGGAATAGGCGCCGAGCTTATCTCGACCGGCGGCACGGCCCGCATGATCCGCGATGCCGGAATTCCCGTGAAAGATGTCGCCGAAGTCACCGGTTTCCCGGAGATGCTCGATGGCCGCGTGAAGACGCTTCACCCGAAGGTGGCGGGAGGCATCCTGGCGATCCGCAGCCATGCGGATCACATGCAGGCGCTTGCGGAGCACGGCATCACGCCGATCGACATGGTCGTTGTGAACCTATATCAGTTCGAGAAGGCGGCCGCGAAGGAAGGCATCGAGCGCGAGGAACTGATCGAAAACATCGATATCGGCGGACCAACGATGATCCGCGCGGCGGCGAAGAATTATCAGGATGTGGCCGTGGTGGTTGCGCCGGCGGACTATCCGGCGATTCTGGAGGAACTCCGCGGGAACAACGGCAAACTATCGGTGGAGACGTGCTGGAAGCTGTCGAAGAAGGCATTCCGCACAACGGCGAATTACGATGGCGCCATCGCCGCGCGACTGGAAAAGGAAGACGCACCCGCTTCGGCGCTCCCAGGGAGCCTGGATGTGCACGCGCCCAAGATCATGGATCTGCGCTACGGCGAGAATCCGCACCAGAGCGCGGCGCTCTATGGCCGAAGCGGCCAGGGTATCGCCGGGGCGGAACAGTTGCACGGCAAGGAGCTTTCGTACAACAACCTGGTGGACCTTGACGCGGCATTTCAGCTTGTGATGGAGTTCGATCAGCCGGCCGTGGCGATCATCAAGCACACGAATCCATGCGGCTGCGCCGAGCAGCACAATCTGGCGGAAGCGTGGCGGCAAGCGCTGGCGTGCGATCCGGTCTCGGCGTTCGGCGGCGTAGTGGCGGTGAACCGCACCGTGGATGAAGAGACCGCCAGCGAGATGGCGAAGCTGTTCGTCGAGGCAATCGTCGCGCCCGGATATGGGGAGGCAGCGCTGGCCATCCTGAAGAACAAGAAGAATCTGCGTCTCATGCAAGCCGCCGCACAGATTGACCCCGCGGTACTGAAATCAATCTCCGGCGGGTACCTGATGCAAACCGCGGATGCGCTCGGCTTGGACCGCAACTCCTGCACTGTGCCATCCAAACGCCAACCCACCGACGACGAATGGGCCGCGATGGCCTTCGGCTGGAAGGTCGCCAAGCACGTGAAGTCGAACGCGATCGTGTATGCTCGCCCGGGTCAGACGATGGCGGTGGGCGCGGGACAGATGAGCCGCGTGGATTCGGTGAAGATCGCGGCGATGAAGGCCGTGCTGCCGCTGTCGGGAACCGTGGTCGCATCGGACGCTTTCTTTCCCTTCCCCGATGGAGTCGAGGAGGCTGCCAAACACGGCGTCACGTCGGTTATCCAACCGGGAGGCTCGGTGCGCGATAAGGACGTGATCGATGCGGTGGACCGCCTAAAACTGGCGATGGTGTTTACTGGCGCGAGGCACTTCCGGCACTAGTGCTTGACCGCAAGATTTGTTTCCTTTCGGAGGACCGCTCCGACAAATCAACGAAATCACGTGGTCGAGGACCTGGAACAACGCGGGCGACAAGATTGTCAGCGTTACCCGGCTGCAGCTTCCGCAACGCTGGGGTACATCGCCAGCAGGTGATCCACGCCAGTCATCTGGAACAGCCGGCTGACGCGCTGATTCGCGCCCGCGACCCGCATTTCGCCGCCGCTCTTCTTGATTTGCGTGAGGCATGCCACGAAGGTGCCGATGCCCGCGCTGTCGGCGTAATCCAACCCTGCGAGATCAAAGACGAACTTGCGAGCGCCGCTGCCCACCATACCAGTAACCGTGGTTTCGAGGCGATCCACTTCCTTGCCCAACACCAGCCTACCCGTTACGGTGACCACCGTCACTCCCGAGTCCAACTGCTTCGTCTCGACCGGCATCCCAATTAGCATATACGATGTCCGCCATTCTGCGCATAAACTCGCGTTCGGAAAAGTGGCGGGCCCGCGCTTGTAATTCCGCCGGCCGCAGCGTGGCTTCCAACTGCTCCAATCGCTCGATCGCTTCCTCCAGCTGAGCCTCTTCGGACTCGCGATAGAGCACGCCTCCGAAGGGCGGAACCGTTTCCAACGCGCCGCCGCGCCCGAGCGCGACGACTGGCTTTCCGCTCGCCAGTGCCTCCACTGTTGTCATGCCGAAGTCCTCTTCACCGGGCAGCAGAAACGCCCGACATCGGGCGTATAGCTCGCGCAACTCGGCATCCGTGACGCGGCCGCAAAACTCGACGTTCGGCGCTGCCATCTTCACCAGTTGCCGGTACTCCGGGCCCTCCCCCGCGATTTTGAGACGCCGCCCGCTTTTCGCAAATGCGCGCACCGCGTAATCGATGCGCTTGTACGCCACCAGCTCGGAGACGATGAGGAAATAGTCTTGCGCCGGCCGCCAATAGAACGCCTCGACGTCGACCGGCGGGTAGACCACGTCGGCTTCGCGACGGTACGTCTTCCAGATGCGCGTTTGGGTGTTACGGCTGTTGGCGACGAAGCGATCGACGCGCGCCGCCGAGGCAAAGTCCCAAAGCCGCAGGTAATTCGTGAGCGGGGCCATGGCTGCGCGTTTCCAGCGCGAGCTCGTCCATTCGGTGCGGTACGCCGGATATAGATCCCACAAGTAGCGCATCGGAGTGTGGCAGTAGCAGATGTGGCGCGCCGTCGAAGGGATTAGCACACCTTTCGCCGGACCCGATTCACTGCTCACTACTAGGTCGTACCCGCGCAGGTCGAAGCTCTCGAGCGCCATCGGCATGAGCGGCAGCAGCTCGCGATACCACCGCCGCATGGGATTCAGAAAAGACGCCGTAATCCGATGCCGCGCCACTTCCGGGGAGACGCGAGTGGGATCGTGAAAAAGGGTGAAGACATGCGCATCCGGCAGCAACCGGCAAAGCGCGTCGAGGACCTTTTCCCCACCCCGCCGGTTGAGCAGCCAATAGTGGACGATGGCGGTTCGCATTGTCCTCAGCTTACAGCAGCCGCAACTGCCGGAGAACACGGCGCGTGCAGGTTTAACCCCTGTAAATGCAGAACTTTGCTATCCCTTTGTTAATGACTGCCTCGGCTAACCGGACCTCTGCGGCAAACGACCCGCTGCTCCACGAAATCGAGCTTCCGCTGCATGCGACTTACTATCCGCTTGGATTCCGGCTGAACCTCGCGACTAACTCGCGGCATGTGCTCGATGCCGGGCGGGAAGCATGGGGCGGGTACACGGCCGAGTTCGAGCGGGAGCCCATTGAAATTCGACTCATCGTTCTACCGGGTGGGCCGCTTGTCGAAGAACCGCCGGTCTTCCGCGGCCAGGGCGACCTGTTCTCGATCACGTATGACCGGCACAACTTCGGCGTGTATGACAGCGGCTCCCTGTTCGGCTATTGCTTCGTCTCTGAAAAGACTGCTGGCGACCATCTCCGCCTACGCATGTACTTCCTGGAGGCGATGACTTATTCGCTGCTCGCCCAGCGCCACGTCGTCCCCATGCACGCGGCGGCGGTGATGCACGAAGGCCGCGGCGTGTTGCTTTGCGGACCCTCCGGAGCAGGCAAGAGCACGCTCTCGTACGCCTGCGCGCGCGCCGGGTGGACGTTCGTGAGCGACGATGCTACGTGGCTGCCCGCCGACGAAAGCATTCGCATCTTGATCGGCCGGCCGGGGGCGGCCCGCTTTCGCGAAGACGCTCCCCGGCTGTTTCCCGAGCTTGCGCGATATGCGGCCGAGCAGCATCCGAACGGCAAGATGACGATCGAAGCGTCCACTGCCGATTTCGCGCTGCGGACTTCCCTCCGCTGTCCGGCCGATCACATGGTGCTGCTCGACCGGCGGCCGGGCGGTGCGAGACTCGATTCCATTCCGGCGTGCGAACTGGTCGACAGGCTGCTGGCCGATATGCCGGCATTCGGCGAACGGGTGCGCACGCTATATGAGCGAACGCTCTCACGCCTGCTGGATACGGCGGCATGGCGTATGCAATACGAAACGCTCGACCAGGCGTTAAAACTCCTCTCGGAACTCAAATGAGAACCCTCTGGTTACTCCTTATCGCAGGGGCCACCGCGTGCGCGCAAACTTCGTCGGCAAACCTCTCGGGCTCCGTGACCGATGAAACCTCGGCTATCGTCTCGGGCGTAACTGTCACCGTGTCGCAGGTCGGCACGGGTTTCTCCCGCGCCACGGCAAGCGACTCGCGCGGCAATTACTCATTCGAAGGGCTGGCGCCCGGCATTTACACCATCACGGCCCAGAAGCCGAGTTTCGCCACATTCGAAGCCACAGCGGTCTCGCTCGAGCTCAATCAAAGCGCGCGTTTCGACATTCGACTGGCCGTCGGTGCGACGCACGAACGCGTTACGGTCGAAGGGTCGGTCTCACCCGTGTCGAGCGACGATACCTCGGTGGGCTATCGCATGGATAACCGCCGTATTACGTCCCTTCCGCTGGCCTCGCGCAACGTGATCGCGCTCGTAACGCTCGGTCCCGGCGCCATTCCGCGCCAACTCGGCGGCTTCGTACACGATATCAACAACGACGTGCAGGAAAGTTCGCGCGGTTCGGTGGCACTCAATCCGCCGATCAACGGCGGCCGCTCCACCATGAACGCGTTTCTGCTCGATGGCGCCTATGACACCGACCGCAACACTTTCGCGATCGCGGTCTACCCGCCCATGGACTCGGTGGAGGAGTTTCACATTCAGTCGTCGAGTGCCAATGCCGAATATCCCAGCGCGGGTGGCGGCGTCATCGATGTGGTCACCAAGTCCGGCACGAAGAACTTTCACGGGAGCGCATTCGAGTACTTCCGCAACGAAGCCACCGACGCGCGCAACTATTTCGACGACCCCACGCTGCCCCGCCCCATCTTCCGCCAGAACGAATTCGGCGCATCCGCCGGCGGCCCAGTGCCGAAGCTCAAGAACACGTACTTTTACGGCATCTACGAAGGCTTTCGCCAGAAATCAGGCAATTCCAACGCGGCCATCGTTCCCGACGCTCCCACCCGCGCCGGCGATTTCACCGGCCAATCGGACATCTACGACCCGCGCACCTCTTCCGATGCGGCCACGCAGGCCCGCACCCTCTTTCCGGGCAACCGCATTCCGCAGAGCCGGATCGATCCGATCGCCGCAGCCTTTCTGCAGCGCTTCGAGCCGCTGCCCAATAGCAGCAGCGCTTCAGGCAACTATCTCGATTCGACACCGAATACACAGAACACCGATAGCGCCTCCGGCCGAGTCGATCACCAGTTCGGGAATCGTTCGCTGCTCACGGGACACTACATCTTTAATGGCGAAGGCAACACGATCGCCGGATCGTTTCCGCTGCTGCCGTTCGATGAGAATGTACGCGCGCAGCAGGCGAACGTCGCCTACACGGCCAGCGCGGCATCGTGGATCGACGAAACGCGCATTTCTTTCACGCGGCTCAGCGTGTTCGACGTTCCGCAGTCGGCCTTTCACCAGAATCTGGCGGCTCAGTTGGGCTTGGCCGATCCGCCGACCAACCCACTGGATTTCGGCCTGCCCTTTTTCAACGCTACCGACTACTCGATGGTGACCGATTCGCCGACGCTGCCGCAGGTGCAGCGCGACAATTTGTGGCAGGCATCGAATCATTTATCGTTCTTACGCGGCCGTCACACGTTGAAATTCGGCGCGGACTTCCTGCATTTCCAGATGAACTATCTGCAAAGTAACCAGGCGCGCGGAACTTATACGTATACGGGCGCGTTCACCAGCGGCGATGGGTCGGGATCCGGGTCGGGCGATCCGTTTGCCGACTTTCTATTGGGCACCCCACAGGAAACCTCGCGCATCAGCGGCAGCGGCCAGGCCTATCTACGCGAGAATGTTTACGCCGCCTATATGCAAGACGAGTGGCGAATTGCGCCGCGCTTGACGCTCAACCTGGGATTGCGCTACGAATACGCGGCGCCGTATACGGAAGCGCGCCATAACCTCCTCAATCTCGATTACTCCACGATCCCCGCGCCGCCGCAGCTGGTTCCGGTGAAAACGGGCATCAGTCCGGACCACCGCGCGTTCGCGCCGCGGGTGGGGCTGGCATGGCAGTTGCCCAAATTGGGCGGCCGGCCGACGGTCTTCCGCGCGGCCTACGGCATTTACTACGCGCCGGAAATCGCGGTGGAGACATACGACCTGGCCCTCAATGGCCAAGCGAATCAGCTCAACGAGACGCAGGGCAACCTGGTCCCTGTGCTTACAACACAGAACGGTTTCGCAAGCACATCGGCCAGCGGCTTTCAGACCTATTTCGGACTCGATCCCAACGCCCGCACGCCTTACCTGCAGCAGTGGAACGCCGGGATTCAGCACGAGTTGCCGAAGCGCGTGCTGCTCGAACTCGAGTACATCGGTTCGAAAGGCACGCACCTGGGCCGCTATCGGCGGTTCAATACGCCGGCGCATGTGGAGACCGGCGAGAACCTGTCGCCGCGGCCTGGCGACCTGCAGTCGTTGCGGACCTGGCCGTCGCTTGGCGAGATCATCCAGCGCCAGCACATCGCCAACTCCTCGTACAACAGCCTGGAAGTGAAGGTGGAGAAGAGCATGTCAACGCGCCTCTCCTTACTGGCCAGCTTTGTCTGGGCGAAGTCCATCGACGATGCTGATTCCGTCATTCCCGGCCTGTACGACAGTGTGGGCGCGCAGGATGAGCGCAATCTGCGCCTCGAACGCGGCCTCTCGTTCGCCGGCGTTGGCCGCCGGATCAGTGCCGGCTACGTGTGGCGGCTGCCGGAAACGCACGTGGCCGGCCCGGTGCTGCGCCGCTGGTCGCTCGCCGGAAACGTCACGCTGCAGGACGGCACACCGCTCAACGTCTTCTATTTCGGACTCGACTTCGCCAACTCCGGCACGCCCAACCGTCCCAACATCGTTCCCGGGCAATCGATCGCGCTGCCCCGGAGTCAGCGGACAGCCGATCAGTTCTTCAATACAGCCGCGTTCTCTGCGCCCGCTCCCTACACGTTCGGCGATGCAGGACGCGACGTCGGCTTCGGCCCCGGAAATAACATTTTCGATTTTGCTCTATTCCGTGACTTCCGGCTTTCGGAGCACCAGCACCTCGAATTCCGCGCCGAGAGCTTCAACGCGTTCAACCACCCCAACTGGGGCATTCCCGTTCCCAACCCCGATTTCGGGCCATTCTTCGGAAAGATCGTATCCACCGGTGATCCGCGCCGCCTCCAATTCGCCCTGCGATACGATTGGTAGCTTGCCCAATCCATGGACGAGCTGCCCGGGGGTTCCGCGCATCCCCGCCACGGTCCTGGCCGCACTGCACCTGGTCGATCCCGATCTCGCGCAGCTCGCCGCGCTAAGCGACAGGGAATGGCACGAGGCCCTCGAGTTCGCGCACCGCTCGACCGTGGGGCTCGATCTTCGCCGGGCCGCGAGCGACGTGATGCCCGCATGGGTGCGCGACGAGTTAGATGGCTGCCTGGATCGCAATCGCGAGCGAATCCGCCGCGTTCGCAAGCTCTACTCCGAAATCGACGCCCGCCTGGCCGAGTGCGGCATTCCATGGGTAGCGCTGAAAGGCATGACGCACGCGTGTCTGTTCGGCGCGCCGGCCGACGAGCGCCAGCAGTGCGACATCG
>Ga0126381_100008822_pt1 | contig 11295 bp, 11 predicted proteins | sample PanSoiMetPlot_28_FD_96465 | JGI IMG/M metagenome (GOLD analysis project Ga0126381, IMG submission 96465) | Tropical forest soil microbial communities from Panama - MetaG Plot_28 | ecosystem: Environmental > Terrestrial > Soil > Tropical forest > Bulk soil | place: Panama | collected 2016-02-17 | reverse complement strand
TGTTTTGTTAGACCATTTCATGGTCAAGAACTGAAATCGTAAATCAATACCTGGCTGTTAGATGTGATCTAACGCCAAACGACGAAGGACGGTTATCGATTACTGGAGCCGCTCAGCTGGTCACCGTCAGATTATCTCTCCCTCGCTTCCACTCGCTTCGATGCGCAAGTGAGGATCGTTAGGAACGAACCGAAGCGTGAGGACGGTGCCGGTAAGGTAGATGATGCTGGAGATGATCATGCCCCATTGAAAACCGGCGACAAATGTAGGTGCGCTGGTAAGTAACGAGCCTAAAACCGCCACTCCGGCGGCGGCCCCGATCTGACGGCCGGTATTTAAGGTAGCGGAGGCTAAGCCGACCTGGGGCCGATCGACCGATGCTAATACGACCGTGGTCAACGGCGGCAAAATCAGCGGTACCCCGGCGCCGACGCATAGCAAGGGAAGAAGCAAGCCCCAGTAGGTGGTGGCGGGGCCCGTGGCAAATGCGAGCCAGAAAAAACCGATCCCGGCAACCACAAATCCGGTCAGGATTGGAAAACGCATTCCGCGGGCTGCGCCTAATCTACCCGCAAAAACATTCATCACCGTGAGCAGGCCGGTTACCGGCAAGAAAGCCAGCCCTGTCTCTAACGGGGTGAAATGGCGCGCCTGCTGGAAATAAAGACTGAGAGTGAAAATCAACCCGTAGAACGAGAAACTTAAGAGAAGGCCGAGCAAGGTCGAGACACTGAATTGTGTCGATCGAAAAAGCTCCATAGGCAACATCGGTTGGGATTGCCTGTTCTCGATGACAAAAAACAGGAGCGATAATCCAACGCAGGCAACGCTAAGAACGATGATTCCTGTCGAAAGCCATCCCCAATTGTTCCCCTCGATCAAGACGGTGGTGAGCGAAGCCAGAGCAAATAGACTAAGAAGCTGCCCGGGCCAATCGATTCTATGCCCAACGCGTGGCTGCTCGCTGCGGATATAACGATAGGTTAAGAAAAGGGCGGCTAAACCGATCGGAATGTTGACATAAAAAATGCTGCGCCAACCAAAACTGTGTATAAGAAAGCCGCCGATGACCGGACCGGCCGCGACTGAAGCCCCGCCGCTCCCGGCCCACCAGCCGAATGCCTTGGCTCGCTCGCCTGGATTGTCGTACGCATGATTCAACAAGGTCAGCGAACAGGGAATAATGAGGGCTGCGCCGATGCCTTGAAGCACTCGAGCCCCGATCAATGCCGGCAGATTACTGGCCGCGCCGCAAACAACCGAGGCCACAGTGAAAACAAGAAATCCCGCGGTGAAAATCCGTTTATTTCCGAAGCGATCCCCGGCGGTGCCGGCGCTAAGAAGGAAACTAGCAAAAGCCACGGTGTAGGCGTCGACGATCCACTGAAGGTCGGCGAGCCGGCCACCCAATCCCGAAGCAATTGGCTTAAGCGCGACATTGACGATCGAAATGTCGAGCAGAACGACGACGCACCCCAGGCAAACAATAAATGCCGTTAAGTTTGGACGACTGCGTTCGAGTTCTCCCGCGTCCGCAAGGTGTTCGCAACGCTCAGACATCCCGATCCCTGAATGCTCCGTTCCTGATCAAGCCCAGCTTTGGTATCATTGTATTGTGATTAATACCAAAGCTGATAGGGCAGCTCTGTCAATGTGCCGAGGGGATGAGGTGTTGCCTGACCCCAAAACGGAGGGGAGCCGCATTGGAGATATCAAACCTTTGAATGCGGAAACGGTCTATCGCGCGTCTTACCGAAAAGGCGTGTCCGGCCGCGGCTCCCTTTAGGTGTGGCTCAATCGCAGCGTGTTGAACGTGCTCCAACCCCGGGCGTCGCGTCTGTCCGAGCGCAATAGCTTGCAACGCTGGCCGGCGTCGACGCGCGTGCGAGCCAACGCGCGGAATGCAACGCCCCTCCGATCTGGGCGCGAAATGATGCAGCTCTAATCACCAATCACTTCTGACTTCTTACTTCTCACCAAAATGTCGCCTCGTTCCACAGGCGGGATCTGCAACAAATCCTCTTCATCGGGTTCTAGCTCCTGCTCGGCGTCTTCTTCCAGAACATCTTCGACAAATCCGACGCAATTCTCGAGGATCATGGCGATTCCTTGGCCAACACCGATGCACATCGTGCAAAGTGCGTACCGGCCGCTGATAAGCTCGAGTTGGTTTACCGCTGCGGTGGCCAAGCGAGCGCCGCTGGCTCCCAACGGATGTCCGATCGCAATGGCTCCACCATTCGGGTTAACGTGGGTTGCATCATCCGGCAAACCGAGTTCGCGCAGCACCGCCAAAGCTTGCGCAGCAAAAGCTTCGTTCAATTCGATGACATCCATTTGGGAGAGTTCCAGGTTAGCCATCGCCAGAACTTTCCGGGTCGCCGGGACGGGCGCCATCCCCATGATTCTCGGCTCAATCCCAGCCGTCGCAGCCGCTACCACGCGAGCTCGCGGAGTTAACCGGTGCCTTACCATCGCGCGTTCGGATGCCAATAAAACCACACCGGCTCCATCGTTAATACCCGAGGCGTTCCCGGCAGTAACCGTTCCACCCGGTTTCACTACCGTTCGAAGCTTCGATAATGCTTCCAGGGTCGTGTCCGGTCTGGGATGTTCGTCGGTAGCAAAAATTATGGGATCACCTTTTTTCTGCCGGATTTCGACCGGAACCAGCTGGCGAGTGAAAAAGCCGGCCTGATGACCGGTTGCCCAACGTTGATGGCTACGCAGAGCAAAGGCGTCTTGATCCTCTCGATTAACCCGGAATTGTTCAGCCACGTTTTCTCCGGTTTCGGGCATCGAGTCGGTCCCGTAAAGCTTCTGCATCCGTGGATTGATGAATCGCCAACCGATGGTGGTATCGTAGATTTCTGCGGTGCGGCTGAACGCGGTGTCGGATTTTGCCAGAACGAACGGTGCGCGAGACATGCTTTCGACCCCGCCGGCAATAATCAGATCCGCTTCACCGGATTTGATCGCTCGGGCCCCAATGGCAATGGCATCCAAGCTGGAACCGCAAAGACGGTTAACGGTACTGCCAGGCACACTCTGGGGTAGCCCGGCCAACAAAAGAGCCATTCGCGCCACATTGCGGTTATCCTCACCCGCTTGATTCGCACAGCCCAGGATCACATCGTCTACCGCCGGCCAATCGACATTGGGGTTGCGGTCGATCAATGCGCGGATAGGAATCGCGGCGAGATCATCCGCTCGGACTGACGCCAACGCTCCGGCGTAACGTCCAAAGGGAGTTCGTATCGCATCGCAGATAAAAACGTCATTCATGAGCAAACTCTGGGAGGAGCCTCAATCAGGTCGGACTAATAGGCAAAACTATCTTTGTTTAAGCGGACTTTAAGCCATGAGCTAACGCCGTCCGTTGTTCCAGGTCGCGCAAGCAGGTGAGTTCTTCTGGCGTTGGGGCAGTGGTGATTTCAAGATTCGGCGAAATCCGGAGTTGCCATCCGGTGGCGGATTGGATCTCGTCGAGTTGGACTCCGGGATGAATCTGGGTCAGTACCAGTTCTTTGGTTACGTCGTCCGGCCGCAGAATTCCCAGGTTACTAATCACGGCGACAGGGCCTTTACCCGGCAAACCGATCCGCCGCCGATAGTCTCCTCCCTCGCCGTGACCCACGGATGTAGTGAAATCCAATCGATCAACAAACGTTTTCGGTGTTTGTCGTAGAACGATTAACACTTCGCCGGCCGAGCCGGCGATTTCGGGCGCGCCCCCTGCGCCCGGCAGGCGAACAGTTGGACGAGCGTAAGGGCCGATAACCGTTGTATTGATGTTAGCAAATCGATCGATCTGTGCGGCGCCGAGAAAGCCGACATCGATCCGTCCACCTTGGAGCCAATAGCTAAAAATTTCGCCGGTGGAAACAGTAGTATCTGCGGTGATCGCTAATTCACCGTCGCCAATCGAAAGTGGTAATACAGACGGTTTAGCGCCGATCGGCCCCGATTCATAGACTAGTACCGCCTGAGGTGCGCGCGTCATCCGGGCTAGGTTTGCCGCTTTGGATGGCAGGCCAATACCAACAAAGCAGACCGCCCGGTCCCGCAGCATGCGCGCTGCCGAAACCGTCATCATCTCGTCTGTTGAGTAGTCCATGTTCACACCGCTTTCTGTAAACGTTTGGGTGGGCTTGGCTGACTATCACCGGCCGGCCCATTAATGACGTTGACGTCAATCCAAGTAAGAAAGTCACTCCGTGATCGGCTAACTTGGTCCCATTCCTGATAGAAGCGATTATCCCTATCATAGTAACCTTGGGCGTAAGAGGGATAAGCCCCGCCCGGAAGCAAACAGACGTGGGAAACGATCCAGCTTGGCAGGACACACGCGTTCGGCCAGGCATCCAGCTGATCTACTATTTCTTCGACGGTGACGATCGAGCGCTTGGCCGCCAGCACCGCTTCTTTCTGCACACCAATGACTCCCCAGAGGAGAACATTCCCCTGTCGATCGGCTTTCTGAGCATGAATGACAGTCACATCCGGACGAATCGCCGGTATCGCCGCCAGCAGTTCTCCCGTAAAAGGACAGGAGATCGATTTTATGTTCTGATTCACTTTGGCGAGATCGGTTCCGTTGAATCCGCGGAGGACGCCAAATGGTAGTCCGGCTGCACCTGCCATGTAGGCCTGCACCATCCCGGCGTGACTGAATTCCTCGAGTTCCAGCGGTACCGGCCACTGCTGCTCGACGGCTTCGCGCAGGCGGTGCAGCGATCCCACTCCCGGATTACCTCCCCACGAAAAAACCAGTTTAGAGGCGACACCCATCCCGATCATCTGATCGTAAATAAGATCGGGCGTCATACGAATGAGGGTCAGATTCCGTCTTCCTTGCCGAATGATCTCATGACCGGCGGCAAAAGGGATGAGATGAGTAAAGCCCTCACAGGCTATTTTATCTCCATCGTGAATCAGCTCCGCGACCGCGTCAGAGATCGAAACTATTTTCGCCATCCTAATTTTTCCGTTTTAAGCGCGGCCGGCAGAAAACTTCACCTCTTCTCGGGCTTGACCCGCCGCCAAAACGAAATCGTAGTTGACGGTGTAGAACGGAGCCGGGCGGCCATATGCCGCCGCGTCGGCTGCAGATTCGTGAAATACAAATTCAGCGATCAAAGATTCTTTGACCCCGAACACCGCATCACTCTCAATGTAGGGATCGCCTTTCACGAACAACTCGCTGATTACTTTCTCGTAGCCGGGTGCTTCCACGATGACGTGGATATGAGCGGCCCGCATATTGTGGCGCTCGGCGCTATCTAGAATTAACCCGGCAGGACCATCTTTAGGAATTGGATAAGGCACCGGTTTGACCGTCCAGAACCGGTAAGCACCATCTTCGGCTGCCTTTAACCGGCCCCGGCAATTAAACTCAACCTGGGTTGGGTCGGTGTTCTCGTACATGCCGTTGGCCGGAACCTGCCAGATATCCAGTACGGCTCCCTTGATCGGTTTGCCTTCGCTGGAAAGTACGCGGCCGGAAACCAAGGTTGATGTGCCCGCGTTTTCCTGGCGACAGATGTCGCCGCCTGGCTCGATCCAAGGAGCGTCCGCCCGGTAGAACGGACCTAGTACGCTGCTTTCGAAAGCTCCCTCCGGTTTTTGGTTAGTATTATAGTCAACCACCATGGTGAGCCCCATGATGTCGCTCATTAAGAGAAACTCGTGCCGGCCGGCATCGGAGATTTTGCCTGCGGCGGTTAAGATTTCGGCGAGCCGGATGAGCTCGTTCGTGGTGAGATTTACTTCGGTCGCAAAAGCGTGGAGATGTTTAACCGCGGCTTGGAGTAATTGCTTCGTACGCGCTTCTGGCGTTTGGGCGAAGGACCGAAGAGTAGCTTCGGTAATATCAGCGGCGGTGGTTTTGGGGGTAACAGAGGACATAGCGAAGGCTCAGGTACGCGCGTGTGGGGGTGGTGGGCGTGGGTTCGAGTTTGCGCGTGTGGGTTGCTCGGGTCGCGAGCCGTGCGTTGTACGATTAACGAACTATTGTACGAATAAAAGCGTAGGCTGGCAGTTGCGGCTTGTCAAGCCGCGCAGATTTCCGTTGCTGCCTACCACGGTTTTAGTTAATGACACGGGTGTTCGGGTACCGAACGCTTTGGCGGTCGTTCCTGATCACCGAACATCTACCCAGCAGTGCCTAAGAAAATATCGCCCGCGTCGTTTGCTGATTCACCTGACTTTGTTGTCTCGCTGGCCCGCGGCCTGGACATTATCAAAGCGTTCGCCGTCTCCGAGCCGGGGCCGGACTTGCCAACGAACATGCGGCCGGCCGATGCGATGACGCTCAGTGAAGTGGCGGAAAAGACGGGGTTAGCTCGGGCGGTAGTCCGGCGCTTTCTCTATACCTTGGTTGAGCTGGGCTACGTCATTACCGATGGGAAATATTTTCGGCTCACCGCAAAGATTCTTGATCTCGGTTTTGCTTATCTCTCTTCGTTCCCGCTTCCGAAAATAGCCGAGCGATTCCTGGAAGAGGTAACTTTGGAAACGAAGGAGTCGTCTTCAGCGTCGGTTCTGGACGGACACGACATCGTTTATGTAGCCCGGGTACAAACCCGGCGCATCATGTCGGTGTCGCTGGGGATCGGCAGCCGGTTGCCGGCGTTTTGTACATCGATGGGTAGAGTGCTATTAGCGCATTTGCCGCCTGAGTCGCTGGAGCAGTATTTCAAGACGGCCAAGCTAAGTTCCTTCACCGACAAAACGATCTATCAGCCGGAAGCACTCCGGAAAGAATTGAGCAGTGTCGCGAAGCAGGGGTTTGCTTTGATCGACCAAGAATTGGAGCTCGGGTTACGATCGCTCGCTGTCCCGGTTTTTGGGGGAAGAGGCAGGGCGGTAGCGGCGATCAACATCGGCACCCAAGCAGCGCGAACGACGAAGACCCAACTTTTGCAGGAGTATCTTCCGGTCTTGCGCAAAGCGGCGAAGAACATCTCGTCCTGTCTCGGCCATTTGTAGATTCGGTCCAGCGATGATTCAATTTGCCTACGATGCCTTGCCGAGTCGGGTCGTCTTTGGCCTGGGCAGCCGGCAAAATGCTGGTGCAGAAATGGAGCGTCTAAAATGTTCTCGAGCGCTCATTCTATCGACGTCCGGGCATGAGGCCCAAGCGAAGACATTAGCGCAGGGCATTGGTAAATCCGCAGCCGGCCTATTCTGCGGCGCCGTCATGCACACGCCAGTTTCTGTTACGAATCGAGCGATGGAAATGGCGCGATCGGTGAACGCTGACTGTACGATTGCGCTCGGAGGCGGGTCCGCGATCGGCCTCGGCAAAGCGATCGCGTTGCGAACCGATCTGGCTCAGATCGTTCTACCTACGACCTATGCAGGTTCAGAGATGACACCTATACTGGGCGAAACCGCTGAAGGGCAAAAGACCACTCAACGTACCCAGAAGGTCTTGCCGGAGGTGGTTCTGTACGATCCCGAGCTGACCATCACCCTGCCGGCCAATCTGAGCGTCGCCAGTGGGTTTAACGCCATCGCGCACGCCGTCGAAGCGATGTACGCAAAAGATCGGAATCCGATGATCTCGCTGCTGGCGAAAGAAGCCATCGCTGTTTTTGTGCGTAGTCTGCCGATCCTGTTAAAGCAACCAGCGGATTTGGCGCGGCGTTCCGAGGCACTTTATGGCGCCTGGCTGGCTGGAACCTGTTTAGGTGCCGTGGGCATGTCATTGCATCACAAGCTTTGTCATGTGTTAGGGGGTACTTTCAATCTGCCCCATGCAGAAACTCACACCGTGATTCTGCCCCATGCGATCGCCTATAACGAACCGGCTGAAACCGCGGTCATGAGATCGATCGCTGAAAGCGTCGGCATGGATAGTCCTTCACTTGGCTTGTATCAACTCAGCGGACAGTTCGGGGCAAAACGCTCTCTGCGAGAGCTGGGTATGCCGGAAACCGGCATTGAGAAGGCGGCGTCACAGGCTACCCAGAACCCTTATTGGAATCCGCGTAAACTGGAAGCGGAGCCGATCAGGGAATTGATTCGGAAAGCTTGGGTGGGAGATCCGCCGGCGACGTAAGTAGTCCGGGCAAGGAAGGGGAGAAACTATCGGGTGTCAATCAGATGGGTTGGGCTATTTTACCCGGACGTTTGACAACCCCGAATGCGCGTCTTAACATTTTCGCACTAATGTTCGTATAACGAACATGGGTGCCGCTCGCTCGAATCTCTCCCCCTGCGTTTGCCATGAAAAACATGACTGTTTTTCCCGTTCGAAGATTTAGATCGCCAGCGCCTGGTATTCATCCGCCCCATCTTTATCCGGGCTATGTTTCATCAGTTAAACGCGCGCCCAGCCATGCCCTGGTTTCGATTCCGCAAACTCTTTCTGAAGTCACTGGTCCTGGGTTTCAGCGGCATCAGCTCAAAGTAGGCGCCGATTTGACCGCGCAAGGCCACGGTGAGCCGTCTGGTCAGAGAATTCTATTATCGGGCCGGGTCTTGGACGAAGATGGCAAGCCCATACGCAACACACTCGTTGAGATCTGGCAAGCCAACGCAGCCGGCAGATACTACCATGCCGTCGATCAGCATGACGCACCGCTCGATCCCAATTTTATCGGTAACGGCCAGCTACTGACTGACGACGAAGGGCGGTACCAATTCAAAACCATCAGGCCAGGAGCATATCCGTGGCGGAACCATCCCAACGCTTGGCGCCCGGCGCACATTCATTTCTCCTTGTTTGGGCCGGCGATCTCTACTCGGCTGGTTACCCAAATGTATTTTCCCGGTGATCCCTTACTTCCGTTCGATCCCATTTATAACGGTATTCGTGACGAAGCAGCTCGCCAACGGCTCATCGCGCGATTCGATTGGGACACGACTGTGCCCGAACATGCGCTCGGGTTTACGTTCGACATTGTTTTACGCGGACGCCTGGAGACACCGATGGAGAACCGGTTGTGACTACTTCTCCCAAAACAGATCCCCTGCTCGGGTTAGCAGCAGCCCAAACTGTCGGGCCGTTTTTTCAGATTGGATTCGAAGCCCTTTACCAGAATGACCTGACAGTGCCTGGGCTCAAAGGGCGACTCGTTACTATTCGGGGTCAAGTGTTCGATAGTGGCAGGTTACCAGTGCCCGATGCGGTGCTTGAAATCTGGCAGGCAAACAGCTTTGGGAAATATGCCCATCCGGAAGACCAACAGGATAAACCGCTGGACTTAGGGTTCGCTGGATTTGGGCGCTGCCCGACGGATGCAGAAGGAAGATTCGGATTCCGCACGGTCAAGCCAGGGCCGGTCCCGTCATCGACCGAAACCCCGCAGGCGCCGCATATCAATGTATCGATCTTCATGCGCGGCTTGTTGGATCGGTTAGTAACGCGGATCTATTTCATCGACGAAGACAGCAACCGGACCGACGAAATATTGAATCTGATTGACCCCACGCGCCTGCCTACCTTGCTCGCCCGGCCAATCCCGGACGAAGCCGATGCCTACCTTTGGAATATCGTCTTGCAAGGGCATGATGAGACGGTCTTCTTAGATTTTTGAGGATCTCGCTATGTTCGACGCTCTTTTTACCGATCCAGACGTCGACCAGATTTTCACCGACGAAGCCATCATCGGAGCTATGCTCCGCTTCGAAGGCGCCCTGGTGCAGGCACAGGCTGATCTCAATTTGATCCCATCTCAAACTGCCGATTTGATCGCGCACGTTTGTGTGAATGCGCAAATCGACGCGGACAAGATCGTTGCTGCAGCCAGAGATGCGGGTAATCCGGCGATACCGCTGGTTAGAGAGCTTTCCGAGCTAGTGTCTTCAGCCGATCCTGAAGCGGCCAAGTTCGTACATACCGGAGCGACCAGTCAGGACGTCATCGATAGCGCCGTGATGCTCCAACTGAAACCTGGATTAATTAAAATTGAGTCTGGTATCGAACAACTGCAGCAGCGCCTCGTTCAGCTGATCGGGGAACACCGGGGGACCGCGATGATTGGTCGAACTCTGCTGCAACAGGCGCGACCGATTACATTCGCATTTAAACTGGCGAATTGGCTCGATCAACTAACCCGTTGCGAGGCGTACCTGCGTGAGGTGCGAGGTAGAGCACTCGTTTTGCAGTTTGGCGGAGCAGTTGGCACGCTGGCGGCGAGCGGACAAGAAGCGCTCTCTGTGCTTTCTCGTTTAGCCGCACGCTTGGAATTGGCCGAGCCAACGATCCCCTGGCACACGGCGCGCGATCGCTTTTTCGAAATCTGTTCCGCTTGCGCGATGCTGTCCGGCTGTCTAGGAAAGATCGCTAGCGATGTCGCCCTCCTAATGCAAACCGAAGTTGGCGAGCTGAGCGAGCGAGCTGAAGAGGGACGCGGCGGTTCATCTGCGATGCCACACAAACGGAACCCAATCGCACCCACGATGATTATGGCGGCTTGCACCCGGGTCCCTGGGCTTTTGGCTACGATGGCCACCGCCATGACTCAAGAACAGGAAAGAGCGGTGGGCCGCTGGCACGCCGAATGGGGACCTCTCACCGAAATCGTGAGTTTAACCGCCGGTGCAATCAAGCAGTCCAACGAGCTCTTTTCTCGTTTGGAAGTGCACTCGGCTCGGATGCTGGAGAATCTGGAATTAACTCAGGGCTCGGTCTATGCCGAGGAGGTCGCTGTCATGTTGGCCAAACAGATGGGCAAGCAGGAGGCAGATCGACTCGTAAAACGAGCCTGCCAGAGAGCTCAGGAGAAAAGCTGTCATTTACGTGAAGTTCTGGCCTGGGACCCGAATGTAACCAACGTTATCGATCAGGCAGCGTTGGATCAGATTTTCCGGCCTGAGAACGCGCTAGGCATGGCGAATGAACTGATCGATCGCGTTCTCCGGGGAACAATCAGGCAGCTCGACCCGGAGAATAAGAATGGATAGGCCCGACTATCTTCTCTCATCCTCAACTGCAGCCAGCAATCGCCCTGTCCTCGTGCTCGGCCATTCTTTAGGGACGAATTTCGCGCTTTGGCAACCGACGCTCGAATGGTTAGGAAACAATTGTGATCTGCTGCGATACGATCCGCACCCGCGGCACGACGCAGCGACCGGCGCATCGACTGAAAGCAGAGGGCGAGAGTTGCTTCAACTTCTCGATCGGTTGGCAATCAACCAGGTCGATTTCTGCGGAGTATCGATCAGCGGTCTCCTAGGTCAGTGGCTGGCGATCAACGCTCCCGATCGTATTCATCGTTTAGTTTTGAGTAACACGGCCGCCCGGATCGGAGCTCCTGAGACTTGGCAAAGCAGGATCGAGTTGAT
>Ga0126381_100008821_pt1 | contig 11295 bp, 16 predicted proteins | sample PanSoiMetPlot_28_FD_96465 | JGI IMG/M metagenome (GOLD analysis project Ga0126381, IMG submission 96465) | Tropical forest soil microbial communities from Panama - MetaG Plot_28 | ecosystem: Environmental > Terrestrial > Soil > Tropical forest > Bulk soil | place: Panama | collected 2016-02-17 | reverse complement strand
TCGCCCTCCTTGCGGATCGCCTCCTCGCGCTCCGAGTCGCGCACGACCCTGCGCGTCATCCGGCTTTCGCGGACGAGGTCGAAGACGGCCTGGAAGGCGAGGTCGCGCTCCTGGTCTGAGCCGTAGAGGATCGCCTGCGTGTAGGGGTGGTACTCGCCAAGCTCCCCGATCTTCGCCATCATCGGCTGCCCGTAGGCCTGGAGGTCGATCCCGAGCCGCTGCACCGACGCGCCGATGGTCGCCTCCATGCTCTGCGCGCCGTTCTGCTGCTGCGCGGCGTAGGCCGCCTGCTGCTGCTGGGCTACGAAGGCCATCTCCACCTGCGATGCGATCTGGCCGGCGGCGACGGGATCCTCCTGGGCGATCCGCGAGATCACACCGCGGTAGAGCGCCTCGTTGCCGGTCGCCTTCGCCTGCGCCGCGAAGCCGAGCGGGTTCGCGAGCGAGTTCTCGATCCACTGCTCCTCGGAGGCCGAGAGCGGCATACCCGTCGGCTGCTGGGCAAGCTGGTGCTCCAGGTTCTGCGAATACTCGTACCACTGGTAGCCGAGTTGCTCCGCCTCCTTGATCTTCGATCCCTGCCGGGAGAGCGCCTGCTCCTGGTTGAAGGCGACATCCGCGAGCCGCTCCAGCGTCACCTCGTCGCCGTACTTGCGCTTCGCCCAGGCGAGACCCTCCCCGACGTAGTCCTCGTCTCCTTCTTCTTGCGGCTCGACCTCGCTAGGCTCGGGAGCTTCCTCCGGCGCTTCCGGGATCTGGGGGGCCGGAGTCTCGGGAGCCGCCGGAGGGATGTCCTCCACGATCTGCGGCTCCTGCGGCGGCTCGGCGTCGGGCACCTCGCCGCTCACGCGCACCGCCTCGCCGGGACTGCGCGGCGTCCCGCCCAGCAATGCGCCCATCTTCCCTTCCAGTTCTGCGGCGAACTCGCGCTCGCTCAGGCTCTCAGGTTCGTTCGTACTCAAGCGGGATCTCCTCCTCCATCTCGATGCCCTGCTCGCGCATGAACTGCTCCAGCGTGTGCTGGGCGTTGCGAGGGACACCGACGAACCACTGGAGTGCGGCAATCGTCCCCCGGATCGTGTCGAGCTTGCGCTGGTCCGCGCCGTTCGGATCGAGCGCGCGCGTGGCGGCGGTCTTGCGCAGGCGCTCGCACTTGCGCTCCACCTCGCGCTCCATCTCGGCCCACCCCAGCGTCGGCAGCAGCGAGGAGAGCCGGTCAGCGCGTCTGTTCAGTTCCTCCTGGGCCTCGCGCGAGAGCGGCACTCCGCGAGTCTAACGCTGCGTTCCCAGCCCTAACGTCTGCGCCGCCTGGACCTGTCCTGCCGCGAAGCCGCCGGGAGAGAGCGCCAAGCCACGCGAAGCAGCGAGAGGGACGTTCGTCTGCCCCGCTGCGTTTCCACCCGGTCCGGGTGGGGAGAGAGCGGCCTGAATGGCGGCCGGGGGCTGCGGCGACCCTGCCGGACCCATCTGCGGCCCTCCCGGCGGCGGCGGTCCTCCGCCCGCCTGCGGCGGTTGAGGCGGAGGCTTCGGGGGCTGGAGGTAGACCTGCGGGTCCTGGATCCCGTAGGCCTCCAGCACCAGTTCGAGGTAGGGGTCGAGGTTGACCGGGTGCATCGGCATCCCCGAGAGCGCGGTGTTGTAGAGCGCCATCGCCTCCGAGATCTTCTCCTGGCGAACGGCGGACTGGTCGAGGACGTTGACGTTCACCTCGAACTCGCCCTGGAGGTCGAGCGGGTGGATGACGAGAAGCTGTTGCGAGCCGTCCGGGCCGATCTGCGGGATGGTGCGCTCCTCGCGCAGCATCTGGCCCATCATCCCGAGGAAGAGTTCGCCCACCTTCGCCCAGGCCCACATGTAGTGCTGCTTGCGCGCCTGGATCAGCTTCTGGGCGATGCTCGTGATGATCGACATCCCGGTCGCCGTCTCCTGGTCGATGGCACCCGAGTTCACCCCGGAGGCCATCGGCAGGCCGCCCATCATGTTCTGGAGGTCGCCCTTCAGGAGCGCCTCCGCCTCCAGCGTGATCGAGGCGACGGTCGGGTCGATCTTCAACTGCTCGACCTGGCCCACGTCCTCCACGATCCAGGTCGCACCCGGGAACCACTCGAACGCATCCGGGTCGTCCACATCCGAGCGGACGAGCGTGACGACGTTCGTCAGCAGGCGGAGCGCGTCGATGCGCTGGTTCTGCACCGTCCACAGGTACTCCTGCACCTGCGCGAGCGCCTCGACCACCGAGATGCCGATCATCTCGAAGGCGTCCGGCATCGCGGAGCAGATGACGAACGGCTTGCGCTTGATTTGCAGGGGGTTCTCGACCGAGGCGAGCACGACCTGCCTATTGCCCACCGTTATCACCCGCTCGTCTGTCCAGTACTCCAGCACCTCGATCAGGCCTCGGGTGCGGTTCTGGTTCTGGAGCATCTGCTCGCGGCCGGTGTCGCCGTACTGCATCTGCGAGTTGCGCGCCTCGGAAAGCTCCTCGACGTGCTGGTAGTAGCCAGCCTCCTGACGCGCGAGCAGGTCGTCGTAGGTATGCCAGGAGCGGTCGATCAGCCAGGCGGCGTCGTCAATCGACTTGGCCGACTCCGGCCAGAAGAAGTCGCGGATGTCGCGCACGACCATCGTCGGGCCGTCGCGCATCACCGTCATCCGACTCTGCTCCTCGGTCGACATGTAGCGGTCGCGTACGAGGCCGGCGTCGTCTACGACCTGCACCTCGATGGGCTGGAGGTGGTTGCACTCGCGGCACTCGTAGGCCCAGAGACACTTCACGACCGTCACCCCGGTGATCAGGTCCTGCTGCATGAAGGGACGCTGCTTGAGACGGAAGTCGTCCTCGTCCATCGCCCACTGGAGCGCGGCCGTTGCGACCTTGGCCGACTGCTGGCGCGCGAGCGTGTCGTCCATCGACTCGCCCGGGCGCGGCTTCGGACACACATCCCAGGCGGGCTTCGAGTCGAGCATCGTCGCGATCATTCCCTCGACTACCTGGAGGATGTACGGCGTCGTCAGCTTCGAGCGCCAGGCGGGCACCTTCTTGCTCTGGTTGCGCGACTCCGCGATCCCACGGTAGGCGCGGTAGCGGCGCTCGATCTTGTCCACCCACTGCGCGTGGAAGGAGAGCACCGAGTTCATCGCCGTGATGACGAGGGTCAGTTCGTCCTGGAGCGGGTAGTCCGGCGAGCCGTACGGATCGGTCGTGCGCGCAGGGTCGGACGAGCCGCGTTGCGGAACTGACGGCGGCGTGGCCGGACGGTTGAGGTCAACCGCCAAGAGCAGGTGGCGGCGCTCCGGCCGCCTGCGCCTTCTGCGCTCCGGCGAGGATGCCCTGGAGCGCACCCATGCCCTTCACGATCCCCGCTCCCTTCGAGTGGTCCCCCTCCTGAGTGAAGGCCATCATTAGGTGCATCATCGCCGCCTGGATGTGCTCGGTGGGAGACATCGGCTGGTCTGCGATGTCCTCCAGCGCGTCACCGGGGCTACCGGGCGGACCGTCGGGCGGGACGCCGAGGATCTTCATCAGCGCCGCCACCTCGGGCGGGATCGGCATCTCCGGCTCGGGGCCGGGACCGGGACCACCGGGACCAAGCGGACCGGGCGGGCCGAGGTTCGGCATCCCACCGACCGGGCCTGGCATCAGTCCGTGCGGGGGAGGAAGCGGACCTCCAGGCCCGGGCGGTGGGCGAAGCATGCTCATGATGCTGCTCATCTCATCCTCCTCGCGGGGTCATCGAGAGGATAGGCACCTCGGCGGACGGGCTAGGCCCATTCGTAGTCGGGAACCCACTCCTTCTTCTCGCGCTTGCGCGCGCGACGCACGTCCATCTCGTGGAAGCCGTAGCGGCGGTACATCTCAAGCGCCCCCGCGAGCGACATGACGCGGTCGTCGTTGCAGGTGTCGGCCGCGCGCGGGGAGGGGAGCGTGTCCTGGCGGACGAAGGTCTTGCACTCCAGGAGCGTCGCCTCGGGGATGTGCGGCAGCGTCCGCTCCCGGATCGCGGACTCCAACTGGTTGATGATCAGCGGCCTCGTCTTCGAGGTGATCGGGAAACCGAAGGTGATGTTCTGCTTGAAGTCGGGCCGGTCGTCCTGGACGTGCCGGTAGAGCTTCGGGTAGGGACGCCGGCCGCGCTTGCCGTCGCGCAGGATGATGATCACCGGCTCGCCGTAGCCGCCGCCCATCTCGACCGCGATCCTCGCGGTGCGGTACCAGCGCCCGAGGAAGTGCAACTGCTCCGCGCACAGGTCGGCGTCGATCTTGCCGTGCAGCGTGGCGGCGATGTTCATGTTCGTGAGGTCGATCACGACCGCCGCCGTGAAGTCCTTGCCGCGCCCGGTCGCGATGTCCGCGTAGACCGCGTACTCCTTCGTCTCCTCCGGCTCGTCGTAGACCGCGACCCAGCCGCCCTGTCCCTTCACCATCGTCGCTTTCGCGCCGATCTCGTCCGGGAGGAAGCGAAGCTGGTAGAGCGGGTTGCGTGTGTTCTCCGCGTAGAAGCCGAGCGACTCGGTGTCGAACCAGCAGCCCGAGGTCCCAAGGAACGCCTCGGTCGGGTTGAGCGCGTACTGCTCCGCCATGTCGGGAGCCGAGAAGACCTTGCGCGCGCGCGCGAACCAGGCGTCGTCACGGCCGGGGTGCAGGTCCGCACCGAGGAAGCGGGCCTGGATGCCGCGCTCCTCTGCGTTCGACCAGAGCGTGTAGAAGACGTTCCCGTACCCGTTCGCCGTCGAGACGACGAGAAGCTGGCCGCCGTCCGCGATCACCGGGAAGAACGCCTTCCAGGAGTCCTCGTCCCAGGTGTGGCGAGAGAACTCATCGAGGAAGACGACCCCCGCCGTCTCGCCATGCCCCGCCCGGGGGGTTGACGGCATGGCGAGCAGCGAGGAGACGCGCCCATCCCCCCATTCCCACTCTATGCGGTTGGATGGGCGGCCCTTGACCGGCTTGATCACCTTCGCATCGAGACGGAGATGCTCAGGGGAGTTCTCCCACAGGTCCCAGGCGCGGTTGACGAGCTTGATCGCCTCGGTCTCGTTCGTGGAGACGCAGAGCGTGCGCGTGCCGGGAGCGGTCAGGCACTTCCAGACGCAGTAGCCGATCCCAAGCCAGGAGACGCCAAGCTGCCTCGCCTTCAGCCGCAAAGCGATCACTCCCGGCTCTAGGTAAGAGGAAAGCTCCTCGCGCTGCCATTCCCAGCCCTCATCGAAGTGGAAGTGGAACTCCTCGCCCGACTTCGCGTCCACCGCTTTCGTGTGCTTGAGCCAGTCGGCCGGGTGGGCCTGAGCGTCCTTTGCCTCCTGGAGCATCTCCAGCAGTCGGGCGCGGACCTCCTCGCTTCGGTCCACCTGGACGGCCACGCCCGGAGCGTATCTCGGCTAGGGTGCCGCCAACCCACACGAACGCAGCGGCGGGGATCCTCGGGACCCCGACACGAAGCGTCACGGTGCCTTTCGATCCCTCGCCGCCGCCCGATCCGCACTGGAGGGCCATTCCATGTGCAGAACCGCGCTCGTCATCGTACTCGCGCTCGTCTTCGCGAGTACGGCTTTCGCTTCACCCAGACCCGCCCACTACCAGGCGCTCCTCTGCATCCACCACTACGAGGGATCCTGGACCGACGGCGGTGCCCCCTACTACGGCGGCCTCCAGATGGACTGGTCGTTCATGTCGACCTACGGCCACTGGCTGCTCGTCCACAAGGGAACGGCGAACCACTGGACGCCGCTTGAGCAGATGCGAGTAGCGGAGCGTGCGATTCACAGCCGGGGCTTCTGGCCCTGGCCGAACACGGCGAGGATCTGCGGCCTCCTCTAGATGATCTCGGCGGCGCGGCCCTTCGCGTTCGCGTTGCCCGCGAAGGTCGCCGTCACCGTCTGCTTCACACCCGCAGCCGTGAAAGCGTGGGCGACGGACGGGTCGCCCTTGTTGAAAGCGTTCGTGGCCGGGGTGGATGCGTCCGCCTGAGCGACCGTGACCGCGCCGCTCGACGGAGCGAGCGCGTGCAGGTTGCCGGTGCCCGCGGTCGCGGTCGGCCAGAGGATCACCGGGATCACGCCGAGCCGGGTGCAGAGCGCCTCCAGCGCATGGTTGCGACCCCAGGGTCCGGTCGCTGCGGTCGAGCGCCCGCGCAGGCGCAGGCAGTTGCGCGAGATCTTCTCCATCGCCCAGTTGCGCTTGTTCGAAGGCATCCGCGGGTACTGGTTGCCGCTTCCGTCTCCGACTGCGCCGATGGCTGATGTCTGTGGCATCTCTCCTCCTCTAGGTGATCGGCGCGATCAGGTCCTTCTGTCCGTGCTTCAGCGTCCAGTGCCAGATGCAGAGCGACTCCGCGACGACGCTGATGCTGTTGACGGTGTTCAGCGCGGGCAACCCGCACGGGTCGTGCTGCTGGATCGGCAGCAGCTTCGTGTCGTTGTGTCCTCGGCAGGGAACGGTGCAGGTTGCCATCAGGTGATCGTGCCGATCAGGTCCTTCTGCCCGTGCTTGAACGTCCAGTGCAGACGGCAGAGCGTCTCCGCCGACACGTCAACCCCGTTGACCGTGCTCAACGCAACGAGGCCGCAGGGGTTGATGTCCTTCCTGTAGTGCAGCTTCTTCGCGGACGAAGGCAGGTTCTTGGTGCAGGTCGCCACTACTCGGCCGGAGCCTCCTCTGCTGCGGCGGCCTCCGCCTCTGCGGCTGCCTCTGCTGCGGCTGCCTCGTCGGCGTCCACCTTGATCGCAAGCTCGGGACCCGCGGCGTAGGGGACCTCGATCTCCTCGGTCTCGCCCGTGTCCGGGTTCGTCTGCTCGCCCGTCTCAGGAGCAGGGTCGTCCACGACGGTGAGCGAGCCGTCCGCTTCGAGTGCGTGCAGGATCGTGTTCAGGTCCTGGCCCGAGCGCCGCCTACCCGCCTCGGCCAACTCGGCCTTGAAGATCTCAGCCATCTACCGGTTCCTCCTTCTTCGGGCTTGAACGTGTTCGCTTGCGCTTCGGCTTCGGAGCGCCCTCCTGCATCGGAGCGGGAGGCTTGCGCTCGGGCGGCGGCTCGTAGTCTTCGAGACGGACGAGCGGCTCGCCGTGGCCGAAGCGGTTGACGAGATGGAGCGAGCAGTACGCCACCCCGTCCGGCCCCAGCCAGCGCGCATACGAGGGAGGGCCGAGCGTGTGATCCTCCTCGCAAGCAGGGCAGAGGACGATGGTCATGGCGATGAGGGTAAGTCCTTGGTCGGACGGACGATGTCCTCGGCGGGAAGGATGACGTTCCGGTTCTCCTTCGCGATCTGGGCCTGGAGCGCCTCCACGAACTCGACCACCTGGTCGATCCGATAGAGCGGGGTCGGGTCTCCGATCTTCTCCCCGACGACGTTGCCGTCCACGTCTCGTTCGAGCACGACCGGCTGCACGATGATCTTCAGCAGTTCGAGCATCAGCCGGTGATCCCGTAGAGGGAGAGCATCGACCCGGCCACCAGGTTGGTACCGGCAGCGGTGTAATCGATTCGGTTGATCGCAGCCGTGCTGGCCCAGCGCCCACTCATAAGTTCAGTCCAGCCCGTTGCCGCCTGGTGGTGCATCACATAGAACATCTTGTGCCAGGTCGTGCTCGCGTAGCCGGGGATGTGGAGGACGACCGGCGTGAAGATGCCAGCCGACTGCGAGTTCGCATCGATAACGTTCGCCTGTGGATAGGCCGCCCCGAGACCTGCTATCTGGTTCGCGTATGGCGTTGCGGAGTTCGCGCCGATCTGCTGGGTGCTGTAGTTGGTAGCGGTGTCGTTATTGAAGCGGATCCAGGGTGTATCGACAGTCGCGGCGAGCGCAGAACGCACCATGCCACGGATTTCAAGATGCGAGTAGACGGCGGGAATGTTCTGGAACGAGAAGGTGCCGTTCGCGCCGAGCGTGATCGTCTGGATCAACTGGATCGCGGGAGTCGTCGAGACGTGGAGCACGCGCCAGACCGACGAGCTAGCGTCGTAGTAGAGGGCGACCGTCTCGTTGTTCGGGAGGACAATGCTCCCCGCACCGCCGGTCGCATAGATGTTCCCGGTCGAGTCGATGACGAGCGCCGCGCCCGTGCCGTTGCGAAGGACGAGGAGCGAGACGCCAGAGCCACTGACGACGCCGTTGATCGTCTTCAGCGGCCCCGTACCGGTCAGGGCGTGGTAGCTCGCCGTGATCGTGATGGCGTTCGCAGAGATCGCGAGGTTCGCGCCGACGCCGACCTGAAGCTGCTGGTTGACACGCATGGAGGTATCGGTTGTGAGCAGGCCTGCCGCGGCGCGGTACAGGTTCGTGTCGCCCGCAGTTGAACCGCCAACACCGAACTGGATTCCCGGTAGACCTGATCCAGCGAAGTTGCGCGAAAGAACAATCTGCGGCTGCGTGTCCCCCGTTGCGAGCAACACCGACAGATTCCCTGCCGTAATGAACGAGTTGTCCGTCTTGAGAACACCTGCCGCCGAGCGGTACAGGTTCGTGTCCACGGCGGCGTTCCCCGGTCCCCAGTACATCTTCCCGTCCGCGAAAAGCTCGAAGCGGTCCTGCGTATCGGCAGCGAGGCGCTGAGCGAGAGTCGCCTGTCCGACCCCGGACATGTTGCGGGCGATAACTGCGCTCGTCCCCCCATCGAGGTACATGTAGGTGCCGACATGGAACTCGCCGTCGGTCTTCAGAGCGCCAGCCGCCAAGCGGTACAGGTTCGTATCGTGCGTGTAGTAGAAACGGAACCCCGGTTTGCCCGCACCCATCGCGTTCGAGATCTCGACGGAGTCGTTGATGGCGTAGTTGACCGTCAGGTCGCTGCTGAGAATCATCCCGCCGTCGGTCTGGATGTACCCCGTACCTGACTTGTAGAAGTTCTCGGTCCCGGTCGCGGTGCCGAGCTTCAGCACGCCCGCGATGAGCGTGCCGTCGGTCTGGAGCTTCCCTGCCGCCTGGCGATACAGGTTCGTGTCGGGCGCGGTCGCACCGCCGGGACCCCAGTCCATCCGCCCGGAGCCGAGAACACGCCAGGCGGGCTGCGCGTCACCGGCCGTCGTCAGGTTCGCAATGATCCGGGTCGCAGCGGCCACGACCGTGTCGGCGGGAAGCGCAGCGCCGCCGCCGCTGCTGCCGCCGAAGACGGGGACCCAGCGCGTCGTGGCGGGATCGGGGACGGTGAGCGGGACTGCGATCTCGGTCATGCCGTACCTCCGAGGACGAAGATGCGGGCGGCGCTCCAGATCAGGCTCGACGCCGACGCGGGCAGCGGGAAGCCTGCCGCCATGTAGCAGGTCGCGCCCTTCGCCATGTTCGTCGTCGCCTCGGCGTTCGCAATCGTCGCCCGGAAGGTGGCGGTGACGTTGTCTGCCGAGAGCGCGAGCCAGTCACCCGGATTGACCGTGACCGAGCCGCCGAGCGAGATCTCCTGGTAGCCGACGGCTGGCATCGCAACCGACCCCGAGGTCGCGATGCGCGTGCCCGGAGCGCCTGCGCGGCCAGCACCCGTGTTCGAGTAGACGCCGACGCAGATGTTGCCGCTCGTGACGCCGATCCAGAGGAAGATCTTCGAGATGACGCCGCCGTCGATGACGCGATGGAAGACGGCGCGGTTCGGCCCGTCGGGGAGGGTGACGTTGGTCGAGCCGTTGCCCATGTCGGGGCGCACCGAGTACGGGTAGCCCCAGGGCGTCATCGTCAGCCCGGGGATGTCGGAGATCGCAATCGGAGACCAGACCATCGCGCCGCCGACGCCCTTCAGCCACTGCCCGTTCACGACCGGCGGGATGCCGCTGACGCTGCCGAAGCCCGCCGAGGAGGGGGCGATGCCGACCGTGCCCTCGACCACGCACATGTAGGTGATCCCGTCCGCACCGATGACGTACTCGCCGTCGTGGTAGGTGCGCGCGTTGTCGTAGGAGCCGACGTAGTCCACGTTCGACCCACCCGGGCCGACCGGCTGCCAGGTTGGCGCACCACCATCCACCGAGACGGTGAGCACGTCGTTGAGCTTGCCGGTCGTCGGCGGATAGGCACCCGGACCGGCAGGCCCGGTCGGCCCTTGCGGGCCGGTCGCGCCGGTCGCGCCGGGAGCGCCCGGAGCGCCTGCCGGACCCTGCGGGCCTTCCGCGCCGGTCAGGTCCTGCCAGCCGGTCGCGGTCTTGACGCGGGTGACGGTCATGTCGTTCCCAGCAGCGCGTAGGAGATGGCGAAGTCGAAGAAGCCGTTCCCGCCCGTGAGCGACGAGCCGTTGTTCGCGAGCACGAGATCCTCCCCGATCAGGGGCGTGTACGAGAGGCCGCTCAACGAGCAGAGGAGGAACTGAGCGCCCGGGAAGCCGGTCAGCGAACCCGTGACGAAGTAGTTGCCGGCCTGGCTGCGATGGCAGAGTTGCCAGTTATCGGTCCCGACCCAGCCGCTCGAACCCGGCTGCTCGAAGACCCCGAGCGAGACGGGGACGATGATCTTCCCGGCCACCCCGGCGACGAGCAGGATCGGCGTCGAGGTGATCGCGATCATCTGCGCGGCGGTCACCCTGACGACGGCCCCGAGCGGAGTCCCGTCGGGTGCGGCCGGACCGGTCGGCGGGATCGCATCGGTGTCGATCCAGATCGAGCCGCTCGGCACAGGCTCGGTCGGCGTCCCCGGCTGCTCGAACACCTCGACCGCACCCGGAGGACCCTGTGGCCCGGTCGGACCGGCCGGTCCCTGAGGCCCACCCGGCGCGGCGTCCGCGAGCGGGACGACGGTCGCGGTCGCGGGTGCGAGCGGGATGCTCGGAACGCTCATCCGTGCCAGAGCGGCCCTGTCTCGGGGGCACCGGCAGCACCGCGCTCGGCGGCCTGGACGAGCGTGACGAAGACGCTGTCCTTGACGGGGTCGACGGCGAGCGCTTGCAGGATCGCGGACGCGGCCTCGTCGGGGGTGAGCGAGAGCGAGTCCCCGGGCGCGAGCGCAATCGTGGTCGTGATCTGCATCAGCGCTTCCTCTTGCGCGACTGGCCGGAAGCGTTCAGGCCGATGGCGACGGCCTGCTTCTGCGAGGTGACCTTCGGCCCGCGCTTGGAGCCGGAGTGGAGCGTGCCCTTCTTCCACATGTCCATCGTCTGCTTCATCACCCGCTTCTTGGCGGCCTTGGTGGTCGGCTTCTTAGCTGGCACGCTTCACCCTCTTCTTCTTCGAGCGGCCCTTGCGAAAGGGGTTCTTTGCGAACGGGAGCGCAGCCCCCGGGAACGGTGGCCCCTTCGGACCGTGATGCGGTTCACGCAGGTTGTGGCGTGGCACTCACGATCCCTTCTTCTTCGGCGGGCGCTTCACGCCGGAGACCTTGA
>Ga0126381_100008820_pt1 | contig 11295 bp, 7 predicted proteins | sample PanSoiMetPlot_28_FD_96465 | JGI IMG/M metagenome (GOLD analysis project Ga0126381, IMG submission 96465) | Tropical forest soil microbial communities from Panama - MetaG Plot_28 | ecosystem: Environmental > Terrestrial > Soil > Tropical forest > Bulk soil | place: Panama | collected 2016-02-17 | reverse complement strand
GCAACGCCGGGGCCTGGCACCGGAGGACGACGCGACGGAGCCGGTGGATCGGCTCGGGAGTCGCCGCTGCTGGCCGGCCTCGTCAGCGCATCGGTCCAGGGGCGGGTGGCGCTACGGTTCAACGATGTCCATCCCAGCGTGGTGTGGTTGAAGTTCGCCGCGCCCGCCGAGGGCGCCCGGCCGGCGACGCGTCGGCTCTGGGGTCGTGGAGGATAGCGACCGCGTCCGCCACGCCGAGATCGGCATTCTTCTTGACAGCGAGATCCGAACGCATCTATGGTTACTGACGCTTCTCCCCTGGCGGCTGGCCTATGGGAGGCGAGGGATACACCTAGGTTCGTGTCCGCAACAGCAGGTGCTGCCAACCGGGTGGACCCGCTCCAATCGGCGAGCGATCCCCACCTTTCTCTGTATTGTCCTGGCACTCGTTCTGGCTCCGCTCATCGCGTGCATCAGCCCCGCCGATCCGTTCTGGATAGCCGGGATCCACGATGGTGCCGATGGTGACGATATCGTGACCCTGGTCGACAACATCACGGGCGTCGGAGCCGAGTCGACTCCGGCTCTTCCCGGCCTTCATTGTTCGTTCCACCGAGTGCTTACATCGAAATCCGACATCAAGGTCGGCTTCACTTCGCGGCCCTTCTCTCGGGGCCCCCCACGGCCTTCTGGTCTATAGCCCTACGCCATGCACCTCGCATCCCCTCGCCAGATTCCGCAGCACCTGCCCCCTCGGAAAAGTGTCCGTCAATTCCTGTCGAACATGGATCGCAGAGACTGGATTCGAACGGGTACGACCCATTCACTTTCTTTGCTCTGAAAATCGCCGTGCAAGTCCGCGATTTCCATGGTGCGGGGTGAACCGAAGGCCCATGGCGGTTTAAATCGGCTATCCACTTTTGGCGCTTGGTCGTTCCCTGGGTTGCCGACCATCGTGTAGTCGAGGGAAGGCGCCATCGCGAGCGCGGTCTCTCGCGCTCCGACGGCGCGCGGGTGAGAGGAGGACCATCATGCGGCGACGTCGCGGAATCTCGAGCGGAGCCTACCTTCGTGTCCTGGCTCTGATCGCGGCCGGCGCGGGAGGGCTGGCCACCGCGCCGGGGGCCGGCGCCGCACCAGTGCTCCACGCCGATCTCACGCGGACCTGCGCCGGATGCGGCCTTGCCGGACCGCCCTTCCCTACCCTGGGCGGCCAGTTCGTGAGCGCAGTGCCCGCACACCTAGACCAGAACCTGTTCCTGCTCAACGACTGGCCGATCCGGCAGACCGTAGTCTTCTTCCCGCCGACCGGCAGCGCCGTGACCAACTTCATCCAGGGAGGCACCGTCGAGGTCCAGGGACGGGCCATCGCCATCCCCGGACAGATCGGGCTCCTCGCCCAGAACACCGTCACCGCCCAGAGCTTCGAGGAAAACACCTCCAGCACTGGCACGGTCGCGTCCCACGCGGCGGCGAGTTTCCGGCTGGACGGCAACGTCATATCGGGTCCGGCGCCCACGGGAACGCAGGTGCCCGCCACGCTCCACTTGCCCGTCCGCGGGTTCATCGGGGTCAACGCCAGCGGCACTGGCGGGTTCGGCGGCACCATCGCGTCCGCGGATCTCCTGGTCGACGTCTCGTTGGCCGGGCGCCGTCACCTGGGCACATTCCGGCTCGAGATCAGTCAGCAACGCACGGGGCCGAGTGTCATCATCGACAGCTCGGGATTCCTCCAGATCCTCGAGCCGGGAGTCGTGATCGACAACCCGCTCTTTCCCCTTGAGATGCACGTGCCGATCGCGCTCGACCTGGGGCTCGACTTCTCGGCCCCCGTCAACACCCCCTTCACCATCGACGTGCGCGGCCGCTCCCAGACCGTCGCCGGCTTCAACCTGTCCACGGCGCAGGGCGGATGGACCCATCATCTGGGCGGGCTCATCGACCTTGCCGACACCGTGGGCTTCCCGACGGGGAGCCCCGTCCTGGGCCTGCCCCCCGGCTTCACGTTCAACTCCCCCGACGGCCGCGTCGTCGACAACTTCTGGCTCGGCGGCGACGTGCCGCCCCCGTCGCGCCGATCCAGGTCGCGGCCCCGGCGATCTGGCTCCTCGCGAGCCTGGGCCTCGCCGTGGCGGTGGGGAGGTCCATTTTTTTGGCTTGGTGGCGATCCGACGGACCCACGGCTCTCCTTCGAGCCTCGCTCCTGCTCCCACAGCGCATCGAACGCGGCATACAGGTGCGTGTCGCGGCCGCCCGTCCAGAAGTACGCGGTCGTCGCACCCGGCTGACCGCAGATCAAGCACGGCGCACCACGCATGAACACATGAAACCCCTACCCGGCGTTCTGAACAACCGGCCGCTCAGTCCGGCGTTCGGCATCTGAGAGAGCGATGGGATTGAGCGACGAGCCAACTTCGAGAATGGCTGTTTTCCACTGTAGGATGCGTTGTCGACAACACGACACGAGATAGCACGCATGCATGCCGACATTCTGCTTGTCACGGTGACGCCCGTCGAAAGCAAAGCTGTGCTCCAGGTCTTCCAGGACGCCGCGAAGCGTCCGGCCAGGGCGGTGTCGATCGGCGACAGGATGTATCACGACCTCGCCATCATCAACGACATGAGTGTGTTCATGGTGCAATCCGCGATGGGCGCCGGCGGTCTGGGGGCGGCGCAACAGACCGTGCAAAAGGGCATCGACGCGCTGTCGCCGTCGGCAGTCATCATGGTGGGAATAGCTTTTGGTATTGATGCCGAGAGGCACCGCATCGGCGACATTCTGGTCTCTCACCGATTGATGCTCTACGACTGTCAGCGCGCCGGCACTGACAAGGAAGGCACCCTCAAGTTTATTCCGCGCGGCGCGCGGCCTGACGCCTCGTGGTGGCTGGTCAATCGCTTTCAGAGCGCCGATCTCTACTGGAAGTCAAAGATCAAGGTCAGGCTTGGTCTCATCCTTTCCGGTGAAAAGCTGGTCGACAATCTGGATTTCCGCCGTCAGTTGCGCGAGTTCGAGCCCGAAGCTCTCGGCGGGGAAATGGAGGGCGCCGGTTTGTATGCGGCCTGCCAGGATCGAGGAGTACCTTGGATTCTGGTCAAAGCCATCAGCGACTGGGCCGATGGGCACAAAGATCAAAATCGCGCCCAGCACCAACGACTCGCTGCGCGCAACGCCGCCAGGTTTGTGCTGCACGTGCTCGAGGACGCGCCTCTCACACAAGAGGCAGCCGGCGCTTCGCCACACTTACCTGAACGACTGCGAGATGTGCCGGCGCCTCGCACGACCCACTCGTCTCTGCCGCATCAGCTTTACTTCTGCGGTCGCGAAAGGGAACTGAAGATCATTGCCGACGCGCTTTCGCCCGAGTCGCGCGGGTGGGGTGTGCTGATTGATGGTCCTGGCGGTATCGGCAAGACCGCGCTAGCCATTCGTGCCGCATATCTTGCCCCGGAAGCGCACTTTCCACTCAAGATTTTCCTCTCGGCCAAAGTGCGCGAACTGACAGAGGCCGGCGAGCGGCCTTTGCCGGATTTTATGCTGCCCAGCTTTATGGTGCTGCTGTCCGAGCTCGCCGTCGAAGTCGGGGAAGCAAACTTCGACCGGACGCCGGCCCATGAGCGGGCCAACACGATGCGTCACATCCTTGCCGATAAGAAAGTGCTCATTGTTATCGATAACGTCGAGGCGTTTGGCAAGGACGAACGGGGTCGGTTGTACCAATTCCTCAGCCGCTTACCCCCAGCGTGTAAGGCCATTGTCACCAGCCGCCGCCGCACGGACATCGATGCGCGCGCCATACGATTGGATCGTTTGACGCTCTCGGAAGCGCTCGCTTTGATGCGTGAGATGGCCGAATCCAACCCCCGCCTAACTCGCGCGACCGACCAGGAGCGGCAGGACGTGTACGAAATGACACAGGGCAATCCTCTGCTGATCAAATGGGTGGCCGGGCAATTGGGACGGCCTGACGGCCATTGCTGCACGATCGCTGCAGCGTGCGAGTTCATGAAGTCAGCATCACCAGGCAATGACCCGCTCGAATTCATCTTTGGCGACCTACTGGATACCTTTACCGAGAGCGAGACAGCCGTGCTGGCCGCGTTGACGCATTTCACTCAGCCGGCCAAAGTGGAATGGATTGCGGATCTTGCCGAGTTGGCGCCCTCCGCCGCGCAGACAGCGCTGGAAGATCTGGCCGACCGCGCGCTCCTGCTTACCGATGAGACTGCGCAGGCCTTTCTACTGCCGCCGCTGGTGGCCACTTTCCTGCGACGCAAACGTCCCGACAGCGTTAAGCAAACGGGGAACCGCCTCGCTTGGCGCGCCTACGCCCTGGTGCAGCAGAACGGCGGTAACAACTATGAGCGTTTCCCTGAACTGGAAGCCGAGTGGTCGACGGTGGCTGCGGCCCTGCCCCTGCTTCTCGAAGGCGACTATGGCAGGTTACAAAGGGTGGGTGAGGCACTAATCAACTTTCTGCACTTTTCCGGGCGCTGGGATGATTGGCTCCGGCTCAACCAGGAGTTGGAAGAGAAGGCCCTGACTGTAGACGATTTTAGGTATGCCGGTTGGTGGGCGCTCCAAAGAGGATGGGTATACCATTTGCAAAGGCAGTCGGACGATGTGTTGACCTGCGCGGATCGGTGCGAGGCGCATTGGGAAAAAGGTCGTGCCGCCGACGCAGTGGAAAAAGCGGCTGCTCTACAGTTGCGAGGCATCGGCTATCGGTTAAAGAAGAACTATCCGGCTGCAATCGCCGCTTTCAAGAAAGCACTGGCGCTGGACCGAGCGCTCACGTTGGAAGAGGATGCTGCAAATGATTTGAACCACCTTGCCGAAGCCGAACGACTGTCCGGGGACTATGTCGCCGCCGACCGTCACTACCGCGAGGCGTTGCGGATCTCAAAAGAGATCGACTACGAAGAGGGTATCGCGAATTTTACCGGCAATATGGCCGCACTCGCTCTTGATCGAAGGGAGTGGTACGCGGCTGAAAGTCTCGCGAGCGATTCGCTGCGGCGTTCGGAAGCGCTGGGATCAGGCGAGGCGATCGCCTATGCTAGCTACCGCCTCGCCAAAGCCGTCGCGATGCAGGGCCGCCTGAAAGACGGGCTTCCCCACGCCCTCCGTGCAGTAGACCTCTTCACGAAACTCCGCATGCCGGACGACGTGCTCGAAGCGCAGGCCGTTCTGAAACAGTGTCAGGTTCAGGAATGATGAATTGTACCGGAGGTTTCTGAGGCTGTGGCATCGGCGTTACGCGTCTGTGGCATCGGCTCCTGCGGCGTTCCGAGTCCGAGTCTGGCAGATTACGTCGCGGGGACAGGGCCTAGGAGCAGGGCGATCGCCGCCGGAGGGAGCTAGCGTTGCTTACGCTCCGGCGTCGCGAGAGCGACGTCGCGCGGCGTCCACCCCCAGTCGTAGCCGGCGAACTCCGCCGTGGAGGTGAGGTGTAAGGAATGCTATGGTTAGCGGTCTGGCGCGTGCCAGGGTGTCGCACTCGATCTGCCAGTCCCATCCGCTCGCGGACGCGAGCCCCTGTCTGAGGGAGTCGCCGATGGATCAAGAAGAAACTCCGCAACGTGCGGGCCGCCTCGCCGACGAGCCGCTCACGCGTACGGCCGCTCGGCTCAATGCGCCGCAAATGGAAGTGTCGACGATCGACCCTGCGAACCTCCGCGCGCGCAAGGCGCGCACGGGCGCGGACCGTGAGGATGAGCGTCAGGCTGTCGCCGATCGCGTTCGCTGGTTCCTCCGGCCCAGACAGTATCCAGGCGACTCGCTGGAGCCGGAGGTGGTTCTCAAGGCGTTTCGAGAATCAGTCGAGCTCGAGGCACGGTCGTCGCTCGACCCCGCGATCGCGCTGGCCTCCACGACGCAGTGGCAGCTTCTCGGCCCGGGTAACTTCGCCGGGCGCGTAACCGCCGTCGCAGTCGATCCGTCGAACGCACAGATTGTCTACGTCTGCACGGCGAGCGCGGGTCTCTGGCGGACAATGAACGGCGCGTGAACTGGACGGATATCGGCGCGGGTCTGGGCACCAACTTCACCGGCGCCGTGACCGTCGATTTCAACAACGCCAGCATCGTGTACGTGTGCACGGGGGATCCCGACATCGGTGTGCCCGGGGTTGGTCTCTACAAGTCCGTGAACCGCGGTAACAGCTTTACCCTTACCGGGCTCACCGGCATCGCCTGGGCCTCCCGTATCCTCGTCCAGCCGGGCAACTCCAGCATCGTGTACGCCGGCACGAGTGCCGGGCTCCACAAGAGTACCGATGGCGGCACGGCGTGGAGCCGGTTGTGGACCGGCTCGGTCAACGACCTCGTCATGCATCCGTCGACGCCGACGACGCTCTATTGGGGTCAGGCAGGCGTGGGCATCTACAAGTCCACCGACGGCGGCGTGACGCGCACGCTCCAGGCTGGACGTCCGACGGATCCTTTCGGGCGGGCACGCCTCGCGCTGTGCCTGGGCACGCCAAACACGCTGTATGCCTCGTTCGACGTTGGCGGGACCGTCGAGATGTGGAAAACCATCAATGGTGGCACGAACTGGACCAAGCTTGCTTCGCCGCCCCAGGCGGGATGGGGGAAGCTCTGGTACAACCACTACATCGCCGTGCGGCCGAACAACGCCAACATCGTCTATTCCGGTCAGGGGACCATCTATCGGTCGCTGGACGGCGGCACGACGTGGAGCGAGATCGCGGAGGCGCTCGGTACCGGCTACACGACGATCCACGTCGATCATCACTGTCTGGCGTTCGAACCCTCGAACCAGGCCGTCATCTATTGCGGCTGCGACGGCGGGCTGTATCGCTCCCGCTACGCCGGCAACTATTGGGAGTACGTCGGCGCCGCGATTCCAAGCTCCGAGTTCTATTCGATCGGCCTCGGCACCATCGAGCCGTACCAAATCGGCGGCGGCACGCAGGACAACGGCACGTGGATGACCGACGGCGCCTACGACCGGTGGGCTCACATCCTCGGCGGCGACGGATTCCAGTTCGTCGTCGATCCGAACGACTCTAATCGCCTCTATGCCGAGTGGCAGAACGTGAACGTCAACCGCAGCGACAATCGCGGCGTGAACTTCGGGTGGAAGGCCGGCGGGTTCATGGAGGCCGATCCGAGGCCGTGGATGGGCATCATCGAGCTGGATCCGAGCAATCCGGGACGTCTCTATTGCGGCACCGATCGAATCTACCGGACCGACAACCGGATGGACTCGTGGACGCGGCTCTCGTGCGGCGACAATGTCGTGCTGATTTCGCTGCTCAAGGGTGCCGGGTCCCGGATCGAGATCGACGCGGCGTCGACGTCTTCAGGCGCGCTCGGCCTCGCCGGACAAGCGCAAGGCACGAACGACCAGGACGGCAATCCGCAGACCTTCGCGCGGATGCAGTCGTCGCGGCGCGCTCCGTTCGCGCTCGCCGCCGGGATGACGCTGCGGATCCGCGTCGACGGCGGGGCGTGGCAGACGGTGACGTTCCAGGCCGCGCAGTTCATCAGCATCGGCGCGGCGACAGCGCGTGAGGCGGCCGCGGTCATCGACGCGCAGACGAACAACCTCCACGCCGGCGCCTCGGCGGGAGACGGGATCACCGCGATCAAAGTCGCTCCCTCCGCGCCCAATGTGGTCTACGCTGCGGCGGTTGCGCAGTTGTGGCGCTCGCTCGACGGCGGTGCGACATGGCAGTCGATTCTCCGCGCGCCGCTGCCCAACCGTTACATCACCGACATCGACGTCGAGCCATCCAACTTCAATCACGTCTGGATCAGCGTGTCGGGCACCGGATCGCCCCACGCATTCTACAGCCCGGATGGCGGCGGCACGTGGAACGCCCGTTCGACAGGGATCCCGGACACGCCGGCCAGCTCGATTCTGATCGATCCGGTAACGCCGCAGCGCCTGTGGATCGGAACCGACCAGGGCGTCTACCGCACGACCGATGGCGGGCTGAACTGGAGCCGCTACAGCAACGGGCTGCCGCGCGTGGTCGTCACGGACCTCAAGCTCCATCGCAACACCGGCCTCCTGCGCGCGGGCACGTACGGCCGCGGCGTCTGGGAGATCGACGCGACGGACGTATCGCTCAGCATCACAAATGTGCGCACAGCGAGCCAGGGCGCGCCGGATGTGCACCTGTTCAGGCGCACACTCGACGCATTGACCCTGGTGATGGACGTGGCCGCCAGCGCCGAGCTCGTCGCGCTCAATCTCACGTTCGACGCGTTCTTTCAGATCATCGATGCGCTGACCAACAAGGTCGTGGTCCAATCGATTACAAGCAACTCTCCCTTCAACTGGGGCCAGTTCTTCTGGATCTCGCGCGGGAACAACTGGGCGGCACCATTCGACACGCCGGAGCGCTGGGGGCTCGCTTCGGGACTCTATAGCTTCCGCGGCGCCATAACAGTTCGAAAGTCGAACACGTTCGCGGCGCCACGCGAGACGTGGTTCCGCGTAATCTGAGGTGCACGATGGCGAAACGCGACAAGTCGAAGAACGCAAAGTCCAGGCAGGCGAAGCCCGGGCCGCCCGGGCGCAGTGGACCAGCCCGCCCATCAGAGTCTCCGGCCGGACGGTTCCCGAAGGGGATCGAAGGCACGCGCGGCGAGAAGGACTCCGCCGATCGGGCTCGGCGGTTCTTCCGTGAGCAACGATCGTATCCATTTACGGAGTCCGAGCCGTCTGAAGGAGCCACAGCGACCGCGCACGAACCATCGAGTGGCTCGCCCTCGGAGCCTGTGGGTCGGGCGGGTGCGTTGGGAGGAACCTACGACGAAGCGGAACAACGGCTGACGCAGCAACTCCCCCACGGCCTGGCCGCGCCGGCAGCGGAGGGCGCGGCGGCCGCGGCCGCCGACGCCGAGGCGCAGGCCGTCGGGGGCATCTCGATCAGCGGCGTCCGGACGGCAGGTCAGGCCGGCACTCAGAGCGTCTTTCTGCTGAACACTGACGCCCTGGCGCTGGTGATCGACATTTCGGCCACCGCCGCGCTCGTCGGCTCCGGCCGGCTCTTCGACGCGAACTTCCAGATCATCGAGTTCTCCACCAACAACGTGAAGGTCAACCAGCCGTCCAACAACGTCGGATTCAGTTTTGGACAGTTCTTCTGGATCTCCCGCGGGAACAACTGGGGTCCCAATCCCTCGGACTACACGACGCCGGCCAAGTGGGGGCTGTCTGCAGGCCTCTACATGTTCCGCGCAACGGTCGCCGTGCAGGGAATCCAGGATTTTGCCGTGTCGAGCGAAACGGTCTTCCGCGTGCGCTAGAGAGCGATCTTGAGAGCCTGTGAGGGAATCGCCTCGGACGAGGTCTCGTAGGGGCCGACCGAGGTGTCGGCCCCATGAGATCGCGTGGATTCTGAGCTGGGACGGCCACTTCGAGCGCCATGGCTACGTCCGGGAATCAGCGACGGCTTTTTCACTGCACGCGAGAAGCCGTCGTCAACGCGAGACGTCCGGCCTCAGCCCGAGGCGGCGTGAAAGGGAAGACGATCCGGTGTGGATCCTCGAGAATGTAGTGTGGACCGCCATTCGATATTTCCGATGCGCTGACCTCCACGCGACGCTGAGCCAGCAGCCGAAGCCAATCGAGAACAGCCGCGGGATGCGACGCGCGTTGGCGGCAGTTCGCTGTGGCATCGGATCTTTGGAGCGCTCCTGAGGGCTCTTTGGGGCGCTCCTGGGGGCGCAGCGTCCGAGTCTGGCAGATTACGTCAGGGGGCCGGCGGCCACCCGGGCGTTCGAGAAGTTGCGAGCCTCTACGCCTTCGAGGCGGACAGTTTTGAAGATGCTTCCGGTCGACTTCGTCTGCGCCGACCAGTGGAGAGCGCTGCTACCACTGTGCTACCACTCCACCCCGCACGAAGGCGAACTAGGCACGTCAGCGCCTATGGCTGATCGCCGGGTTCTCGTATGCTTAGGTCGTCGTGGTGCTGCTCAGTTTGCGAACCGCCCGGGTTCGTAATCAGTAGGTCGCGGGTTCAACTCCCGCCCCCGGCTCCAGCCAATTCAGGCAGTTCCGACGCGGTATAGCACAGCCATCGTGAGACCTGAAGAAGAAGCCGTCGTCAGGGTCGCAAACAAGCGGTCAGCCTAGGACGCCACGGGCCACGAGCAGCACGCCAGCGGCGACGAGTACCACGCCAGCGAGCCGGCCCACCAAGTCGCCGCGCGGGACGACCTTCTCGACCAGGATGGCTACCGCGATGGCGGCGACCCAGAGAAGGTTCATGACGCCAGCCACGAACAGGAGCGCCATGAGCGCCCAGCAGCACCCGAGGCAGTAGATGCCGTGGCGCAGACCCATGGCGAACGCCCCGCTGCCGCCCTCGCGCCAGCCGGTCATGAGGAAGGCCAACGGTGAGCGGCAGGCGGCGAGGCACGCGCGCTTGAGCGGCGTCCACTGGAACACGCCGGCGACGACGAGCAGACCACCCGCTCCTTGCCGTAGGACACCACGGTAATCCGATCCGCGGGGATTCCCCTGGACGCGAGGTAGCTCATGGCCGCCATTTGCGAGATAGCTATGATAGAAGGCTATGAGTACCCTTTTTGGATGGATTAATTTCGCGTGGATCAAACGCGGGCTGCTTTTGTTCTGGGCATTGTGGTACAGCGTCGTTGTGACAACAAATGTATTGAACGCCTTGCAAGCATTTGGCATTCTACCCGCAAGTTTCAAATTCGTTTCAGGAAATTGGGAATGGATCAATCGCACGATGAATCCGCTCGGTGTCCCTATCGCGCTGCAAGCGTTCTTGTTTACGGGAGTCATTGTCTGGGAAATGCTGTGTGCGATCTTGTTTTTTATTGCGTGCGCGCGATTCAGAAATCGCACGTTGGTAGAAGAACAAGACTCACTGTGGGCTTGCGCCGTTGCGCTCGCGTTGTGGTGCGCTTTTCAAGTGTTGGATGAAGTGTTTCTCGCCTATGATCCTGAAAGTGTGCATCGCGTGATTTTTATCGAAACGACTTTGACAATGATTTTCTTCCAATGGATGCCAAGGGAGAACACCGCATGAGTGAGAGTATGCAACGGCTCGCGCTGCTATCGTTGATGCTGGCAGAGCGTGGGCAACATTAACACGCTGCGGCGGCGGTTACCGCCCGGGTGGCCGCCGGCCCTGACGAAATCTGCCAGACTCAGACACTGGCCGCCCCAGAAGCCGATGCCACAGCTGTTCGCGGCGGCGGCCGAGTTCGACCTGCACATGCCGGACCTGACGGTCCTGCCCCGCGAGCGCATGGGAGCGCCGCCCTGGTCGAGGTCTTCCTCGACCGCTGGGAGGGCGATCCCTC
>Ga0126381_100008819_pt1 | contig 11295 bp, 10 predicted proteins | sample PanSoiMetPlot_28_FD_96465 | JGI IMG/M metagenome (GOLD analysis project Ga0126381, IMG submission 96465) | Tropical forest soil microbial communities from Panama - MetaG Plot_28 | ecosystem: Environmental > Terrestrial > Soil > Tropical forest > Bulk soil | place: Panama | collected 2016-02-17 | reverse complement strand
TGGCGGTCCAATGCGTCACTGGCCACTCCAAAGCCAACTTGAATGCCTTCGCCGGGGTCGCGGACGCGAGCATTTACGATGCCGATTACCGCCATCAAGTCGTCGACCCAGATCGGCGAACCGCTGTATCCCGGCATGATCGGATACCCTTGTTGCGGATCACGGTCGAGCTGCAACTGGTTCCTGCCCACGAGCCCGGCGACCGTGCCATACGACCAGCCGCCTGGACCTCCGCCGCGGCCCGGGAAGCCATAGACCCGGTATCGATGACCACGCACACGGACCGAGGGCATGAGCGTCGCCGGACGGGCACCGACAGGCAGCGCCGGCGCATCTTGCTCCGGCACGATCTCGAGGATGGCGACGTCATCACTGGGTGGCTCCTCGGCGACAAGGATCCTGGCCGTCGCCCTCCATGGTTCCGGCAAGAACGGAAACGTGAGCTCCAGGGGTGGCGATCGCGAGCCCGCCACGACGAGGTGAGCGCACGTCACGATGTGACGCGAGGTGACCAGAACGCCCGCGCCCACGCGCTGACCGGCGATGCGCACGAGCCACGGTGGCGCATCTGCAAGCTCGGCGATTGGCTCAGTTGTCACTGGTCGACCTCAGCCTCCCTGCGGAAGGTCATGTGCACGTTGAAATGCCCCTCGACGGAGGACTTGGCGACAATTACCCCAGCCTCGCCGGCCAGCTTGATCCCGAACTCGACGCTTACTTCAGACGCCTTGAGATCTTCCACCGAGCTGAGAATCGCTCTGGCGCTGGGAACGATCTGTCTGAAGGCGCTTTCAAGCGTCCGCCCCGCTTTGACCACTCCCCCTGCGTCCGTGGCGCAGTGTTCGTAGCCGTACGCTTCGCTGTCCAACTCGATCAGGACGTGTTCACCACCAGACAGCTCGTAGCGAACGAGATCCGTCGCCACTTCACCTCCTCTGCCATGCTGGTCTCCCGATGACCGGTCTCTGCTATGCCCCCAATGCAATCATCCGCCCTTTTGGCCAGGACGTCCAGAGCCGAGCACTGACATGAGGGGCAGGGGGAATGCGATCTGTTACGTCGGTCGGTGGCTCCGACGATTGGTCTGCTGAGGGCCGGCTACCGGCCGAGGGTGGACCCCGGGTGACCTTCCGGCTACCATGCAGCGCGTGGCTGGCGCCGGCACCCCGCTCCTGCTCATCCTCTTCGGCGTCGGCGCTGCCGCGACCTGGGTAGCAGGCACTTACCTGTCCCGCACCACTGATGCCCTGGACGATCGGCTTCGCTTGGGGGAGGCCGTGGGGGGGATGGTCTTTCTTGCGGTCGCCGGAAGCCTGCCGGAGGTGGCAATAACGATCTCGGCCGCCCTGGCGGGGAACCTCGGCCTGGCCTCTGGGAACCTTATCGGCGGGATCGCCACCCAGACGCTCGTGCTCGTGCTGTGCGACGCCGTGATCAGCGGCGAACGGCCGCTGACCTTCATGGTCGGATCGTTGATCCCTGTCCTTGAGGCGTTCCTGGTGGTCATCGTGGTGACCGCTACAGTGGCCGGGGGCCTGCTGCCTACGTCGAACTCCATCGGCCCTGTCAGCCCGGCCTCGATCGCCATCGTGGTGCTCTGGGTCGGAGGACTGATCGTGCTGAACCGGGTCCGCAAGGATCCCCGCTGGCGGGCTGCCGCTCCGGAGAGCAATCCTGGAAGGCCCAATCGCCGGGTGCGTCATCCCACCGCGCCCCGACCCTACGGGGAGAGGAGCACCGCGAGGGTCGTCGCGGTCTTCTTGACAGCCTCGGCGGTAACCCTTGTGGCGGGTGTGGTCCTCGCCAACAGTGGAAGCGCGCTCGCCGACCGGGCCGGGATCAATGGGGTCGTATTCGGTGCCACGATCCTCGCCGCAGTAACGGCCCTGCCGGAGCTCAGCAGCGGGATCGCCGCCACCCGTCTCGGCGACTACCAGCTGGCGATGGGCGACATCTTCGGCGGCAACGCCTTCCAGGTGTGCCTGTTCCTGCTCGCCGACCTGGTGGCAGGCAAGCCGGTCCTGCCCAGTCAGGGAAATGCGAACAGCTGGATCGGGGAGCTCGGCCTGATCCTCACGGCCGTGTATGGCGTCGGGATCATCGCCCGGCCCAAGGGCCGGTGGGCAAGGCTTGGGCCCGACTCGATCGCCGTCCTCGCACTGTACGCCGTGGGCATAGCAGGCCTCTTCGCAGTGCGCCAGTAAGGCGTTATAATGACTGACCAGTCACCTTTGATTCGTCTTGCTGGAGGAGTAAAGTGCCCAGACTGGCCGTTGAGGCAAGGGAGGCCAGGCGCGAGAACATCCTGAGAGCGGCGATGCGATGCTTCGCTCGCAGCGGCTACTACCCCACCACGGTCGACGACATCGCTGCTGAGGCAGGGGTCTCAAAAGGGGCGCCCTACGTGTACTTCGAGAGCAAGGAGGCACTGTTTCAGCAGCTCTACGACTCGTGGGACTGCGGGCTCTTGGCGCGGATCGATGCCGCACTCGCCCGGCTTCGTGGTCTGGGATCGCGCTCGCCGAGCAAGGCGCTGGTGGCGATCATCGACGCCGTCGGCGCTCACGTCACTGAGGAGGCGGAGCTCTGCCGGGTCTTGATAGAAGTGCGGACCCAGGGCGCGTACGTCGACGCTATCGCCGAGCGGGTCCGATCCTCAGAAGCAGAGGCCCAGCGGAATTTGAAGCAGCTCATCGAGGCTGGAATCGCGTGCGGTGAGTGGCCACCGGAGACCGACCCGGACATCCAGGCCCGGCTGATCCGGGCCACACTCCACGGACTGATGGCTGAGTGGCACCTGAGTCCAGGTTCGTTTTCCTGGGAGGAAGTGGCACGTGTGGTGACAGCCAGGGTTGGAGGAGCTGGAGGAGAGAGATGAGAGAGCAGAGAGTGGACTCCTGGTGGTCGCAATGGACGTGCGTAGGCGGCACCTGCGCTCCAGCGGCGGCCCCTCCCCGTAACCGGTTTGAGCGCGTGCTGGACGGCTACACGAGTGTGACCGCGCCGTTCCTCCGCGGTTGCGTTGTCTTTGTGACGGTTGCGGCTGCGTTCGTGGTGAGCACCGCGCTCGGCCCCGTCGGTGGTCTCCTGGTGGAGGCGGCCTTCTTCCTAGTGGCCGCTACGTACTGTCTCGCCAACTTCGCTCGATGCAGGGAGGCGCATTGCATCGTGACCGGCGTGGGGTGGTCGGCGTTGGCCGTCGCCAGCGTTGCGGCCCTACTGGCGGGGCGGGACATCCGCGAAAGCGCGTGGACTGCATTTCTGGTCATCGCGGTGGTGGGCCACGCGTTCGAAGGCGTCTGGAAGGCAGGGCACGGGAGCAACGCCCTCCGGCTGGGCCAGGGCTGACTTTTCGGGCACGAGCACTGAGAAACAACGAGACGCCAGGCTCGCGCATCGAGGTCGGGGTGGCTACATCACATGGGCGGTGCGGCCGCAGCGACGGTGATCGCGTACTTCGACACCAGCGCCATCATGGCGCTGGTGCTTCACGTGCGGTCGGACACGAGACCGCCTGCAGGGTCTGGCAAGACTCCGACGAGGTCACGTCGGCCCACCTTGCGCCGGTCGGGGTGACCGAATGTGGCAGGAGGTGGCAGTCGTCTTCGCTGATCAGGAGCTGGTCACGGCTGCCCCCCAGGCTCGACCCAAGCTATCGGATCAGCCCGAGCTCTCTGGCCCTCGCCACAGCCTGCGTGCGATTGGCCGCTCCGAGCTTTTCGAGGATGTGGGTCACGTGCTTCTTCACGGTGTCCACCGTGACGAAGAGTTCGTCTGCGATCTCCCGGTTCGACCTTCCCCCGGCCAGCATCGCCACGACCTCCAGCTCCCGATGCGTCAGGACCTCGACCAGGCCGACGACCGCGGGGGCGGTCTCTTTGGCTGGCACCGCCGAGGCGCGGCCGGAAGGCGATCGGACTGCCCGCAGCACGCGGCCGAGGTAGTGGGCGGGAACCTCGTCCCCCGCGACGGAGACCTTCTTCCTCTTTCCGCCAGCCACAAGTCCCCCGAGGAGGGCAGCCATCGACCGGCCCTCATCGGCGAACACCCTGACGTAGCCTTCGGGCCGCCCGAGGTTGAGAGCACCAACCAGCCTGCTCAGGGCCCGATCCCCGTCACCCCGGGCATGGCTGGCCAGCGCCTCCAGTGCTTGCACCTCGATGACACTTCCGACCCGCCCCTGCGACCGTGCAGGGTCGTGCAGGCGCTCCAGCAGGCCGAGGGCCCTGTCTGGCGAGCCAGTGGCGAGCAGCAGGCGGGCCAGCGCCAGGTACTCCTGCTCCCTGGCATAGGTCGGCCCGGCCGTCTCCGCCAGCCCACGTTCCTCTACCCAGGTCGCGGCCGCCGACACCTTGCCCTGGGCGAGCAGCAATCGCGCCCGCTCGGCTGGGACCGGGTTGTGCAGGGATACGACGTCGAGGCTCGGCAGGACGTGATAGGCCTCCTCCATCGCCTCGATGGCAGCTTCAGGGTCTCCCATGGCCTGACGGATCCACGCCAGCGTCGCCAGTCCTGTGGCCAGAGACTGTGCCGACGTAAGCCGCCTGCACAATTCGATGCCCTCAGCGACGTGGCTCATGGCGTCGTCGAGCCGGTCGCGCTGGTAAAGCACCTCGGCCATGCCGATGTGAGCTTCTCCGACGGCCAGCACCTTCGGACGCCAGGCAGCGGCTCCGAACGCGAGCCCTTCCTGGTAAGTGCGAAGGGCCGCGCCCAGCCGGCCCTGGGCCCGCTGGACCCGACCCAGGACGGAGCCGGCGCTCAGCGCCAGGTGAGGCATGCCGCTGGCGCGCCCCTCCGCAACCAGGCCGCTCAGCTCGCGCTCCGCGTCGGCTGGGCGGCCCTCCATCCAGTCGGCCAGCGCCAGGTTCCAGCGTATGGAGAGGCGCGGGGCCCAGTCGGTTTCGGACATCAGCGACTGAGCCCGCTGCACGAGTCGTCGCGCTCGCGCGGGCTCGCCACGAGCGATGGCGAGGCTGGCACGGACGCTAGTGACGGTCGCCGGGATGGTCGCCAGCATGCCCTCCCCGCGAGACCCTGCGGCCCAGGCTTCACCACCCTCAGCCGCAAGCGCCCGGTCGGCGTCGTCGAGCCAGGCCTCGGCCGGCGCCAGGTGCCCGGCGTTGAAGAGAGTGATCGCCTGCACGAGGCACAGGCCTGGTCTCGAGCGCAGGGCCTCAGGAGACAGCGCGGCGAGCCACCTGCGCAGGGTGTCCCCTTCGCCGCGCCCGAGGGTCTCGTCGACGTGGCGCTCCACGATCGCCGCTGCCCAGTGGGCATCGCCAACCGCGAGGCTGTGCCGAACCGCGTCGTCGACCAGCCCGTGGTCCTCGCACCAGGCCGCCGCCTTCCGGTGCAGTTCCGCTGTCCGGCCGCCGTCGCGCTCTGCCAGTCGCACACGTAGCAGGTCTGCGAAGAGCCGGTGGTACCGATACCAGCGGCGCTCCTCGTCCAGGGCCACCAGGAACAGGTTGGCCCGCTCGAGGCTCTCCAGCATCGATTGCCCATCGGAGCGCCCGGTGATGGCGTCCGAGAGGGGGCCGCTCAGGCGCTCCAGGATCGAGGTCTCGAGCAGGAAGTCCCGCACGCTCTCCGGCTGCCGCTCGAGCACCTCCTCCGTCAGGTAGTCAAGGACGTAGCGGTGGCTGCCAGTGAAGCCCGCGATCACCTGAACGGGATCGGAGGCCCCCCGGAGGGACAGCGCGGCCAGCTGCAGACCGCTGATCCAGCCTTCGGTCCGCTCGGCCAGGGCAGCCACGCTCTCCTCGGGTAGATCGAGATTCCAGGCCTCCAGCAGGAGCGCCGCGGCTTCTTGCGGGGTAAAGCGGAGGTCCTGAGCGCGAAGCTCGATCAGCTGGCCCCTCGCTCGCATCAATGTCACCGCCAGGGGCGGGTCACTCCGGCTGGCTATGACCAGGCGCAATCCGGGCGGCAGGTGCTGGAGCAGAAAGGCCATGCTGTCGTGAACAGCTGGAGACCTGATCACGTGATAGTCGTCGAGGACGAGGGCAAGCTCCTGAGGATGTGCCGCGAGCTCGTTCACCACTGTCCCGACCAGGACCTCGTGAGCCGGCTGGCTGCGAGCCTGCACCGCAGGGACCATCTGCTCCTCGAGGCCCGGGTGGAATCGCGCAAGGGCGGCCGCCACGTACCTCCAGAAGCGTGACGCGTCGTTGTCGCCGGCATCCAGGGAAAGCCATGCCACAGGCCCAGCCGTGCTCCGGGCCCAGTCGGCGAGGACGGTCGACTTGCCGAACCCGGGAGGAGCGCTGACAAGGACCAACGCCCGGTTCGACGCCTCCTCCAGCCGCTCGATCAGGCGTGGACGGGCCAGGGTGTCGAGGCGAACACGTGGGATGCGCAGCTTCGTCGCCAGCACGGAAGCGCGCTCCAGGACACTCGGCATCTTGTCCATCGGCTGATGCGAACGTATCAAGCGTAGGGGGCGTCACGCCGGGGCGCTGCCTGGCGCCATTCTTGCTGCGACCCACCTGAGCTCGATCGCACCGGCCCCATCTGCCGCCATGGGACGTCTAATCGTTTGTCTAGACCGGCAGGCGGATCACCGCCGAGCAATGGAGAGGCCACGCAAAGCTTGGATTGCCGGCCACGCGCCGAAGGGAGTGCCAGACAACGGAGCCCACGCTGTTTTCGATCGGGGAGGTTGCAGCGATGCTGAGTGTTTCGCCGCACACGATACGAGCCTGGGAGCGGCGCTATCAGGTCCTCACGCCGCGCCGGAGCCCAGCGCGCCAGCGGAGGTACAGCGCGGCGGACATCGCCACCTTGCTGCAGGTCAAGCGATCGGTGACCAGATACGGCGTTTCGCTGAAGGTGGCCGTCAAGGCAGTGCAGGGCGAGCTCGCCGTCCCAGCAACGGATGCTCTGATCGAGAGGGAGTCGAGCAAACCGGGAGACGCCTTGCGTCAAGCCGGCGGTGAGCTCTTCTGGCGATCGGTGGTCGACCTCATACCGCAGGCCATCTTTGTCCTCGACCGCACCGGTCGCGTCGTGGAGGCCAATGCAGCCGCGGCTCGAGTGCTCGCATTTCCGCTGGAGCGAATGGCCGGCCGAAGGCTGGTCGACTTTGTGGAGCCCCCAGCGCGCAAACGCGTTCGGGACCTCCTGCAGGCCGCGTTCGGTCAGTCCCAGGGTTTCGAAGCCCACCTTCGGCAGCCCCGTCAGGACCATCGGTGCTGGTTTGTATGCCGGCCATTCCTGCACGACGGCGAGGTGTGGGTCGCCGTCTTCGCCGGTCGTGTTCAGCCGCCGCCTGTTAAACCCCGTCTCGCAACTCTGGGCGCCCTGGAAGCCGGCTGAACACCGGAGGGGTTGCCGCGAGACGAGGAGGCGCCGGTAGGCAGGATGGTCCCCTCACGTGCGACCATGCGGAACACGCGCACTCGAAGACCAGCGCCAAGAGGACAGGTACTGTTCTGCGGAAAGGAGGAGGACAGAGTGGCAGACCAGATTTCAACGAATGGCATCCATCACCTGCGCCTGACGGTGACCGACGTCGACCGCAGCCGCGAGTTCTACACCAGTCTGCTCGGGTTCGACGTGGCGGCGGAGTCACCGCCGGCGGACGACCCGACCGCAGAAGCGGTGTACGAGGTCCTCTGGGGTGGCATCGTCCTGGTACGGGGGAACCTACTGATGGGCCTGAGGCCGGTGGCCCCGGAGAACGATCGCTTCGACGAGGATCGAGTCGGCCTCGACCACCTCAGCTTCAGCGTGAACAGCCGTGAGGAGCTCGAGCAGGCCGTCCGGATCTTCGAGCGGCGAGGGGTACCGCACGGCGAGATCAAGACTCTCTCCTCGTTTGGCATTCACGTGCTCCCGTTCCGCGACCCGGACAACATCCAGATCGAGCTGACCGCGCCGATCACCTGAGCGCCTGAGCAGACCCGCCGCCAACCGCCATCAATAATCTAGTGTCGTAGCACGATGCCGGTGGCGACGGAGATCCTTGACGTAGCGGGTCGACAGGTGGCCCTGACCAACCCGGGCAAGATCTTCTTCCCGAAGACAGGGCACACCAAGCTCGACCTCGTCCGTTACTACATGGCCGTGGCCGATGGCGCAATCCGCGGTGTCGCTGGAAGGCCGATGGCACTCAAGCGCTTCGTGAACGGCGCGGGTGGCGAGTTCTTCTTCCAGAAGCGAGCGCCCTCCTCGCGTCCCGAGTGGATCGAGACAGTCGAGCTGAGCTTTCCGTCGGGGCGGACCGCCCACGAGGTCGTCGTGCGTGACGCGGCGCAGCTGGCCTGGGTTGTCAACCTGGGCTGCATCGACCTCAACCCGCATCCGGTGCGGGCGCATGACCTGGATCACCCGGACGAGCTCAGGATCGACCTCGACCCTGTACCAGGGGTGGCGTGGTCGCAGATCCGGGAGGTCGCACTGGTGGCGAAGGAGGTCCTGGAAGCCTACGGTCTCGTCGGGTGGCCGAAGACGTCTGGCTCCCGCGGCTTCCACATCTACTGCCGGATCGAGCCTCGCTGGACGTTCACGGAGGTCCGGCGCGCGGCTGTCGCGCTGGCGCGTGAGGTGGAGCGGCGGGCCCCGGACATGGCGACCAGCAAGTGGTGGAAGGAGGAGCGCCACGGAGTCTTCCTCGACTACAACCAGAACGCGAAGGACCGGACCGTCGCGTCGGCCTACTCTGCCCGTCCCACGAGCGACGCGCGCGTATCGACCCCCCTTCGCTGGGAAGAGGTGCCGAGCTGCGAGCCGGAGGAGTTCACGATCGACACCGTGCCCGGGCGGTTCGCGAAGCTCGGCGATCCATCCGCGGAGATCGATGACGTCTACGGTTCGATCGAGCCGCTCCTCGAGCTGGCCGCCCGTGATGAGGCCGCTGGGCTGGCGGACGCCCCGTGGCCGCCCCACTTCGACAAACAGGCCGGCGAGGCGCCTCGAGTCCAGCCATCCAAGCGGCGAAAGAATGCACGACCGGCCGTCCGGGAGGGGGTGGTTCCGCCGCCGGCTCCCGGCAAGACGAGTGGGCCGACGGGCAGACGCCGGACCACGGTGCCGCTTCTCGAGATCGCCCGGGCGGCCACGGAAGCCGAGGCGAGGGAGGGACTGGAGCGGTGGAGAAAGCGACACGCCGACGTCTGGCGATTGCTGGGTCCGGCCGACGTCATGGTGGCCTCCATGCGAGGCAGGAGCACGAACTGGACCCGGATCCGCGTCAACCTCCGCAACGTCCCCGAGGCTGAGCGACCACCCCAGGAGGCGCTGGAGGTCGACTACGATCCCTGGGAAGGGGCCGGCGAGAGGGAGTAGGACAGAATGTTCGAGTGATCATCGACATCTGTGCGCACATCCATCCGCCGCGGTTCGTCGAGGCGACCTCCAACTCTGCCAGCTCCTACATGCGCAAGCGCGTCACGCGCATCGCCTCGCTGCAGGACCTGGAGACGCGGTTTCGGATCATGGACCGGTACAGCGCTTACGACTATCGCCAGCTGCTGACCCTGGCGCTGCCCGCGCTGAGCACTGTGACGACGAGGGAGAATCACCCAGAGGCCTGCCGGAGCATCAACGAGGAGCTCCAGGAGATCGTCGTCCGCTATCCGGACCGGTTCGTCGGGGCGTTAGGCGAGCTGCCGTTCAATGATCCCAGCGCCGCTCACCTCGAGATCGAGCACTTGAAGAAGCTCGGACTCCCAGGCTTCCAGATGCACACCAACGTCAATGGCAAAGCAGTTGACAGGCCAGAGATCCTCGAGGTCATCGAGCATGCCTTCGCCGAAGGCCTTTGCGCCTTCATGCATCCGAGCCGTGGCCCTCAGCCCCCGGACTACCCGGGGGAGTTGAAGTCGAAGCTCGAGATATGGCACGTCTTCGGATGGCCCTGGGAGACGACGGTCGCCATGGCGCGCCTGGCCTTCTCCGGGCTCTTCGATCGCCAGCCGGAGGCCGTGCTGATCACGCACCACCTTGGCGGCATGGTGCCTTTCTACGCAGATCGCGTGAAGAACGCGTACGACCAGTTCGGGTCGCGCACGCCGGACGAGGACTACGAAGAGATGCTGGCACGGATGCCCAGGCATCCCGTCGACTACTTCAGGATGTTCTACGCCGACACCGGGCTCTACGGCGGCCCCCGCTCGATCGAGACCGGAGTGGAGTTCTTCGGTGTCGATCACGTGCTCTGGGGAAGCGATTTTCCATTCGACCGCGAAGGCGGCAGTCTCTACATCCGCCTTTCGATCGAGGCTCTCGAAGCGGCGGGGCTATCGCCACAGGCGAAAAGCGCCATCTATGAGGGCAACGCCCGCCGGATCCTGGGCCTGGACCGCGAAGGGCGCCGCTTGCCCACCGCGGATGCGGCCGTTACAGCCGGCTGAGGCGGGGTGCGGCTTTACTTGCTGAGCTGTGAAAGCGCGAGGACGTTGCCGTCCGGGTCTTTGAACCACGCGACGCGGGCACCGGCCGGAGAGAGCCAGATTCCGAGAGCGTCCTGCTCCAGACCCGCATAGCGTTCGAAGCGGACGCCGCGTCGCTCCAGGGCGGTGACTGTGGTTGCGACGTCTGCGACGCGCCAGCCGAGCACCGTGAACGGGTGCGGGGTGAAGCTGTCGACGCGGGCGATGCGCAGCGCCGTTCCTGCCAGGTCGAACACGAGCGCGACGCCGTCGTCAGCCACGAACGTCAGACCCAGCACACGCTGATAGAAGTCGCGCGCGCGCGAGGGATCGGTCGTCGCAAGGAATGCGACTGGCGGCGAGCCGCTGAGAGGGTCTCCGATCGGTCTTTCCGTACCGCGGCCACGTTATCAGACGCGAACCAGGTGGCCCCGAGCAGGGAGAGATACGCGTGATCCGTAACGGCTGTTCGAGGGTTGAGCTGGAGCGCTGGGTCCAGGCGCTACGATCGTCGCGATGGTTGAGCCCACCGGAGCACTCGACGCGGACACGTCCGCCGCCCTCATCGGCGCCGCCGGAAAGTCCTTCGAAGCCGAGCTGACGGCGCTGCCCGAAGCGATCGCCTCCTGGCACCCCGCGCCCGGCGAGTGGTGCGTCAAGGAGGTGATCGGCCACGTCATCGAAGCCGAGCGCCGCGGATTCGCCGGCCGCATTCGCGAGATCCTGGCGGCCCACGAGCCGCGCCTGGAGACCTGGGACCAGGTGGGAGTCGCCCGCGAGCGTGGCGATTGCGACGGAGCGCTCGCAGGGCTGCTCTCGGAGCTGAGCCAGCTGCGAGCCGGCAGCCTGGAGCTGGTCAAGGCCCTCCGCCCGGCAGACCTGGAGCGAGGCGGCGACCACGTCACGGTAGGCCACCTGA
>Ga0126381_100008818_pt1 | contig 11295 bp, 12 predicted proteins | sample PanSoiMetPlot_28_FD_96465 | JGI IMG/M metagenome (GOLD analysis project Ga0126381, IMG submission 96465) | Tropical forest soil microbial communities from Panama - MetaG Plot_28 | ecosystem: Environmental > Terrestrial > Soil > Tropical forest > Bulk soil | place: Panama | collected 2016-02-17 | reverse complement strand
GCATCAGCGGCGGTTGATCGCGGAGCTTGACCACAGGGTAAAGAACGTGGTGGCGCAGGTTGATGGGGTCATCACTTCTACGAACCAAGGCAGCTGCCCAAACAACGATTTCATTCGATCGGTCCGCGGACGCATCCAATCCATGGCAGCCGCGCATACCCTGTTGAGCGAAAGCAGATGGAGAGGCGTCGGCCTGGACGACCTCGTCCGCACCGAGGTTGCGCCTTACTCGACCGGCTCAAACGTCAGGATGAGCGGCGAGAACATCACGCTCACCCCGGCCGAAGCTCAGGGGCTGGCGAAGGTGCTTCACGAACTGGCGACGAACGCCGCGAAATATGGGGCGCTATCGATCCCCGGCGGCGAGGTATCGGTTAATTGGGACCGTAAGCCGAACGGGAAGGCACCAACCCTGATCCTGGAGTGGCGCGAGGCTGCCGGTCCCCCCGTGGCGTCCAAAGTTCAATCCAGCTACGGCACCGATCTCATCCGCAATCTCATTCCTCACGAACTCGGTGGCAGGGTCGATCTGGCGTTCGTAAAAGAAGGCGTGAATTGCCGGATCGAGTTTCCTTTGACACAAGCGTGACCGTTCAGCGGTGACGCTTTTGATCTAAATCAATCGGCCAAATGTGCCTGCCGCTTGGCCGGCCGCCCGAAGGGCCGCCCTGGGTTCACGAGATAACGCACGCCTCCGCATTACGCGGACGCGAATACTCAGTCACCATTTTACCACGGTGCGGCATGCCAGCGCCCGGTACAGAGCAGGTATGCGCCAAGCTCGACGCCGATGGCGGTCGCGCTCTACGAACGGTAGGGACCATAGCCCAATAGGCCGTGATCACTCGACAGTATATCGCGTTGATCGGGCCGAATGAGGGATCAATCAAATGATCAACGTTGCCGACTGCAGGTATCTTGCCAACCAGTGCCTCGCACTCGCTGGCAAACCCGAAATTAGCAAAGAGCGCCGCAAAGTTTTACTGGAAATGGCGGCGACTTGGGACCGCCTTGCCCAGGAACTCGTTCGCGATCGATGGCGCGGGCGACGCATTGTAGGCGCAGCTCGGGGTCCCCGGCGAGCCTGGCCATGCGGCGAACTTGAGGATGTGACGCAGTGAGGCTCTCCACCGACCACCGCGGCGCCCTCGCGGTCGCCGGGTGCGACCCGCCGTCCGGCTGCGCCCTCGTCTGCGTCCAGTTGAGCGCCTGCAGGGGCGCGAGCGTGTCGCAGCCGTGCTCTTGAATCACATGCCCGAGGTCTGCACTGTGACAAGCAGGGCATCTGATGGCGCACACGGGGGCACTTCGCATTGCGGCTTCATTGATGCCTTGGTGCCGTCCTTCTGCCTGAAAGCCATTCGCGCAGGCGCAATCAACATGAACAAATCATGCGGAATAGGTTCATGCATCTGCATCGCAAGCTCGATATCGGAGGCTTCAGCTCTCTCCCAACCGCAATGGGCGGTATAACCCGGCTTGCCTGCGCGCGCGTGCAAACGGCACGCATCAATCTAGAAACGCTATTGGCGGAAGCCGGACTGACCCTTGGGCAAATCAAAGAGCGCGGCACTCGACTCAATGTTCGGAGCCAAATCAAGTTTCTCAATCTTGCGGCAAGCGCTCTCAACGACGAGCTTCTCGGATTTCATCTCGCTCTGACCTGCGATCTTCGCGAGCTCGGTCTGCTATATTACGTTCCCGCATCCTCGCCAACATTGGGCGAGGGGTTGCGGCGGTTCGCGCGGTACACCTCCATCGTAAATGAGGGTTTGTCCCTACAATATCTCGAAGGGAGGAATGTCAGGATCACGTTTGAATATGTCGGAGTGCCCCGGCACTCTGATCGGCATCAGATTGAGTTCTGCTTGACCACATTGACCCGACTATGTCGGCATTTGACAGGACACCATCTCGTGCCGACCCGCGCTACAATTGCTCATCGAGGCGATCGGGTAATGTCCAAGATTGCAGCATTTCTCGGCACTGATATCGAGTTCAATGCAAAGGCCGACGAAGTCGCTTTCGACGCGGCCGGCAGGGATATACCGGTGGTCAGCGCAGACCCGTACCTAAATGAACTTCTGATAGCGTATGCCGAGGAAGCCATGGCTCGGCGGTCAATGATGCGCGGCACGTTCGAGTCCACGGTCCAGAATGCAATCGCTCCACTGCTCCCCCATGGGCGGGTGCGGGTCAGTGATATTGCCCGACAGCTCGGAATGAGCCAGCGAACCTTTGCACGACGGCTCGCGTTGGAGGGCCTGACCTTTACAGAGCTCCTGGAAGAACTGCGGGAAGCGCTCGCCCGGAAATACCTGTCCGATCCTGCGTTGACGATATCGGAGATTGCATGGCTTCTCGGATACCAGGAGGTCAGCGCATTCACTCATGCATTCAAGCGATGGACCGGCACGACGCCGCGCGAGGCGCGAGTTCGACGACCCCGAACGCGCGAACTCGGCGAGAACACCCATTAAAATGAGCGCGTCCGCCTGTTCACCCGACGCGGTTTCGACTGGACGCGGCGCTACCCGTGGATCGAGCATTCGGCGGGCCGCATGCTGATCACGCGCTTCCTGATTCGACGGTGAGGCGGCCTGCTGCGACCAGGACGATGTGTGATCAGGTCATATGCCAGCTCGCCGCCTCGGAGATTGATGTCCACCAAGGCAACGTCGATTGGGCGCTCCGAAACCAAACGGGCGGCGTCGGACACGGTGGCGACTGGTCCGGCCACGTCCGCTCCGCGCGCTTCAAGCAGGCGTTTCAAAGATGTGCTGACCTGCCACGAATCCTCGACTACCAGAACACACAGGCCATTGAGGTTCGAGGCCGCAGGTTCGGGTGGGTCAAGAGCGTTCGATGTGACCACGGAACACCGCAGGGTGTCCGGCGCTCCCAGTCTCGCACTGGCTGTTAGTGTGCGCAACGGTCATCACCATCGCATCCGGTCGATCCGCGGGAGCTGCGTGATTATTTGATGCTTTCGCACTGAGCACGTTCGGTCAAATGAGACCGCACCGCACGACCTAAGGAAAGTATCTGTTGGTGTGTCACTGGGGAGGGAAACACCAAGGCGAAGTCCTCAAGAGCGGGCCGGCAGTTGGCGCGGGGCGTGATAGGGAACACTGCGCATACGGCACTCGGTACCGCAACTTGCGACCGGTAGGGTGTGACCCAGATCACAGCGAATTGCCTCACGCAAACGCGGATGCGACCAAGGCGTAGAACACGGCGTTGGCGACAAGGAGGAGCAAGAGCGGAAGCACGGGATGATGCGACAGTCTGGCGATGCGGGTCATGACATATCTCCGGGGTTCTGCTTCACGTCCGCGTAAACGCCCGGAAATCGAAGGAGGGCCTGTGATCTGCGTCACATCGAAACCGTGATGGCCAACACACTTTTCACCCTCGAACCGACTATCAACAAGGCGCGGGGCACCTGAGCTTTGGATTGGAAAAAGTGTGTCACTCATGGGTCTCACCTCGTATTGACCTTGCCTGCGGGAGAGTCTCAGCGCTTCACTGTGTCGACGACGAACGGGTCATAGGGATAGCCGTAGACCAGATTGGCACCGCTGGCACCCAGCAATTCCTCGATCTCGTCGATTGTCTTGCAAGTGATGCTGTTCAACCGGCGGTCCTCAACTTGGCGCTTCAGCTTCACGGCAGCGCGAGCGGAGGTCACGATCAAGAAGGTGCAAATGATCTCGCGCATTCGAGCTCTCCTGTCTCTGTTCAGCTCACCGCGTCTGCGGTGGTGCCACCATGACTCCCGTCCGTATTGGGCGGATGTCGTCTGCGGGCGATTTGGTGTCGTTTGTATCGCGGTATGCCAGGGGCCTTCGCGGCCGGGCTGACCCTAGTCATGCACGTCCCCGCGTCGCAAGTTGTGTGGCTACCCTCTCGCGCGTCCAGTTTCCCGACCGCGCCGGCGAGGTCGTCGAGGCCGAGCGTCACACCCTGCTCGAGCAGCGCGAAGGTTACCAACGGTCGGTCGGTTGCCGGCGACCACGGCAGAGCAGCACGACCGCTCAGAGAGTCCGCCGATCAGCAAGCTCGATACCGACGATACAAGATCGGTAGCTGACAACATCAACCTGATACTCAAGCGCTGTAGGACTCCCGTCGTAGGTTAACACCAGACGAAGGAAAGAACGGAGCGCTCTAGCACTCTCGCAAGCACGGTCGACAGACCAGTCGAGGCACCAAGACCCGGAACAACAGGTATTGGCGTCTCAATCTCCAAAAGCGAAAAATTGAAAGTACTTTCCCCGATCAGACGCGCCGCAAAGCGCGAGGAGCAAAACATGCATAAACAATATGAAGATGAACCATCGCGCATCGAACATGCAGACGATGCCACTATCACGTTGACCATCGCACTACATGGTCCTCATGCTTGGGAAATACGGCTCGAAGATGGTCGCCGGTACCACAGCATCAGCCATGGGTGGGCAACTGATGATCCGGACGATTGGGAGGAAACCATCGCGCCCGTGCTGGGTCAATTCTTCGTCAGAGCGCCCGGGTTCCCGATACAAACGATGAGTCGGGCCCCAGCCTGACATTAAAAGACGTTGCCATGCTGGGCCCTGTTACCTCGAGAAAAACGCTTCGCCATTCTGCTGTTGAAAGAAGCGATCGTGGGAGAACACGATGTCGAATGAAGACGGACTTCAGATGCGCCAGGCTGATCACTGGAGGGCGGGCATGAATTCTATGGATCATAGGATGACGAATGCCCGCATCAGCCTTTATGCCGAAACCTATGCGCATTGGCAGCGCGATCCTGAGGGATTCTGGGGAGAAGCGGCGCGGGCGATCGATTGGATCACGCCGCCGAAGAAAATCTTCGATGCCAAAGCCGGCGTGTATGGCCGCTGGTTTGTCGGCGGCGTCTGCAACACCTGCTGGAACGCGGTCGATCGCCACGTCATGAAGGGGCGCGGCGAGCAGCCCGCCATCATCTACGATTCACCGGTTACGGGCCAGAAGCGCACTCTGACCTATCGGCACCTGCAAGTCGAGACGCAGCGGCTTGCCGCTATCCTGCGCGATTTTGGCATTCAACAAGGCGATCGTGTTGTCATTTACATGCCGGTGGTGCCAGAAGCGGTGATTGCCATGCTGGCATGTGCGCGCCTAGGCGCCATTCATTCCGTGGTGTTTGGCGGTTTTGCCGCCGAGGAGCTCGCAACCCGCATCGACGATGCACGGCCAAGAGTCATTCTCTCCGCAAGCTGCGGGCTCGAGCCGGGGCGCATCGTCAGTTACAAGCCGCTCCTCGACGAAGCGATCGAGCTTGCCCACCACAAGCCCGATGCGTGCCTGATCTTGCAACGGCCGCAACAGGAAGCAAGGCTCTTGGCCGGGCGCGACCATGATTGGGCAAAGCTGCGCGACGAAGCGATCGCGGATGCGCGCTCGGTCCGTGATTGCACGCCGGTTGCCGCGACCGATCCGCTCTACATTCTCTATACGTCCGGGACGACGGGAGTCCCGAAGGGTGTCGTGCGCGACAATGGCGGCCACATGGTCGCGCTGCAATGGTCGATGCGAAACTTCTATGGGGTGGAGCCCGGCGAGGTCTGGTGGGCGGCCTCCGACATCGGCTGGGTCGTCGGCCACAGCCATATTGTCTACGCGCCGCTTCTCTGCGGCTGCACCACCATCCTGTATGAGGGCAAGCCGGTGGGCACGCCCGATGCAGGGGCGTTCTGGCGCGTCATCTCCGAACATGGCTGCGTTGCCATGTTCGCTGCGCCAACCGCTTTCCGCGCGATTAAGAAAGAAGACCCGCAGGGAAAACTTCTGGCGCAATACGATCTGACCAAATTCCGTGAGCTTTTTCTCGCCGGCGAGCGCGCGGACCCCGACACTATTCAGTGGGCGGAACGGCTGTTGCAGAAGCCGGTGCTCGATCACTGGTGGCAGACCGAGACCGGCTGGGCGATTGCGGGCAATCCCGCGGGCCTAGGCCAGTTGCCAGTCAAATACGGCTCCGCGGCGGTCGCGATGCCGGGCTACCAGATCGATGTGGTCGACGATGCCTGCAAGCCTGTGCCGGCAAACAAGATCGGCTCGATTGTGCTCAAGCTTCCCCTGCCGCCCGGCTGCCTGCCGACCCTGTGGCAGCAGGACGAGCGCTTCAGAGAAAGCTACCTCAAGGAGTTCCCCGGTTACTACAAGACCGCTGACGCCGGCTTCAAGGACGACGACGGCTACATTCACGTCATGAGCCGCACTGATGACATCATCAATGTCGCCGGCCACCGTCTCTCGACCGGCGGCATTGAAGAGGTGCTCAGTGCGCACAAGGATGTGGCGGAATGCGCCGTGATCGGCATCGCCGATAGGCTCAAGGGCGAGGTACCTTGCGGCTTCGTCGTGCTCAAGGTCGGCGTGGGGCGCCCGATCGGCGAGATCGAGCAGGAATGCGTTGTTCTCGTCCGCGAGAAGATCGGGCCGGTAGCCGCCTTCAAGCTTGCGATTACCGTGCCGCGGCTGCCGAAGACGCGCTCTGGCAAAATCCTGCGCGGCACCATGAAGAAAATCGCCGATGGCGAGCCCTGGAGCATGCCGGCAACAATCGACGACCCCGCAATTCTCGACGAGATTGGCGGCGCACTCCGCGCAAAGGGCGTGTACGCCTGACTTCCCATCGTCCCACTCGAAGCTGGTTGGTAACTCAGCCTGAACAACAGCCGCGGCCCGATGCCCGATCGCGCCGTGGCGCCACCGACGGGCAACCTGACTGCGGTGAGGGGAAGTCATTCATCGATTCCGTCCGCGAAGACACTCACGTCCGGTTTCGGGGCCAATCAGGACGAGAAATGCTCAGGTCGAGCCTTTCCGCTTTTGACCCCTTGCAGACATCGGCTGCCCGAATTTGCTGTGATGCACAACACAGCTCTCAGCGGGCCGATGTGGTAGGTTCTCGGTCCTGGTGCTTAGTCTGACACCCTGAGGCAAAATGCGACGGCGCGATTTTCTCACGGTTCTCGGGAGCACGGCGGTATGGCCGCTTGCGGCGCGCGCGCAGCAGCCGAAGGTGCCAGTGATCGGTGTCCTCCTTAGCCAGACGCTCGGCCCTTCTGCGGAGCGGGTCGCCGCATTGCATCGCGGCCTCAAGGAGGGCGGCTTTGTCGAGGGCGCCAATCTCGCGGTCGAGTACCGCTTTGGGGAGAGTCATGACGATCGCCTGCCCGCGCTCGCGGCCGATCTGGTGCGCCGCAAGGTCAGGGTGATTGCCGGGCTCGACACCACCGTGGCCGTGCTCGCCGCCAAGGCGGCAACGACTACCATCCCGATCGTCTTCGCCATCGGTGGCGACCCGGTCAGCAATCGCCTGGTCGAAAGCCTCAGCCATCCAGGCGGGAACGTGACCGGCGTGAGCACCATGAGCAACGCTCTCGGGCCCAAGCGGCTCGGGCTCCTGCATGATCTGCTACCCAAGGCCTCCACGGTTGCGGTCCTGATCAATCCGACAAATCCAAATGCCGAGCCAGATGTGAAAGCCCTGCAGAACGCCGCCACTTCCCTAGGCATGACCGTCAAGGCGCTCTCCGCCCGCAACGAGCGCGAGATCGACGCCTTTTTCGCGTTGCTCGTCCGCGAGCATATTCCCGCATTCATTGAGTCGCCCGACACGCTGTTTAGTGCTCGGCGCGAACAGATCGCGGCGCTGGCGACTTATAATGCGATCGCCGGTATGTCTCCGGCTCGCGGCGACGTGGATGCCGGCTGGCTCATCAGCTACGGAAGCGATCCGCTCGACAGTTTGCGGCAGGCCGGTGTCTATGTGAGCCGCGTTCTCAAAGGGGAGAAGCCGGCTGAGCTCCCGGTCCTCCAGCCGACCAAGTTTCAGCTGGTGATCAACCTCAAGACAGCGAAGGCGATCGGCCTGACCGTGCCGGGCGACATCCTGAGCATCGCCGACGAGGTTATCGAATGAACCTCAGGCGCCGCGATTTCATCACGCTTCTCGGCGGCGCGGCGGCGGCTTGGCCGATCGCGGCGCGGGCGCAGCGTCCAGCGATGCCGGTCATTGGGCTCCTCAACTCCCAGTCGCCCGAAGGGTTGGCGGGGCCGATGCGCGGATTTCGCCAAGGCCTCAAAGACGAAGGCTATGTCGAGGGCGAAAATCTGACTGTCGAATACCGCTGGGCTCAACAATGAGCTCGACCGACTGCCAGCCCTGGTGGCCGATCTGGTGCGTCGCCGGGTCGCGGTGCTCGTCTCAACCGGGGGATCGACGGTGGCACTCGCCGCTAAGGCCGCAACCACCACGATTCCGATTGTCTTCACCACCGGGGACGACCCGGTCAGGCGCGGCATGGTCACGAGCCTCGCCCGGCCAGGCGGCAACCTGACCGGCTCCGTCTTTCTCTCGGTCGAGCTGTCGGCGAAGCGACTGGAGCTTCTGCGCGAATTGGTGCCCGGCGTCGCGCGTGTGGCCGTCCTCGTCAATCCAGCCGAGCCCAACAACATGGAGAGCACCTTGCGAGGGTTGGAATCGGCCGCTCGCAGCTTCGGGATGCAAATCCAGGTCGTCAAAGCTGACAGCAGCGGCGCGATCAATGCCGCGTTCGAAAGCATGGAACGCGACCGGCCCGACGCATTGTTCGTCGCAATCACTCCGTTGTTCCTTGATCGGCGCGTCCATTTGGCCCAACTCGCGGCGTTCCACCGGCTGCCTACGTCTTATGCGCTGCGCGATTTTGTCGAAGTCGGTTGGGCTGATGAGCTACGGCGCCAGCGCTGCCGACGCATATCGCCAGGTGGGCGCCTATACCGGCCGTATCCTCAAGGGCGCCAAGCCAGGGGACTTGCCGGTCGTGCAATCGACCAAGTTCGAGCTGGTCATCAACGCTCAGACGGCCCGGATGCTCGGCCTTGCAGTGCCCGACAAGCTGCTCGTAGCTGCCGACGAGGTGATCGAATAACTTTGGTAATGTCTGCTTTTGGCCCTGAGCAGAAGTTTGGTCCGCCGGCTCCGATGTCCGCTGTTGGGGGTGAAGCGGACATCTTAATCGTGTAGGATGCCATGTCCGCTTTCCACCCGACAGCGGACGTAGCGCGGACAATCTAAGAGGTCCGAGTTGGGCCACAAGCGGACATCGCGGGAGGGGAAAAGGCACTCGCGATAGGTGCGACGCGAATGGTAGGCTGGTCTTTCCGAGGCGGGGCTTCGGGAGGGCACCATGGAACTTCCGCGCCGGAAATTTCTGCATCTTGCCGCGGGCGCCGCCGCGTTATCGCTCACACCGCGCCTCGCAAGGGCGCAAACGTATCCTACGCGGCCGGTGCGGATTGTGGTCTCTTTTGCTGCGGGAGGAACGGCGGACATAGCAGCCCGTGTCATCGGACAATGGCTGTCGGAGCAACTGGGTCAGCCATTCATCGTGGAGAACAGGACGGGTAACAGCGGCAACATCGGGACAGAGGTGGTCGTGCGCGCCCCAGCCGACGGCTACACGCTTCTCCTGGCGCCGCCCGCGACCGCAGCTAACGCAACGCTTTACGATCACCTCAATTTCAATTTCATCAGTGACGTCACACCGATTGCTGGGATTATGCGTGTCCCGGGGGTAATGGAGGTAAATCCATCGTTCCCGGCTCGAACGGTTCCTGAATTCATCGCCTATGCCAAAGCCAATCCGGGCAAAATCAACATGGCATCCGCCGGCAGTGGGACACCGCAACATATGGGCGGCGAATTGTTCAAGCTGCTGACTGGTATCGAGATGGTTCACGTCCCTTATCGGGGAAACGCGCCAGCACTTGTCGATCTACTAGGCGGCCAGGTTCAGGTGCTGTTCGATACGATGCCTAACTCGATCGAGTACATCAAGGCAGGTAAACTGCGGGCACTCGCTGTAACGACGACGACGCGCTGGGAGGGACTGCCGGACCTTCCAACCGTCGGCGATTTCGTTCCCGGTTATGAAATGAGCGGCTGGTATGGTCTCGTCGCACCGAGGAACACACCTGCCGACATCATCGAGAAGCTCAACAAGCAGGTCAATGCCGCCTTGTTTGACTCAAAGATGAAGATACGTCTCGCCGAGATGGGTGGCACAATGCTCGGAGGTTCGCCCTCGGATTTCGGCAAGCTCATAGCGGACGAAACAGCGAAGTGGGGCAAAGTGATCCGGACCGCCAACATCAAGCCGGAGTAATCGGTCAACAACACCAGCTACTCAACACGAGCAAACGAGTCTGCTTTGCCCCCGATAGCCGACGTGGAGCGTACAACCCGGCATGTCGCAAACGGGCCAAAAGCAGTCATTACCAAAGTTATTCGATGACCTCGTCGGCGATGGCGAGCAGTGTCGACGGCACCGTCAGGCCCAGCGCCTTGGCGGTTTGCAAATTAATTACAAGCTCGAATTTGGTCGGCAGCTGCACGGGCAGATCAGCGACATTGGCGCCACTAAGAATACGTCCAGCATACACGCCTTCTTGACGATCCGCTTCGTCGTTATTTGTTGCATAGCTCATCAGACCGCCAACGTCGGGGTAGTTACGGAAGGGAAAGATTGCAGGAATTCCAAGTCGCGCCGTAAAAGTCACGATTTGATGGCTGCGGCTCCGCAGGTACGCATCGGCCGCCACAATCATCGCGCTCGGCCGCTCTTTTAGGAGCACTGCAAATACGGGTTCGAAATCGCTTTCGGTTGCCGCTTTAACTTCGATCAGCTCATGCTTATAGGCATCTGCGGCTGCGCGCACAGCCCGCGCTTCGGAGTCGGCGTTCGGATTTCGTGGATTAAACAGCAGCGCAATCTTGGGAGCTTTGGGGACTAATTCATGCAGCAGTTGCAGGCGCTTCTGTCCCAGCTCGGCCGCCAATCGGCTAACGCCTGTTATGTTGCCGGTTGGACGTGAGAGGCTCGAAACAAGGCCGCTCGTAACAGGATCGCCTCCAATGCTAAAGACGATCGGAATAGAGGCGGTTGCTGCTTTAGCCGCCAAGGCTGCAACGGTAGGAATAGCACAAATCACGTTCACACGGCGGCTCACAAGATCAGCCGCCAACGATGCCAATCGATCGTATTGGCCCCCCGCAGAGCGAAATTCGAGTGCAACAGTTTGACCTTCGGTGTAGCCCATTTGTCGCAGGCCCTGCTGGAAACCCGCCGACGGTGCAGAAGCAGTGTTGGCCCAAGTATCCGATGACTGGGCTTGCCACCTGATGCTGCGCCCGCGCCGCCATCGGCCATGTCGCCGCCGCGCCACCGAGAAGCGTGATGAAGTCGCGGCGTTTCATTGCTCGATAACCTCGTC
>Ga0126381_100008817_pt1 | contig 11296 bp, 8 predicted proteins | sample PanSoiMetPlot_28_FD_96465 | JGI IMG/M metagenome (GOLD analysis project Ga0126381, IMG submission 96465) | Tropical forest soil microbial communities from Panama - MetaG Plot_28 | ecosystem: Environmental > Terrestrial > Soil > Tropical forest > Bulk soil | place: Panama | collected 2016-02-17 | reverse complement strand
TACATGGCCCGCGTAACAGAATCTCCCGCCTGCAACTGCCGTTTCAGCATTTTCAGTCGGCAGGAATCCGCATATTCGCGAGGCGTAATCCCAAGCACGGCCTTGAAGCGCCGTTGCAGATGAAACAGACTTTGATGAAATTCTTTGGCTAATCGTGCCAGCGTGATCGGCTCATCCAGATGTTGCTCGATAAAACGGCAGATCGCCTTCACGATATCGGATTCAGCATTGCCGGTGAACGACCTCGGACGGCAGCGCAGACAAGCTCGATATCCCGCCTGCTCCGCCGCTTCTGGTGTGCGAAAGAACTGCACATTCTCTCGCCGCGGACGCCGTGCTGCACACGACGGCCGGCAGTAGACGCCGGTCGTGGAGACCGCAAAGAAGAATTCGCCGTCGCGCTTTCCGTTGCGGGCAACCACCGCTTCCCAGTAGCCGTCTTCCGGCGTATCCGCCGATGGCGCTTTGGTTTGGACCGACATGGCTTCGAGGACTCCCGTTGCGAGTATGGCATTTGTGGTCATGGCAAGAACAGCCTACGGCCAAGCTTCCCATCCGACTATCCGAATCTTGCCGTCAAACCGTTTATGTCCAACCTGTACGAAAAGGCGTATTTGCTCCCAGCCCGGGCAAAAGATTAAAGTTCCCGAGAGCTTAATTTGCTCCCCGAAACGCCATGAACAAAACCCGTCTGAAGATGCTTGGCACAGCCGTACTCGCGTTCATTGGATGCGCCATTGCCCAGCAGGTCTCAAGGCACATCCTCACCAGCGATGAACTGAAGAAGGTGGTCCCCACGGAATACTTTTTCCGCGCTCAGAAAGCCCCCGTGCAGCTTCGCAATGCCGTGGGATTCCAACTCCCGGACACCAAGATGACGCTGGCCGCACTCGTCGATGCCTCTGGATACTCGACCGCAATCCAGCAGAAATATCAAGGGATGCTGATCACCGAATCCAAGCTCAATGTCGGCGGCTCCAGCCTGCCCCCCGGTCAATATGGCTTTGGCTTCGCTGCCGACGGGAAATTCAACGTCATGGATGTGGCCAACAATGATGTTCTCAGCGCGTCCTATGAGACGGATCAGGCGCTGCAGCGTGCGGTGCCTTTAAAGCTGGTAGAGGATGGCGAAGGCTACAAGCTGTATGCCGGAAAAAAATGGATCGCGCTGAAAACCCAGTGAGTGGCAGGGACGAGAGGAAATGGATCCATAGCAATGCGTCGAGAAAGAATGGATGGTTTCGCCGACTCTGCGGTGTATCGATCGTGCCGCCGCCTTCGTGTCACTGACCGTGTACCCTGATGGCTGGCGTTAATTCACAACCGCTCCTTCCCTCTCTTAAGCAATTTCTATTCATCGCAGTACTCGAGGCAGCAATCAACACCGAGCGAGCGGCGGCGCTCCTTGCTTCGTCGTCTATTCGCGATCGCAACCGGCGGCAACAGCCTGTTCGTCACTCGACGCCGTTCCAGAAGGATGCAAGCGCCCTGTAAAGGACGGGCGCTGTTAGTGCGTCAAAGTGGGAGTGGTCCCAACCCAGCCGTGATCCCGGCCCTCTTACGCAATTCCGTCAGCAGGGCGCTGGCAGCGTTCTGATAGGTCTTCCCCGGATCCGAAGGATCGGCCCACACTGCGTTGTAAATGATCTGCGCGGCTTCTTTCAGATCCATGTGCAGCGCCCCTTCGCAGGCCTCGAATCGCTCCTTCAACCGCTCATGGCAGCCGGCACATATGTCTGCTTTGCCCGGCTCTCCTGGATGATGCTCCGTAAACTTGCAGACCGATTCCGAAGCATCGGTAACTTCTGCGTGTGCCTCGAGCAGTCGAGCCGCGCACTGTCGCAGAACTTCCTCCTGTTCCTGCTCCAAAATCGCGCTGTCAGGAATCGGCTCAGCCGCAGGCTGCGCAGAGCGGGCCGGAAACTCCGGCGTCACCGGCGAAGCTCGCTCTTTGTGATGGCAGGTTGGGCATTCGTCCAGATCAGCAGGGTAATACAGACGACATTTCGAGCACGGCAGGCCGTATCCCGATATCTTCCGCGAGGTCGCTTCGGGCGGGTCCGATGTCGTTCGGCTCACGCCCGCGTCCTTCGCCAAAGCCGCTGGAGCAGGGGCCGCCCCATTTCCCGGCTGTGATCGAGTTACGTTTGTCGGCATCGAGCAGTCCCTGAAAACCGCGGCCAAGGCGCGGCGGAATTTCCCTTTCGTCCTAATTTAAGGGCTGACTTCTGTTTCGCCTACAGACCAGAGGTACCGATACTACCTACGGGGGCCAGTAGGGCCTTCACCAGCTCTCCCGATACAGCGGACACTCAGGATCCAGCTTCGCGGCCACATCAATCTCAGCCAGCGCCACTTGGTCGCGATCCAGACTCATCAGGGCAAGCGGCCAGCGATTCGTGAGTGTCGGCCAAAGGTTCACGCGCAGCGCTTCCTGAAGCCCCCTGTCTGCGCCCTCGAGGTCTCCTTGCTGAAACAGAACTCTTTCCAACAGATGGTTCGCAACATCGGGGTCCGGAATGAGTGAAACGGCGATACGCAGTTCCTTGAGCGCCTCGTCCGGCTCGTTGTCCATCATCAGCGCCTGCCCGAGGACACCCCAGCCGGCCGCGGGAAAGTCCACCGGTACTGCAGGCTGCCAGTTGGGTTACGGCCCGGGATTGCGAATCGGAGGTATCGGAAGAATCCGCACCCACTGTGGCCAGAACAAACCCGGACCGCAAAAGCGAAGCCTTGATTCTTAACGAACTCCCCAACTCGTGGATTGCCTGGCCTAGAGCCGATTGTCACGGGGAATGCCAAGGCAGACGCCGTCAAAAGCCCTCTTTGAAAATACCCCGCCGTTTGTTCTGGAGGAAGGTCACCGAGGTAACCGGGCAGGAATAACTCTGTGCCCAAGCAAGCTTTTTAAAATGACAGAGGTATGCGTCCAATCACAGCTGTACGTGGGCTCCTGCCAGGAACCTGGTCCGCAATCGACGCAAAACACAAGAGAAAACCATTTTCGGGCTGCGCAACCGCGGGTCCTTCCCCTAAACCCCGTAAATGGCGTATGATTTCACTTTGATGCATCCCTCGGAGGCTCCCGATGTTTGAAGGTCTATTTCAACCGATGCACCTGCTGGTGATCTTCTTTATTGCCCTGCTGGTCTTCGGTCCCAGGAAGTTGCCTGAGCTCGGTAAAGGTTTGGGTGAGGGGATCCGCGCCTTGAAAGAGGGTATGAAGGATCAGGCCCCTACGCAGGCTTCGTCTGACCAGAGCAAGAACACCGAAACCAAGAGCTAGTCCGCCTCCCCGTTAAGAGGTACTCCGGGCAGGGCTGTCTGGCCCTCCGTCTTAATTTCTCCAGGTAAGCTGTCGAGAACTCGCGTTACATCGTGCCATTTTGGGGATCCGGGGTTTAGCCGCTGAGGCCGATCGTTCAACGCTGCCAGCCCCCAGGCGGTTCACTGGAATTTTGGGCTACGGCACAACTCACTAATCAATTCTGCAATCTGGAGGGTAGGCCGTGCTGCGCAAGTTCGAAGTGTTGACCGTGATCGTGTTTCTCGGGCTCTCCATTTTTTCATTCGGCGACCAGGTCACCTTGAAGAACGGCGACCGCTTGACCGGGACCGTCATCAAGTCCGATGGCAAGACCCTGGTTCTGGACACCGACGCCGCCGGCAAGATCACGCTCAAGTTCGATGCCATCCAGGACATCCGGAGCGACGCCGAACTTCACGTCACCGTCAAAGGTGGAAAGACGGTGGTGGGCCCGGTTACCACCACGGATGGGAAATTGCAAATCGCTACGAAGTCTTCCGGCACAGTGGAAACGCCCAAGGAGCAAGTCACGCTGATCCGCAACGATGCCGAGCAGCAGGCCTACGAAGAGTCCCTCCACCCCGGACTCTGGCATGGATGGAACGGCGGAATCAACGTGGGTTTCGCAGTAGCTCGCGGCAATAGCCAGACCGAAAACCTGGCGCTCGCCTTCAATGCCCTACATCCAACCCTCGATGACAAGATCACGCTCTATGCCAGTTCGATCAACGCTAAAAACGATCTTGCCACTCCCAGCACCGTGGCCAACCTGAGCCAGGGCGGGTTTCGCTACGACCGCGACCTCGACTCCTGGAAGCTGTTCGTCTTCGGGGCCGCCGACTTCATGGCCAATGCCCTGCAATTCCTTGATCTGCGCCAGGTTTACAGCGGCGGCCTGGGGTACCACGTCATCAAGTCGGATCGCACCATCCTTGATTTCTTCGGTGGCCTGAACTACACCCACGAGACCTACTCCAACGGTGCTCTGGTACCGGGGACTACGAACATATTTGAGTCCTATGGCCACACAAACAGATTCGTCGCCGTCACCTTGGGTCAGGAACTCAACCAGAAGGTCGGCAGCGCCACGGTGATCACCGAGAGTGCGGGCTTCTTTCCCAACCTGCAGCAGACCGGCGAGTACCCGCTTTACCTTCAATTTGGGGACCGTGACCAAGCTGAACAAGCGTCTGGCCTGGCAGAATCAATTTAGCGACATCTACATCTCCAATCCGCCCCCTAGCGCGAAAAACAACGACCTCATCTTCACCACCGGCTTGAACGTCTCTTTTAAGCACTAGGAGTGTGCGCGCATCAGGCGATGCCGCCCCCTGTGCGGGAACTGACGGCGGCCTCTTGTTTTAGCCCTGTTCAGTGTGTGTTTGGGTCGAAATACGCTGCTCGGCGAATCGATCCGTTCGAAATTGTTTATTCAGAAAACCGAATCGCTCTTGACAGCCAACGCAGCAGAAATTAACGTCAATTCTAGGTTTGGGTAACGTGGGCCGAATTCTTGGGATGTTTTTACTACCGTGCGGAATTGCCATTCTCGTGGCTCGAAGCGAACCTGCCTGCCGCAACAATCGAGACGCCTCCACTGCTTCATCTGCGCGCCGCCGAAGGTTGCGTCGAACCGTTGACTACCGGAAGGATTCTCCGCAGCCGCTACTTTGTCATTCCTGATTTATCGGTTCGATAGGTCGATAGCATCTCTGGCCGAGTGTTGTTGATATGTCGATTCTCGAGTTGAGAGTCCTGAAGCAACGCGGAAGTGTATGGTTGCGAATCCGCGCATCAGAGTCTCAGCGGGAATGCATTTCAGGCCGTGCGTGCCAAGTCACGCACCGAGAGGGGCGGAATGCCAAAGAGGCAGCCGGGACGCACCAAGCGGCGACTGAATATGCCGCACGTGAAAGCATCCAGAAGACGTCGATCCGAGGCCGTGCAGGTCTTCGCCAAGGTCTACAAGCTGTTGGAAGAATTCGGGCCGCGCTGGTACTCGCTGAATCTGAGAGAGGAACTCCGCGCCGCGTTGAAATCGTTTCGACCCTGAAGCTTCGAAGCTGGCCAGCATTCCAGCTTCTGTCAGCCTTCTGTGGGCACATCGTCCTTCCGGGTCTTGCTGCCTTCGACAGCCTGACCTCCCCGAAGCTTGTACCGCTGCACCTTTCCGGTCGCCGTCTTCGGCAGTTCCGGCAGGAATTCGATCCAATGGGGCCTTTTAAAGACGGGCAGACGTTTCAGCACGAAATTCAGTAATTCCTCTGCCAGGGCAGGGCCGCCGTCCCCGTTCCGTAAGACCACGCACGCTGCCGGCTTCTCGAGTCCATCGTTATCGGGACGAAAGACCACGGCCACCTCTAACACCGACGGATGCTCGGTCAGCACGCTCTCAATCTCGATCGGACTCACCCACACGCCGCTGACCTTCATCATGTCGTCGGTGCGCCCCGCATACCAGTAGTATCCATCTTCGTCCTGATAGTATTTGTCCCCGGTGCGCAGCCAGTGGCCGGCCAGCGTGCTCTTCGTCTTCTCGTGTTGATTCCAGTAATAGGCGCAGCTGGAGTCCGCTCTCACCAGCAGGTTCCCGATCTCCCCCCGAGGAACTGGCAGATCGTTATCATCGACAATCTTCGCCTCGAATCCCGGAATAATCTTGCCGCTCGACCCCGGCCGCACTTCTCCCGGCACATTCGAGATGATCATGTGGAGCGCTTCGGTAGAGCCGATCGCATCCAGGATCTCGACTCCAAAACGCCTCTTGCATTGATGGAACACGGTCGCAGGTAAAGCCTCACCGGCCGAGACCGCGTGCCGGAGGGAAGAAAGATCAAATTCGCCGTCCTGCGGCGCGGCGTGTGCCAGAAGCTTAACGAAATTCGATGGCACTGAGAAAAACAGCGTCGGCCGATGCCGTTCAATCACCTCAAACACGCTTTGCGGGCGCGGCGGACCGGGTAGCAGAATGCTGGTCCCGCCCACCGCCAGAGGAAAATAAAGTCCGTTCCCCAGTCCATAAGCAAAAAACAGCTTGGCCACACTGAAAAAGCGATCCTGTTCGTTGATCTTGAGAATGGCCTTCGCATAGCGTTCGGTGCTGACAACCATGTCGTGCTGCAAATGTACGCAGGCCTTGGGCTGTCCCGTGCTTCCCGAGGAATAGAGCCAGAACGCCGCGTCGTCTTTGCTGGTAGTCGCGGCTTGCAGCTCGTGAGAAGAGCCACGCATCAAATCCTCCAGCCCGAGCGTCCCGGCGGGAGCTTCACCCTGAACCAGGATGGTCTCGAGGTAGCGCAATTGCCCGCGCGGAATCGCTTCCAGGAGCGGCAGCAAGCTCTCTCCGACGACCGCCACCCGGGCCCGCGAATTGTTGAGCAGATATTGGTAGTCCTGAGGTTTGAGCAGTGTATTAACCGGAACGGGCACGGCCCCAATCGTGATCGCCCCAAAAAAAGAGAAGGCAAACTCCGGCACATCGGGAAGAAGCAGAAAAACCCGCTCTTCCATCCGCACGCCCAGCCTCTTCAATCCGTTGCCGGCTTGATTGACCCGCGCGCAAAGCTCCCCGTAGGTCACCGAACGGTCACCGCATTCAATCGCGGTCTTTTCCAAACGTCCCTCTTCGATGTGGCGATCGACAAAATACACGGCCGCATTGAAGTCATCCGCAAGTTCGATGAGAGGCGCCCAGGTCATCAATTGCTAGATTATCCCTCAAAAGCAAACGGCGTGCCCGACCGCAGGCACGCCGTCCAATTGTGCGGATCCAAATCGAGGTTTAGGCCATCGCTTCTTCCGTGTCGTGCAGCGTGATCTCTGGCGTTTCTTCCTCATCGCGAATGGCGGTATGCGTCTTCGCGACCAGCATGTAGATCGAGGGCACCACAAACAGCGTGAACGCCGTGCCGATAATCATGCCGCTGACCAGCATGATACCGATGCTGTTTCTCGCACCAGCGCCCGGCCCTTTCGCCAGAACGAGCGGGAAGTGTCCGAACACGGTCGCAGCGGTCGTCATCAGAATCGGCCGCAACCGCGTGCTGGCCGCCCCGATGATCGCCTGCAGCTTACTGTTCCCGCTCTCCTGCAGGTGGTTCGCGAACTCCACAATCAGAATTCCGTTCTTGGCAATCAGCCCGACCAGGGTAATCAGCCCGACCTGACTGTAGATGTTCAGCGTCGTGAATCCCAGGAACGAAAACACCAGCGCTCCGGAAATCGCCAGCGGCACTGACCCCGCCAGAATGATGAACGGATCGCGAAAGCTCTCAAACTGCGCCGCCAGCACCAGGTAAATCAGGATGGCGGACAGCAGGAAGGTTCCCAGAAACTTGCTGCCTTCCACCCGCAACTGGCGGGACTCACCCGCGTAATCCACGGTGAATCCCTGGGGCAGCAATTCCTTGGCTTGTTGCTCAAGGAACGTCAGCGCCTGATCCAGCGGTACCGGCGGCGGGATGACGCCTTGAATGCGCACCGCATTCAGCTGCTGAAATTTGTTCAGCGATCGCGGTTCGGTCGTAGTCTTCAGACTCGCGAAGGTTGATAGAGGTACCAGCTTATCCGCTGATCCCTTCACGTAAATCTGCGAAAGCTGATCCGGCGTCAGCCGCTCCACGCGCTTCACCTGCGGGATTACTTTGTAGCTGCGTCCCTGAATGCTGAAGCGATTGACATAGTTCCCGCCCAGCATGGTCGACAGGTCCTGCCCAGCCTGGCTCAGATCCACTCCCTGCGAGCGCAATTTGTCGCGGTCAAACACCACCTCGGTCTGCGGTTGGTCAAACTTGACGTCGGTGTCGGCAAAGATGAAGATTCCCTTCGCCATCGCCCGCTGCACAATCTGCTCGGCCAGCTGGCTGACTTGCTCAGGCTCGGCTGCCGAAACAATCGCGAAGTCCACCGGGAAGTTTCCGCCGCCGGGTAGAGGGGGAGGGGTGAGCGGAATCACTCGAATTCCCGCGATGTTCGAAAGCGGCCCCGTCGATTCGACCAGCAACTGCTGCGCCGTCTTCGTGCGCTGGCTCCACGGCTTGGTCACCATCCCGCCGAAGCCGCCGTTCGGGGTCGTAATCTGAAACGTGCCTGCGCTCTCCGGGAACGAGTGATATACGTCGTAGACCTCTTTGGTGAACAGATTCGTCTGATCAATGGTGGCATTGGGTGCAGCCTGGATGACACCAAACACCACGCCCTGATCTTCCGCCGGCGCCAGCTCCCGCATCGAGAACATGTAGAACGGAACCATCAAAACGGCCACAATTGCCCAAACGGTCAGCACCACCGGCCGATATTGCAAAGTTCCGGCGAGCAGTCGCGAATACAAGCCGCGAACTTTCTCAAAATTACGATTGATGACTCCCGCCAGCCCCTTGTGCGAAGCACCCGCGCGCAGCAGCTTCGATCCCATCATGGGCGACAGAGTCAAGGCCACGATACCGGACACCACCACCGCGCCCGCCAACGTGAAGGCGAACTCCCGGAACAAGGCGCCCGTCAATCCACCTTGAATTCCAATCGGCGCGTACACGGCCGCCAGAGTGATGGTCATGGCGATGATCGGTCCAACCAGCTCGCGAGCCGCATCCTTGGCTGCCTGGAAAGGCGTCTTGCCCATCTCCAGGTGCCGCTCCACGTTCTCCACCATGACGATGGCATCGTCGACCACCAGTCCCACCGACAACACGATCGCAAGCAGCGTCAACAGATTGATGGTGAAGCCCGCGATCAGCATCAGGAAGACGGCGCCGATCAGCGAAATCGGAATCGCCACCACCGGGATCAACACCGACCGGAACGAGCCCAGGAACAGGAAGATCACCACGATCACGATGATCAGGGTCTCGCTCAGCGTGTGCAGCACTTCGTTGATCGCGTCCTGAATGTAAGCGGTCGAATCGTACGGAATGCCCAGCTTCATGCCAGCCGGAAGCTGCGATTCGATCGCCGGCAGCGCCGCCCTCACGTCTTTGATCACTTGCAAAGAGTTGGCCGTAGGCAGAACCCAAACGCCCATGAAAGTGGCGGTCTGCCCGTTGAAGCGCACATCCTGGTCGTAATTCTCTGCGCCCAGTTGCACGTCGGCGATCTCGCCCAGGCGCACAACCGTTCCGCCGTTCTCCTTGATGACCATCTGCCGGAACTCTTCCGGAGTGCGCAGATCGGTATTGGCCACCAGGTTCACCGAGACCATCGATCCCTTGGTGCTGCCCAGGGCGGAAAGGTAGTTGTTCTTCGCCAGGGCATCGTGTACGTCCGAGGGTGAAACACCGCGCGCCGCCATCTCCTGCGGCCTCAGCCACAGCCGCATCGCAAACGTCCGGTTGCCCAGGATGTCGGCACGCTGCACGCCGCTGATCGCGCTCAGCTTGGGCTGCACCACGCGTGTGAGGTAATCGGTAATCTGATTCTGGTCGAGATCGTTAGAGGAGAAGCCGAGGTACACCGCGGCAAACTGCTGGTCGGCGGTCTGCAGATCAATGACGGGAATCTGCGCGTCCGGCGGCAGGTCGTTCCTGACCTGCGCCACCTTGGCTTGAATCTGCGTCAGCGCCGCGGTGGTGTCGTAGTTGATCTTCAGGTGGACCTGGATCGTGCTCAGTCCCTGTGCGCTGGACGACTCCATATAGTCGATGCCGTCGGCGCTGGCCACCACGCGCTCGATCGGAGTGGTTACGAATCCGCGCACCAGGTCAGCGTTCGCGCCCACATACACCGTCGTAATCTGGATGACCGCAATGTCGCTGCGCGGATACTGCCGCACGCTCAACGACCGAATCGCCTGCAACCCCGCGATCAGGATGACGAGGTTCACCACCATCGCCAATACCGGACGCCTAACAAATAAATCGGTGAACTTCATGAGTGCCTCTCATTGCACTGCAGAAAGAAAAAACGTTGACCGTCGTGTGGGGTGTCCCACTCCCGGGGTGCCCACTTCCGGCGGCTTGGCCAGAAGTGGGTCCATTCTTTTTGTTCATCGGGTTTAGCTATCTTCCGGTTTAGGGCTATTGCTGTTGCTGGGTGTCACGGTGTTGTTGATCACCACCGGCGCCCCGTTCCGCAGTTTGAACACTCCCGAGCTCACCACTTCGTCTCCGGGGTTCAAGCCGGAAACCACCGCCACCTGGTCGCCGCGCGATCCTTCAACCTTTACCACTTGCTGGCGCACGCCCCGGTAGCTGTTGCCCTTGGGATCCTTCATGTCGCTCACCACGAACACCGAGTCCCCGTAGGGCGCATAGTTGATGGCCGAAGCCGGCAGAGAAATCACTTCGCGCGGGCCGCCCAGCGGCAGTTCCACTTGCACAAACATCCCCGGCCGGAGCTTGTTTTCCTTGTTGGTGATGATCGTCTGCACCTGAATATTGCGCGTCTGCTCATTAATCACAGAATCAAGTGCATTGATCCGCCCGGTGAAGGACATCCCGGGCAAATCATTGTTGGTTACACGCACCAGGTGGCCGGGGACCACCCTGCCCGCATCCTGTTGCGGAACCCCGAAGTTCACATAAATCGGACTCAGTGTTTGAAGAGAAACGATCGCCTGCCCCGCGGCCAGATACTGTCCGAGGCTGACCTGCCGAATTCCCAGTACTCCTGAAAAAGGAGCTTTGATTGTCTTACGGGCAATCGCCGCCTTGATATCGCCCACCTGCGCCTCGGTGGCTTTCTGCTGCGCCGTGGCATTGTCGTACTCCTGCTTGGCGATTACGCCCGCTCCCACCAGTTGCTGCGCCCGGTCATAGTTGACCTTCGCCAGATCGCGTTGCGCTTCTAGGCTGGCCAACTGCGCCCGTTCCTGGCGGGTGTCGAGCTCCACCAGAATTTCGCCTTCCTTCACCCACTGGCCGGACTCGAAGTGAATCTTGTCAATGGTACCCGGCAGATCAGCGCTTACTGTGACGCCCTGTATCGCCGCTGCAGTCCCAATCACGCTGAAACTCGACGGCCAGACTTCCTTTTTTGCAACCACCGTCGTGACCG
>Ga0126381_100008816_pt1 | contig 11296 bp, 10 predicted proteins | sample PanSoiMetPlot_28_FD_96465 | JGI IMG/M metagenome (GOLD analysis project Ga0126381, IMG submission 96465) | Tropical forest soil microbial communities from Panama - MetaG Plot_28 | ecosystem: Environmental > Terrestrial > Soil > Tropical forest > Bulk soil | place: Panama | collected 2016-02-17 | reverse complement strand
CTATCGCGCCGAACAGCAGCGTTACGGCGCCGACGATGGCGACGGCCAGCCGGGCGCCTGCGCTCAGGTCGAAGATCGGGGCGGACCGAACGATGAGGTAGACCCCGGCTGTCACCATGGTCGCGGCGTGGATCAGGGCCGACACTGGCGTGGGGCCTTCCATCGCGTCAAGCAGCCAGGACTGCAGCGGCACCTGGGCGGACTTGCCGCAGGCGCCGAGCAGCAGCAGCAGCCCGATGCCGAGCACGATGTCGTGGCTAGCAGACCCAACGGCGCCGAACACGCCGGTAAAGGTCACGGAGCCGAACTGGAAGAACATCAGCATGATCGCTAGCGACAGGCCGGCGTCTCCCACGCGGTTGGCGATGAACGCCTTCTTGGCCGCGACGGCCGCCGAGTCCTTGTACTGCCAGAAGCCGATGAGCAGGTAAGACGCCAGTCCGACGCCCTCCCAGCCGACGTACAGCCCGAGGTAGTTGTCGGCCAGGACCAGCAGCAGCATGGCGGCCAGGAACAGGTTCATGTAGCCGAAGAACCGGCGCCGCTCCGGGTCGTGCGACATGTAGCCGACCGCGAAGATGTGAATCAGCGAGCCGACGCCGGTGATGAGCAGCACGAAGCAGATCGACAGCTGGTCCAGTCGCAGCCCCATCGGCACCTGGAACCGGCCCACATTGATGAACTGATAGATCACCAGGCCACGGGAGCGCTGCGCGGCGGGATAGCCGAGCATCTGCACGAAGGCGCCCACGCCGTAGGCAAACGACAGCACCGGCATGGCGACGCCGACCAGGTGGCCCCAGGAGTTGGTCCGGTTTCCCCCGAGCAGCAGGATGGCCGCCCCGAGCAGCGGGAGCGCGAGCAGCAGCCAGGCGGCATCCTGGAAGCCGGTGGCGTGCAGGGTCGCGAGCATGGCTGCCTCTCGTCAGTACTTCATCAGGTTCGCGTCGTCGACGGACGCAGACCTGCGGGCTCGGAAGATAGCCGTAAGGATCGCCAGCCCGACGACCACCTCGGCGGCCGCCACCACCATGACAAAGAAGGCGATCACCTGACCGTCGAGCCCGCCGTGCATCCGGGCGAATGCCACGAACGCCAGGTTGGCGGCGTTGAGCATGAGCTCGATGCACATGAACACGACGATCGCGTTCCGCCGGACGAGCACGCCGATGGCACCGATCACGAACAAGATGATCGAGAGGAAGATGAAGTGTGCCGGGCTGACCACTACTGCTCACCTGCTTCCGAGCCAGATCCGGGCCGCGGCGGCTCGGCGGGCGACCCGGCCGTGAGTTCCGGCTGCTCGCCGTACGGCAGCGCGGCGCCGAGCGTGGCCGGGCGGCCTCCGGTGAGGACCGGGCTGACCGACAGCTCAGACTGGCTGCCGTCCGGCAGCAAGGCCGGCATGTCGACGGCGTTGTGCTGGGCGTATGTGCCTGGGCCCGGCAGCGGCGCCGGATGAGGGCCGGCGATCCGCTGTGCGGCCAGCTCGCGCTGGCTCGGCTTGGGCCGCAGACGCTCGCGATGCGCCAGCACCATCGCGCCAACCGCCGCTGTGATGAGCAGGGCGCTGGTGATCTCGAACGGGAACACGTACTTGGTGAAGATGAGGTGGGCCAGCGAGGTCACGTTGGCGTTGCCGAACTGCGCGCTGCTCTTACCGGCCGGGCCGAGCGACAGCACCGCGTTCCCGACCGTCAGGACCAGCAGCACGAACATGCCGATGCCGCCAAGGATCGCCCACAGCCGCTGGCCGCGGATCGTCTCGATGACCGAGTCGGCAGCGGTAATGCCGACGATCATCAGGACGAACAGAAACAGCATCAGCACCGCGCCGGTGTAGACGATGACCTGGACGAAGGCCAGGAATGGGGCGCCCTCCATGGCGTAGTAGACGGCCAGGGACAGCATGACCACGGCCAGCAGCAGGGCGCAGTGCACGGCGCGCCGAGCCAGCACCATCCCGACAGCGGAGAGCACAGATGCGATCGCCAGCACCCAGAACGTGAGCAGCCGGGTGGTCTCGGCGGCCGACCCGGCCAGGATCAGCGAATGACCGGTCGTCACTGCTCTTCCCCTCCGGGCTGCGACGGTGCCGCCTGGGATCTGGCCAGCATGGCGCCGAGCCGGTAGTAGTCCTCTTCGGACTCGCCGAGCCGCATCGGGTGCGGCGGAGCCTCCATGCCGGGCTGCAGCGGAGCGACCAGCTGCTCCTTGGTCCAGATCAGGTTCTCCCGGCTGTCATCCGCAAGCTCGTAGTCGTTTGTCATGGTCAGCGCCCTGGTGGGGCAGGCCTCGATGCACAGCCCGCACAGGATGCAGCGCAGGTAGTTGATCTGGTAAACGCGCCCGTACCGCTCACCCGGCGAGTACCTCTCCTCCGGCGTGTTGTCTGCGCCCTCCACGTAGATGGCATCGGCCGGGCAGGCCCACGCGCACAGCTCGCAGCCGATGCACTTCTCCAGCCCGTCCGGCCAGCGGTTGAGCTGGTGCCGGCCATGGAAGCGGGGCGCCGTCGGGAGCTTCTGCTCCGGGTACTGGACGGTGTCGACCTTCTTGAACATCTGCCGGAAGGTGACACCGAAGCCCTTGACCGGGCCGAGGAAGTCAGCCACTGGTCACCTCCTGTGCATCGTCGTCGGCTACCCCGGCCAGCACGGGCTTGCTCGTGGTGAGGCCGATGCCGTGATAGTGCGGGAGGTCCAGGGGCGGCGTGGGGAACGCAGGCTCGGGCTCGGGCTCACCGCCGGCCGCGATGCGCTCTTCCTCCGCTTCCGCCGCCAGCCGCGTAGCCCGCTCACCCGCCGACTCCCAGCTCCACAGCAGCGCCAGCAGGACCACGACAATCCCGCCGCCGATGATGTAGACGGCCGGGCTCGCGCCCTGCTGGCGGTACACGCGCGCGGTGGCGACGATCAGCGTCCAGGCGAGTGCCCCCGGGATCAGCACCTTCCAGCCCAGCCGCATCAGCTGGTCGTAGCGGATCCGCGGCAGGGAGCCCCGCAGCCAGATAAAGAAGAACATGAACGCCGCGAGCTTGAGCAGGAACCACAGCACCGGCCACCAGCCGTTGTCGAACGTCTGCCATGCCGAAATCGGCCAGGGCGCCCGCCAGCCGCCGAGGAAGAGCGTCGTGGCCAGCGCGGACACGGTGAACATGTTCACGTATTCGGCGAGGTAGAACAGCGCGAACTTCAGCGACGAGTACTCAGTCATGTGACCCGCGACGATCTCGCCCTCGCCCTCGGGCAGGTCGAAGGGCAGCCGGTTGGTCTCCCCAACCATGGTGAGGACGTAGATCACGAACGAGGGCAGCAGCAGGATCGCGTACCAGGACGGCCAGTGCCAGATGAAGCCGAAGATATGGAACTGCGCACCGTGGATCTGGGCCGCGACAATATCGGACGTCGACAGCGACCCCGCGTACAGGAAGACCGGGACGAAGGCCAGCCCCATCGCGATCTCGTAGCTGATCACCTGCGCCGAGCTGCGCAGCCCGCCGAGCAGCGGGTAGGGCGAGCGGGACGACCAGCCCGCCAGCACGATGCCATAGACGCCCATCGAGCTCATCGCGAGGATGAGCAGCACCGCCACCGGCAGGTCAGTGAGCTGCAGCGGCGTCCGGTGCCCGAAGATCGACACGATCGGGCCCCACGGGATGACTGCGAAGCTGATGAACGCCGGGATCGACGCGATGGCGGGGGCGAGGATGAACAACACCTTGTCCACGCCTCGCGGGATGATGTCTTCCTTGAGCGGCAGCTTGATGCCGTCCATCAGCGACTGGAGCAAGCCGAACTTGCCCGCCCGGTTCGGGCCGGGCCGCTGCTGCATCCGCCCGATGACCTTGCGCTCAGCCCAGATCATGAACAGGGTGCCGAGCATCAGGAATAGGAAGATGATGAGCACCTTGAGCAAGACGATCCACCACGCGTCGTGGCCGAAGCTGGCTAGCGTCGGCACGTTACTGACCGGCTGCGCGGCCGCTCCTGCGGTTGACGCAAACACAGTCATTCCGCGCTCCGGATCGAGACGAGGCTGCCGTGTCCAGCGGCAAGCTGGCGCCGGACGGCGCTGCCTGCCGAGTTAGCCGGCAGCCAGACGACGCGGTCGGGCATGTCTGTGATCTCCACGGGAACTGTTATGGCACCGCGGCCGGTAGCCACGGTGACCTTGGCGCCGTCGGCAGTGCCGGCTTCAGCGGCTGTCGCGGCTGACATCCGGGCCACGGCGGCAGGCGCCGTACCGGCGAGATTCGGCTCGCCATCCTGCAGTCGCCCGGCGTCGAGGAGATTATGCCAGGTGGCCAGCAGCGCCCGGCCAGGACCCGGACGCTCCGGCGCGAGCTGGCTGATCCGGCCCGCCGGGGCGGCTTGACCGGCCGTGCTGGCCGGGACCGGCGACTGCGTCAGCGCCGTGAGCTCGCGGCGGGCGGACTCGATGTCGGGCAAGCCCAGGTGCACGTCCATCTCGTCCGCCACGGCGGCCAGCACGTGCAGGTCGGTCCGGACCGTCGGTATGGCCAGGGCGGCCTCGAACGAGCCAGGCCGGCCTTCCCAGTTCACGAACGTGCCCGGCTTCTCGGCCACCGCCGCGACCGGGAAAACGACGTCGGCCCGGTCGGTCACGGCGCTGACACGCAGCTCGAGGCTGACGACGAAGCCCGCCGCCTCGATGCCCGCCAGCGCGGCTGCCGGATCCGGCAGGTCGTCGGGGTCTACACCGCCGATCAGCAGCGCCCCGATGGTCCCGTCCGCAGTCGACGCCAGGATCTCGCTGGTGCTGCGGCCAGGTGTAACGGGCAGCGAGCCTGTGCCCCACACGCTGGCTATCTCGCTGGTCACCCCGGCGGCGCCGATGCGCCGGCCGCCCGGCAGCAAGGTCGGCAGCGCGCCGGCCTCGATCGCGCCGCGTTCACCGGCCCGGCGCGGGATCCAGGCCAGCCGGGCGCCGGTCGTGCCAGCCAGCCCTGCGGCCGCAGACAGCGCGCCAGGAACCTCAGCGAGGCGCTCGCCGACCAGGATCACCGCACCTGGCTCCCGCAGGCCGGCCGCGATGGCCGCCTCTGCATCATCAGCCAGCGCCGTGAGCGCGGCTGGCTCCGCGCCGGGCACCGTCGGCAGGAGCGTGCCGGACAGCTTCGCCAGGCCGCGACTGGTGAGCGCCGCCATGGAGTACACCCGCGTCTTGCCCGTCCGCACCGCCTTGCGCAGGCGCAGGAACACGATCGGGCACTCGTCCTCCGGCTCGAGCCCGGCGAGCAGCACTGTCGAGGCCTGCTGCAGGTTCGCATAGCTCAGGCCCGGCCGGCCGGCCACGTGCTCGACGAGGAACTCCAGTTCCTCCGCCGAGTGCGGACGGGCGCGCATGTCGATGTCGTTCGTGCCGAGCGCCACCCGGGCGAATTTCGCGTAACCGTAGGCGTCCTCGACGGTCAGCCGGCCGCCGGTCAGCACGCCGGCCCGGCCGCGCGCAGCCGCCAGCCCGCGCGCAGCCACCGCGATAGCCTCCGGCCAGGACGCCGGCCGCAGCAGCCCGTCCTCATCCCGCACCAGTGGCGAGTCAAGCCGGTCCGGCTGCGTGGCGTAGGTGAACGCCCACCGGCCCTTATCGCAGTTCCACTCCTCGTTGACAGCTGGGTCGTTGCCCGCCAGCCGGCGGGTGACGGCGCCACGGCGGTGGTCGGTCCGCTGCCGGCAGCCGGCCGCGCAGTGCTCGCAAACGCTCGGCGTCGACACCAGGTCATACGGCCGCGCCCGGAACCGGTACGAGGCGCCAGTGAGCGCGCCGACCGGGCAGATCTGCACGGTGTTTCCGGAGAAGTAGGAGTCGAACGGCACGCCCTGCGCCACGCCTACTTCCTGGTGCGGGCCGCGCTCGAGCAACTCGATGAGCGGGTCGCCGGCGATCTGGTCGGCGAACCGGGTGCAGCGCGCGCAGGAAATGCACCGCTCCCGGTCGAGCAGCACCTGCGCCGACAGCGCGATGGGCTTGGCCCACTTCCGCTTGGGTCCGGTGAACCTCGTCTCGCCCTGGCCAGTCGACATCGCCTGGTTCTGCAGCGGGCACTCGCCGCCCTTGTCGCACATCGGGCAGTCGAGCGGGTGGTTGACCAGCAACTGCTCCATGACGCCGCGCTGGGCCTTCTCCGCCACCGGCGAGGTGAGCTGGGTGCGCACCACCATGCCGTCCGTCACGACCGTGGTGCACGACGCGGGCGGCTTCGGCTGACCTTCGACGTGGACCAGGCACTGACGGCAGGCGCCAACGGGATCGAGCAGCGGGTGGTCGCAGAACCGCGGGATCTGGATGCCCAGCAGTTCGGCGGCCCGGATCACGAGCATGCCCTTGGGCACCGTGATCTCGAATCCGTCGATCGTCACCCGGACACCGTCAGCTGGCCTCGCCAGCCCGCCCCCGGTGCTTTCGCTCGCTTGGACTGTCATCAGGCCAGCTCCAGGGCAAACAGTGTCGATGCGGCCGGATCGAACGGGCAGCCGCCAATCCGCTGGTGCTCGATGTACTCGTCACGGAAGTACTTGATCGACGAAACGACCGGTGCCTGGATCGAGTCGCCGAGCGCGCAAAAGGCACGGCCGGTGATGTTGTCGCAGATGTCGAGGAGCTTGTCCAGATCGGCCTCGCTGCCCTCGCCGCGCTCCAGCTGCTGCAGCAGCTGCACGACCCAGTAGCTGCCCTCGCGGCAGGGTGTGCACTTGCCGCACGACTCGTGCTGGTAGAACTCGACCCAGCGGAGCGCTACGCGGACGGCGCAGGTGGTCTCGTCGAACAGCTGGATCGACCGGGTGCCGAGCATTGATCCGGCCGCGGCCACCGACTCGTAGTCCAGCGGTACGTCTAGGTGCTGGTCTGTGAACAGCGGCGTCGACGAGCCACCCGGCGTCCAGAACTTGAGCCGATGCCCGGCCCGGATGCCGCCGGCCACGTCCAGCAGCTCTCGCAGGGTCGTGCCGAGCGGTGCCTCGTACTGGCCAGGCGTGGTCACGTGACCAGACAGTGAGAAGAGGCCGAAGCCCTTCGACTTGTCCGTCCCGAAGCGGACGAAATCGGCCGCCCCGTACTGCAGGATGTACGGCACAGTGGCGATCGACTCGACGTTGTTCACGACGGTCGGGCAGGCATATAGGCCCGCCACGGCGGGAAACGGCGGCTTCAGCCTGGGCTGGCCGCGGAAGCCCTCGAGCGAGTCGAGCAGCGCGGTCTCCTCACCGCAGATGTAGGCGCCGGCGCCGGCGTGCACGACGATGTCCACGGTGAGATCTGAGCCCAGGATCTTCTCGCCGAGGTATCCAGCCGCGTACGCCTCCGCGACGGCGTACTGGAGTCGGCGGATGACGTGCAGCACCTCGCCGCGCACGTAGATGAAGGCCTTCTCCGCCCGGATCGCGTAGCAGGTGATGATCGCGCCCTCGATCAGAGCGTGCGGATTCGCGAGCAGCGTCGGCATGTCCTTGCACGCGCCCGGCTCCGACTCGTCGGCATTGACCACCAGGTAGTGCGGCTTGCCGTCGCCCTGCGGGATGAAGCCCCACTTCACCCCGGTCGGGAAACCAGCGCCGCCGCGGCCGCGCAGCGCCGAGTCCTTGAGCGTCTGGATGACCTGGTCTGGCGGCATCTCCAGCGCTCTCGGCAGGGCCTGGTAACCGCCGTCGCGCCGGTACCCGGCCATCGTGAACGAATCCGGTTCGTCCCAGTGCGCGCTGAGCTCGGGGATGAGGAAGGTGCTCACTGCTGCTCTCCGAGGGTATTGCCAGCAGAATCTTCGGCGTCCGCCCGCCAGCCCCGTTCCTTGGCGATCCTCAGGCCGGCCAGCGAGGGCGCCCCCGCGGTATGCCCGCCGGTCGCCTGGCCGTCGGTGAACCCGGCCAGGATCTTGCTGGCCTGCTTCCACGTGCACAGCCGTGGCGCGCCTCTGCTGGGCACAACGTCGGAGCCAGACCGCAGGTCGTCGACCAGGTCCCTGGCTTTCGAGGGGGTCATGTTGTCGAAGAACTCCCAGTTCACCATCACGACGGGTGCGTAGTCGCAAGCCGCGTTGCACTCCACGTGCTCGTAGCTGACCTTGCCGTCCGGCGTGACCTCGTCAATGCCGATGCCGAGGTGCTCTTTGAGGTCGGCCAGGATCGCGTCGCCGCCCATGACCGCACAGAGTGCGGTCCTGCATACACCGACGTGGTACTCGCCGACGGGCTTGCGCTTGTAGAGCGTGTAAAAGGAAACTACGCCGGTGACTTCGGCCTCGGTCAGGCCGAGTTGCGCTGCGCAGAACTCGATGCCGTCCTCCGACACGTAGCCCTCCTCCGACTGCACCAGGTGCAGCAGCGGCAGCAGGGCCGAGCGCGGCCTCGGGTACCGTCCGATGATCTCGGCGGCCTGCGGCGCAAGCCGGGCGCGCGCCTCCTCGCTCAGCGCCATTACCTGTCCACGCCTCCCATCACTGGATCGATGCTGGCGACCGCGGCGATCACGTCGGCGACCATGCCGCCCTCACACATCGCAGAGACCGACTGCAGGTTGGTGAAGGACGGATCCCGGAAATGGACCCGCCACGGCCGGGTGCCACCCTCGCTCACCGCGTGGCAGCCAAGCTCGCCGCGGGGGGACTCAACGGCCGCATACGTCTGGCCGGCCGGGACCCGGAACCCCTCCGTTACGAGCTTGAAGTGGTGAATGAGAGCCTCCATCGACTGGCTCATGATGTGGGCGATGTGGTCGGGCGAGTTGCCTATCCCGTCCGGGCCAAGCGCCAGCCGGGCCGGCCAGCCGATCTTGGCATCGCGGATCATGACCGCGTCGTCCGCAGGGCGCGGTCCGCTGAGCCGGTCCAGGCACTGCTCGACGATGCGCAGCGACTGGTCGATCTCGTCCATCCGGACTATGTACCGGCCGTAGACGTCCGCGGTGTCCCGCGTCGGCACGTCGAAGTCGTAGGTTTCGTAGCCGCAGTAGGGCTGGCTCTTGCGCAGATCCCAGGGCAGCCCGGCGGCGCGCAGGATCGGGCCGGTGACGCCGAGTGCCATGCAGCCCGTCACATCCAGGACGGCTACCTTCCTGGTCCTGGCGAGGTAGGCCGGCGCCGCGTCGAACAGCGCGCGGATCTCGCCGAGCAGGGCGGGCAGCACCTTCAGGTACTCGCCGAGCTGCTCGATCGCTCCGGCCGGCAGATCCTGAGCCACTCCGCCTGGCCGGATGAATGCGTGATTCATCCGCAGCCCGGTGATCAGCTCAAATAGGTCGAGAGTCTTCTCGCGTTCGCGGAGCCCGTAGAGGAAGACGGTGGTGGCGCCGAGTTCCATGCCGAAGGTGCCGACCGCCATCAGGTGCGAGGCGATCCTGTTCAGCTCCATCAGCAGGACTCGGATGACCTGGGCCCGCTCCGGGACCTCTGCCTCGATGCCGAGGAGCTTTTCCACCGCGAGGCAGTAAACCGTCTCGTTGAACAGCGGCGCCAGGTAGTCCATCCGGGTGCAGAACGTGGTGCCCTGCGTCCAGGTGCGGAACTCCATGTTCTTTTCGATGCCGGTGTGCAGGTAGCCGATCACCGGCCGCACCTCGGTGACGCTCTCGCCGTCCAGGGTTAGCACCAGGCGCAGCACGCCATGGGTCGAAGGGTGCTGCGGCCCCATGTTGACGACCAGCTTCTCGTCGCTGTGCAAGTCGTCAGCGGCCGCGACGACGTCGTCCCAGTCCTGGCCGCTCACGTGGTAGACGCGTCCGGAGTCGTAGTCCTCACCAGTGGTGGCGTACGGATCAGAATGGGAACGGGTCTCGCCCGGGCCTGTGTCGCCCGCGCGTGCGGTGCCGGTCGCGGTGGCACCGTGAGTCTGATGGTCAGCAGGAGCGGTCACTCGTAAGACCTCCGCTCGTCAGGCGGCGGGATGGTGGCGCCGCGGTACTCGACGGGGACGCCGCCGAGCGGGTAGTCCTTCCGCTGCGGATGCCCGCGCCAGTCGTCCGGCATTTCGATCCTGGTCAGCGCGGGGTGACCGTCGAAAATCACGCCGAAGAAGTCCCAGGTCTCGCGCTCATGGAAGTTGCACGTCGGGTACACGGTAACCAGCGACGGAATGTGCGGATCGGCGTCGGGCGCGGTGACCTCGACCCGCAGCCTGCGGTTGTGCGTGATGGACAGCAGGTGGTACACGGCGTGCAGCTCAGCACCGGATTCAGCCGGGTAATGAACGCCTGATACGCCGAGGCACAGCTCGAACCTCAGCTTCGGATCGTCCCGGAGCTGGGCAGCCACGGCCAGCAGGTGCTCGCGGCGGACATAGAAGGTGAGGTCGCCGTTGGCGACGACGACCTGCTCGACTGCTGTTCCGAACGAGCTTCCTGCCCCGCGGAGCGCGTCCGCCAGCCGGTCAGCGATCTCGTCGAAGTACGAGCCGTACGGCCGCGGGCTGGCCACCCGCGGGAGACGGCGCACCTGCAGGCCTCCGTAGCCAGAGGTATCACCCGTGCCGGTGGCGCCGAACATGCCGGTCCGCACCACCGGCTCGGTCAGCCGCTCCCGGCCTGCCAGCTCCGCAGGATCCGGCACCGCTGGCTGCTGGCTGTTGTCCGCCTCGCTCATGCAGGCCATCCGTGCTGCTGCTCATCCCGGGCGACGGGGGCAGCCACCAGCGGCAGCCGCCGGAGCCCCGCCTCCTCTAGCTCGGTGATCTGGCGCTCGCGGTTCACCCCGAGCTTCATGTTCTGGATCTTGTCGTGCAGCTTGACGATGGCATCGAGCAGCATCTCCGGCCGCGGCGGGCAGCCGGGCAGGTAAATGTCGACCGGCACAATATGGTCGACCCCCTGCACGATGGCGTAGTTGTTGAACATCCCGCCGCTCGAGGCGCAGACGCCCATCGAGATCACCCATTTGGGGTCGGGCATCTGGTCGTAAATCTGCCGGAGCACGGGCGCCATCTTCTGGCTGACCCGCCCGGCCACCACCATGAGGTCGGCCTGCCGGGGCGTTGCGCCCGTCTTCTCCATGCCGAACCGGGCCATGTCGTGCCTCGGGCCGCCGGTCGCCATCAGCTCCATCGCACAGCAGGCCAGTCCGAATGTGGCCGGCCAGACAGAGCTCTTGCGGGCGTAACCGGCCAGCTTCTCGACCGTCGTCAGCAGCAGGCCGCTCGGCAGCTTGTCCTCAAGACCCATCGGCTAATCCCACTCCAGCCCGCCGCGGCGCCAGACGTAGGCGTACGCGACGAGTACCGTCCCAATGAAGGTGACCATCTCCACCAGGCCGAAGACCCCGAGCTTGTCGAAGTACACGGCCCACGGG
>Ga0126381_100008815_pt1 | contig 11296 bp, 6 predicted proteins | sample PanSoiMetPlot_28_FD_96465 | JGI IMG/M metagenome (GOLD analysis project Ga0126381, IMG submission 96465) | Tropical forest soil microbial communities from Panama - MetaG Plot_28 | ecosystem: Environmental > Terrestrial > Soil > Tropical forest > Bulk soil | place: Panama | collected 2016-02-17 | reverse complement strand
GTGTTCAGGTTCACGTTGTAGGCGATCAAAAACTTGCGCGCTCCCACGACGGTTACCCCGGCGGTGGGGTGTACTTTCGGCTCACCGACATCCGGCTGCCGCTCGTGGTTCTTTCTCATTTCCTCGCGCAGCCCTTCGAATTGTCCTCGCCGGACGTTTTCCAGGTTCACGCGGTCCGGCCGGCTGGCCGCCGCTTCGTAAAAGAAAACGGGAATGCGATAGCGATTCCAGATCTCCTCACCCACGCGCCGAGCCAGCGCCACGCAATCTTCAATCGTCACGCCATCGATGGGAATGAACGGCACCACGTCGGTCGCGCCTACGCGCGGATGGGCGCCGGTGTGCTTTGTCAGGTCGATCAATTCCATCGCTTTGCCGACACCCCGCAGCGCCGCTTCAGCTACCGCTTCCGGCTCTCCCGCCAGCGTAATCACGGAGCGGTGATGGTCAGCGTCCATCTCCCGGTCCAGAACATAGACGCCCGGCATGCTGCTCATAGCCGCGACGATGGCCTCCACCTTTGCCGAATCTCGACCCTCGGAAAAATTTGGCACGCATTCGATCAGTCGTTTCATCGTTTGGGCTTCTTGTTCTTCGCTTTCTTCTTGTCGGGATGCACCCAGTTGTTTGGCAGCTTTGGTGCTCGGTCTGGCAGCGTCGGCCGCTCATAAACGAAGCGCTGCTCTTTCTCCGGCGAATTTGTCTCGGACGTCTGATTCTGCTCCGCCGGAAGGGCCGCGGGGCGAACGCTTGGGGCCGCCAGAGCGACCTTTTTCGGCCGCTTGGGCGACTTGGGCCAAACCGTCCGCGCACCTGGTCTCACCGGCCACTGCGGTCCAATCATCGGCTTCATCCCCGGGGGAACAGCCAAAGACCGTTTTGGCGTTGGCCCGGGTGCCGGAGCCGGCGGCGGGACGGTCTTCTCATTTTTTGCTTTCTCCGCAAGGTAGCCTCTCCACTGGCGCGCAAACCAAATCACTGCGGTTATCCAGGCCGCGACGATCAGCGCGTTATAGGTGCTGAAGCCACCCGCTTTCCCCAGGATAGCCACGCTCAGGAAGACCAGCACCAAAAGGATATAAAAATACTCTTCGAAGACGCTGTTCGTCTTCGTTTGCCCGATTCTCGGAAGTTTCAGGCTCCGGACGGGCTTGGCTGTATAGCTAGTTCCTGGACTCTTTAGCGGCATGGATCACGCGACCGCGCTTGATGGTCATCCAGCAGTGGTTCACCCCAAAATAATAAGGAATTTCGCGGTAGTCGGCCACTTCGAATACCGCGATGTCCGCTTGTTTGCCAACCTCGAGCGAGCCCACATGCTTCTCGCGTCTGAGCGCGTAGGCGCCGTTGATCGTCGCGGCGGCAATGGCCTCCGCAGGCGTCATTCGCAACTCCGCGCACGCCAGCGACAAAATCATGGGCATGCTCAGTGTCGGGCTGGTCCCCGGGTTGTAGTCCGTGGCCAGCGCGACAATCGCCCCCGCATCAAGCAGCGCTCGTGCTGGGGCGTACTTCGTCAGACCCAGATGGAAATCGCAGCCCGGCAGCAGCGTCGCTACGGTTTCGGATTTTGCCAGCGCCTGAATGTCGCTTTTGTTTATATTTTCCAGGTGATCGCAGCTCGCCGCACGTAAGAGAATCGCCAATTGCGTTGCCCCTGTCCGCGAAAGCTGCTCGGCATGCATCCGTGGAGCCAGTCCCCATTGCCGCCCGGCCTGCAATACCCGTTTGGATTCCGTCGCACTAAACGCGCCGCGGTCGCAAAACACATCGCAGAACTCCGCAAGTTGGTGCTCAGCGATGGTTGGCAGGAGATTTTCCTCCAGCAACTGAATGTAACGCTTGGCTCCGTCCACCTTCTTGCGAAACTCTTCCGGTACCACATGTGCCCCCAGGAATGTCGAAACGATGTCCAGCGGCTGTTCCTCCGCCAGCTCCTTGTGCTGCTTCAAGATCTTCAGTTCGTTTGCAACATCGAGCCCGTAGCCGCTTTTGGCTTCGAGGGTCGTCGTGCCGTGTGCGGCGAATTGCTTCAAAGCCTCGAGCGCTCGCTTCTTCAGCTCATGCGCAGTAGCCGCTCGCAGCTTTTTCACCGAATTGAGAATCCCGCCGCCTTTGCGCGCAATCTCCTCGTAGCTCGCTCCCTGGATCTTCAGTTCGTATTCTTCCGCGCGGCTCGCCGCGTGAACCAGGTGCGTGTGCGAGTCCACGAATCCCGGCAGCGCCACGCGCCCACCCAAATCCAGTTTCTCCACGGCTCGCGCTCCTGGCAACGCTTCCACTTGCCCGCGCGTCCCCGCGGCTGCGATCAGGCCATCGCGCACCAGCAGCGCGCCATCTTCGATCAAGTTCAAATTCGAAAGGGAACTGCCGCGTCGCGGACCGCGTCCACCGAGCGTCAGCAATTGCGACACACCGGTAATCAGCAGGGAGTCGCCCAAGGCCCTGGTATTATGCCGGATTGCTTCTGTATAGCACAGACTTTGCGCCGGTTGTCGCTGGTTGGCAGGTTTGCATTTGCTTCAGCAAAACGAATAAAAAAACACCTTTGACCGCCGGAGAAATTTGTTCTTATTGAGAGGGTGGGAAGATCAAAGGCGGCAGTGGGGAGTGCATGGCCCACTCGAGTCCTACCCCATCGGCAGTTTGAGGCCGGTTTTCTTCGCGAACGCAATTGCTTCGGGATAGCCCGCATCCACGTGCCGCGCCACACCTATTCCTGGGTCGTTGGTCAGCACGCGGGCGATGCGCTTCGCCATTTCCGTCGTTCCGTCCGCCACGGTCACTTGCCCGGCGTGCTGCGAATAACCGATCCCCACGCCGCCGCCATTGTGAATCGACACCCACGACGCCCCGCTCGCCGTGTTGATCAGCGCGTTGAGCAAAGGCCAGTCCGCGACTGCGTCCGACCCATCTAGCATGGCTTCGGTCTCGCGGTACGGTGATGCCACCGACCCGCAATCCAAATGGTCGCGTCCCATCACCACCGGCGCCTTGATCTCTCCGCGCGCCACCAAGTCGTTCAGCGCCAGTCCGAATTTGTCGCGCTCGCCGTATCCCAGCCAGCAAATTCGCGAAGGCAAACCCTGAAACTTCACGCGCTTCTGTGCCAGCTTAATCCAGCGGCTCAAGTGCTCGTCGTCGGGAAACATCTCTAGCACGAGCTGGTCCGTACGCGCAATGTCCGATGCTTCTCCCGAAAGGGCCGCCCAGCGGAACGGGCCTCTGCCTTCGCAGAACAGCGGCCGAATGTAGGCGGGCACAAATCCCGGGAAGTTGTACGCATTCTCCACGCCCTGCTGAAACGCGAACGTGCGAATGTTGTTGCCGTAGTCAAAAGTCACAGCGCCCAGCTTCTGCAAGTCCAGCATGCCCTGGACATGCGCGGCCATCGCCGCGAGCGCGCGTTTCTGGTATTCCTTGGGATTCTGCCGGCGCAGCCCCAGCGCCGCTTCGAGCGCCATGCCATTCGGCAAATACCCGCCCAGCGGATCGTGCGCGCTGGTCTGGTCTGTCAGCAAATCCGGTACCACGCCGCGCTTGGCCAATTCGGGAATCACGTCCGCGCAATTTCCTACCAGCCCCACCGAAGTCGCTTGGCCGTTGCGCACCGCGTTCTTCAAGATTCGCAACGCCTCATCGAGCGAAGTCACCAGCACATCGCAATAGCCGGTCTTCAGCCGCTTCTTGATGCGCTCGGGATCGACGTCTATCCCCAGAAACGCCGCACCATTCATTGTGGCTGCCAGCGGCTGGGCTCCGCCCATTCCGCCCATGCCGCCGCTGACCACCAGCTTTCCCTGCAAGTCGCCGCCAAAGTGCTTCTTCCCGGCCGCCGCAAACGTTTCGTAGGTCCCCTGCAAAATCCCTTGCGTCCCAATGTAAATCCAGCTTCCCGCGGTCATCTGCCCGTACATCATCAAGCCGGCGCGGTCGAGTTCGTGAAACTTGTCCCAATTGTTCCACTGTCCCACCAGGTTGGAATTGCACAGCAACACGCGCGGCGCGTACTCATGGGTGCGGAACACCGCCACAGGCTTTCCTGACTGAACCAGCAGCGTTTCGTCCGCCTCCAGCGCCTTCAGCGAGCGCACGATGGCATGAAAGCACTCCCAGTTTCGCGCCGCCTTGCCGGTCCCGCCGTAAACCACCAAATCTTCGGGATTCTCGGCAACCTCCGGATCCAGATTGTTGAGCAGCATGCGCAGCGCCGCTTCCTGGTGCCATCCTTTGCAGGAAATCTCGGTCCCTCGCGGCGCCCGATAAGGCGCTTTGGACAACCCCGCTTCCGCGGTCGTCCCCGATGCCGTTGCTTTCATTGCCTTCTCCGTCGCCCATACTAACCTACCGCCATCCCGATTGCATCCGCGACTCGGCTCATGTACTCGACTGCTATTTCCTTTTAGCTCAAAAGCGGTCCAGGATTTGTCGCCGCTCGCGCTCCTTGCGGTAAAATCCTGTAGGTATGAAGCGCCGCACGCGCAAGTCAGATCCCTCGTCAGCCACGAAGGCAGTAGAGAATCGCACGCAGCTCGTGGAGCTCGTCGCGGAGCCGCAGGACGCTGTTCACCGCGAGACTGAGACCCCTGTGGATCCTTCGAATTCTGCGGTCACGCCCGCCGAGACGGAAAGCCCGGAAATTCCGGTCGAGCTGCAAAGGGAAATCGAGAATTTCACAAACTCCTTCCACGTTCAGCGGGCATCTGGGACGCCTCCGGCTCCCCGCGAGTTTTCCCGTGCCGGTGAAGCGGCTGCCCAGCCTGGCGCGCCGGTCTCGCGTCCCTCGCCGCAAACCGCGGCCGACCGCCGCGCGAATCCTCGCTATGCCTTCCATGCGATCGCAGAAGTTACTGCGATCGACTCGGGTGCAAAGTCCAAAACCCGCGTGCGCGACTTGAGCCAGCAGGGCTGCTATCTCGACACCGACAATCCGCTCCCCTTGGGAACCGCCGCCAATGTGCGCATGACCAAGGACGGCAAATCGCTCGAAGTCCAGGGCAGAGTCGTCTACAACCAGCCGGGCAGGGGGATGGGCCTGATGTTCACCGCGGTCAGGCCGGAACACGGCGGGACTCTCGATGCGTGGATCAACGAATCCCGCGAAACCTCTTGGCTCGCCAACAATCGCCGCCGCAGCCAGCGCGTGCTGATGAGAGTCCCCGTGGGCGTCTCCGTACAAGCTGGCGCCACGCCGCTCACCGAAGAAGAGACGCACACGCTGGCGGTCAGCGCGCACGGCGCGCTGGTCGAGGTGTCCGCGCCGCTCTACCGCGGCCAGCGGCTCACGCTGTCGAATCCACAGACCAAAGATTCGCTCGAGTGTGTAGTCGCCCACATTGACCGGTTTCCGAACGAGCCGGTGAAGGTCGGGGTCGAGTTTTTGCTCCCCAATCCCACCTTCTGGCGTGTGGCCTTCCCACCCAAAGACTGGTCCCCACGCCACCCTGACGCCAAGCGACGACCGCACGAAGGGTCGTCGTCCTGAGCGAGAGCCCATGATGCAAATAATGTCGTACGGGCAGTCGAAGGTTCGAAAAACGCGTTTTCGCGGCCGGCTTCCATACGAACGTTGTGCATGGCTGGTCCTGGAGATGGTGTAGCGGTGAATCTACTTCAGAGCCCACCGACAGTCCTCTAAGGATCGATGAATAGGTTCTTGCTTCTCTGCAGCGTTGCAGTAACCGGCAGGAAAGTTCTGATGAAAATGGCGCTTCATTGCGCCTCTATTGTTACTTAAGATAGAGAACTATGACCTACGGCACGCTTCCCTCGCGCTTTCTGAACGCGGTTGACCATCTGCCGAGTCCGCGCGTGCAGATGGTGCGGCGCGACGGGAAGTGGGAAGCGGTGTCGACGCAAGAGTTTCTCCGTGGGGTTGCCGGCTTGTCTTCCGCGTTCGTGGAATTGGGCGTAAAGCCTGGCGACCGCGTTGGGCTCTTCTCCACGAACCGCCCGGAATGGCACACCGCGGACTTTTCGATCAACGGCGCGGGAGTCATCACCGTTCCGATTTACTTCAACGAATCGCCCGACCGCATGACGTACATCCTGAGGCATTGCGGCGCCAAGGTGATTTTCGTGGCGGGCAAACCGCAGTTCGAGAAGCTGCTCTCCGTGCGCGGCAACCTGCCGGAACTTGAAAACATCATTGTGGCCGACGCCGGCGCAGACCTCCCCAGCGAATGCCTGCGGTATGAAACCCTCATCGCCAGCGCCCGCGAGAAAGACATTGCCGCCTACCGCGAGCGCGCCGCGCAAGTGCTGCCGGGGCAGCTTGCCTCCATCATCTACACTTCCGGCACCACCGGCGAGCCCAAAGGGGTGATGCTCACGCACACGAATTTTTGTTCGAACGTGACCGACGTGGGCCAGGATTTTCATCTCAATCCCGCGGAGGACGTCGCGCTTTCCTTTCTGCCGCTCTCGCACATCTACGAGCGTACCGTCGCGTACATCTACCTCTTCCAGGGTTGCCCGGTCGCCTACGTCGAGTCCATCGACGTGGTTGCTCAGGCACTCGTGGAGGTTCATCCCACGGTCCTCGCCGCGGTTCCAAGGTTCTTTGAGAAGATTTACGCGCGCCTGGTCGAACAGGGCTCGAGAACGACGGGTGGGAAGCGAATGATTTTTGACTGGGCGATGAAAATTGCCAACCAGTCCGTCCATTGGCGCGCGAGTGGTGGGCATGCCAGCCTCGCGGTGAAGCTGCAATGGCTGCTGGCGGATCAGCTTGTCTACAAGAAGGTTCGCGCCGGGCTGGGCGGGCGCCTGCGTCTGGTGAGCTCCGGCGGCGCACCGCTGGCCAAGGAGTTGGCAGAGTTTTTCTGGGCGATTGGCGTGCCCATCTATCAAGGCTACGGCTTGACCGAAACGTCGCCCATTGTTTCCACGAATTATCCGGTGAATCGCGTGGGCAGCTCCGGAAAACCCATTGCCAATGTGCAGGTGCGCACGGCGGAAGACGGCGAAATCCTGGTCAAAGGTCCCTGCATCATGCAGGGTTATTACAAGAACGCCGAAGCGACGCGCGAAGCGCTCACGCCGGACGGCTGGCTCGGCACCGGCGACATCGGCCATCTCGACAAGGATGGCTACCTGTACATCACCGACCGCAAGAAAGACTTGATCAAGACGGCCGGTGGGAAATTTGTCGCCCCGCAGCCCATCGAAAACCTGCTCAAGACCAGCCCGTACATCCTCAACGTCATGGTCATCGGCGACAAACGAAAATTCATTGCCGCGCTAATCGTGCCTAATCCCACGACCGTGGGCGCGCGGCTGGCCGACGAAGGCCTGAAATTTTCGTTCCCCGCCGAAATGGCCGGCCATCCCCGCGCACACGCGCTCATCGAGGAGGAAATCAAGCGCCTCACCGGGCATCTGGCGCAGTATGAAACGATCAAGCGTTTCGCGCTGCTCCCCGAAGATTTTACCTTCGACGGCGGGACGCTTACTTTTACGCTGAAGCTTAAGCGCCGCGTGGTTGAAGAAAAATATCGCCAGGTCATCGAATCGCTTTACGCGGACGTCGCCGAGCCGCGCCCCATTTTTCAGGAATGAACTTCTTAGTTCTTTGTTCTTGGCCTGGTGTTCTCCGTGATTGTCCCTTGGGTGCCCTCAGGTCTGCGGGCTCCCAAAGCCTTTTTTAACAAGCGCGGGCACCACCGGCTGGCGCGGCCCTGCTGCTGACGCCACGTTTTCTTTTGCAGGCTGCACACCGGGCAAGTCTTGAACTGTTCTCCCGGACAGTTTCTTTTTCAAAATTCCCCGTCTAGAATCAAAAAATCCAGGCATCCTCTTTTCGTAAACTGGAATCCGATAAGACAACGCCCACCTCAATTCCCGGAAATCCTTGAACGATTGAACTTGCTTTCGTTGCGGCAAGGAAGCCCAGAAGCAAGTTGCAAGCGGTAGAAGAAGCACAAAAACCTAGTTGGGAGGCGACTGTGAACCTGATTCGCGGCTCGTTCGGGGAAAGTCGGACCAATCGTTGGAGAAATCCAAGCCATCGCGTCCTGCGCGTGGCTGGTGGTTGGCTGGTCTCGGTGCTTGTTCTGGCCCTGTGTCCCGCGACGGTGGCGCAAAATCCGCTGCCGGCGGCCACCAAGCCGGCTAACAAAGATTCCGAGGGATTTTCAAGCGGGTGGACCCTCGGCACACGGTTTGAAGGTGACTATAGCAGCGCTGCAGGCGTGTATAACGTCGCCACGGCGCTGGGGTACAACTTTTCGCGCCACTTTGCGATGGATGCGGGAGTTCCCTTGTACTTCGTCAGCACCCCCAGTTCGACGACGCAGAGCAACCCTGGAGCGGTGTCCGGTTTTGGCGTGGGCAATACTTTCATGGACCTGCTGCTCAATTATCCGAATCGGTCGTTCAACTACAGTTCTGCGATCCATTTGACGGCGCCAATCGCGGACACGAAAAAAGGATTTAGCACCGGCCATGCGACCTGGAACTACACCCACCATTTCGATCGTGCTTTCGGAGACTGGTCGCCGTTCCTGGATGCGGGAGTCGGCAACACCCTCCTGGACACACGGTATTTCACGCGTCCGTTCACGAGCTTTGGCTATAACGCGGCGTTTACGGGAGGCCTGGAATACGATAAGGGGCCGTACAGCCTACAGGCGGGCGCGTACGACGTGGCGCCGTGGGGGAACCAAACGGTGGTCAGCCGCGTTTTTCGTTGCTCAGCGGGGGCCGGTTGCAGCACCAGTGCAAGCCACAACCGCAACGGCTTCACCAGTTCGAGCGTAACGACCGGAGGCGCGGACCTGGTGCGCGACAACGGCTACGAAGCGGGGCTCGATTTCAAGCCGGTTTCTTACCTCGATTTCGAATTCGACTACAGCCGCAGCGTACCGCTGCATCTCAACAATTATTCGTTCGGTATCGGGGTCAACCTGAGTTCGCTAGTGCGGCCGCGGGCGCACTAGGTCACCGCCAGCATCAGGAGGGCAGAGGATCTTTAACATTCTCGTCGAGGCTAGAGTATCGCCTCCGAGACCGCGTGGGCATTCCTGTATGCTGGACCAGAATGGCCTTGCAAGACCGTTTGCCCGTTGCGCCAGATACGGGTTACAGGCGCGCCCCGCAAGGGCTTGCGGGGGCCTCGCCAACCCGCCTGCAGAAACTGCTGCAACTCCGATTGGGCTACAGTGATTTGCCTTCGGGACTGAGCAGATGCAGCTCGCCGAGATGCAGTTCTTTGACGCCCGCTTCGATTTTCGAGCCGTCGCCGACAATCACCCAGATCAAATTCTCGGGATGGATCACCGTTTTTGCAGCGTCCCCGAGGTCGCTCACCTTCAATGCGCGGACTTTGCTCGCGTAGGTTTCATAGTAATCATCGGGCAAGCCAAATCGGACCAGGTCGAGGATCGACTGACCCACTTCGCCTTGCGTCTCGCGCGAGCCGGGCAGGGTCAGCGTTTCGTTGGCTTGAACTTTTGATAGCTCCTCAGGCGTGATTGGACGAGCGCCGAGGATGCCGCGGAATTCCTTGTTCATTTCCTCGAGCGATTCCTTGGTTTTGTCGGTTTGCACGGGAGCAAGTGCGATAAATGGTCGTTGCCCTCGCGCGGGCCAGAGGATGCTTCTTGCCCCGTAGGACCAGTGCTTGTCCTCGCGCAGGTTCAGATTGAGGCGCGAACCAAACATCCCGCCAAAGTCATCGTTCATGGCTTCCATGGCGATTTCCTTGGGGTTGACCTGCGGTGGCGCAACGACTCCGGCGATGATGACGGATTGTAGCGCACCAGGCTTATCGATCAAATAGACGGTGGACTTCTGCGGCAGCGAAACAGTGCTGACATTCTTCTTCGGAACTTGCGCAGGTTTCCAGCTGGCGAAGAGTTTTTCGAGTTTAGGCTTGATTTCGGCGAGCGTCGTATCGCCCACGATTACCAGAGTGGCGTTGTTCGGGTGATACCAGGTGTCATGGAACTTGACGAGGTCCTCCCGAGTCATTTTCGAAACGCTTTCGCTGGTGCCGGAGCCCGTGAGCGGATTTCCATAAGCGTGCCCGGGTCCGTAAAGCAGGCGCGGAAGAACGCGCAGCGCCATCTGGACCGGCGTGTTTTGCTCGCGTGCGATCCCGGCAAGCACTTGCTTCTGCTGGCGCTTGAAATCGCCCTCGGGAAAGGTGGGATTCAGAATCACGTCCGCGAACAAATCGAGCGAAGGATCGAGTTTATCTTTTAGCGCCGACAACTCGACCACGGACATATCGAGATTGGAATAAGCGTGGAGTTCGGCTCCGAGCAGCGCCAGTTGGTCGCTGATCTCGAGGGCGCTTCTTGTTCTGGTTCCCCCATCGAGGAGGCCAGAGGTCATGCTGGCGGTACCCGGGGCAGCCAACTGGTCGGCGGCGTAACCGGCGTCGAAGGCCATCCAGAAATGCGCGAGGGGCACCTCATGGCGTTCCGCAAGGATGACTTTCAATCCGTTCGAGAGCGTGGAGCGTTGCAACTTGGGCAGCTTTAGTTCCGGCGGCGCGCCGGTTGCCGGTGGTTTCGCACGGTCGGCACCCTCGGCCGCGGCCTTGTAATCCGGGAAAGGATAGACGTCGAGGATGTAAACGCCGTCCGACAGCCAGCGATTCGCGGCAGCCTTCAAATCTTCGGTGGTGGCTTCTTGTACGCGCTTTAGCGAAATCTTGTACGCAGCCGGATCGCCGAGGAACACCTGATTGTGCGCGAGCTGGTCGGACTTTCCGCCGAATCCGCCAATGCGCTCGATCCCGCGGACAAAATTAGCCATGTATTCGGTCTTTACTCTTTGCAATTCCTCGGCGGTCGGCCCGTCTTTTAGGAAACGAGCCAGTTCTTCATCCAGCTCTTTTTCTACTTGATCGAGATTCTGGCCAGGCTTAGCGGTGGCTTGAATGTAGAATTGCCCCCCGATTTCTCGCAAATCCAGAAAAGCATTGGCGCTCGTGGCAATCTGGTCGTCGTAGACCAGCCGCTTGTAGAATCGCGAGGTCTTTCCGGTGCTTAGGATGTCACTGACGAGGTCCAGGTAGTCCGCGTCGGGCGATCCATACTGGGGGATGTTCCAGATCTTGTAGATGCGGGCCTGGGGAACGCGGTCCTGGACGATTTGGCGGTGCGTGCCGGCCATTTTCGCGATCCATACTTCCTGGTGGGCGACGGGCGGGCCCGGAGGGATCTCGCCGAAGTATTTTTCGACTTTTTCTTTCGCGGTTTTCCCATCAATGTCCCCGGCTAGGACGATCGTGACGTTGGAAGGGCCGTAATAGGTCTTGAACCATTCCTGCACATCCTTCATGGAG
>Ga0126381_100008814_pt1 | contig 11297 bp, 8 predicted proteins | sample PanSoiMetPlot_28_FD_96465 | JGI IMG/M metagenome (GOLD analysis project Ga0126381, IMG submission 96465) | Tropical forest soil microbial communities from Panama - MetaG Plot_28 | ecosystem: Environmental > Terrestrial > Soil > Tropical forest > Bulk soil | place: Panama | collected 2016-02-17 | reverse complement strand
GAAAACGTCCGTAAGTGGTTAGAATAAAAGAAGAAAAACGACGCGCCCGTAGCTCAGCTGGATAGAGCGTCTGCCTTCTAAGCAGAGGGTCGGGAGTTCGAGTCTCCCCGGGCGCGCCACTTATCTCTCTTGAATCAAACACATGCAACCATTTCTGGAACGGCTTCAGTTTCGATCTTCGGTCCATTCGGTCCAGTTCGTCCTCTTTCGGACGAAATTTTAAAGCCCAAACCGATCCTCTTGGTCCAACCTTGGCGGAATTCCACGTCCTCTTTCAGCTTGGAGTAGATGTCCCCGATCTCTTCGTCATCGTGCCCCATCCAAAAGCGTTCAAGGTCCTTCGGAACACCGCGTTTACGGATGTGAGTAAGGCGAAAACGCCGGAAAGCATGCGCTCCGCTCTTGGGCTGATTGAGTATTGCCAAGATCGGATGCAGCCATCGTCGCAGGACGTTCGATTGGCTTAGTGGTTTGCCGGTCCTTGAAGCGAACAAAAGACCGTCGCGTCGCCCTTCGCCAATGAAGTCCCTGAGCATAGCGGCAACCGTGGGGTGTAGATCGACTTCTCGTTTGCTTTTTTCGGTCTTCAAGAAATCGTGAAGCTGGCTCCTCCACGCCTTTTGACAGATGTTGATGGTGGAGCAATCAGGGGAAATGTTTTTGATGTCGATCCCAAGAGCCTCACCATGCCGCAAGCCAGCAGATGCACAGAGCACGAAAAACATTCGGTGCTGCTTCTTTTTAGCTAGAGCAATTACGTCCGTGACTAGATCGCCGGTCATGCTAGGTTGCTTTGGATTTTTATCCTCCGGGAGGTCAATGAATTCGTGATTCCATTTTCGGGGATAAAGTGCTTCCCCTTCTTCATTGATTGCCGAAGCCACAACCATCTTGACCGCGTTTGTGTAGGACCTTATCGCAGATGCTCCTAGCCCACCCTTCACCATCGTTGCGCCGAGATTCTTCAACGCGAGATTGCCGATAGAGCCAAGCGGCATTTGGCCAATATTCGGGTTGAGCCAGTTCTTCAAGCAGCTTTCCCAATTTGCAAGCGTAGACGGGGCCACCGGCTTCCGTTTGCGGTTTCTCATTTGCTCCAGCCAAATCTCGGCCTGTTCGCGAAACGTAATACCGTGGTTCGAACGAACGACTTTTTCGAAATATTCCTCGGTATCCGCGCCGCTGGCCGCGATTATTTCCCTTGCCTTGCGTTTCCGTTCGGATACTGAGAGGCTGCCGGGACCGGAAATAGGGCAGATTCTCTCTCGAGCTCGCTGCCTCTTTACTTGGCCGGCGACATCCTTCCAGAACCGAACGACATACCAGTTGCCGTCCTCCTGAATGCAACCATTCTGACCAGATCGACGTGACATGGATTTTCTCCCTGTCCGCTTTCTGGTGTCGCAGGAGGTATCATCTCCCATGAAGAGAAGGTCTTGCAATGGTCCGTCCTCTTCACGTCCATAGATCCAGGCTCGTATCAATTTCTTGAGCGCCTTGAGTGGCTTCTTGGCGCGCGCCAGTAAATCTGTCTCCGATTTCCGCCCTGGCTTTTTCAACTGTGTGGCGAGCGTAATAGATGGGGTCGTGCTTGTCGCCGGCACGATAATCGGCGATCCGGCGGATGATTTCTTCAGGATCGTCGCCCCTGGTAAGCGCACGTTTTGCGTAAGCCCAGTCGTGTTCTGACTGGCTCAAATGGCCGCCGGAGGACTGTTTGCGCCGGAGTTCGTGGTGGCGAGGTGCATCCTGTGAATCGATTTCCAGCTTGAAATCGCGTAGATGATAAGTCTGCGTCGATTCGGCGCGTGCCTGCACATAGAAATTGCTTTCATATTTCTTGTTGGCGAAGCCTGGTAGACGCAACACGCGGGTTGAGTCGGTCGCGGCGGGGTCTCCATCGAACTCCTTGGCCATTGCCTGATTCAGGGCCTCCGCCTTGTCGATTGTCATTTCCCCCACTTTCCAAACTATTTGAAACTTTTCCGGCGACGTATTGAGAACATAGTTTGGCCGGGGAACAAGGTCGCTGTTTTGCACTGCGTCCAGGGCCGGAGTCCCACCGTAGTCCAGGTCCAAATACACGTGGCTGATGCTTTCAATGTCCTCCTTGGTGCGGGTTGAGGTGTGCGGCTTGAGTGCGTTCATACCCACGTAGATGTCCGCCCCGATCGCGTTTTTGTAGCGAAGCCATGCCTGGAATTCTGGATGAGCCACCTTTTCCGCTGTCGTGATCCTCTGTCTTGTTTCACCAAACTGCCGATTTAGGACGAGCACCGCTATCCAGTCGCCTGTGTCGAAGTTGTCGAGAATATATTCGGTCGGGGTAGGTGCCGGATGTTCACTTTTCTCAGGTGTGCTCATGGCTTCTCCTGTGGGCACCGATAGACGGCTCCGAAGTCGTACTCGTCGAGATCCGCGTCGTATCGAATGACCTGCACAACCTCAGAAACAAACCGTTTGCCAGGTCGTCGTTCGAGTTGCACGACCACGTTGACGGAATCACCGATATTCGCCTTGATCGCTCGGTAAGGGAGGTCAACACCACTCTGAAGGACGCAGCTCGTGAACCGTGAGAGAGCTTGTCTGGCGGAGGTGGCATGGACCGTCGAGAGGCTCCCGGAATGGCCAGTATTCAGGAGCTGCAGTAGATCGAATGCCTCCCCTCCACGGATTTCGCCAAGAATGATCCGATCTGGTCGGTGGCGAAGAGCGGCTTTCAGGAGATCGCGGATGCTAACAGCAGGAACCCCGCTTTGAGCTTGTCGCGCCTCAAAGCGCACAAGATTGTCGTGATCCATGTGGATTTCGGAGGTGTCTTCGATAAGCAGGATTCGTTCGTCGGGCGGAATGAATTTGCCGAGGACATTGAGGAGGGTCGTTTTCCCGGTTCCCGTGCCTCCCGCGATTAAGACGTTTTTTCGGGCAAGAACATAATTCTCAAGCTGGTTTGCCAGGCAGCGCTCCATGGTCCCGGCCCGGATCAGGTCCTCGATACCGAAATGGCGCGTGGTGAACTTGCGAATCGTCAGTGTGACACCATTCACGCTGCAGGGTGGAATAATGGCAGCCACGCGACTCCCGTCCGGCAGGCGAGAATCGAGGATCGGTTTCGATTCGGAGATGTCGTCGCCCAACCGTCGAGCGATATTCTTGACCGCTACCATGAGCGATTTCTCGCCAATCGAAAGACCGGAGACTTCCTCGATGAAGCCAGCCTTCTCCACGAACACGTGATTGGCCCCGTTGACCATGACCTCGCTGATTGAGTCATCGAGGATCAGGTGTTCGATAGGCTTCAGAAATGGCAGGATGGTTTCGAATCCGTTCATCAGAGTTCTCCGTCGGCCAGTTGCCGGAAGTAGGATTTATTGGGATCGTTGTAGTAGGGCTTCAGATAACAGAACATTGGTGGCATCGGATTGGTGCCATCGTAAGCGATCGTTACCTAGCTTTACGAACTCAGTGTAGTCAATAAAATCAGCAGCGATCACGTCGCCCAGAACAGAACCGTCGCGTCCCTTCTTCTTCTTCAAAACGCCACCAGCCGTACCAACTAGAAAAACAAACGCCGGCCTGAAATCCTCAATGAACTGGTTTGTTGCGCGCATTGCGGGGACATTGGTTCTGTCGGACGCCTGACGTACAACGGTGTCGTACGGTCCCGATGCTAGCTCGGTCTTTGCAAAGTACGGTGATGACGGGAAGTTAAAGTTTAGTTCAAAAATTCTTTTTGCGGCGGCGAACTCTTCGTCCGTGATTGTAAGTAGGGCAACCTTTGTAAGACCTATTTTTCCTCTCAGCACTTTATCCTCTACTGTCATGTCTCACGGTTGTTGTTCTGCGCTTCACCGTAAAGTACCCTTTCCTGTTCTTCCCGCTTAATAATTTCATTATTGCTCAATCATAATAGTCCTGATAATGTGCGTGCCTCAAAAGTGAAAGTGCCCTGCAGGCGAAAATAACGAACGAGATTCCGAATGTACAGATCCTCTTTTATGGTATTTGAAGAGATTGGTCGTCACTACGGCGTTACTGCCTCTCTTCCGGTAAACCCATCATCAAAGCAACGAGATCACGCCGCGGAATGATGCGTTGACTTCCGACGCGTCTATACGGCAGCCGTCCCGGTCGGCACATTTCCTCAATCCAGAATGGCGACACGCCCAGGAAGCGGGCCGCTTGCAAGATGTTGAAAAGACACTCGTTGTTGCGATGGCTACGGCGGCGTCAACCATTACTGGTTGTGGTGGCGACGTGGGTTTTCGCATGAATGCTGTCGTTCGCCGAAAGTCTGGCCGACTTTAAAATCAACAAGATACGGTGAGCCTGTGTAACATTGTGACATGGATGAATTCGCGGTCGACGGAGTTTTTGCGGACGACAGGTCCGCATCTGTGTTCTCGACGGCAAAGTCCAGCGCGTACTCGATCTGAACGGTGTAACCTTAGGCGGTCATTGGCCAGATTGGATCAGTCTTCTTTCCGAGGATTCTCCCTTGCTCCGGTTAGACAGAACCATGAATATAGAAGAAATCTAAGAAGTCTATAAGCTTGTACTGCAGTATCGTTAATGCAAAAATGACGATGACTTAACCTTAGACGGTCCTGACGTCGTAGTCAGATACAGATCGAGAATATGGCGCCTTCGTTTGGATTTTGAGGCCGCTTATGATCGGACTTGCTGTTGCCATCGCTATTTCAAACGCCACGACCAGGCAGCATATCGCACAGATGCTCGATGAATCGGACGCAGAAATCAGAGCGAAAACGTCAGCCGCGCTGACTGATGTTGTTGACCTCGATGGGGATCAAGCGAGGGTTCTTGACTGGCTGCAGAGATACTTCTCGGACGCTACCGCAAGGCCGCTAATTCTGATTTCCGATCTGTTGAAGAAGCCGGCAGATCCCATCGATGGCTTCCTGACGCGTGAATGTCAGAAAAGGTTTGCGGGGCATGCTCTGGGAACTATCGCGATCCTGCAATCGCGGGAACGATTAACCGATATTGATAGAACGATCGTGCCCGATGTTACTCGCGATGATCTCGCGCACGCCCTGGTGATGCTACTCGGACGTCTTCAGTACCTGAGAGCGCCAGTCCCACGGCAAGCCGTCGACCCGCGGTCGATTGTCATTCGGCCCCTGCGGAGCGATAACGAGGCAGAATTCCGCAGCTATTTCCAATTACGTCATCGCGTCTATTCACAAATGGGATACCTCGACGACGTCACCGAACGAAGTCTCAGTAAGCTCGAGATGAATGAAGCAGACGTGCATTCTATTCACCTTGGCGCTTACTGCCGATCCGGCTACCGTGAATCGTTGGTCGGTTCCGCGCGGGTAGTTACTAACAGCGAGGCAGATCCAGTACTCGTAGGGCTGTTTGAAACCATCGCCGACCGCGACCCCGTGTCAAAGCAGCGCCTTGGAGAGGCTTACCAGTTAGGTTTGCCAATCTTCCATACCTATAGAAAGATGACCCCGATCATAGGCGAAATATTCCGAAAGGGACAGAAGTGCGGCGAGTTGAGCCACGTGATTGTCGATCAGGCATTTCGAGGGAGCGGAATTTCGAACCGCCTTATATCAGAAGCGTTAGAGAGGGCTGCCGGCCGAGGAGTGGCTCGAATTTTCCTGGAGTGCTTGAAGATCCATGAGCCACTTTATGAAAAGCATGGTTTCAGGCGGATGTCTGGGTTCGAGGCTAGCGTTATAGACGTTAACAGAACGATGATCGCGATGGAGCTGCAAGAAGAGGTTATGCTCAGAGCTATTGCGTTGACTCCGCAGGCGCGAAACTCTCTGCCAATGTCGCTCGGTGATTCTAGCCCAAGAATTGACTCGATCTTTGTCAGTTCCACTTGCAAGGACATGGAGTTATACCGCCGCGAGGTCGCAAACGCTGTCAGCACCAAAGCGGAGATGGCTTGCTTTCTGAGCGAAGACTGGCCCGGCGGATTCGACGACACTGCGCAGAAATGCAGAGATCGAGTATTGGCAGCAAAGGGGTTCTTTCTACTGCTGGGCTACTATTATGGCTGGGTACCGTCCGACGGGAAGTCCATCACACACATTGAGTTTGAATGCGCGTTTGAAAGATGGAAAGGCTTACCCTATCCCCCAATGGCCGTATTTGCTCCTCGACATGATAGCGACGCAGACCGGTGTCTCCGAATAGAAGCGGAAAAACTGATTTCCCAGGATCCAAAAGAACGTGCCTTGCATGCGACGCGCTTAGAGGCGTTTCGATCACAAGTCCTCGGTCGCGGACGGACTGCGCAGTTCTACAGAGATCAGGGCGAACTACGTGAGAATGCAATTGTTGCATGCCTGCAGTGGAAAGGGCGCACAGTTCTTGCGGCCGCAAGCGATGCCTACGTTGCGCCGGGACCAGGCACCTGCAAGGTAGGCACCGGTGGTGACTCCCTCCCAGACTACGAATTAGGTTCGCTCGGCAGACAGGACCAACTTGACGCCATTAAAAGGGTCTTGGCGCGGTTCAATGCTGAACCAGATCAATCCGCTGTAGTGCTACTCGTACATGGCGACGAAGACGCGGGCCATCGTACTTTTCTTCAGTGCCTGGCGCGCTCGCCCCTGCTCGCAAGTTCTCGGCCTAGCAAGCCAGGCCACCCGCCAATGGACCAATATGATCTGAGTGTGCTTGTTCTATGGATTGCCTCCGCTCTTGGAGTTGAAGCCGGATCGGGATTGGTAGAGGTCTCGCAATTGGCGGATTCTATTGGATTGGAGCTCCGAAGACAGCCTTTGTATTTCATTCTTGATCGCGTTGAGGGACTTGCAGGTGGTCTATCAGCGTTTGCTACTGATTTCTGGTGTCCACTCCGCGATCGACTTGCCGAATTGCACCGTAGAGCCCCATTCCCTCACCGTCTTGTCGCTATCGTGGCTAGTTACCAGCCTTCCGAACCCGAATTAGCTTCAACGCAGGTGCGGATGTGCGATGCTGCAGATGCAACCGTTGATTTCTCCCGTCTCATTCGCCTTCCGTATCTCAAGGACTTCGATCAAGAGGATGTCCTTCTTTGGCTAGATAGTATGTCAATAAAGGACGAACCACCCGGACGTCGCAAGCAGCTTGCCTCTTCCGTGCTGCGAAACGCAGCCGGAGATGCCGATCCTAAACCACTTCGTGTGCATGAGCGTCTTCGCGGTGCAAACTTGTTTTGCGACTGAAGTTGGAGTGAATCATGAGTGAACCTCCGTATACCGGCAATGCTACGAACTTCTACTATGCGTCTCCTACTGTGGCCGCCATCGTCAATCTGGCGATTGCGCTCAAGCGCCCGCTCCTAGTAGAAGGAGAGCCAGGCTGCGGAAAGACGAAACTCGCCTATTCGATTGCCGCCGAGAAAGGCTTACCTGCACCCACCAAAATCTCGGTCAAGAGCACGACCCGTGCAAAGGATCTTCTTTATACCGTGAACTCGCTGCGGCGGCTCCAAGACACTCAAATCAAAGACGCCACCGAAGCTCGCTTCATGTACCCGTACATTTCGCTTGGTCCATTAGGACGAGCCATAGGCAGCGGGCAGCGCGTTGTACTACTCATAGACGAAGTAGACAAGGCAGATATTGACTTCCCGAATGACCTACTGGATGTGCTTGAGAGTTTCACTTTTCAGATTGAGGACCTACCCCCTGAAGAGGATGAAGCTTGTCAAAAACGCCATCGCTTCGGCAGACAGGTAGCTGGAAATCCAGATTTTCCACCGATTGTGGTAATCACCAGCAATCGTGAGAAGCGCTTGCCCGAGGCGTTTCTTCGCCGTTGCCTCTATGTTCGACTCCGTTTTCCTGAGACGTTAGAGGAACTCCGTGACATCGTGATGAAAAACCTTGATCCAGGCGCCACAAATCAGGCGCTGCTCGAAGAGGCTGTGAAAACATTTCGGAAGATACGAGAGGCCTCTCTTGGGTCCACACAGAAGCCACCGACGACCAGCGAACTGATCGACTGGGTGCGGATTCTTTATTGGCAAGGTATTCGACCTGAGTCACTCGCTGAAAAACCCTATTTGCCTCCGTTTTGGGAGACCCTTTTCAAAACTGCCAGCGATCTGGACGCATACTCGGCAGTTGCACAAAGCAAATTAGCATGACTCCGCAAGTCGCACTTGAAGGGTTGTTTTTTTATTTGGTCCGCGAGGGCTTTCCGCTTGGTATTCGCGACCTGACTCAGGCTCTTGAAGCGCTCCGGGGAGGATTTGGGACCTCCAGCCGTGAGAATTTGATGTGGTTGTGTCAGTCGCTTTGGGCGCGCACAGAGGAAGAACATCGTCGCATCAGTCTTCTCTTTGAGATGTTCCCACCGCCAACGCCTGAAGAAATCGCGACCCTAACCGGCAATTCTCCCGAAAGCTCAGGTGGCGAGACGTTTTCGAAGCCTCTGGGGCCGCAAAGTAAAGACCGCGCCAGTCAGGGGGACACAACCGCAATTGATTTCACTTCGGCGGAGAATCGCACTGGTCTCGGGATCCCCGCGTCAGTCACTACAGTTCCGTCGGAGCGGTTTGTGTTGGCACCAAAGCCGCTGATTTCGCAACGTGCCTGTGCGGTTGCTTGGCGTCGATTCCGTCGCCCTTTGCGATTCGGGCCGAAGGTCGACGTGGATATCGAAGAGACCATTGCTGCGAAGGCGCAGGACGGCTTTCTGCCGGAACCCGTTTTAGTGCCAAGGCGTGACAACCGGGCCCGTGTGGTTTTACTCATCGATGTAGGGCCGTCGATGATGGCCTGGAGGCATTCGGTGGCGGTGCTAGGCGATTCACTGAGGGAAAGCCAGTTCGGCACCTACGGAGTCTACTATTTCCACGAGACGCCGGCGCGCCTCTTCGAAAAGGAGACGCTCACCGTTCCTGTGTCTCTTCGCTCCGCCTTTGAACGATTTTCCAAAACACCGGTCCTCGTTGTCAGCGAAGCGGGGGCGGCGCGAGCTACCCTCGATAAGCAGCGGATCGAGGCGACCCGTGTGTGCCTCGGACAGCTCGGACTGGCGTGGCGTCCAGTGGCGTGGCTGAACCCAATGACTGCGAGCCGCTGGCGCGGCACGCCCGCGCAATATATTTCTTGCCTCCCGAGTGTCTCTATGTTCCCATTCAACGCCTACGGCCTAGTTCAGGCGGTTGACGTGATGCGAGGTCGCCGATAAGGATGAGCCTGAGCCCTTTAGAAGCATACGAAACAGTGATGCGGTTTGCCAGGGATCGAGGCCAGTGGCCGCTTCGACTGGCGATGCACGCCGCAGTCGCTCGGTCCTTTCGACCTTTGTTTCTGCATCTCATAAAGCTGAATTTTTTGCTCGAAATCGCTAACGATTCCTCAGTTGAGTCGGATGTTCTTCTTGCACCTTTTTGCGAAGAGATCGGCACAGGGTATTACCAGTTTGAGCTCCAAGTCCGAGCACTCTTGCTCGATAACCTCCAAATCGTATATGCGGCAGAAAACAAACCACGCCTGCAGAGTGTGGCTACCTTCCTGCTCGCCTACCTGAACGAGCAGGAGCGATCCATCGACTCCACGCACGATCGACTTTCGCAAAGTTATATCGACGTCCAGCGTTGGATCGTCCTGTCTTTTCTTGATCCAGAGGGGGCTGCGCAACAGTTTGCGGCCGCTTTGAACCAAGTTTCTCGAGAACATGCGACCTCGGGGCGGTTCCAAATCGCCGGAATGGTAAGTCTGCTCGCCGGGCCTCTATTACGATACCCGATCCTAGCTGACTACGCACTTAGCGTGGAGGCACTTGAGCGTGGTGAGTTTGAAAAAGCCCGACGCCTACTCGCCGGTTTGGGGGAAGCAGAATTCGAAGTAGGTCCAGTGAAGCTTCGCCCACCTAGGGTTTTGCTGGATCAGTGGGGAGCGCGGCAGGCGCCCTTACGGCGTGAGCCGCTCGCTGGTGAGCCGATTGCGAATGAGTACTCCGAGCAAGCACCTGCCGACGCAGGTTCCCGGGATGAGCTGCAGCGCAGCTACGGCAGCCGGGCTTTGCTCCTGGGGCAGATGCGGCGGTGGGAGGAGGCACTGGCGCTGCTCAAGAAGCAAGAGGCGATCTGCGTGGAGTTGGGCGACAAGGACAATCTGCAGCGCAGCTATGGCCACCAGGCGATGATCCTGCGTGGCTGGGGCCGGTTGGAGGAGGCGCTGGAGATACTCAAGAAGCAAGAAGTGATCTGTCTGGAGTCGGGTAACAAAGATTGGCTGCAGGTCGGCTACAGCGATCAGGTGTTGATATTGCAGAGGTTAGGGCGGTTTGACGAGGCCCTAGTGCTTCTCCATAAGCAGGAAGCGACCTGTTTAGAGTTGGGCAACAGGATTGACCTCGCCTATTGCTACCGGAACTGGGGCCTTTTGGCGCGAGCGCAGGGGGAAGTGCAAACCGAGAAACGGAAGCTTAGGCAGGCTCTTGCCGTTTTCACAGAGCTCGGGATGTCTCACGAACGCGATGCTGTGCAGACGGAGCTTGGGATACCTCTGGAGTCGAAGAAGAGCACGCGGTCTCCCGAGAAGCCGGACCGAGATGGGATTTTCATCTGTTATAGCTACAAGGATCGGGATTGGTTCGACGAGCTGGTGAGAATGGCACCAGACCAAAGCAAACTCAAGGCCTGGCATGACCGAATGATTGGGCCGGGCGCAAAATGGAGAGAGGAAATCGAGAAGGCGCTGGCATCGGCGAAAGTGGCGCTGTTGTTGGTCAGTCCCGATTTTCTCGCTTCGGATTTCATCCAGAAACACGAACTGCCACCACTGCTTGAGGCGGCCAAGGCAAACGGCTGCCAGATACGTTGGTTCAAAGTGAAGCGATGTCGGATAGATTCCACTCCCATTGAGGGTTATCAAGAGCTGTATGCCGGGGAATTCCGCAATATATTGGAGCTGCGCCTCCCGGCCCTGTAAGCCGGACGACGGTGACAATCAAATGAAAGGGAAAGCATGACGACACCGCGCATTGGTAGGCCATGATCGCAGTGCCGCCTACTGGCGGCCCTGTACCATGTGACCCCCTTTCAAACCGTGCATGCCGTTTTCCGGCACGCGGCTTACCGATGATCTTCTGGGTGTGGCTTGCGTCGGGTAGCACACGGTGCCCCTCAGCCGATGTAAGCCCATACCGTAAAGCTGCTGGTAGGTAACGATGAACGCTTCGTGGGCCGCTGGTCTCCCCGCCGGCGCTGCCAGCGTCGGAGTCTGCACACCACGTAGGTATCCATCCGATTGAATTCCCGGTCGGCGTTGCCCGTCCGGAAGTAGTTCCCCCAGCCGCGAAGCACG
>Ga0126381_100008813_pt1 | contig 11297 bp, 8 predicted proteins | sample PanSoiMetPlot_28_FD_96465 | JGI IMG/M metagenome (GOLD analysis project Ga0126381, IMG submission 96465) | Tropical forest soil microbial communities from Panama - MetaG Plot_28 | ecosystem: Environmental > Terrestrial > Soil > Tropical forest > Bulk soil | place: Panama | collected 2016-02-17 | reverse complement strand
TCTCCGAGCCGCAGCGGCTGCTCCTGAACCGGCTCTCCTTCTGCCAGAGCTACTACTCGACGGCGGTGGCCGAGGCCGCCACGAACGTGCTCAACTACGAGGCCGCGCTGCGCACCCTGATCGACGGCGATCCGGAGGTCGCGCTCTACATGGCCCGCGAGGTGGTCGAGGAGACGACGCACATCGAGGCCTTCCTGCTGGTGATCCGCAAGCTGCTGGGCCACCACGGTATCCGCCTCGACCAGCTGCGCGCCGCCAACGCCTCGCTCGGCATGGCGTGCTGGTACGCGATCGCCCACTCGCTGCTCGGCTGGCTGCGCCGCGACCTCGACTACTACTACTTCACGCGCTTCGCGCTCAACGTGAACCAGAAGACGGTTGAGCGCTGCGCGATCGACGAGCCGCGCATGCATCCGCTGGTGCGCACCCTCCTGAAGAACCACGCCATTGACGAAGCCCGCCATATGCAGATGTCCCGCGCCACGGGCATCGCTGCGCTCGCCCGCATGCGCTCGCCGTGGGCCAAGCGGATCGCCTGCTGGGCCTTTGCCCACTTCGCCGCGAGCGTGTTCATCGGCCGCCATCGCCGCGACGGCCGCCTCACCCGGGAGACGCGCATCCGCACCCTCGAGCTGTGCGGCGTCCCTCGCCCGCGTGCCGAGCGGGCCTACGCCGAGTGGCGCGGGCGCGTGAACCAGCCTGTCGATCCGCCGCTCGTGCACGCGGGGCGCAAGTACTACTGGAAGCAAATCGTGGCCTACATCGACGCCCTCGACGTGTCGGAGCGGACGCGCGCGTCGATGAAGCGCATCGTGCGCCGCGCCTACCATGACGCCGCCGCGCCGGAGCACGTCGACGGGGTCCACGCCCTCGAGTTCGACGAGCTGCGCCGCTAGCGGTCGCGACCGGCGTGCGCTTCAGCCTCTGGCCCGGACCGCACAACGACTGGCCCGAGCTGCTGGCGCTAGCGCGGGCGGCCGAGGCGCAGGGCTGGGACGGGCTGTGGCTCGCCGACCACTTCATGCCGAACGGGCCCGGACCGGGGCCTGTCGCCGAGTCGTGGACCGCACTCGCCGCGCTGGCGGTGTCGGTCCCGCGCCTGCGCCTCGGGCCGCTGGTCAGCGGCAACACGTATCGCCACCCCGCGCTGGTGGCGAAGATGGCGGCCGCCGTCGACCGCATGAGCGGCGGGCGGCTCGTCCTGGGCCTCGGCGCCGCGTGGCAGGAGAACGAGCACCGCGCCTACGGCTTCGCCTTACCGCCGATCCGCGAACGACTCGCGCGGCTCGACGAGGCCTGCGCCGTACTGCGCAGCTTGCTCACGGCCGAGCGCACCACCTTCCGCGGCCGTTACTACCGGCTCGAGGACGCACCGCTCGAGCCCAAGCCGATCCAGCGGCCGCCCCCGATCCTGATCGGCGGCGGCGGGGAGCGCGTCACGCTGCGCATTGCCGCGCGCCACGCCGACGCATGGAACTGCTGGGGGACTCCCGACGTGCTGCGCCACAAAAACGCCGTGCTAGACCGCCACGCCGTCGAGGAGGGTCGCGATCCCGCCACCGTCCGTCGTACGGCGGTGGCGCTCGTCCGGCTCGTGGACGACCCCGACGCCGCCGCCCGCGCGCAGCCCGGCGCGGGGGCCGCCACCGTCACAGGGACGCCCGAGCAGCTGGTCGAAGTGATGCACGCCTATCGGGCCGCCAACGTCGACGAGTTCATCGTCCCAGACTTCAACCTCGGCAGCAGGAGTCAGCGCGCCGAGCGCCTCGAGTGCTTCGCCTCGCAGGTCGCGGCCGCCGTGCGCTGACGCTCGGCGCCCGGTCGCGGCTGGGCGGGATCCCGAGGGCGAGCAAGCTCACAAGTCAAATGGGGAGATCGGGAAGGGCGCCGAGGACCGAAATCGTGTGCGGGAAGGGGCGGATGCCGTCCCGGCAACGGTGCGGGTACGTGGCTACGTGCACGCGGTGCAAGCCGCGCACCTCGAGGTCGTCGGGGACGAAGCTCGGCGTGAGCGCGTGGTCGCGTCGATCGCACCCGAGCTCCTCGGGGAGCGCGTCGTCGCGCTCGACCTCCGCGAGGCACGGGTCTCCCCCCACGCGGCGCCGCTGTCCAAGTAGTCACCGCAGATGCGGAAGTGGGGTTCCTCGGGCGCGACGCCTAAGGCGCCCTCGCCCGCGACGGGCTCCCGAGCAGCGCGTCGAGGGCGGCGCGCTCGAACACGTAGTGATGGCGCAGGGAGCTGGCGAACAGGCGGCCGTCGCGGGAGACGAAGGGGTTGCGCGTGCCAAGCCCGATCGGGATCGTGGCGCGCAGTGCCAGCGTCTCACGGTCGAAGGCGCGGATCTTGCCCTCCACGGCGGAGGCCACGAACAGGACGTTGCGCACCGGGTCGATCACGGGCGGGTGGGTGCCGAGGCCGAGGCGAAGGCGTCGGATCACCTGGGACGTGCGCAGGTCGATCACTGTCAGACCCCAGGCCCCGACCACGTAGAGACGATCGAGCTTCGCGTCCACCACCGTCCCGGGCGCCCCGCCGTCGTCGATCGCGAAGCGCTCGGCCACGCGCAGCGAGTCGAGGTCCAGGGCGAAGGCGCTGCGCCCCTGCATCCACTCGGCGACGTAGAGCCGATCCCGGGCGGTGTCGACGACCGCGCTCCCCATCGTGAGCGAGCCGGTGTAGCGCGTGCCGTCGACGGGCTGGACCCAGTCGTGGCGCAGCGCCGGGTCGTCGACCTCCTCGAGGACCCCGCGGCCGCGCCACAGCCGGGCAAGCCGGTGGGTGTACTCACCGGCGAACAGCACCGCGTCGCGGACGGAGTCATAGGCGATGCTGGTGCCGAGCCCCGGGCCGGCGACGTCGGGCACGAAGTCCGCTGGCCGCCGCACGTCGAAGGCGAGCGCGGTCTGGCCGACGACCGCTTTGTGCTCGCGGGTGCCCTGCACCGCCACGTACACGTCCGGATCCAGGCACAGCATGTGCTCGAGCCGCCCGAAGTAGCTGGGGGAGAAGAAGCGGAAGCTGCCGGCCGGCTGGAGTGTCGCGGCATCGAAGGCGTCGATGCGTCCCTGCTGGCAAGCGTCGAAGCCGACGAAGGGTTGCGGGATCGCCGAGCAGCCCGGGATCGAGGCGAGGATGCGCCCCGACTCGGGCAGCTCGCAGAAGTGGTACGCGAGGCCCTTGCCGAGCCGTACACCGTCGTGGAGCGGCAGGAAGAGCGGCAGCACGGCCGGCGCCAGGTTCGCCGGCGCGAGCCCGAGCAGCCAGGCCAGGGCGAGATCGCCGCGCTCGACCCGATGCCTCGCCCGCAGCGAGAGGAGCACGAACCCAAACCACGCGAGCAGCGCGATCGCATCCGCCGCGTCGCTCGCGAGCCGCCAGGCGAGCGCCGCGACCGCCAGCCACACGGTCCCCTCGAGCGCTCGCACGACGCGCAGGCCGGGCCGGTCGGCGACGCAGAGGCGCATCCCGGCAGGCACCAGCGAGGCGGCGCAGCCGAGCGCGAGCGCGGGGTTGAGGTCGAGGAGGTAGTGGGTCCAGAGCAGGGCGCCGATCGTCAGCGCCCGGACGGGACGCCCGAGCCGCAGGCGCTCGCCCTCCCAGCGGACCAGCCGGGCGCGCAGCACCCAGAGTGCGAGCGCGAGCGCGATCACGATCGGCACCAGCAGGAAAACCGTGTACGCCCACGGCCATAGAAACGCCTGCGCCTCCACGATCATCAGCGAGCCCCGCAGGTGGGCGAGGCGCGGCGCGTGCGCCCCGAGCGCGTAATGCAGAGTGCGGCCGAGCAGCAGCGCCGCCAGCGCCGAGAGCGCGGCCGCGCAGCCGAGCCGGTAGCTGGCGGTGAGCAGACGCTGCAGGGGCTTGGGGGCGGTGTCGGGCACCTGGGCTGGCCTTCGCACTGTGGAGCGTCCCGCCCCTGCGGCGCGGGGGCATGGTACACGGCGCAGCGGCCCCGCAGCAGCGCGGTCCGCGCCGCGGATGTGACGGCAGTCGGCGCGGCAGCGCACCGCGCCGGCCGCGCGGCCCCGGATCGGGCGCCCAGGTGAAGCAGCAGTACAGGTAGGGTGGCCCGAGCTCGCGGCAGGCGACCAGACCGCCTACGAACACGTCGGCAGTACGTCACCGTGCTCCGGATCTGGACGGTCGCCGCTCTCCGCGCCCGCTTCTGGTGGGCGCGCGGCGTCTGGGCGGGTCGCGAAGAGGGTCTGCCACGCGGGGTCGCGGCGTAGCCAGCCCTCGATTGCCTGGGCCACCAAGCCGCTTCCGCGCGGGTTCAGGTGTCCCTCGTAGGGAATCGTGTTGCTCTTGTCGCGCACGAGCGCCGAGATGTCGAGCAGCGGCAGCTGGAACCCGTCGAGCCAGGTGGCGGGCTCGAGGGGGCTGCTGACCATGACCACGCCGAAGCGGGCGTCGTGTTCGCGCGCTACGACGGCGTAGCGATCGAGGGTCGTGAGCAGGCGCGCGCGCCCCGCGGGCGTGTCGCGCTCCGGGCCCGGTCCGAGGAGGACCAGCGAGGCAGCGATCAGCCCGATCCGCGCCACGTAGGATTCGCGGAAAAGGGTCGAGAACCAGGCGGTTGTCGGGCAGACCGGGTGGTTGAGATCGTTCGGTGAGAGGAGGTAAAGTACCGCGTCGTGGTCCCAGCGGCTCGCGAAGCGCTCGTACTGCTCGAGCACCTCGTCGATATTGAGCGCCTCCACCCCGAAGTTGAGCACCTGCACGGTCCGTCCCGCCGTTGCGCCGAGGCCCGCCTCAAGCCGCGCCGCGATCGTGTCGTTCTCGGCCACGCCTTGGCCGAAGGTAAAGGAGTCACCGACCAGCAGGATGCGGAGCGCTCCCGGCGCCCGCGCGAGCGGTCGCACCGGACCCCGGTAGCCGGCGGCGTTCACCGCGTGGACGACCGGGGGAATGCGCAGGAGCCAGCCGGTGTAGACGACCCGGCGGCCCGCGGACAACGCCAGGCAGCGACCGTCACGCGGTTTGAGATCCCGCAGCTTTGAGATGGCGTAATTGCCCATCACGGGGCGCAGCGCGAGCTCGAGGAGCAGGACGATGGCGACAATGGTCGCTAGACTTCGTAACCCCGAGTGCTTGTGCGCGGGTATCGGCATGGCACCATCTCCATACCGGTGACGGACGAGCCTGAGAGACAACCATAGTCCGGTTCACCTTGTTTGGGCCATCAGTTTGAGGGTGTTGGACGAGCCTGCGTTGGACGACTGCGCGGCGAGATGCGGCTCGAGTCGTGGGTTTTTGCTCGCGCAGCCAAAGAGGGTTCAGTCATTGACCAAGCTTGGCTTTGTCCTCGCCGCCCTCACGATCGGTGGTGTACTGACGCTTCAGCCCGGTCTCAATGCGGAGGTCGCCCGACGGCTGGGCAGTCCGTTCGGCGCCGGAGTCCTTTCGATTTGCGTCAGCTTCGCACTGGTGCTGGCGCTCTTCCTTTCCTCGGGACAGGGCGCCTCGTGGAGCGCTGCACTGTCGATGCCCTGGTACCTCTGGCTGGCCGGAGCTATCGGCGTGGTGTTTGTCGTGGGTACGCTGTGGCTAGCGCCCATTCTCGGTGCGGCGCTCCTCTTCGTCTGCATCATCGCCGGGCAGATGATCACGGCCACGCTCGCGGACGCGATCGGCTTCGGTGGCTATCAGGCCCAAGCCTTCGATCCTTGGCGGATCGTCGGCCTCGGGCTGGTCCTCGCTGGGGTCTGGCTGTTCCAGCGCCCGGCCTAGCCATCCCGGGCGTCATCGAGTGTACCCCCTGAAAAGGATTTCGCATCGGGGCTGAGGCGACACGCCTGTCCTGTTCGGGTGTATACTTTCATCGCCTACACATTCGCGATGTCGCGCGGGCAGGGGGTGCCCCTTCTAGGCACCCGTCCCGCGGCTGCACGGCCAGCGGGCGCAAGGCACGGCTCGCCAGGCGCGATGAGCGGAGCAGCCGCTTCCCACGCCATGCCCACCGTGGTGGCGGTGCGCCTCTCATGCGAGCGCCAGTGTTCCATCGCGCGTTGACGCTCCATTCCATTCCCCCTACGCTGCACGAGAGATGAGACGGTGTGTGCGCCGGGGTGGCGGAACCGGTAGACGCTGTGGCCTTAGGAGCCACTGTCCGAGAGGACGTGCAGGTTCGAGTCCTGTCCCCGGCACCCCGGCTGGTGCCGAACGCGCGACAGTCACCCGCGCGACCCTTCCGGGTCGTCGATGACTCCTGAGCAAAGCGAAGTCACCGTGGCGTCCTCGGTGCATGTCGAAACCACAGACACCTCTTCGGTGGCGCGCACGCTGGAGATCGAGGTCTCCCCGGAACGCGTCACCCAAGCCTTCGATCGCACCTACCGGGACCTCGCCAAGCGCGCCCGCGTGCCCGGCTTCCGGCCTGGCAAGGCTCCCCGCTCCGTGTTGGAGAAGTTGTATGGAGCCAGCGTGCTCGCGGAGATCGAGCACGCGCTCGTGAACGAGACCTTCGCAGAGGCCCTGCGCCAGAGCGGCGTCACGCCGGTCGCGGAGCCGGCGATTGAAGCCCAGCCCCCCAAGCTGGGGCTGCCGTTTCGTTACACGGCGCGGGTGGAGGTGAAACCCAGCTTCGTGCTGCCCGTCCTGACCGGTCTTCCGGGACGGCGACCCGGCGTCGAAGTGGGGGTTGCGGACGTGGAGGGAGCGTTGGAGCGTCTGCGCCAAGACCGCGCGCCGATCCTCGAGGAACCGGAAGGCACGCGTGCCGCGCCGAACCACATCGTACACATCGACTTCGTGGGTCGCATCAACGGCGCGGCCTTCGAAGGTGGCAGCGGCCAGGACGTGACGGTGGAACTCGGCTCTGACCGCTTCCTGCCGGGATTCGAATCGCAGCTCGCGGGTGCGCAGGCGGGAGAGCGGCGGGAGGTGACTGTCCACTTTCCCAGCGACTACGGGCGGGCCGACCTCGCCGGAAAAGAGGCTGTCTTCGACGTCCACATCCAGAGTGTGCGTCGGCGTGCGGTACCCGAACTCGACGATGAGTTCGCGAAGGATGTCGGTGAGTTTGCGTCTCTCGAAGAGTTGCGCGCGCGGATCCGCGCCAACCTGACGGCCGAGCGCGAGAAAAAGGCACAAGCTGCGCTCGAACGTTCGGTTCTCGACGCGCTGATCGAACGCACGCCGTTTGAACTCCCCGCAGGCCTCGTGGAGCGCCGCCTTCAGCGCAGGCTCAACGCCGCGCATCGCGAGCTCGAACGCTCGATCCCGCACGACGCACTGCACGCCCAGCTGTCGCGGTGGCACGAGGAGTGGCGTCCCCTGGCAGAGCGCGAGGCCCGTGAAGAGCTTCTGCTTGAAGCGGTGGCCAAGCACCAGAACCTCCTGGTGGACGATTCCGAAGTCGAGACGCGCATCCAGGGCATGGCGCAGGAGCAGGCCGTCGACCCGGCGAAGCTGCGGAAGGCGTATCGCGAGGCGGACCTGCTGGAGACAATCCGCGTGCAGCTCGCCGACGAGAAGGCGCTTGAGTACCTGTGCCGTGAGGCTAAGATCGAAGAAGTGTCCGCAAGCTAAAGCCGGGCGGGCACCGCTGTGCAAAAGGCCGCCCCCTCCCCCCGATGGGCGCGCCACGGACACGGATGCGATCCATGGGACCGAGGTTGCCGTTCGGGCGGTGGCCCCCGCGGGCCGTGAAATGAGGGTTCGATGCCTCTAGTTCCGATCGTGGTGGAACAGGATCATCGTGGCGAGCGGGCCTACGACATCTACTCCCGCCTGCTCCGCGACCGCATCATCTTCCTCGGCAGCGCCGTGGACGACGACGTCGCGAACCTCGTGATCGCACAGCTGCTTTTTCTTGAAGCCGAAGACCCCGAGAAGGACATTCACCTGTACGTGAACTCTCCCGGGGGGTCGCTCACCGCAGGGCTTGCGATCTACGATACGATGCAATACGTGCAGCCAGATATTGCGACGATTTGCGTGGGGCAGGCTGCTTCCATGGGTGCCGTGCTGCTCGCGGCGGGCGCCAAGGGCAAGCGCCTGGCGCTGCCCAACTCCAGGATCATGATCCACCAGCCGTGGATCGGGGGTCTCCAGGGACAGGCAACTGAGGTGGAGATCCAGGCGCGGGAGATCCTGAAGCTCCGGCAACGGCTGAATGAGATTCTCCAGCATCATACCGGCAAGTCGCTTGAGCAGATCGCGAAGGATACCGACCGGGACTACTATATGTCTGGGGCGGAGGCCCAAGACTACGGGATCATCGACCAGGTGATGGCCCGGCGGGATCTGTCGAAGTTGCCGGTCGCAAGGTCGGTCGAGAAGGCAAGGGGCGGAGGCCAGACGGGATGAAGAAAAGGGACGACAACGCCAACCTTTCTTGCTCGTTCTGCGGAAAGAGCCAGAAAGAGGTGAAGAAGCTGATCGCCGGCCCCACCGTCTACATCTGCGACGAGTGCATCGAGCTCTGCAACGACATCATCGCGGAGGAGTATGGCCGGGAGGAGGTCACCACCAAGGCCTCCCGGGTTCCGAAGCCACGGGAAATCAAGAAGATCCTCGACGAGTACGTGATCGGGCAGGAGGCGGCAAAGAAGATCCTCTCCGTCGCGGTCCACAACCACTATCGCAGGATCGAAAGCCAGGCCTTCGTCGGGGAAGTGGAGCTCCAAAAGTCGAACATCTTGCTGCTGGGCCCCACCGGGACGGGGAAGACCCTCCTGGCGCAAACCCTCGCCAAGATCCTGGACGTGCCCTTTACGATCGCCGACGCCACCACCCTCACCGAGGCCGGGTACGTGGGGGAGGATGTCGAGAACATCATCCTGAACCTGCTCCAAGCGGCGAACTACGACGTGGAGCGGGCACAGCGCGGGATCATCTACATCGATGAGGTCGACAAGATCGCCCGCAAGGGGGAAAACCCCTCGATTACCCGGGACGTCTCGGGCGAGGGGGTGCAGCAAGCGCTGCTGAAGATCATCGAAGGCACGATGGCGAGCGTTCCGCCCAAGGGCGGCCGCAAGCACCCCCAGCAGGAGTTCCTCCAGATCGACACGACCAACATCCTCTTCATTTGCGGCGGCGCGTTCTGCGGCCTCGAGAAGATCGTAGAGCGCCGGATCGGGGTGAAGGGAATGGGGTTCAATGCCGATATCCAGAAGCGGGTAGACCGGAAGCTCGGAGAGGTGTTGCGCGAGGCGGAGACCGAGGACCTCCTGCGCTTCGGGATGATCCCGGAGTTCGTGGGGAGGCTCCCTGTCGTGGCGACCCTGGACGAACTGGACGAGGATGCGTTGATCGAGATTCTGACCAAGCCGAAGAACGCGCTGGTGAAGCAGTACCAGAAGCTCTTCGAACTTGAAGACGTGCGGCTGCGCCTCACCGATGGTGCCCTGCGGGCCGTGGCTCGGCAGGCGCTCCGGCGCAAGTCCGGTGCGCGAGGCCTGCGCGCCATCCTCGAGAACGTGATGCTCGAGTTGATGTACGACATTCCCTCCCGGGACGATGTCGAGGAGTGCGTGATCAGCGAGGAAGTGATCGAGCAGGGTGCGAAGCCGCTGCTGGTGTTCAAGCGGGAGGCCGAGTCCGCGTAAGCGCGGGGGGGAGCGCAGGCCATGGTTTTCTTCCGGAGCGACGACGAGAGCAAGAGCCCCCCGCCGGCTCCCAAGGCCGGAGGTGCGGTCGCCCTGTTGCCGCTGCGGGACATCGTGGTCTTCCCGCACATGGTCGTCCCTCTCTTTGTGGGCCGCGCGAAGTCGATCCGCGCGCTTGAAGACGCGATGGCGGGCTCACGGGAGCTCCTTCTCGTCGCCCAGCGGGACCACAAGGTCGACGACCCGCGGGAACAAGACGTGTATCGGGTGGGTACGGTCGGAGCGATCCTTCAGCTCCTGCGGCTCCCGGACGGAACCGTGAAGGTGCTCGTGGAGGGCAAGTCCAGGGCAAGGATCAAGTCGTTCAGCAGCTCCGAGCCCTTCCTTTCCTGCGAAATCGAAATCGTCCAGGAGCCGGAAGATCGCTCGGTGGAGCTTGAAGCCCTCGTGCGAACGATCCACGCCACCTTTGAGAACTACGTCAAGCTCAATCGCAAGGTCCCGCCGGAGATCCTGAACTCGGTCTCCACGATCATCGCGCCGGCGCGCTTGGCGGACACCATCGTGGCCCATCTCAATTTGAAGCTGGAGGATCGCCAGCGCCTCCTGGAACTCGTTTCTCCGGCCAAGCGGTTGGAGGAGGTGTTTGCGCTGATCCAGGCAGAGATCGAGGTGCTGGAAGTCGAACGCAAGATCCGCAGCCGGGTCAAGAAGCAGATGGAGCGCTCGCAGAAGGAGTACTACCTGAACGAGCAGATGCGAGCGATTCAGAAGGAACTCGGCGAGCGCGACGAGTTCAAGAATGAGATCCAGGAGCTCGAGGAGACACTCAAGAAGAAGAAGATGCCCAAAGAGGCACTCGATCGGACGAAGAAAGAGATCCGCAAGCTCAAGATGATGTCTCCCATGAGCGCTGAGGCGACGGTGGTCCGCAACTACATCGACTGGCTGCTCTCGCTGCCGTGGGAGTCGTACAAAGAGGAGAAGAAGGACATCGTCGAGGCGGAACGCGTGTTGAACGAGGACCACTACGGGCTCGAAAAGCCCAAGGAGAGGATCCTCGAGTACCTTGCGGTGCAGGCGCTGGTGGAGAAGATGAAGGGTCCGATCCTGTGCCTGGTGGGGCCGCCGGGGGTCGGGAAGACCTCGCTCGGCAAGTCCATCGCGCGCGCCACGGGTCGTGACTTCGTGCGTGTGTCCCTCGGCGGAGTCCGCGATGAAGCGGAGATCCGAGGCCATCGCCGGACCTACATTGGCGCCCTGCCGGGCAAGATCGTGCAGAGTCTCAAGAAGGCGGGCTCTGGGAATCCCGTCTTCCTGCTCGATGAAGTGGACAAGATGTCCATGGATTTTCGGGGCGACCCGTCGGCCGCGTTGCTCGAAGTCCTGGATCCCGAGCAGAACCACTCCTTCAACGACCACTACCTCGATCTCGACTACGATCTCTCACACGTGATGTTCGTGTGCACGGCGAACGTTCTCCACCAGATTCCACGCCCCCTGCAGGACCGGATGGAGATCATCCAGATTCCTGGCTACATCGAGTCGGAGAAGCTCTCGATCGCCCGCTCTTTCCTGGTGCCGAAACAGCGGGAGGCGAATGGCCTGAAGGCCGAGCACATCGATTTCCAGGACTCCGGGCTGCTCGAGATCATCCGCCACTTCACCCGTGAGTCGGGTGTGCGGAGTCTCGAGCGCGAGATCGCTAGCGTCTGCCGCAAGGTGGCGCGCCGGCGGGCCGA
>Ga0126381_100008812_pt1 | contig 11297 bp, 10 predicted proteins | sample PanSoiMetPlot_28_FD_96465 | JGI IMG/M metagenome (GOLD analysis project Ga0126381, IMG submission 96465) | Tropical forest soil microbial communities from Panama - MetaG Plot_28 | ecosystem: Environmental > Terrestrial > Soil > Tropical forest > Bulk soil | place: Panama | collected 2016-02-17 | reverse complement strand
GATCCGCGGGCGGCATTTCTAACGTTGAGCCTCATGCAGAACGTGTTGAACGGCGGGACGGGTTCGGTTGTGCGACAGATGGGCTTTACCGCTCCAGCGGCAGGCAAGACAGGCACGTCGCACGATGCGTGGTTCGCAGGATTCACGAGCAACCTGATCTGCATTGTCTGGGTGGGCAACGACGACTACAGCGATATCAAGATTGAAGGGGCGCATGCGGCTGCTCCGATCTGGGCAACTTTCATGAAGCGCGCTGTCGAGTTGCCAGAGTATTCAGATGCGAAGGACTTTGTTCCTCCGGAAGGGATTGTGCAGGTACGGCTGGACAAAGCGACCAATCTGCTATCTGATGCGGCGTGCGCCGACAGTACGTACTACGCAGCGTTTTTGGAAGGCACGCAGCCGACCGATACCTGCGACCATGCGAATGGCGACCAGCGCAATCTCTTCCAGAGAATTTTCGGCCTCGGTGAGAAGCCGGCGCCTCCTCCGCAGGTGCCGGTAACTCAGCCGACTCCGGCGCTGATACAGCCGGTTCAGCCGGGGCCCACCGCGAACGGATCCGTCGCACAGACCCAGCAGCCGGAAGAACCGCAGCAGCCAAAAAAGAAGCGCGGATTCTTCAGCAAACTCTTCGGCAAGAAGGATGACGACCAGAAGCAGCAGAATCCTCCGCCTCCGCCGCAGTAAGACAGGGATTAAGGATTAGGGATTAGAGACTGCCCCGCTGAGGAATAGTAGCCTGTACGGTGGCGCAGGGTGTAGGGTCCCGCAGATGATACGGGCTTGGTCAGACTAACCGAGATCGTACGAAACTCTGAGTCGCTGAGGCGATGCGCGGGATAGTACCCGATCAGGTATTGCGTGCGCAGGTCTTCCGACACCTGCTTGAATGCCTTCTCCAGATTTCCCTCGTCGGCGTAGTAATATTTGCCGCCCGTCTCCTGTGAAAGCGTGATGAGAGCGTGCTCGCCGCCGGTTTCGCGTCCCGCGTCGGCAACGACGGGGAGATCGATAATGCTGTAGACCATCGCTTCAGCACGACGTGCCTGTTCGAGGGCCTGGGCGTAGTCGACTCCCTTCACGGTGTTGCCACCATCAGAGATGATCACCAGAACTTTGCGACCGCGGCGCGGAGCGAGGATCTGCGAGGCGAGATAGACAGCGTCGTAAAGCGCAGTGGCGGGACCCGTGGAAAGATATGTGAGGCCGGTGTCGATGCGGCGGACGCTGTTGGTGAACGGGACGACCTCGCGTACATCGGAGTTGAAATCGAGAAGATCAAGCTGATCGACGGGACGCAGGAGCGAGTGTACAAAGTTGTGCGCCGCGCTCTTCTCGATGCTGAGATCTTTGTGCGTGCTGCCGCTGGTGTCGATGGCGAGGACGATCGAGAGGGGCATCCCCGTGTCGCGCTCAAAGTAAGTGATCTTCTGCGGGTGGCCGTCCTCGGAGAGCGAGAAGTCGTCCTGCGTGAGGCCGGGGACGGGTGTGCCAGCGGCGTCGGTCACGTTGACGAAGACGTTGACCAGTCGGACATCGACGTGGATGGGCGGGGCTGACTGCGCGCAAACGGTGAGCGGAAGAACCAAGGTCAGGAAGAGCAAAATGCGCTGCTTCACCGCGATTGCTCCGGCTGTATTTCTGCGGGAAAGGGTTCACCATCGGCCCAGACGGCTCCGTCTTCGAAGTGCTCCTTCTTCCAGATGGGGACAGTCTTCTTCAGGGTGTCAATGAGCCAGCGACAGGCGTCGAAAGCGGCGGCGCGGTGAGCGGAGGCAACGGCGATCAAAACGCTGGTCTCGCCGATGTCGATTTTACCGAGGCGGTGAACGATGGCGATGTCACGTATGGGGAAATCGGCGAGGGCCTTGGTGGCGAGGCCGCGCATCTGCTCAAGGGCCATTTCTTCGTAGGCTTCGTAGACGAGATAGAGCGTGCGGCGGCCGCGAGAGTTGTTGCGCACCATACCGTCGAAGATGACGAGGGCACCGTCTTCGGGACGTTCCAGGCTGGTAACGGTGGTGTGAGCGTCGATACGTGAATGGACGATGCAGACGCGTGGGCCGGAATTCTCGACGCCTCCGCTGACGGGTGGCAGGACCGCAACTTCGTCACCGTCGGATAAGGGATACGCCGCGGTTACATATTCCCGGTTGACAGCAACGGCAACGGAGGACCAAAGGCTAGCCTTGCCGGCTGCGCCCTCCCTAAAGCGGTCGAGCAATACGCGAACCGTCGCGCCATCGGGAAGGTCGATTTCTCGAGACTGGGGAGAAATAAGGTCTTTCAGGACGCCGAAGACGAGAACACGTACACGCATGCTTTCTAAAGAATACCCGTCTGTTAGACGGGCGAGAATCAACGGCGGCTCTCAAATCCAAGCGGCGGATGTCATTTGCTTTTACTGACAAGTGTCACTTCGATTTTGTAGAGAAGCCGCGGTAGACTTCGGGTGTCGCTGAGGGAGGCATTGTGAGTGATGGCATAGTCTTTCCGTCGCTTTCCACAGAGGCGGTGGTACCGGACGCGCCGCTGTCGCAGGCAGGGCCCGTAACCGCGAAAGAGCGCATTCAGTCGATCGATGTGATGCGAGGCGTGGCGCTACTGGGAATCCTGGCGATGAACATCCAGGACTTCTCGATGATCTGGCAGGCGTACATGAATCCCACTGCGTATGGGGACCTGCACGGGCTGAATTATGCCGTCTGGTACGCGTGCATGCTATTCGCCGACCTGAAGTTCATGTCGATTTTCTCGATGCTGTTCGGCGCGGGGGTTTACCTAATGACGAGCCGGATCGAGGCGTCGGGACGGCCGGCGGGGCCGATTCATTACAGGCGCATGGGATGGCTGGCGCTCTTCGGGTGTCTGCATGGGTATCTGCTGTGGCCGGGGGACATTCTGTTCACGTATGCGCTGGGAGGAATGGTTGCGTATCTGTCGCGGAAGTGGCGGCCGAGAACGCTGATCATCTCCGGTCTGCTGATTACCGCTGTCGCGTCCGTTCTTGCGGTCGGGACCTATGAGTCGATGCCTTACTGGCGTCAGAAGTCCGTCGACCAGATGCGGGAAAACATGTGGATGCCGACGCGGGATGGGCTCGAGAAGGATCTGGCGGTGCATCGCGCAGGGTGGCTTGGCGAAGAGAAGCACCGGGAAATCGAGAATCTGGGTAATCAGATACAAGGGAATATCTTTCTGGCTTTCTGGCGGGCGTATGGGCTGATGCTAGTGGGGATGGGACTGTTCAAGCTGGGGGTCTTCAGCGCGAAGGCTCCTGAGTGGGTCTATGGATGGTTCCTCGCAGTCGGTATAGCCGTGGGCCTTCCTGTCATTGCCTTTGGCGTGCATCAGCAATTCGCGCACCACTGGGAGATGCGGAAAGCCTTCTTTCTCGACTTTCAGTACAACTACTGGGCGAGCCTGCTCGTGTGCCTGTTCTGGATCGGGCTGGTGATGATCGCTTGTCAGAAGGGATGGCTGCCGGGGGCGCGGCGCAGGTTGGGAGCGGTAGGCCGTATGGCTTTCACGAATTACCTGACCCACACATTTGTCTGCACGTTCCTATTTTATGGCTGGGGCCTGGGGCTATATGGAAAGGTCAGCCGGACGGGACAGTTCGGGATTGTGCTCGCAATCTGGGCGGCGCAGTTGATCATCTCGCCTTGGTGGCTGGAGCGGTTCCAGTTTGGGCCATTTGAGTGGATCTGGCGTTCGCTCACCTATTGGAAGCTGCAGCCGATGCGGAAGCGGGCGGTGGCTTCGGCGATTCCCGCATCGGCTGAGGCTTAGACCCGTCCGCCTATGGATGCAAAGGCGGCTGCTGGGCACGCAGCCAAGCGAGGAGAGCCTCCGGGTCGTCGGTAATCATTGCATCGACGTGGGCGTCAGCCATCTTCTGCCAGTCCTCGGGCTTGTTGACAGTGTATGGAATCACCTGAATGCCGGCGGCGTGCGCCGCCGCGACCCGCTCGGGCGTGACCAGCGCGAAGTCGGGCATAACGATAGTGGCTTCGGCCTTATGGGCGATGCTGACGAAGTCTTTGTCGGTATCGGTGATGCCCATCATGGAGTCGTATTTGGCCTCACTGAGCAGAGCGGCGCGGCGAATCTCAGGGTCGATGGCCTTCATCGCGCGAAGTGTCCGACAGTCGAAGCTCTCGAGGATGATCCGCGACTGGACATGGTGACGGCGAGCGGCGTCATCGATGAGATGGACGAATTCTTCCGGAGATGGCGTGAGTTCAGGATGGTTGGGGAAAATCTTGGTCTCGACATTGAAGTCGAAGTTGCCGAGTGGCGCTAGATCCAACACTTGATCGAAGGTGGGTATCTTTGTTCCGGGCACCGAGACCTGCTTCGGAAACGCGGACAGAGTATTTGCGCCGCAGTCGTACTGTTGCAGCTGAGCCAAAGTCAGAGTGTGGATCGGCGTTTTGGGCGGAAGGGGTGGACCAACGCATACGTTCACCGGGATAATCGGGAGTAATGCTCGGATAGTGGGAGACGACGAGTACGTTGTCCTTCGTCACTGCGAGATCGAGTTCGATGACATCAGCGCCGTGCTTGATCGCGTATTCGAACGCGGGAATGGTGTTTTCTGGGCGTGTTGCACGCGATCCGCGATGCCCGTGAACCAGGATGGTCTGCGATGCGGACTGCGCGTTAAGGGGCATGACGACAGAGCAGGACAGAATTGAGATTACGAGAGCACGCAACATTATCGCAGTCTATGAGTGTGAGCATCGTTGGGCGATGAGCAGCGGATGAATTTCCCGCTATGGCTGCGATGCTTCAGGTGACGCGGCGGCAAAGAGATCGTCTTCGGCGGGATACCAGAGACGTTGGTCCTGAACGCGGAGAAATGACGTAAGTCTGTGCGGCTCGCGGCGGCTGTGTCCTTTGGCGTCGTAGTAAATGTGGTCGACGGGAATGTCACGCACGGTGAGAGCATCGGCCACCAGTGAACGATGGCAGCGCCACGGAACAGCCTCGGCGCACATGATGACTGCGCGGTCGTGATGGCCCGCGCTGAGCAGATCAGAGATCGCGGCGGCGAATTCCGGCGTCTGCATGTAGTCAGCGTATCCGCGAAAACTGGTATTGCGCCAGCCGGTATTGACCGAGTCTTTCCGTGGGCGACGCAATCCGCCAAGGTCACGATGCCAGCGGTACCCGATGCCGGCGTCGGCGAGCGAGCATGAAAGATTTTCCTGGGCGAATTGCGGATTGTGGCGCGATTTGGGAACGGTACGAATGTCGGCCAAGGCCTGCACACCGGTCTCACGAAGAATGGCGAGGAAGGTTTCGATGGGCAGCGTGGAATGGCCGATGGTGAGCATGAAGGCCTCAGGGCTCAGGGCTAGCTACATTTGCATCCGGAGGCAATGTGGCCGCGCAGCTGGTTTGCCGCGCGGCCAATCGTGTTTCAGGCATGGGCTCAGGCACTTGCGTGCTCGAGAACCTCTTCCCTTACCTGAGCGTCCTTCTGTTTTTCCGCAGCTGTGTTGGGCAGCACGACGGCGAGCACGTCTTCGATACGGCTGGCATAGTGGATGTTGACGCCCTCAATCTGTTCGGGCATCAGATCTTCTTCTACGTTCTGCCGGTTTTCTGCAGGCAGAATCACGTCCCTGACTCCGGCGCGCTTTGCGGCAAGGAATTTCTCCTTGATTCCGCCAACCGGCAGCACGTTTCCGCTGAGCGTGATCTCACCGGTCATGGCCGTGAGCGGCCGAACCGGCTTGTCGGTCATCAACGACACGAGCACCGTGGCCATAGTCACGCCGGCTGACGGGCCGTCCTTGGGGATGGCTCCGGCGGGGACATGGATGTGGATGTCTGTGTCATTGGTGAAATCCTCTGTGAGCCCGAGCTTCGCGGCGTTCGACCGGACCCAGGTAAGCGCAGCCTGCATGGATTCCTGCATGACCTCGCCGATTTGTCCGGTCATCTTGAAGCCGCCTTTACCCTTCATGCGATTGGCTTCAATGAAGAGGATGTCACCGCCAGCGGGTGTCCAGGCGAGGCCTACGGCTACGCCTGCACGCTTGGTCCGCTCAGCAAGCTCGGTGTCAACACGAACCTTGATACCGCCCAAAAACTCCTGGATGATTTCGCGCGTGACAACGAGCTTGTCGGTGTTGCCTTCGGCGATGCGTCGCGCCTGCTTGCGGCAGACAGTGCCGATGAGCTGCTCGAGCTTGCGGACTCCGGCTTCGCGCGTGTAGTGGCGCACGATGTAGGAGACTGCCTCCGCGGGGAACTCGATATTATCGGCCTGGATGCCGTTTTCCTTGATCTGCCTCGGGATGAGGTAGCGGAACGCGATATGCGACTTCTCCTCTTCCGTGTAGCCTTGGAGTTCGATGATCTCCATGCGGTCGAGAAGGGGCGCGGGGATCGGGTCGAGCTGGTTCGCAGTGCAGATAAAGAGCACCTTGGACAGATCGAAAGGCTGATCGAGATAGTTGTCGCGGAACGTGTTGTTCTGTTCCGGGTCAAGCGTCTCGAGGAGCGCCGACGACGGGTCACCGCGGAAGTCGCGACCAAGCTTGTCGATCTCGTCGAGCATGAAGACGGGATCGTTGGTGCCGGCGCGGCGCAGGTTCTGGATGATCTGTCCGGGGAGGGCTCCGATGTAGGTACGGCGATGACCGCGAATCTCAGCCTCGTCGTGCATGCCGCCGAGTGAGATGCGCTGGAACTTACGGTCGAGGGCGCGCGCGATGCTGCGACCGAGCGAGGTTTTGCCCACGCCTGGAGGTCCGACGAAGCAAAGGATCGGGCCCTTCATGTCCGGCTTGAGGCGACGAACAGAGAGGTAGTCGAGGATGCGGTCTTTCACCTTCTTAAGGTCGTAATGGTCCTCGTCGAGGATCTGCTTGGCCTTGGGGATGTCGACTTCGCTACCCGAAGACTTCGACCACGGCAACACTGCTAGCCACTCGATGTAATTGCGTGTGAGCGAGTAGTCCGCAGCCATGGGAGACATGCGCTGGAGACGATTGAGCTCCTTGAGAGCTTCCTTCTTCGTGTCTTCGGGCATGCCGGCGGCTTCGATCTTCTCGCGAAGGTCCTCGATGTCCTTCTGGCCTTCGTCGGCGTCGCCGAGCTCCTTTTGAATGGCCTTCATCTGCTCGCGCAGATAGTAGTCGCGCTGCGATTGCTGGACCTGATCCTGGACTTCTGACTGGATCTTGTTGCGAAGCTGCTGGACTTCAAGCTCCTTTGCCAAGTGCTTGTTGACGCGTTCCAGGCGTGCGGTGACATCGGGGGTTTCAAGCAGCTCCTGCTTGTCGGTTGTCGACAGGAACGGCAGAGACGACGCGATGAAGTCGACGAGCCGGCCAGGCTCCTCGATGTTCATGGCGATCGTTTGCAGCTCGTCGGAGAGGGTTGGCGAAGCCGTCACGATCTGCTGGAACTCCGAGAGAACATTGCGCTGGAGCGCTTCAATCTCGGGGCCTTTCTGCGGAACGATCTCCGCAATCGGCTCGACCACAGCGGTCATGAAGGGCTCGATCTGCGAGAACACGCCCAACTTTACCCGCTCAGTACCTTCGGTGAAAACGAAGAGGCTCTGGTTGGGCATTTTGACGACTTTATGGACAGTCGCGAGCGTGCCATAAGCATGCAGGTCGGTGGGTTGCGGGGCGTCCATGCGGGCGTCGCGCTGGGCGACGACGACAATGGTCTTTTCGTCACCGAGAGACTGGATAAGCTGGATGGAGCTTTCGCGTCCTACGGTAAGTGGCAGGACTGCATGAGGAAACAAAACGGTGTCGCGAACAGGAAGGACCGGCAGGGACTTGCCACCGCCGTTTTCGTCGCGCCGTTTCGGACTGCTTGGGTGAATCTCACTAAGGAAATCGCTGGCCATTGAGTGCCTTCTTATCAAATTAGTAGATATTAGACGCAGCAGATCGGAGATGGTCGCAAGATTCTAAACGTCTCTTGGAAATCCTTTGTTTTCATCATAAAAACTGCGGATAGGCATGTTTGAAAGGGCCGTTACCTCCTTGGATGCGTTTACGTGCTGTCTGAGAACTTGTTCCAGACCCAAAGTTCATCGGCAGCTTCGATAGTGAGTTGAAGGCATTTAGCCTTCGCGTTGACCGGCCCGATACCGGCCCAGTTCCTTGACCATGGAGCAGTGCCGGGACAGCAGAGCGAGGGCGGCATCAGCGGACTCCGGGCTGGAGAGCTGGTAGTCGGTGTAGAAAACATAATGCCACGGCTGGCCGTGGACGGGACGAGATTCGATCCGGGTAAGATTCGTGCCCTGACTGGCGAAGACCTGCAGGGCTTCGACCAGGGTTCCGGGGCGGTTCTCGACCGTGAAGGCCAGGCTGACCTTGTCGGCGGCAGGATCGGACACAATCTCGCTGTGGAGCCGGATGAGGAAGAACCGGGTGTAGTTTTCGGGATTGTCCTCGATGCCAGCCGCGAGAATTTCTCCGCCGTAGTAGGAGGCGGCCTCGGCGCTGGCGATTGCTGCGGACGAGCGGTCGCGCAACTCCATGAGCTGCTTTACGCTGCCGGCAGTGTCGTAGTGGGGGATGGCTTCGATCTGCGGATGCTGGCCAAGGAAGTGTCGACACTGGGCAAGTGCGACAGGATGCGAATAGACACGATGGATCTGGTCGAGGCGTGTCCCAGGCACCGCGATGAGGTTGTGACGAATACGCAGGAGCAGTTCGCGCTCAATGACAACATCGTGAGTTAGGAGCAGATCGTAGTGTTCGACAACTGATCCGGCGAGTGAGTTTTCGATGGGGATAACGGCCGCGTCGACGCGGCGCTCGTCGACAGCGGAGAAGACTTCAGCGGACAGGGCACAAGGAAAAATGGTTGTCTCGGATGAGAATCTCAGCGCGGCCTCATGGCTGAAGGAACCAGGCTCTCCCTGGATAGCGACATTCATAACAAATAGCTTTGCTCGAATTTTTGATTGTACGGCAACCCTATTCCCACGGCGCGCACCATATCTCTCCGTAAGCAGTGAATCGCGCATTGAGGCGCATCGAGGAAGGACAACGCCATGTTGTGGACGATCTTTGTAATTCTGCTGGTACTGTGGCTCATTGGTTTGGTCAGCTTTCACGCAATTGGAGCCTATATTCACATTCTGCTGGTGATCGCGCTGGTAGTGCTTCTGATCCAGCTCATCAGTGGACGGCGAGCTGCCCTTTAAACCTACAACGTACGAACCAACCTGACAGAGGAAGTGGCTCTGTTATTCACAAGGGGTACGTATGAACAAGGACCAAGTAACTGGAAAAGTCGATCAGGTGACCGGAAAGATAAAGCAGAAGACGGGTCAAGCAATTGGAAATCAGCGTATGGCTAACCAAGGTGTCGCGGATCAGGTAAAGGGCGCCGCGAAGGAAACCTGGGGGAATGTGAAGGACGCTGCTCACGATGCGGCTGACCGTCACCGTGCGGAAAGCGAGCGGGAGGCGAACGTCGCCCGTGACAACTTCACTGAGAGGGTCCAAAACGTCAAGGACCGGGTCAATGACCGCATCAACGAAAAGAAGGAAGAAGAGAGGATCAGAGAGCGCCGTCCGGCGTAGAACGGTTTTCCCTACACGCAACTAAGGCCCGCGGATTCCGCGGGCTTTTTGTTCTAGCGATGAAGAAGCAGATCAGCCGCGACGAAGAGGAAGAAGACGGCAGAGATCACACCATTCATGGTGAAGAAAGCGGCATTCAAGCGGCGCAGGTCGCCGGGTGAAACGATCAGGTGTTCGTAGAGGAGCAGTGCGGCGACGACTGCGACTCCGATCATGGCCGCGGGACCAAGCGAAAAGACGCGCACCAGCGAAACCAGCAACAAAAGCATGATGACGTGCAGCGTGCGCGCGATCCAGAATGCGGCGGCGATTCCGTAAGTTGATGGCACGCTGAAGAGGCCGACAGCGGTATCGTATGCTGCGTCCTGGCAGGCGTAGAGCAGATCGAAGCCGGCCACCCAGAACATCACAGCACAAGTGAGGATAAGAACACGCGGATCGAGTGAGCCGCGCACGGCGATCCATGCCGCAGCGGGAGCGATTCCGAGGGCAAGGCCCAGCGCCAGATGCGACCAACGTGTGAAGCGCTTGGTGTAGGAGTAGGCGAGGATCACCGCCAGCGCGAAAGGAGAGAGCAACAATGTGAGCCGGTTCAATTGTGCTGCGGCGAGAACAAACAGCGCCGCCATGGTCAAGGTGAAGCCGCCGACGAAGCTTTTTGTGAGAAGTCCGGCTGGAATGGCGCGGGCACGGGTGCGTGGATTGGCGGCATCGAGCGAAGCATCAGCCCACCGATTGAAGGCCATGGCGGCAGAGCGTGCAGTCACCATGCAGACAATAATCCAGAGAATTTGCACGGGGTGCGGCAGGCCGTGGGCGGCGAGCATCGCACCGGTCAGAGCAAAGGGCAACGCAAAGATGGAATGCTCCCACTTGATCATCTCAAGGGTGATACCCACGCTGCGAAAGAAGGCCATGAATTGAGTTTATCGGAAGGAAGAGGCAGTGAGATTGAGACCAAAGCAAAAGCCTCCGCTTTGAGCGGAGGCTTGGCTTGGGCTCTATTGAGCGCTACTTCTTCTCGGGCTGACCTGCAACGACCAGATCGTTCGTCACTTTAAACACGCCGGGCACAGTGTTGGCACGAATGCCTGCGGCGTCCTTATCTGCCTGGCGGTCGACCACTCCGTACAAAGTGACATTGCCATTCTGCACTGAGATGCGGATCGGTTGCGCCGGGTCGATGGCGTAGCGGTTCAACGACGGGAATCCATAGACGGCGCGATAAACAGCGCGGCGAATGCGGTCGTCCATGGGTGACACCGGATCCACTGAGATGTCGTTGATGACATCCTTCACGCCCTTGGTATTGGAGGCCACGGCTACGGCGGAATCGGCGTCAACCGGACCGTATGCTGTGCCACCCAGAGTCACGACACCGTTGTTAACGCTGACACTGATGGCGTTGAAGGGAGTCGTGCCGTAGCCCACGCGATCATAGGCAATCGCCCTGACCAGTTTGTCCTGGAGCTGAGCGTCCGAGATCTCCGGCCCGGCAATTTCAACCTCGTTGTCGACTGCGGTCACTCCCTTGACCTTGTGAACTCTTTTGTCGAGATCTTCCTTCTGGGAAAACAGGTCAACCGTGCCTGTCAGCTTTGCGATGCCATTCGTAACCGTAACCTGAACGTTCTTGAATTGAGATTTATTCAGAATCTTATTTGTGATCTGAGCGCGAGCGCTATTGTCATCCGACTGGGCCAAGGCGATCGAGTG
>Ga0126381_100008811_pt1 | contig 11298 bp, 12 predicted proteins | sample PanSoiMetPlot_28_FD_96465 | JGI IMG/M metagenome (GOLD analysis project Ga0126381, IMG submission 96465) | Tropical forest soil microbial communities from Panama - MetaG Plot_28 | ecosystem: Environmental > Terrestrial > Soil > Tropical forest > Bulk soil | place: Panama | collected 2016-02-17 | reverse complement strand
CGCCTCGGCCGCCAGGTCGACCGTGCTGCGCACCCCGATATCGTCGAAGTGATCCTTGAGGAACGCGGTGCCGGCGCGTTGGCCGCCGTTGCGCAGGAGCTCGAAGAAGGCGAAGTCGGAATCGAGCTTGGAGTCGGCGGTGAGTCCCTTGACGGCGCTGTCGAGCGCGATGCGATGCACGTTGATGCGCCGGTATTTGCCCTTGCCGCGGCCGCGCGGCAGGCGGCCCTGGTCGATCAGGCGGGTCACGAACGCGATCGCCCGGTATTCGGCGATGAGCGAGGAGTTGAAGGTGATCTCGTTGATCCGGTCCATGATCTCGCTCTGCGTACGCGGCGTCATGCGGCGCTCGAGCGGATTGATCGCGACGATCAGCACATCCTCGCTGTCGGTTACGCCGAAGAACGGGAAGATCGCGGGATTGGCCATATAGCCGCCGTCCCAATAGGGAATGCCGTCGATCTCGACCGCCTGGAACACCAGGGGCAGGCAGGCCGAGGCCATGACCGTCTCGGCAGTGATCTTCTCGCGCGGGAAGATACGCAGCCGGCCGGTGAAGACATTGGTGGCGGAGATGAACAGCTTGATCTTGTCGAACGCGTGCAAGGCGTCGAAGTCGACGAATTTCTCGACCACGTCCTTCAGCGGATTGATGTTGAGCGGGTTGAAGTCGTAGGGCGACCAGAATTTCGACAGCGTGTCGAACCAGGCCTGCGCGGGCGAGTTTTCGAAGGGAAAGAACGCCATCAGCTTGTCGACCACGGCACGCTCGATCTCCGGCAGGGCGCCGTTGCTGCTCACCGCGCGCCAGATCGCCGCAAGCCGCTCGCGTGCCGCCGGCGCGCCGCCGCGGCGCAACCCGTCGGCCAGCACCGTGGCATTGATGGCGCCGGCCGAGGCGCCCGATATGCCTTCGATCTCGATGCGCGGATCGGCGAGCAGGCTGTCGAGCACGCCCCAGGTGAAGGCGCCGTGGGCGCCGCCGCCTTGGAGCGCGAGGTTGATCTTCTTGGCTGCGGGCATTATTCGGCGGTCCAGCCGCCGTCGATCGAGATGTTGGCGCCGGTGATCTGGGCGGCGGCATCGGAGCAGAGGAAGACCGCAAGCCCGGCCACCTGCTCGACGGTGACGAACTCCTTGGTCGGCTGTGCGGCGAGCAGCACGTCGCGCTTGACCTGCTCCTCAGTCATATGGCGCGCCTTGGCGGTATCGGGGATCTGTTTCTCGACCAGCGGCGTCCATACGTAGCCAGGGCTGATGCAGTTGGCGGTGGTGCCGAAGGTCGCGAGCTCGAGTGCGACCGTCTTGGTAAGCCCGGCAAGCCCATGCTTGGCGGTCACGTAGGCGGCCTTGAACGGGGAGGCGACGAGCGAATGCGCCGAGGCAGTGTTGATGATGCGGCCCCATTTGCGCGTCTTCATGCCGGGCACGGCGGCGCGGATGGCGTGGAAGGCGGCCGACAGGTTGATGCCGATGATCATGTCCCACTTGTCGATCGGGAATTCCTCGATCGGCGACACGAACTGGACGCCGGCATTGTTGACCAGCACGTCGACGCTGCCGAGGGTCTGCTCCGCGGTCTTGATCATGTCGGCGACCTCGGCTGGCTTGCTCATGTCGGCCGGAGAGTAGATCGACTTGACGGCGAAATCCTTCTCGATCCCCGAGCGCTCATTCTCGATCGCGGTTTTGTCGCCGAAGCCGTTGATCATCACATTGGCGCCCTCCTTGGCGAGCGCCCGCGCGATGGCAAGCCCGATCCCGGAGGTCGAGCCGGTGACGACGGCGGTTTTTCCCTTCAGCATGATGGACTCCTCAATCAGTGGACAGCAGGTGACGGGGGAAGACTAGGGAACCTGTTTTGCTTGAATTTGCGTTAAATCACGCGTGACCCATCTGTCAGATCGGACACGGGGTGGTCGGACTTCCCGCATCTTCCCCTCCTCTTCGCCAGGGGGAAAGCGATGAAGCTCACCGTTGCCGAAATCCGCAAACTGGCGCTGCCGCAGGCAGGCCCGAACACTGCGAATGCGATGATGATGTCGGGGATTGGCATTCGCCTCCGAGGTGGCTCGCGGACGTGGGTTTTTCAATACCAACGCGGTAACAAACAGCGGCGCCTGACGATCGGCTCGGTGACGGCCGTTGATGTAGGCGCGGCGCGTGAGACCGCCAAGGACCTCTACGCCAAAGTGCGGCTGGGTCGGGACCCTGCCGGCGAGCCATTGAAAACAAATAGAAATACGCAGATTGGAGGGCTCAGCCGCGGGGGCCCGCTTCGCGGGGGCCCGCTTCGCGGGGGCCCGCTTCGCGGGAGCTTCCTAGACCTCAAAGCCCAGGGCGAAGGGCGCCCTCAAGCACGCGCCCAATGAGCGCGACCGGCGGCTGGCGCGGCGGCGTGGTTGAGGTGTCGCTGGCGCATCACTCGAAGACTTCGCTGATCTGCGCGGGCGACTTTTTTCTTGGGCGTGTCGTCAATATGGCCAACGGGATCAGACCGCTCAGCAAACCCGCAAAACCCGAGAGCCGGGCAACCGCAAAAGCCGAGAGCAGGGGCGCCAGGACAGCCAAGACGATGTTCAGCCAGGTCAACCGGGACCGCACAAGCGCGAACGCAAGCACGATGGGGTAAGCGGTGAAAAAAAGGAATCGGACGACCAGTAGGACCCTTCCGAGCGGCATCGGTACCGGCGGCGCAACTACGCCAAACGACACCAAAATGACCGCTATGCCGCTCCCGACGAAGATGCCTATGAGAAAGAAGGTCAGGTACCAACCAACCGCCTGCAGCGCGGTCCGCTGATACGAGAAATTCATGAGCTGTCGAAACATTGGGCTCCCCCGGCCGCATGATCGAGCCAACTCGGCTGCGCCGCGACAATGCGGCGTGTCCGGCCCAACGCACATGAGCGCCGCCGGCTGATGGCGCCGCGGCGGCACCGCCGCTGCTGCACCCGCAATGCCCTTTGATATGGATCAAATTAGCAGCAGCCCACGATGCCATCGTTAGGGGGATCACCTCGCGAAGTTAAGGGATCACCTCGCGAAGGAGGACTTCCATGTTTGACAGAAAGACATTCATCTTCGGGGGTATCGCCGCCGTCGTTCTGATCCTGAGCGCCGCATTCCTCGGGGGTTATGCTCCCATCGATGGACGCAACGCCATTGCATCGCTGGGAACGTTCATCAATGGTAATTTCATCCCAGGAGGGACATCTCCGGCTCAGGTGCCCCCGCGTCGCCAGGAGGACGATTACGGTTCCGCAGCGGGAAAGGAGTAAGTTGATCGCGGCCGGCTGATGTCGTCGCGGCGGGCTTGGGGGACGGCCCCGATCGCGCGGCCGCACGATCGAGACCGTCCGCTCCTTGGCCATCCCACCTCCGACGCGCGGGGATCAAATCACGCCCGCCTCTGGCTGTCGGTCTGATAGCCGACGCGGTGGACCTGCACGCGCCAGGTATCCGGTTCGGACGGGCGCCGCAGGAGAATCAGAAGGGCGTCACGCGCCTTTCAGCGAACCCGCGCAAAGGATACGCAGGGCCAAGTCCTGGACTTCCTGGTCCGGCACTGCGGAGGCCAACAATAAAAAGGCGGACGTTGACAAGTCGCGCGGCAAGAAAGGGCGTATCTTTTTGCTGCGGCCGTTCCTGGCTCCAACCCAGGGCAAACGGCCTACCAGCCCCGGCGCATCAAAGCCGGGGCTTTTTTTCTGCTCATTAGGCCGGTGGGTGAGGGCTTGCCGGCGACGGATTTTCCTTCGAGCGGCACGGCGCAGCCGCGCGGAACCTGATCCAGATCGGCGGCCGCTTAGTCATGGAGTGCAGCAAGCGCGGAGCGGGACAACGCTTGCCCCGCGCTTATCACGTCAGCGGTGGCAACCAGGAGCGACCTGCCACCTGCCGCTCGGCGATCGGACGAAGCCATAGGATCGCGCGGCGGCGGGGTTGCCGAAGATGTCCGGATGGTAAGCCGGATTGACGCCATCCAGGCTGCAGGGCAGCACAAATCCACGGGGATAGTAGTGGCTGTGGTCCGATGCTGTGGCAGACGAGACGCCGAGAACACCGAGCATGCCGGTCATTGCAACAACGACGAAAGTCTTGTTTGCCCGCATGGCACTCCTCCTTGTTGACCAATTTGTAGGAGGGTGATCCGCCAACCTTACCGACACTTTTCCGAGAGCTTACGGTGCAGGACGCCGGCCTGCGCCACGTGGCCGCGTCGTCTCGACATCTCAGGCGGCGGCTTCCTGGTATCGGTAGGGCCAGCAAGGCACGATCGAGGCCACCGCGGCGGTGATCGCAGGGATCGCCGAGCATGCCGGCGGGCCGGATTGGCGGCGGCCGCCGACAGCAGCATGGCCGGCAGGAGTATGATGGACTCCTGATGCTGAGCGCGGCGGTCGGTGAGGCAATGGCGCCGCGGCTGCCCGCCAAGGCTAGTCGCGTAAGCTGTGCAACCGCTTGCTGCGGCGCAATATCATATCAGGCGTTGCATCACAATTGTGCGACTAAGCGCCTGCCCCGCAAAAAGCTCGCCCCGGCGCGATCGGGGGCGGACACCGGCTTTCCGAAAAGGACATGCGCCAGCGCGCGAGAAAGCCCTCATGCGACCTCGGCGCGGTCTTGGGCAACATCATCTATGGTGCTGCGCGCCCCGATATCGTGGAAATGCATCTCCAAAAAGCGGCACGCCGCCCTCTGGCCGAGCTTTTGCAACCGGGCGAAGAAGTCGAAATCGTTGTTGAGCCGCGTCCCGGGATCGAAGCTCTCGCCGTCATCCGCCATGATGATGCGGTGCAGGCGGATCCGGGCGACGCTCTTGCCGACGCCGAGCGGCAGCCGGCCGCGGTCGACCATCTGGTTGATGAAGTCGATGGCGCGCAGCTCTGCCGATTGTGCGGCATTGAAGGTGATCTCATGCGCGCGGCCGGCGATGTCGCGGACGCTCGTGGGTACTTTTTCGCGCTGACGCGGGTTGATCTGCACGATCAGGAGGTCTTCCGCGCTCGCCGCGCGCGCGAACGGCAAGAGCGCTGGATTGGCGCTGTAGCCGCCGTCCCAATAGGCCTCGCCGTCGATCTCGACCGCGCGAAACAGTAGCGGCAGGCAAGCCGACGCCATCACCACCTCGGCGCTGATCTCCTCGCCGCGGAACACGCGCGGCTCACCGGTGCGCACATTGGTGGCCGAGACGTAAAGATGGCCGTCGAAAGTGCGGTGGATCAGATCGAAATCGACAAAGCGCTCGATCAGCGCCTTGAGGGGATTGATGTTGAGCGGGTTGAGGTCATAGGGCGACCACAGCTCGGACAATGCGCCGAGCCACGGCGGCACCGTGGCGCGCGGGCGCGGCACGAAGGCGAACAGGCGCTCGACCACACCGCGCTGCATATCCGGCAGGTGGCCGCCGAAGCTCGCGGCGCGCCAGAACTCGGCGAGGCGCTTGCGTGCCTCCAGCGCGCCGCCGCGCGCGAGGCCGTCGGCCAGCACCACCGCATTGATGGCGCCGGCGGACGCGCCCGAAAGGCCTGCGATCGTGAGCCGCCCGTCGGCGAGAATCTGGTCCAGAACCCCCCAGGTGAACGCCCCATGGGCGCCGCCACCCTGCAGCGCCAGATTGATGGGCTTGGGCCGCCGCCTCCAGGGGCGCCGCCGATCAAGCCGCAGCGTCGATACCGCCTTGTTCAAAAGCAGGGGGAACATCACATCACGGGAGTGAGGGGCGGGCAGGATGGCCCGATGCACAGTGGCAACATATTTTTTGCGTTGCAATAGAAAAATGCTGCGGTGCATCAATGTATTGTGATCCTTGCAAGAGTTGCAAATCGAGTAAAATTCAATATGGCCAAAGCGAGAGAATCACGTCGCGCCCAGCCGGCGGTGTTTCCGGCGCCTGATCACGACCATGGCCGCTGCAGCAGCGAGGCCATGGCGATCGCGGAAGCGAAGTGTTTGGAGCATGGGCGCCGGCTGACGCCCATCCGCCGCCATGTTCTCGGCGTGCTCCTCGGCAGCCACCGGCCGCTCGGCGCCTATGAGATCATGGAGCGGCTCGCCCCGCAGGGCCCCCGCCCGGCCCCGATCACGGTTTACCGTGCGCTCGATTTCCTGCGCGAGAGCGGTCTCATCCACCGCATCGAAAGTCGCAACGCGTTCGTTGCCTGCGTGCACAACCATGCGAGTGCCGAGCCGGTCGTGTTCATGATCTGCGAGCGCTGCGGCACCGTGGGTGAGGCGGCCTCGATGGCGATTGCAGCGACCCTCTCGTCTGCGGCGCGTGCCGCGGGCTTTACACCCAAATCGCCGGTGATCGAGATCGGCGGGATCTGTGCCCATTGCCGTTAAGGTTTGCGGCGGCCGCCACGTTGACGGGGCGCCATGCCTCTGGCACTGCCTTGCCCGAAAAGGAGACCTGACATGAGCCAAGCCGCCCCGAGGGAGAGGCGCAAGTCTGTCGCGGTCAATGTCGGCGGCGTGAAGGTCGGCGGCGACGCCCCGATTGTCGTGCAGTCGATGACCAATACCGATACCGCCGATGTGGCGGCGACCACCGCCCAGGTCGCGGCGCTCGCGCGCGCCGGCTCCGAGCTCGTGCGCATCACGGTCGACCGCGACGAGGCCGCGGCCGCGGTGCCGCATATCAAAGAGCGACTGCTCGGCATGGGCGTCGGCGTGCCCGTCATCGGCGACTTCCACTATATTGGCCACAAGCTCCTTGCCGATCATCCGGCCTGCGCGGAAGCGCTCGACAAGTACCGCATCAATCCGGGCAATGTCGGCTTCAAGAATAAGAAGGACAAGCAGTTCGGTGACATCATCGAGACCGCGATCCGCCACGGCAAGTCGGTGCGTATCGGCGTCAACTGGGGCTCGCTCGATCAGGAGCTGCTCACCCATCTGATGGACGAGAACGCTCGCTCGAGCGCGCCCCTCGGGGCGCGTGAGGTGACGCGCGAGGCGATGATCGTGTCGGCCCTGACCTCGGCCGAGCGCGCCGAGGAGATCGGGCTCCCGCGCAACCGCATCATCCTGTCCGCCAAGGTCTCGGCGGTGCAGGACTTGATCGCGGTCTATGCGGAGCTCGCCCGGCGCTCCAACTATGCGCTGCATCTCGGCCTGACCGAGGCCGGCATGGGCTCCAAGGGAATCGTCGCCTCCTCGGCCGCGATGGGCGTGCTGCTGCAGCAGGGCATCGGCGACACCATCCGCATCTCGCTCACGCCCGAGCCCGGCGGCGACCGCACGCTGGAAGTGAAGGTCGGCCAGGAGCTGTTGCAGACCATGGGCTTCCGCACCTTCGTGCCGCTGGTTGCGGCCTGCCCGGGTTGCGGCCGCACCACCTCGACCACATTCCAGGAGCTCGCGCGCGACATCCAATCTTTCATCCGCGATTCGATGCCGGAGTGGAAAACCCGCTATTGCGGCGTCGAGGCGCTGAATGTCGCGGTGATGGGCTGCATCGTCAACGGGCCGGGCGAGAGCAAGCATGCCGATATCGGCATCTCGCTGCCGGGCACCGGCGAGCAACCGGCGGCGCCGGTGTTCATCGACGGCAAGAAGGTCGCCACGCTCCGCGGCGCAACCGTCGCGGCCGACTTCAAGAAGATGGTGATCGACTACATCGAGCAGCGCTACCGCCGCGCTGGCGCCAATCAGACCGCGGCCGAATAGCCCACCCTGCGAATCATCCGCGAAAGCGGATGACCCAGTATGCAACGACTTTCGCGATCAAACGCGACCTCTTTGCATAGTGGATGCGGCTTTCGCGGATGATGACATCCACTCAAATCGCGCTCGCCGCAATATTGATGGTGAGCGCGAGCAGTGCGACGTTGAAGAAGAACGAGATGATGGCGTGCACCGACACTGTATGGCGGATCGGCCGGCACGTGATGGTGACGTCCGAGACCTGGTTGGTCATGCCGATCACCAACGAGAAATAGACGAAGTCCCAGTAGTCCGGCTCCTTGAGATCGCCCGGAAACTGCAAGCCGCCGCCTCTGCCGCCCTCCTCGTCATAGAATTCGTGCGCATAGTGCAGCGCGAACATGATGTGCGTGAAAGACCATGACAGCAGGATCGTCAGAATGCCGAGGAGCAGATGGATTGGCTGACGGTCGTTCGCACTGCTCATGCCGAGGATCGACACGATTGCGCCTAGGCTTGCGAGCGCGGCGAACGCGGTCAGCGCCAGGATCGTGTATTGGCCCTCGTCCTGCAGGCGGGCGCGGCGTCGGATACGTCGCACGTCCGCGATCGCCATCATGTGCAGCGTCAGCCCGAGGTAGAGCACCACCATAACATCCCAACCCACCAGGATGCGGACGGCGGGCCGCCAATCCGTGGGCGTGAGCGCGCTCACCACGAAGCCGATCAGGATCGAGATGAAGAGCCGCGGCCGTGCTTGCACCATGCGGATCGGCCCCGACCAATGGCGGCGCGGACGCGGCTTGTCGGCTGTGTCGGCCATTTGCGGCTCCTTCAACGCGGCGGCTTGATGAAGGTGTCCTGGAATAGCTTGTTCCACTTCTCGCCTTCGTCGAGGTACTTCGGCAGGTCGACGAAGATCAGGTCCTTCGGCGGTGCCTTGACGCGCGGGTCGGTTGGCACCGACTCGCGGCCGGCGAGAATTCTCTGCGCATCGGTCAGGTAGAAATCGAGCAGCAGCAGCGCCGCGTTGGGATGCGGCGCCTTGCGGAACACGCCGGCGCCGGTGGGCAGCGCCACCACCGGCGGCAGGTAGAGGGCCTCGACCGGCGCGCCCTCGTTCTTCATCTGCTCCACCCGGTAGCTATAGGTGGTGAGTGCGAGCGGAACCTCGCCGGATCCTACGAAGTTCGCGAGCAGCGTGTGACCCTTGCGCACCGAGATGCCGTTGGCCGCGACGATGTCGTGGAACAGCTTTAGGCCGGCCTCCTCGCCCATGACGCCAACGACGGAAAGGAACCAGTTGGCGTCATCGACCTCGATGCCGAGCTTGCCCTTCCATTTCGCATTGCGCAGGTCCGCGTAGCTCTTGGGCACATCCGCGGGCTTGACGATGTCGGTGTTGTAGGCGCCGACGAACACGCTGAGCCGCGTCGCGGTCCAGCCGTGGTGCGACATGATGGCTTGCGGGATCAGCTCGGCCGCGGCCGGCGTGGTGACGGGCTGCAGCAGCTGCTCGCGCACCATGGGTTCCATCTCCGAGCCGGAGGTCTCGGCCAGGTCGACCTCGAAGCGGCCCGCGGCATATTCGGTCAGCGCGCGATGGCGGATGTCCTCGGAGCTGCCGCGCCATTGCTGGACCTTGATGCCGTACTTGGCCTGAAAGGCCGCCAGAAGCGCGGATTGATCGGCCAGCGTGGCCGAGGAGTAGAGCGTGACCGTGCCCTCGCGCTTGGCGCCGGCGATGAGGCGCGCGGTGCGGTCCGGTCCCGAATAGGCGGCGAGCTCGGCGAGCGTCTGCGCTTGCGCTGACCCGCAGCACGTTCCGAGAATGGCGGCTAGAAGCGCGATCAGATGTCCGGCTCGGATCATGTGGCCCTCCCGGGCCTACGCCACCTTGGGCGGCAGATTCGCGAGCTCGCCCCGATAGGCGTCGTCCATGCGTGAGGTGAGGCCGTGGCGCGCGAGCGCCGCGGCGAACATTTCCCGCACCAGCGGCTTTTCGTCAGCATAGTCTATCTGGTTGCCGCCGAGCCGCCTGCTGATCCAGGACATCGGCACGCCCTGGCTGTTGCGCGGCGAGGCATATTTGAAGGCGAGATAGCGCGCGGGCGTGGGACCTGAGTTGAAGTGCTGATGGAACCAGGCATTGGGCGGCACGATCAGGGTGCCGTATTTCCAATCGTAGCGCTTCATCTCTTCGCCCTGCGGCCACATCAGCGAATAGCCCTCGCCCGATAGCACGATCACGTGGGCGCCCGGCCCGTGCGCATGCGCCTTCTTGTAGGTGCCGACCGGAAACTGCGAGATGTGGCTGGCGATCGAGCCCTTGGCCATGTTGAAGCGGATATGGCCGCCGCCGGCGCCACGCTCCTTGGCGCTGATGAGCGGCAGGTTGATGGCGTCGGCGACGAAATTGGTCTGCAGCAGGAAGCCGACCTGTTCGCCCTTGGCGCTGAAATAATCGGGCTCGCCGGAGAAGCGGCTCTTGAAGTCGTAGGACGTGTTGAAGATGAAATCGAGATTGTCGTAGAGGTTGATGACGGCGGGGCCGTTGGTCACCGCCACGAAGCGCACCGCCTCCTGGCCCGAGCCGTTGAAGTGCTGGTACCAGCAATTGAGCGGCACTGCAAAGATCGAGCCCGCCTTCCATTCGAAGGTGACGCGCGCCCCGGCATTGTTCCAGATTGTGGTCGAGCCGCGGCCGGCGAGGATCAGGATCATCTCCTCGAACAGATGCCGCGCCGGCTCGAGCTTCCTGCCGGGTGCGATCTCGCAGACATAGCAGTCGTTCGAGGTGCGCGAAGCCTCGTGATTGATGTAGACGCCCTTGCCGCCGCGCCGCGCCCACGGCTTCAGCTCGACCACGCACAGATCGGGGACGTATTGGGCGCCAATGATATCGAGCCCCTCGGCCCGCACGAACCGCAGATAGGGTGTATCCTTCTCGGTCTTGAACTTCTCGGCCATTTCCTGTGAAACCACGACGTCCTTGGCCACGAATCCCTCCTTGCGGTGTGCGCGCTTTCTTCGAGTGCTTGGATCGCTTGATTTAGCAGCGCGGAGAGCCCCGCCGCAATGCCGTCGGGGTTGCGGATCCGCGTGCCGGGCCGATCGATCGGATGACCCATGACGGCTGCGGCAAGGAGAGCGCGTGCGCGGGGCGCGGCTCGCGTTACGCAGGATTTGCTGGTTCTCGCCGTTTGCGTGTCTCGGCCGGCCCTCTAGCGCTGCGCGGGGCAATCCTCTATAAGCCCGGCTTCCCGGACATCAGGCGCGCGCCCACGGGGCGCCTCCCAAGGAAACGCAACATGGCTGTCCCCAAGCGAAAGACCTCTCCCTCCCGGCGTGGGATGCGCCGCTCCGCAGATGCCCTCAAGGCGCCGACCTATGTCGAGGACAAGGATTCTGGCGAACTGCGCCGTCCCCATCACGTGGATCTCAAGACCGGCATGTACCGCGGCCGGCAGGTGCTCAAGGCCAGAACCGAGTCTTGAGCATCAGGTGGCGCGGTAGACCGCGCGCCCGAGCCACGCCGCGGGGGCGGCCGCGCATTGACGGCACTCACCTCACTGGGATCGGCTCTCATTGGGATCGGCTCTCATTGGGATCGGCTCTCATTGGGATCGGCTCTCATTGGGATCGGCG
>Ga0126381_100008810_pt1 | contig 11298 bp, 3 predicted proteins | sample PanSoiMetPlot_28_FD_96465 | JGI IMG/M metagenome (GOLD analysis project Ga0126381, IMG submission 96465) | Tropical forest soil microbial communities from Panama - MetaG Plot_28 | ecosystem: Environmental > Terrestrial > Soil > Tropical forest > Bulk soil | place: Panama | collected 2016-02-17 | reverse complement strand
AGTCTGCGGGTTACGCGCGGACGACTGTACGAACAGTTGAAGTCCTCTGGCCCAACGACAAGCACCAGCAAGCAGGGAGCGCGTTTGCGGACTACGCTCGTCATCGCCGAAGTAGCCCTTTGCGCTGCTTTGCTGCCTGCGTGCTTGCTGCTCGTCGAAAGTTTGCGTCACGTCGTGCAGGCCAACGAATGGATGGACGAAGACCACGTGATTACAGCCAATTTGGTGGTGCGCGTTCCCGTCAGTAAGAATGCGACGGACGCCGATTTTTTGCGCGCCTTCAACGAACGCAATCGCATTCTGAGCGACATCGAGGAGAAAGTCCGAGTGCTGCCCGGAGTCGAAAATGCTGGATTTACCAGCACGGTTCCGCTGGAAGGCGGGGGCTGGGGCGATGCCATCAACTTCCAGGAAATACCATTACCCGAGCAAGAGCAGCCTTCTGGTGAATTCCGATTTGCCAGCCCCGGATATTTTTCTGCCGTTGGCCTTCCCATCGTTGAGGGCCAGTTCTTCACTGAGGCGGATCGCGCCCAGCCAGTGGTAGTCATTTCGCAAAGCGTCGCGCGCAACGTCCTGCATGGACGCAATCCGTTAGGAACGCACGTGGACTGCAGCCACTTCGAGGGTCCAAAACAAAAGTGGTGCCGCGTTGTTGGCGTGGTTGCCGATGTCCGCGCCGAAGCCGACAAAAACCCGCTCCTCGTCGCCTATTTTCCTCTCTGGATTAACTCGGAACTTACAGAGAGCCTCGTGGTTCGCACGAGAATGAATCCCAGGTCTGCGACGCGCGAGATTCGCGAAGCCATCTGGAGCGCCGACCCGGACCTCGCCATCCCGCAGGAGAAAACTCTGAGGACCATCCTCGCGAGCAATGAAGCTCCCCGGCGGTACGAAACATCGCTCGTTGTGTTGTTCGCGATGTGTGCTGCGTTGCTGGCGATGCTCGGCTTGTATGCCGTTGTCGCTTACTCCGTCACGCAGCGCGGTCACGAAATCGGTGTGCGTATTGCACTCGGCGCCCAGCGCTCGGACATACTACGCCTTATCCTTGGCCAGGGCGTGCGCATGGTGCTTATCGGAGTAGCTATCGGGATCGCCACCGCGCTTGGCATGACGCAACTGATGGCGAGCGAACTTTTCGGCGTGACCGCGCACGACCCGCTCACGTTTCTCGGCGTCGGTCCGGCGCTGATGCTCGTCGCGGTGGCCGCGTGCTACATCCCCGCGCGTCGTGCTACGTGCGTTGATCCGATCACGGCGCTGAGGTGCGAGTGATTCCTCTCGCCAGCAGGGCCTGATTAGTCGGGTAACCAGTAAAGTCAACTCTGCCCAAATCAACTTTCGAGGTTATGCGGTACCAGGAGTTGTCAAAATTGCTGAACAAATTTGCAGGCCTCATAATGGTTCGGGCGAGACGAAGGACCTATGGCAGAGCCGACGGCAACAATTACTTTGGGCATGCAAACGAGGGTGATGACTACCGCACTGCACAGCATGTTCTTGAGCTACGCAAGTTGCTTAGAGCCAGGTGCAAGGGCCCTTACAGCGAAGAAATCTCTGAGTTCGCTCTCGTATTGAGGGTGGGCGGACACATGCAGGAGTTCGACTTTGAGGGGTGCCAGCGTGTTCGTCGGAACCGAAGAGAGAAATTCCTCTTGATCCTCCGCTCTGCGTGGACTGCGGTAGATATACAAACATCTCAGACGAAGAGCTCGCACTGGAGCCTACTTCTCCGGTAATGCGTTTATATCAGCACCTACCCAATGGGGTGGCCTTTTCGAAGCACAAAGAAAAAGAGCTCAGCAATGCAGAACATTGGCACTGTGCGGACGGATGAAAAAGAATACTTTCAAAGTGCGGCTCACGATTAGGTTGGATCTGGGAAATCGTTCTAGTTCGTACTGCGTTTTGAATCAGAAAGGTGAAATCCGCTAGACCAAAAGCTGCCAACAAACCCCGAAGCAATCAAAACAGATCCTGACAAGTAAGGGGCTTGTCTAAACAGCCCCGGAGGATCAGGTCCAATCAGGGGAGAGGCGCCCCACGGGCAAGTGCCTGAACTTATGTACAGTTAATTGATAAGAAGTTTCATTGCCTATGTACCGTTGTTTGTTTCCAGTGTCCCCCCCACCATAAGTCGAGATTGCGCGTGGCCCAGCGAATCATCCTTGTCGCGGTCGAGACGCTGTATCTGCAGTTTAGTCCACCCTGAGCCACCTGCTTGAACTAAGCGTCACCCGAGATCCCCTCCGGAGGCTATTCATGCGGACTGGCAAACTACTGCGTGGACTCTCTATCTTGAGTCTCTTTTTCCTGGCGGCAGCCGATTTCGGCCAGGCTCCGCCTCCGAGTCCCGTTCCGCTGATCAGCCAGGTTACGCCGCCTAGCCTGTCGCCAGCTAGTCTCACGCCGGGAAGCAACAGCTTTACGTTGACGATTCTGGGCGCGAATTTTGCGCCGGGCGAATCCGTGACGCTGTTCGGGCCGGGGGGCGCAACCGCTATAGCCCCCAACCCAACCGTGAACGCGACGGGTACGCAGATGGTGGCGAATTTTGCGAATGTGTCTCTCCCCGTTCCGGGAACCCTGACGGTCACGGTGACGAAGAGGCTCAACACCGGCGCAGTGCTGGAGTCATCGAATCCGTACTACTTGCCCGTGACGCCCTCGGCACCAACGGCACTGCTCGACGCACCCCTGACATCGTTCCTGCCGGGCGCCCCGAAAGCAATGGCCACGGCAGATTTCAATGGCGATGGACTGCCTGACCTGGCCGTCATCTCCCAGGGCCCGAGCGGCTCGAATGTAGTCTCCATCTTGACCGGCGCCTATGGTGGCACATTTACGGCCGGAGCTTCGTATACAACGGGGAATGCTCCCTCCGGAATTGTGGCGGCGGATTTCAACGGCGACCGCGTAACGGACCTGGCGGTTACCAATGCAATGGACAATACGGTGACGATCTATTTGGGAAATGGGGACGGGACCTTCCGCCTGGGAACGACGGTCAGCGATCCGGGAGTTTATCCAACGCAAATAGTCGCGGCAGATTTCAACGGCGACGGCAAGATGGACCTAGCAGCGCTAAACGGGTGCGGCACTGGACAATATGGCTGCTACCCTACCGCTTTGCCGATGGGCCCAGGGAATGTGGCAATTTTGCTGGGCAATGGAGATGGGACGTTTAACGTCGCGCCGACTCTGCCCACCACTGGCATGGCGCCCGCTGCGATTGCCGCAGCGGATTTGAACGCCGACGGATTCATCGACCTGATCGTTGCGAATTCCAGCAATAACTTGACGCTGCTGATGGGGAACGGCGATGGGACGTTTTCGGCTGCCGCAAACACACCCACCACAGGATTCACGGGGCCTCCCTTGGGAATCGCCGTGGGCGATTTCAATGGCGACGGCGCGCTGGACGTTGCGGTTAGCAGCTGCGGAGACGATGGAGTCACCATTCTGCTGAATAAGAGTTGCACGGGCCTACCGGCGGCACAATGCACGCTCACACCCACGGCGTTCGGAATTTCGCTAGGCGTAGGAACAAGTCCCAGCGCGATTGCCGCAGCGGACATGAACGCCGACGGGCTCATCGACCTGGTGGTTGTCAATTCCACCGCGGGCACCGTCAGCGTGCTGCTTGGCGATGGAACCGGTGGATTCGCCGCTACTGGGTCGCTGCCGTCCAAAAGCTTTCCCACCGGCAGTTCTCCGCAGGGGCTGGCCTTAATAGATTTCAATCAAGACGGGCGGCTAGACGCGGTGACCGCGAATCAATCCGGCAGTTATTCAGTGCTGCGTCAAGCTGCGGTGATGCAACTTCAACTGACGAACAGCAGTTCGACTTTTGTCTACGGATATGTTCCGACGCTAACAGTGCAGTTGACGACGCCGCCTGGAGCGCCAGCTGGTCCAACCGGAACGGTGACTCTTTTTGACGGAGCAACCCAAGTCACAAGCACGGCCTTGAGCGGTTCTCAATATCAAATTCAGTTCGTGCTGCCGCCGGGCTATTTCTTTGGGGCGGGCACGCACCAGCTCACTGCCGTCTACAGCGGCGACACAAATTTTTTGGCGGTAACCTCGAATGCAGTGACGGAAGCCGTGACAACGTCCGGGACCACCACCACACTGAGTTCGGATCTCGCCAATGGGCCTTATGGCACGTCGGTCACGCTGACCGCCAGCATCCAACCACAAACTCCTGCGCCCTCAACCGGGACCGTCACTTTCACCGACACCACGAATTCCACAACGCTCGGGAGCGCGACCGTCTCCAACAACTCCGCCCAACTCACGTTGACAAATCTAGCCGCCGGCCCGCACAGCATCCTGGCCACCTACCAAGGCGACAGCAACTGTACCGGTAGCAGTTCCTCGGTGATTTTGGTGACCATCACCCAGGCTTCGACGACTACCACCGTTTCGGCAAGTCCCAATCAAGCGCAGTTTGGCCAGAGCGTCACTTTTTCGGCAGCATTGCAATTCAACGGCAGTGGCACGCCAACGGGCACGATTACCTTCCTGGATGGTTCCACTTCGCTGGGCACGGTCAACCTCTCAAACAACGCCGGGTCGCTTTCCACCAGCACGCTTGCCGTTGGCAGCCACGTGATCACCGCACAGTACAACGGCGACAGCAATTTCCAAGGGAGCTCCGGCACTATCAATGAAGTGGTCAACACCGATGCTACAACTACCATGGTGACTTCCGGCACAAACCCCTCGTCGTATGGGCAAGCGGTCGTGTATTCAGTTAGCACGAGTTTCGTTTTGTCGAGTCTCGGCACCCCAGCAGGTTTGGTTACTCTCTACGACGGCAACACCGTCCTCTCGAGCGCATATCTTTCCAAAGGTTCGGCGCAGTTCACCGTCTCATCGCCGACCGCCGGCACACATTCCATCACCGCGCAGTATGCCGGTACTTCCAATTACGCGGCTAGCACATCCGCCGCGCTCACGCAAACTATCAATCCGAGCGCTACGACGCTCAGCGTATCGGCGAGCCCAAACCCTTCGTCTGTCGGCCAATCGGTAGCACTACAGGGAACTCTGCAATCGACGTATGGTTTGATTTCGACCGGCGGGACGATAACGTTTTACAACAACGGCACGCAGTTGGGCTCGGTACTTGTTCAGGCAAATAACATCAGTACGCAGGGTAGTGGATACCAGATAGCGTTCGTTACGTCGAATACTGCGATCCTTCCAGTCGGCTCGCAGAATATCACTGCGAAATACAGCGGCGACGCCAATCTCCAGGCCAGCATGGGGAGCATGACACAAACGGTGAACCCCGCGCCCACCAACATAAGTATCAGGGCCAACCCCGGTGCCCCCACGTACGGGCAGAACGTCACCTTCACCGCGACGCTGAGTCCAACCTACGGCAACACGCCGACGGGGACGGTTACCTTCAGTATGAATGGCACGACACTGGCAACTGCGAGTGTCACCAATAGTGCTGCTGTTTTCTCCACTTCGACGCTGTCCCCGGGCGGCCACACGATAGATGCCCAGTACGGTGGTGACGCCAATGACGCCTCCAGCATCAATTCTGTGTCCATCACCGTGGCCCCGCCGCCCACCACCACAGTGCTCACTTCCAGCATGAATCCCTCCTATTTCAATCAACCTGTGGTTCTCGTCGCGACTCCTCAATCGAGCGTCAGCGGAACCCCGGCGGGAACGATGACCTTCTTCGACAATCTCGCAATGATTGGAAGCAGCACTCTGGCCTCCGGCAGCGCACAGCTCAGCATTTCTTCCCTCCAGGTAGGTACCCACTCGTTCACGGCTACTTACAGCGGGGACTTCAACTTTGCCGGTAGCACTTCCGCCGCGCTCAGCCAGGTCGTCAACATGGGGCCGACCGTTACCTCGGTGACCTCTCTGGACAATCCGACGACCACGCCGTACAACGTGAGATTTCTTGTGACGGCCACGGCTACGTATGGCGGAACGCCATCGGGCACGGCCACGCTTTACGATGGTTCCACCGTGATTGGTTCGGGGACACTGACTAGCAACCCCAACGGGAACACCGTGGAGCTCGTCGTCAGCGGGCTCACGGCGGGCTCTCACTCGATCACGGCGAAGTACAGCGGATCGGCTTCCTTCGGGGCGAGCACCTCGAGCGCCCTCACGCAGGTTATGAATCTGCCAGGCACGACCACATCGCTTTCGACGGCCACCAACCACGTGGCATTCGGGCAGTCGATTACGTTGACTGCCTCACTCGTGCCCGGCACTCAGCCTCAAGGCAGCCCTTTGCCCAGCGGCACAGTAACGTTCTTTGATGGCTCCACTTCGCTTGGCAATGGGACGGTCGCGAATAATTCCGCGCAAATTAACGTTTCTTCCTTGGCTGTTGGTTCGCATACGCTGACGGCGAAATACAACGGCGACTCCAACTACACAGGAAGCACGTCTTCGCCGTTCACCGAGACGGTGAACCAGGCTTCAACGACTGCAACCGTTTCCTCAAACGCCAATCCCGCAGCTTTCGGCCAGCCGGTGACCTTTACGGCGAGCCTTGTCCCAGTGTCCGGCGGTAGCGCGACCGGCACAATTACTTTCCTGGACGGTACAAATTCTTTGGGCTCGGCCACGGTTTCCAACAATAGCGGGCAGTTCACGATTTCCAGCCTCACGGGTGGCTCGCATTCCGTTACTGCGAAATATAACGGAGATGCGAACTTCACCGCCAGTACCTCGAGTGCGATTACCGAAACGATCAACGCGGCTGCGACCACGACAGCCGTGATTGCGAGCCTGAACCCTTCAGTTTACGGGCAGTCCGTGTCGTTGACCGCGACGGTTCAGCCGCCTTCGGGTTCGACCGCGACCGGTACGGTGACATTTTTCGATGGCTCCAACTCGCTGGGAACCGCGACGCTCTCCAGCAACTCCGCGCAGCTTGCAGTTTCCTCGCTGACCACCGGATCGCACTCGATCACCGCGGTGTACAACGGCAATTCCAACTTGAACGCCAGCACTTCGGTGGTTTTGACGCAAACGGTAAGCCAGGCCTCGACCACAACCACAGCTACAGCGAATCCGAATCCCAGCATCTTCAACCAGTACGTTACCTTTGTGATCGCAGTTGCTCCTGCGAATGGCGGCTCTCCAACGGGCACGGTCACGTTGCTGGATGGCACCAACACTTTGGTGAGCGCCAGCCTCTCAGGAACCGGAACCGCGCAAGTCACGTACGGCGGCTTGGCGCCGGGCGCTCATTCGATTACCGCCGTTTATGCCGGAGACGCGAACTTCACCGGCAGCACCTCCGCAGCGGTAAGTCAAACCGTCAATCAGGCGTCCTCAACAACCTCAGTCGCCTCGAATCTGAACCCCTCCGTCTACGATCAAGCAGTCATGCTGACAGCCACCGTGCAGGCACCGCAGGGAATTACTCCGGTCGGCACAATGACCTTTATGGATGGGTCGGCAACGCTAGGGTCGTCAAGCCTCTCCAATGGCTCGGCGCAGCTCACTTTGTCCGGACTGGCGGCCGGGAGCCATAGCATCACTGCGGTCTATGCGGGCAACACCTATCTAACGGGCAGCACATCCACGGGTCTCGCGCAAAGCGTGAACTCCGCTTCGAGTGCCACGACGGTCTCGTCGAGCGCAAATCCCGTCGCATTCGGGCAATCGGTTGTTTTCTCGGCGACGATACAGCCGACATTTGGAGGTGGCGCGACGGGCACGGTGACGTTCCTGGATGGCGCGGTTACTCTAGGTTCGAGCCCGGTATCAGGAAATGCGGGGCAGCTTTCGCTTTCCTCCTTGGCCGTTGGCTCGCATTCGATCACTGCAAAATATAGCGGTGACACCAATGTCGCAGGCAGCACGTCCGCAACACTGACGCAGACGGTCAGCCAGGCTACCACGACAACCACCGTTACGTCCGGGTCTAATCCAGCGGTATTTGGACAGCCGGTCACCTTCAGCGTGAGGATTCAGTCCTCTTCCAGTGGTACTCCGACAGGCACGGTCACTTTAATGGACGGCTCCAGTTCGTTGGGGAGCACGACGCTGCCAGCCAACGGCGTGGCGCAATTCGCGATTAGCAGTCTGGCTCCCGGAGCGCACACGATTTCCGCGAGTTACAGCGGCGACGCAAGCTATGCAGGGAGCACCTCGAGCGTTCTTACGGAGACGGTGAACCCGGCGAGTTCGACTGTCTCGATAGCCGTGAGCCCGAATCCGGGTGCCTTTGGACAGGCCATTATTCTGACGGCTTCGGTCACTCCTTCGGTCAGCGGCGATCAGGCAACCGGTGCCGTGACGTTCTTTGATGGAGCGACTTCGCTGGGCACGGCAAATCTATCGAATAATTCCGCGCAACTTTCGCTTTCGAATTTAGCAGCAGGTTCGCATTCCATCACGGCGCAATACGCGGGCGACGCGAATTTTGCCGGCAGCACTTCAGCAGCGCTGATGGAAACCATCAACCAGGTGAGCACGACCACAACGTTGGCTTCGAACTTGAATCCAGCCACGTTTGGGCAGGTGGTCACGCTGACGGCCACGGTGCAAGCAGGCTCGGGTATTTCGGTGGCGGGTACCGTAACGTTCCTGGACGGCACGCTCGGGCTGGGGACGGTGACTCTGGCAAACAACTCGGCCCAGTTGACGACTTCGACGCTCGCGCCGGGCACACACACACTCACAGCCGTCTACAACAGCAATGGGAATTTCGCGGGAAGTACATCGGCCGCTTTGACGGAAACTGTAAACCAGCTGACGACTACAACCACGCTGGCATCCAACGTGAACCCTGCCCTGGCCGGACAGAACGTGACGTTCACGGCGACAGTTCAAGCGGGGGCGGGCAATTCGGTTGTCGGCGCGGTTACTTTCCTGGATGGCTCGACGACGCTTGGAAGCACAGCGGTGATCAACAATTCGGCACAGCTGACTATTGCAACGCTTGCGCCAGGCTCTCATTCGATAACGGCAGCATACGGTGGAAGCACAGATTTTGCTGCAAGCACGTCTGCTGCGCTGGCCGAGACAGTGAATCAGTCAAGCACAACAACAACGTTGATCTCTAATTTGAATCCCGCGGTCTTCGGGCAAGCGGTTCCTTTCGTGGCGACGGTGCAAACCGCGAGCGGAGGAGCAGCAACGGGTACAGTAACGTTCTACGATGGCACAACGGTGCTAGGAATAACGGGCGTTCAAATCAACAATTCTCAGCACAACCTCGCGCAGCTGACGTTCTCAGGTTTCCTGGGCGGAACGCACACGATTACAGCGGCGTATAGCGGCGACGCGAATTACACAGCGAGCACTTCCGGCGCATTGACAGAGACGATAACTCCCGCCAGCTCTTCGGTAACCGTCGGAGCAAGCCCCAATCCGGCGTCGTTTGGACAGGCGGTCATTTTGACGACAACGGTCGTGCCTTCCATCAGCAGCGACCAGGCAAGTGGAACGGTAACGTTCTTCGATGGCCCCGGTTCGCTTGGCAGCGCCAATCTTTCAAACAATGTGGCGCAAATTTCAGTGGCAAGCCTGGCCCTCGGCTCGCATTCGATCACGGCTTCGTACGCCGGGGATCGGAACTTCGGGGGGAGCACGTCGGCAGCGCTTTCGGAGGTGGTGAATCCTGCGGCGACTTCGGCGGTGGTTACTTCGAACGCTGATCCTGCGGTCATAAATACCAATGTGACCTTCATGGCGACGGTATCTTCCTCGAGCGGGGGGACCCAAAGCGGAGCCGTGAACTTTTATTTGGATGGAAGCAGTACGGCTGCCGCGACCGTGAACCTATCAAATGGGACGGCGACATATGCGACAAATTCGTTGAGCGCAGGGAGCCACACCGTTGTGGCGGTGTTCACTTCGAGCAATCCCGGCTTTGTCGGAAGCACCTCTCCTGCATTCACCCAATACATCTCAGACTTCACTGTCTCCGTGTCTCCAAGCGCTTTGACCGTTTCTCGCAGCACTTCGGGAACGTATGTATTGACGGTGACGCCAGTGGGGCAATTTAGTGGAACTGTGTTGTTTTCCTGCGGCGGGGTACCTGGAGGGACGACCTGCGCGATTTCGCCGACGCAGGTAACGCTGAGCGGTTCGGGTTCGGCGCAAGCAACCGTCACGATCACCGCTGCTCAAAACGCTTCCAAAGGAACCCACACGCTGACATTTACGGGAACCTCCGGAGGCCTGAATCGCAAGTTTACGGCAAGCCTAACCATCAATTGAAAACGCGCGAAGAAAACAGGATCTTGCGCCGCTTCGCAGATATTCGCCATACAAGCTCCGGCACTCCTAGTCTTTGGACCTGGGGGCAGGTGTCGGAGCCCCCAAACAGGCCAAGGCCAAATTCGCGCTTATAGTAGAGTCCTTAGTAACTCCAGACGTCATCTGGGTATTCGTTTTGGAGCAAAGCGCATCCCGCTGCTCGAGAATCTGGGAAAAAACATCGCGTGTTTGGACTTGATACTCGTAGCAGCGGGATGCCTCCCTGCTGGCATAATTCTATGGAGCCAGCAGAAAATCTAAGCTGCAGTTGCGAGCCAAGATTTCCACAGCGCCAACTACTGTGGAAATCTCTCCCTCAAGATCTGTCGTGCTGACTCACTATAAGGACTTGAGGGCTTATTTCGCGAGTCTGATCAGCGAGATGGCAACTTACCGGTGGGCGAGTTGCTTTCCGCATTGACAATCCGCCTTTTTCCCTATGGCATCTATGAAGTCGCTGACGCTCACTTCCTTCGTGGCGATGACGCCGATTTCTCCTCCCGGACTTATCGGTGTACCCGTGAACTCCCTTCGGATGCTGACGTACCGGTCTCCCAAGAGTCCTTCCGTAACAAGAGAAGCCTTGGAATCTTGGCGAATCATGTTTTGGAATCGCTTCTCGATTCTCAAATCCACTTCAAGCCTGCGATTCGGGCTCATTGAATCACGGGCCAGTTCGACTCTGCTAACATTTCCGACTGGCATTCCATCCAGTCTAACCGGAGCACCAACGTGAAGACCTTGGGCCTCAGGAACGAACATAAGGATTTCGTACTTGGGACGGAACAGCCCCGTTGACCAAAAGTGTGAGAAACCCCAGACGAGAAGCATGGCCACGACGAACGCTGCTACGACCTTCAGCGTTTTGTCAGAGATGCGGATTGTAATTTCGGCCACAAACGACCTTTCTTGATTGCCGGCTAATATGGAATCACACCGAAAGTGTCCGGGGCAACGCAGAAGCGGTCAAACTCCTGGTCAGCAAACGGTGAGGTTCCTTTCGCAAAAATGAACTTCGGCGATTATGTCGTT
>Ga0126381_100008809_pt1 | contig 11300 bp, 9 predicted proteins | sample PanSoiMetPlot_28_FD_96465 | JGI IMG/M metagenome (GOLD analysis project Ga0126381, IMG submission 96465) | Tropical forest soil microbial communities from Panama - MetaG Plot_28 | ecosystem: Environmental > Terrestrial > Soil > Tropical forest > Bulk soil | place: Panama | collected 2016-02-17 | reverse complement strand
GGCATCGTGATCGCGGTGCAGCGCGAGCTGGGCGTTCCGGTGAAGCTCGTCGGTCTCGGCGAAGGGCCGGACGACCTGGCGCCATTCGAGCCGGCCACGTTCGTCGACGCCATCCTGGGCGGCTGACCTCCCGTTACGCCAGGAAACACGGACGTAATAGACACGTTCGCTGTTTCACATTCCGGACACATTCCGACTGGACGCAGGAAACGCCCGTAAGGCATTGTTCGGTGCAGGCAATCGAGAGGTGGTCATATATGAAGCTCATAACGGCCGTCATCAAGCCCTTCAAGCTGGACGATGTCAAGGCGGCGCTGCAGGCGTTCGGCGTGCACGGCATGACTGTCAGCGAGGCGAGCGGATACGGCAGGCAGCGCGGCCACACCGAGGTGTACCGCGGCGCCGAGTACCAGGTGGACCTGGTTCCCAAGGTCCGCATCGAGGTGATCTGCGACGACGAGGACGCCGAGGACCTGGTCGGAGTCGTGGTCAAAGCCGCGCAGACCGGCCGGATCGGCGACGGCAAAGTATGGGTCCAGCCAGTGGACGCGGTCATCCGGGTGCGCACCGGCGAGCGGGGCGCGGACGCGATCTGAGCCTTACGCCGGGGTCAGCCCGGCGTAATTGGAACGGGGGACCGGTACCGCGAGCGCGCAAGACACTTGCGTGCACAAACCACTCGGGGGACCTGGTGAGCGAAATGACCACTTTCGCGGCTGATCGTAGCCGAAGGACTACAGAGACCGATCGATGGCTAGCCGGGATGCTGGGGGCCGAGCCCGGCGTGGCCCTAGTCGCGGTAGGCGGCTACGGCCGCAAAGAACTGCTGCCCGGCAGCGATCTTGACGTGCTCCTGCTGCACGACGGCAGGGAGGACATCGCCAAGATCGCTGACCGGATCTGGTACCCGGTATGGGATTCCGGTGCCCGGCTCGACCACGCCGTGCGCACCGTGCCGCAGGCCAGAAGGGTGGCGCGCAACGACCTCAAGGTGGCGCTCGGGCTGCTGAACGCCAGGCACGTGGCGGGCGACCCCGACCTGACCACCCGGCTTCGCGAGGGCGCGCTTGAAGACTGGCGCGGTAACGCGCGGACCAGGCTCGCCGAGCTCAAGGAACTGCACGATGAGCGCACCCGGCTGTTCGGTGAGCTGGCCTTCCTGCTCGAGCCCGACCTCAAGGAGTCCCGCGGCGGGCAGCGCGACGTGCACGCCATCCAGGCGATCGCGGCGGCCTGGGTCGCTCCCGCCCCCGGACCGCGAGTGCGTGCCGCCTACGAGCAGATTCTCGACGCGCGGCACGTCCTGCACGAGGTCACCGGCCGCCGCGCGGACCGGCTGGTGCTCGAGGAGCAGGACGAGGTGGCGCGCACGCTCGGCCTGCTCGACGGGGACGCGCTGCTGCGCAACCTGGCCGGGGCCGGCCGCACCGTCGCCTACGCGGTCGATCACGCTTTCCGTCAGGCCGACCGGGCCGGCGGCGGCCGGCGGGCGCTCGGCATCCGGCGGCGGCGCGCGAGTCTGGAGCGGCGCCCGCTCGCGGACGGGGTGGTGGAGCAGGACGGCGACGTCGTCCTCGCCCGAGCCGCGACCCCGGGCTCTGATCCGGTGCTCGTCCTGCGGGCCGCGGCGGCCGCGGCGCAGGCGGGCCTGCCGCTGGCCCCGCGGGCGCTGGCGCGGCTCGCCGAATGCCCGCCGCTGCCCGTCCCGTGGCCGGACGAGGCGCGAGACGCGCTGGTCACCCTCCTCGGCGCCGGACCCGGCGCGATTGCCGTGTGGGAGGCGCTTGACCAGGAGGGCCTGCTCACCGCCCTGATCCCGGACTGGGAGCGGGTACGGAACCGGCCGCAGCGCAACCCACTGCACCGGTTCACAGTCGACAGGCACCTCGTGGAGTGCGCGGCCAACTCCGCCGCGCTGACCCGCGACGTGGCCAGGCCGGACCTGCTGCTGCTCGCCTCGCTGCTGCACGATATCGGCAAGGGCTGGCCTGGTGACCACAGTGTTTCCGGCGAGGTGGTGGCCCGCGACGTGGCCCGCCGGGTCGGGCTGAACGAGGCCGACGCCGAGGTGATCGCCGCGGCCGTCAGGCACCACCTGCTGCTGCCCTCGGTGGCCACCCGCCGTGACCTGGACGACCCGATGACCGTGCAGCATGTCGCCGAGAGGTTGGGCAGCCGGCTGCTGCTCGAGTTGCTGCACGCGCTCTCGCAGGCAGACGGGCTCGCGACCGGGCCCGCGGCGTGGAACGACTGGAAGGCGGGCTTGGTCGCCGACCTGGTGGAGCGGGTTTCCGCGGTGCTCGCGGGCGAGCCCACCCCCGAGCCGGCGCCGCTGCGCCCGGACCAGCTGGCACTCGTCGAGGGCGGCGGGCCGGCCGCGATCGTGAAGGGCAGCGAGGTCACCGTCGTTGCCCTGGACCGGCCGGGACTGCTGTGGCGCGCCGCGGGCGTGCTGGCCTCGCACCGGCTGGCGGTGCGCGGCGCGAACGCCCGGTCAATCGGCGAGACGGCGGTCACCGTGTTCAGCGTGGCACCGGAGTACGGCGACCCGCCGGACGCAACGCTGGTGGCCGCCGACCTGCGGCGCATGCTCGAAGGGCGGCTGGATGTCGAGGATCGCCTTGAGCGCCGGGCGCGCGCGGTGCGCCACGCGGGCACCGCCGTGCCGCCGCCCAAGGTCACCCTGGTCGACGGTGCGTCGCAGAGCGCGACCGTGGTCGAGGTCCGTGCGCACGACGAGCCAGGTCTGCTCTGGCGGATTGGCAGGGCGCTCGGCGAATGCGGGCTGAACGTGCAGGCGGCCCGGGTGGAAACGCTAGGCGCCGAGGCCGTCGACGTGTTCTACGTCACCGACTCCGCCGGCGAGCTGCTCACCGACCCTGAGCTGCGGCGCCGCACCGTGACCAGCGTGCTAGCAGCCCTGGCCCCGGCGTGACGCGGGGCAGCCGAACGGAACGGTAGCCTGGAACCGTGTTTGAGACGCTCTCCGACCGGTTGACCCAGGTCTTCTCCCAGCTTCGCGGCAAGGGGCGGCTGTCCCCCGCCGACATCGACGCGACCGCGCGCGAGATACGCATCGCGCTGCTCGAGGCGGACGTGGCGCTGCCCGTCGTCCGGCAGTTCATCGCGCGGGTGAAGGAGCGGGCGAGCGGCGCCGAGGTGTCGGCTGCGCTTAACCCCGCGCAGCAGGTCATCAAGATCGTGCACGAGGAACTGGTCGGGATCCTCGGCGGGGAGGCGCGGCGGCTGCGGTTCGCCAAGGTTGCCCCCACCGTGATCCTGCTCGCCGGCTTGCAGGGTTCTGGCAAGACGACGCTGGCCGGCAAGCTCGCGCTGTGGCTGAAGGAGCAGGGCAACACGCCGATGCTCGTTGCCGCCGACCTGCAGCGGCCGAACGCCGTGCAGCAGCTACAGGTGATCGGCCGGCAGGCCGGCGTTCCGGTGTACGCCCCGTCGCCAGGGAACGGCGTCGGCGACCCGGTGGCGGTCGCCCGGCAGTCGATCGACGAGGCGCGGCGCGCTCAGCACAACATGGTGATCATCGACACCGCCGGCCGGCTGGGCATTGACGAAGACATGATGGCGCAGGCCCGTGCCATCAGGGACGCCGTGGAACCCGACGAGATCCTGTTCGTGGTCGACGCGATGATCGGCCAGGACGCGGTGGCGACCGCGCAGGCGTTCCTGGACGGCGTCGGCTACGACGGCGTGGTGCTGACCAAGCTGGACGGCGATGCCCGCGGCGGCGCGGCGCTGTCGATCGCCGAGCTGACCGGCAAGCCGATCATGTTCGCCTCCACGGGCGAGAAGCTCGCCGACTTCGACATGTTCCACCCGGACCGGATGGCCTCACGCATCCTGGACATGGGTGACGTGCTCAGCCTCATCGAGCAGGCGGAGAAGGCGTTCGACGCCGAGCAGGCGGCGACGATGGCGTCGCGCTTCATGTCCGGCGACGGCCTCACCCTCGAGGACTTCGTTGAGCAGCTAGGCATGCTCCGCAAGCTCGGGCCGATCCAGAACCTGCTGGGCATGATGCCGGGCGCCGGGCGCAACAAGGAGCTGCTTTCCCGGGTGTCCGACAAGGACCTGGACCGCGCCGAGGCCATCGTGCGGTCGATGACCCCGGCGGAGCGGCAGAACCCGAGGATCATCAACGGCTCGCGCCGCAAGCGCATCGCGCTCGGGTCGGGCGTCGAAGTCGGTGAGGTGTCGCAGCTGGTCAGTAACTTCTTCGAGGGCCAGAAGCAGATGCGCGCGATGATGAGTGGCGGCATGCCGGGCATGGGCGCGCTGATGGGCGGCGGCCCGGGCGGCGCCCGGCGCGCGGCCAAGGCGACTGCGAAGTCGAAGAAGGGCGCTCGCAAGAGCGGCGACCCGCGCAAGGCCGGGCAGCCCGCCACCAGCGGCTCTGGGGCCGCCGGCTCCGGCAACGGCGCTCCAGGCGGCCGCGGCACCGGCGGCGCTGGTGCTGAGCCCGCTGCCGCTGCCGCGCCAACCTCGATGGAAGAGCTCGCCGAAATGCTGCGCGACGCGCAGGCCGCCGGCGGTCCGGGCGGCGGGTTTGGCGGTTCCGGAGACGGGTTCCCAGGTTTGCGCGGCGGCCCGGCCGCGCTGCCGCCGCTATCAGGCGGAACGCAGTCGGCCAACATCCCCGCCGCCTTCGGCAAGCGCCGCAAGAAGAAGTAATTCCCCCGCTGTCATCGGCGCCTCTTCGCGTCAGTCGGCGGCCAGGGCGCGGACCGTGTCGATGGTGTCGGCCTCCGCGGCGGGCTTGTCCTCCCGGTAGCGCAGCACCCGCGCGAAACGCAGCGCCACGCCGCCGGGGTAGCGGGGGCTGCGCTGCACGCCGTCGAAGGCGATCTCCACGACGAGCTCGGGTCTGACGTACACGGTCCAGTCGTCGCGGTGGTCTTCGAGTTCTTGCAGCTTTGCCGTCTGCCAGGTGAGAAGTTCGTCGGTGAGGCCCTTGAACGTCTTGCCGAGCATCACCCAGCCGCCGGTTTGCGGGTCGCGGGCGCCCAGGTGCAGGTTGGACAGCCATCCGTGTCGTCGGCCGTGGCCCCATTCGACCGCGAGGACCACGAGGTCCAGCGTGTGCCGCGGCTTCACCTTGATCCACCCGGCACCGCGGCGTCCCGCCGCATAAGGGCTGGACAGTGACTTGACGACGACGCCCTCGTGGCCGTGCGCGAGCGCGTCGCGGAAGAACGCGGTCGCCTCGTCGGTGGAATCCGTCACCAGGCGCGGCATCAGCAGCTCAGGCGGGACGACGCTGGCGAGCGCGGCGTGCCGCTGCTCGTCGGGCAAGTCGATCAGGTCGGTGCCGTCGAGGTGCAGCACGTCGAACAGGAACAGCGACAGCGGCACCGCCTCGACAGGGACGTCGCTGGCCGCCCGTGCGGCGGTGTCCTGAAAGGGCAGCGGTCTGCCGTCCGGGCGCAGCGCGATCAGTTCACCGTCGAACACGGCGGTGCGCACTGGCAGTTTGCCCAGCATCGCGACCACCTCGGGGAGGCGGGCGGTGGTGTCGTCGAGTGTCCGGGTGTACAGCCGCACCTGCCCGTTGGTGAGATGGGCCTGTATCCGGATTCCGTCGAGCTTCCACTCCACGGCGGCCCGCGCAGCCTCGGCCTGGCCATCGCTGCCGTCCGCGTCGGCGCCCTCCGCCCCATCGGCTATCTTCGCGAACGCCGCCTCTATGGACGGCGCGCTCGCGGCCAGCATCGGCTTGAGCGGCTGTCCGACCAGCAGGCCGAACTCGGCGAGCGCGTCGCTTCCGCCGCTCAGCGCCGCCTCCGCCACCGCGGGCAGCGAGCCGCGCAACATCACCGCGCGCCGCAGCTGCGCCACCGGAACCGATGCCGCGCGCGCCACCGCCTCGGTCATCACTCCGTCAAGCGCGCCCTGCCTGAGCTCGCCGGACAGCAACCTGACAAGGAAGTACTGCTCGGCCTCGGTCGCCGCGCCGAGCAGGTCGCCGATCAACTGCCTGCGCAACGCGGTCGAGCCCTTTCCTGCCTGCGCGCCGATCCGGGTGAACGCCTCGTCGACTTCGGTGATCGTCAGCGACGGCCCGGCGGCCGCCGGCGGCCGGTCGCGCAGCGCGGCCCAGCCGACGCCGATCTGCCGTTGCGGCAGTTCGCCCGACAGGTACGCGACCGCGATCGGCGCCTCGTGCGGCGTCGCGGCGCGCAGCGCGGCCGCGAGCGCATCGATCTTGGCAAGACGGGCGCGCGTCGCTGCGACGTTGCGGGAGACTTCAGCCAGTTCTGCCAGCAGCACGCCTCCATTGTCTCGCCCGCCACCGACATTCCAAGCGCCACGTGCATCGCAGCGAATTCGCGGAAAGCAGCCGTCCGCGCGCGGCCCGAAATAGCCTGGCTGCACGCTGGCTGTGCCTGGCATACTCACTACAGCGTCAGCGAGCTGCCGGGAAGGAGGTCGCCATGTCACTCACGACACGCAGCGCGCCCTCCGGGGGCATCCCCAACTAGACGCTTCGGCCGTCGGCGAGCGCGCGACCCAAACGCAAGAGGGAAGCGAGCATGTTCGAAATCAACGCCATCACCGTCGATTGCACCGACCCCTACCGGCAGGCCCTGTTCTGGAGCGAGGTCACCGGCTGGCAGGAAGACCCAGACGACCCGAACAACCCCGGTGATCCCGCGGGCCGGATCGTGTCCACGCACGGGGTCAGCTTGCTGTTCATCCCCGTACCCGAGGGCAAGACCGTGAAGAACCGGATGCACCTCGATCTCAGGCCGACCGAGCGTACCCGGGACGAGGAAGTCACCAGGCTGCTCAACATCGGCGCCACCTTGGTGGACGACCTGCGGCGGCCGGACGGCACCGGCTGGGTGGTCCTGGCCGACCCCGAGGGCAACGAGTTCTGCGTCGAGCGCAGCGCCCGGGAGCGCGGCGCCAGCTGAAGCCGAATGGCTAGCTGCTGGCGTCCGCCTTCGCTGGGCGACCAGCGCCAGCTGAACCGTTTCGCCGCCAGCGCCGCGTCTCGCCGGGCGCCCACAGGTAGTAGCCCACCGGGAACAGCCGGATGTTGAATTTCTCGTCTAGCAGGCCCCACAGCCCGCGCCGGGCGAACAGCGCGACGCCGATGGCCACCAGCCCCAAGATGATCAGGTACCAGGCGTTGTGTGACTGCAGGGTCTGCTGCAGCACCATGTAGACGGCGGTCCCGACGATCGGCCCCTCGATCGTGCCGAGGCCGCCAATGATCGCCGCGAAGGCCATGATGGCGGTCCACTGCACGCTGAAGACGCCGCCTGAGGTGGTCGGCACGACCTGAAGCAGGTCGATGGCCAGCACGCCGCCTGCCGCGCCGCACCCGGCCGCCGCCACCACGAACACGAGCATCCGGGCGATCCCGACCTTCACGCCAGAGCTGCGCGCGGCCCGCTCGTCGTCGCGGATCGCGGTCAGCACCAGGCCAATCCTGCTGCGCAGCAGGAAGTACACCGTGCCAATGGCCAGAACGGCGACGGCGAGCGCCGCCCAGTACGTGTACGCGGTGAGCACCGCCGGGTCCCAGCCGGTCAATCCGGGCAGCGGCATCCCGGTGCCGCCGCCGATGGACTGGATCTGCTCGATGAGCAGGGCGATCGCAGAGGCCATCACCCAGGTGGCGATCGCGAAGTACCCCGTCCGCAGCCGGGAGAGCAGCCACCACAGCGGAAACGCGGCCACTCCAGCGGCGATGGCCGCGATGGGCAGCGAGGCGAACGGCGACAGCCCGTGCATTGCGGGGATCAGGATGAAGTACGCGCCGAGCCCGAAGAACGCCTGCTGGCCGACCGAGACCAGGCCCGCGTACCCGGCGAGGAGGTTCCACATGCTGGCCAGCGTCAGGACGACGAGCGCTTGCACCATGATCCCGAGGGTGCCCGACGAAATGTAGAACGGGAATACGAAGAGCACCGCGACAACAATGACGGTGCCGATCCCCGTCCATGCCACGTTTCTGCGCGACCGGGTTACCTTCAAATTCTTTCCCGAACGGGCGGTGGCGTCTGTCATCACGCTCACGACTCCGACCTCCGCGCGGTAAGCCCTTGCGGCCGGATCACCAGCACCGCAAGGAAGACGACGTAGCCGGCGAGCAGCTCGTAGGAGATATTGATCTGCGCGCCGATCTGCTGGGCGACGCCGAGGACGATGCCACCGATCAGCGTGCCCCACAGCGAGCCGAGGCCGCCGATCACCACCGCGGCGAACGCGAACAGGAGGATGGTGTCAGTTCCCGTCGTCGGGGCGATGACCGTGGTCATGCCGTAGGAGATGCCCGCAAGCGCCACGGTGCCGAACGCCACCGCGGCCGCGATGCCGAACACGTGCCGGTAGTCGGCGCCAGACAGCTGGGCTGCCTCCCTGTCGTCGGCGACCGCGCGGATGAGCCGTCCGTACTTGGACGCGGACAGGAAGAACTGCAGCCCGAGCAGCACGACTACCGCGAGGCCGAAGATCACCACGTCCAGCCAGGCGATCTGGATCTGCGAGCCGATCGAGAACGAGGCGCTGATCAGGGACGACCCGACGCCGATGCCACGGGTGTCGGCGCTGAAGAACTGCAGCAGGCCATTCTCGATCACGATCGATAGGCCGAACGTGACAATCAGCGTGATGAGCTCACCGCGGCTGATGGCCGCCTGGATCATCGACCGCTGCAGCACGTAGCCGAGCACCGCCATGGCGAGCACCACCACCGGCACGGACCACAGGAACGGCATGTGGGTAGCCGCGATGACCCCCACGCCGATGTAGCCGGCGACCGTGGCCAGGTCGCCGTGCGCCAGGTTCACAACCTTCATGACGCCGAACATCAGCGACAGCCCGCAGGCGAAGAGCGCGTAAAGGCCGCCGGTCAAGATGCCCTGGATGACCGCGTTGACCCAGGCCATTAGGCTTCGCCCCCCTCACCGGGATCTGCGTGCACCTCGCGAGCGACGGAGCCCATCCCGAAGTACGCGGCCTCGACCTGCGCGGCCGTCACGTCGGACGGCCGGCCTTCCAGCGTGGTGTTGCCTTCGAGCAGGCACTGCAGGTGGGTTGCCACCCGGAGCGCTTGGCTCACGTCCTGCTCGACGAGCAGCACGGTCACTCCGGAGGCCAGGATCTGCGGCAGCATGCCGTAGATGCGCTGGACGATGACCGGCGCCAAGCCGAGGGAGAGTTCGTCGAGCATCAGCATGCGCGGGTTGGCGACAAGCGCGCGGCCAATCGCGACGGACTGCTGCTCGCCGCCGGACATCTGCGCGGTGCGCTGGTCACGACGCTCTTTCATCCAGGGGAACAGGTCGTAGACCTGCGGGATAGTCCATGGGCCTTTGCGGGCGTACGTGGCGCCGACTTTGAGGTTCTCCTCGAGGGTCAGCGACGGGAAGAGGCGCCGGCCCTCGGGGACCATGACAATGCCCGCGGTGGCGCGCTTTTCCGGACGCATTCCGGTCACGTTGCGACCGTCATAGACGATCGAACCGTCGGTCGGATGATGCAGGCCCGCGATCGTCCGTAGCAGCGTCGACTTGCCGGCGCCGTTGGCGCCGATGATGGCGTAAACCTCGCCGGGGTACACCCGCAGCGAGATCCCGGACAGCGCGCGCAACTGGCCGTGATGCACGACGAGATCCCGGATATCGAGCAGCGGTGTTCCATTCTCAACTCGATCGCCGGCAGTACGGTGTTCCCCCGCTCCCTGGCTCATGAGCCGCTCCCTCCCGGTCCTGCCGGGTCGCTCGGGGCGGCAGGCGCGTCGGGGTCTAGTCCAAGCGCCGACGCGGTGACCTCGCTGCCGAGGTATACCTCGCGCACCCGTGGATTGGCGAGCACGGAAGCTGGGTCCCCGTCACCGATGAACTTCCCGCCCGACAGGCAGATAAGCCTGCTGACCAGGGCGGTCAAGGCGCGCACGACGTGCTCGATCCAGATCACCGTGATGCCTTCGGCGTTGATGCCGCGGACGATCTCGACCAGCACGGCGACTTCGGGGTCGGTGAGACCGCCGGCCACCTCGTCGAGGAGCAGCAGGCTGGGCCCGGTCGCCAGCGCACGGGCGATCTCAAGACGCTTGCGCTGCAGCAAGCCGAGTCGGGCCGCCGGTATGTTGGCTACCGAGGCGATCCCGGTGCGCTCAAGCGCCCCGGCCGCCGCCGCGTAGCTGGCCCGCCGCCGCAGCCTGCCGCCCTGCTGTGCGGCGACGAGCACGTTCTCGAAGACGGTCATGTCGGCGAATGGGCGCGGTACCTGATAGGTCCGCCCGATGCCGAGCCGGCATCGGGTGGCTGAGCTCAGCCGGGTGATTGCGCGCCCGCCGAACATGACCTGGCCGGAGCCGGGGGCCAGGTCGCCGGAGATGAGGCCGAACAGGCTGGTCTTGCCAGCTCCGTTCGGCCCCACGATCCCGACCGTGTCCCCGGCTCCGACCGTGAACGACAGGTCTTCCGCGATGACGACGCGGCCGAACCGCTTCGTCACGTGGTCTAGCTCAAGCAATGGAGAGGTCATCGATTACCTGTTGGCGCAAACCAGCCGGGCTTTCTTGTTGGCAGGAGTCCTCTGGCGCTCACGTGTAGGTGGGTTTGAGGTCGCCGGTGATCTTGGCCTGGGGGAGCAGGGTGTTGTCGACGACATAGGCGGTGAGCGGGTATTTGCCGCCGGTTTGCCACTGAATGCCGACCGGGGGGGTGATGACGACGCCGGGGGCGGGGTTCTTTGCGGAGGTGAAGTCCATCGGCCCGGCCACGGCGTCGGGGATGACGACCTGGTGCAAGGCGGCGGCGACTTCTGCCTTGTTGTGCGGGTCGTTGACGGAGGTGAAGGCCTTGTAGGCGACCTCGAACAGGGTGTAGTTGGAGATGTTGGCGTTGGGCTGGCCGTGGCCGGCGGCGGTGAACGCATCGGCGAGTTGCTGGCAGGTCTGGCCGGTGAAGGAGGAGTGCCAGGGCAGTGAGGGCACCCACCAGGTGTCGGTGGCCACGTTGTTGACCGAGGCGCCCATCGCGTAGGCGTCGGGCGGGAACAGCAGCACCTTGGCGACGGTGGCCAGCTTGGGCTTGAAGCCCTGCTGGATGGACTGCTTCCACATGGTGGCGAAGTCCGGCGGCAGCGGCACGTTGGTGAAGAAGTCCGCGCCGGAGGACTTGAACTGGGAGATCATCGAGGAGTAGTTGGTCAGTCCGTCGGTGTACGGGGTGGACAGCGCGAAGTTGTACCCGGCGGACTTGGCCACCAGCGGGAACACCGCGCGGAACGCGTTGCCGTCGGCGTCGTTGGGGAACGCGGCGGCG
>Ga0126381_100008808_pt1 | contig 11300 bp, 10 predicted proteins | sample PanSoiMetPlot_28_FD_96465 | JGI IMG/M metagenome (GOLD analysis project Ga0126381, IMG submission 96465) | Tropical forest soil microbial communities from Panama - MetaG Plot_28 | ecosystem: Environmental > Terrestrial > Soil > Tropical forest > Bulk soil | place: Panama | collected 2016-02-17 | reverse complement strand
CTGCTCTCGATCATCAAGGTCGCCGTCGTGCTCGTCCTCACGCTCATGGCAGTCGCGTACACTGTCCTACTCGAGCGCAAAGTGCTGGGCCGTATTCAGAACCGCTGGGGACCCACACGCGTCGGTCCGTTCGGCCTCCTGCAACCGCTCACCGATGGTCTCAAGCTCTTTCTCAAGGAAGACCTTATGCCCCTCGCCTCTGAGCGTCCCCTCTTCATCGTTGCCCCAATCATCGCGCTTACGTGCGCACTCATCTCCATCTCTGTCGTGCCTTTCGGCTCACATACGACGAAGTATGGAGTTGATCTCTTTCAAATCACCGACCTCAACATCGGTCTGCTGGTCATCCTCGGCATTACCTCGATTGGGGTCTACGGCGTCGCGCTCTCAGGCTGGTCATCCAACAACAAATTCGCCCTGCTCGGCTCCCTTCGCGCCACCTCGCAGATGATCAGCTACGAGCTGGCCCTGGGCCTGTCACTCGTCGGCGTGGTGCTTCGCGCTCAATCACTCTCCCTCCGCGACATAGTCAACAGCCAGTCCGCTCACGGCGTCCTTTCATGGAACATCTTCGGCGGCCTTCAGATCCTCGCCTTCTTCATCTACATCATGGCCGCCTATGCCGAGACCAATCGCGCTCCCTTCGACCTGCCCGAGGCCGAGTCAGAACTCGTCGCCGGCTATCACACCGAGTACTCCTCTATGAAGTTCGCTATGTTCTTCATGGCCGAGTACGCCAACATGATCACCGTTGCCTGCGTCGCCTCGCTGCTCTTCCTTGGCGGCCCATTAAGCCCCTTCGGCCATACGTTTGATGGCGTCTTGAACAATGCCTTCTTCAACGCCATCTTCCCAATCTTCTGGTTTGTCGTTAAGGTTCTCTTCTTTTTGCTCGTCTATATCTGGGTCCGCGGCACAACACCCCGTTTTCGTTATGACCAGCTGATGGCATTCGGCTGGAAGTTTCTTCTCCCGCTGGCGATCGTCAATATCATTTTCACCAGCCTCGTCCTTGCGCTCCGCGGCTAACGCGACGCAAGCTGTTTTACACTCAACAGATAGCCGCACAATCTATTGAGTTGAAGAAAGATCGAACCGAGATCACGCATGCAACTGGCACTGTTCCTCATCTTTGGCGCGTTGGCAGTCGCGGGAGCCATCAACTTCCTCCTGCAGAAGCACCCAATTAACAGCGCTCTTTCGCTGGTGGTCGTCATGATATCTTTGGCGATTCTTTACTGGTCACTCGGAGCCGAGTTCCTCGCCGCCGCCCAGGTCATCGTCTATTCCGGTGCAGTCATGGTGCTCTTCGTGTTCGTGATCATGCTGCTCAATGCCGGAAAAGAAGAGCACACTCACGGCAGCCGCGCGGCCTACCTCGTCGGATTTCCCGGAGCCGCAGCCATCTTCTGCCTGCTCAGCTTCGTCTTCCTCTCCGAAGGCAAGGCCCTCGGAGCCGTAACGCTCGGCGGTCACCTTAACGACGTCGTATCGAACATCTCGCAGATCAGTTCTCTTCTCTTCCGCGACCTGCTGCTGCCCTTCGAGGTTACCAGCATCCTCATCCTCGTCGCTATCCTCGGAGCCGTCGTGCTCGCGCGAAAGGAGCGATAGTCTTCATGGCTACTGTCGTCCCAATCTCCTGGTATCTGGTTCTCGCCGCCGTGCTCTTCTCCGTCGGAGTTGCCAGCTTTCTCATCAAGCGCAACATCATCACCATCTTCATGTCGATCGAGTTGATGCTTAACGCAGTCAATCTGACCTTCGTAGCCTTCTCGCACCTGTGGAACCACGTCTCGGGCCAGGTCTTCGTCTTCTTCGTCATGGTCGTAGCCGCGGCCGAGGCTGCCGTCGGCCTCGCCATCATCATCGCCATCTTCCGTACACGTCAGACCCTCAACGTCGACCAGGTCAACCTGCTGAAACTCTAAGGACACGAATAAGCCGATGCCCGTCTCTTATCTCTGGTTGATTCCGCTGCTTCCCTTCGCCGGGTTCCTCATCAACGGGACCGTCGGGCGACGTTTGCCGCGCGCGCTCGTCTCTGCTGTCGCGCTGATCCCCACCTTCATCTCCGCCTGCCTCTGGGTCTGGCTCTGGTTCACCATGACGGCTCCAGGCGCGCCCGAGTCCATCAGCCACGTAACGACGCTGTTCGGCAACCCCTGGATCTCCATCTCCAACTTCCACGCCGACTTCGCCCTCAGCGTTGATCACCTCACGCTCATCATGCTCGGCGTGGTCACCGGCGTCGGCTTCCTTATCCATATCTACTCAGTTGGCTACATGGCACACGAAGAGGGTTACTGGCGTTTCTTCGCCTACCTGAACCTCTTCATGTTCTTCATGCTGGTTCTGGTCCTCGCCGCCAACTTCCTTCTGCTCTTCGTCGGATGGGAAGGCGTGGGTCTAGCCTCCTACCTGCTCATCGGCTTCTACTTCCGCAAGGACTCGGCCGCCAACGCCGGCAAGAAAGCCTTTATCGTCAACCGCATCGGCGACTTCGGCTTCCTCCTCGCGATGTTCCTCCTGATCGCGCACTTCGGATCGCTCGACTTCTTCACGGTTTTCACCTCCATCCAGAAGCACCCTGAGTGGCAAGGCGGCTTCCTCACCGCCATCGCACTCCTCCTGGTTCTCGGAGCCACCGGCAAGTCTGCGCAGATTCCCCTCTATGTCTGGCTCCCGGACGCCATGGAAGGCCCAACTCCCGTCTCCGCACTCATTCACGCCGCCACAATGGTCACCGCCGGAATCTACATGGTGGCCCGTGCTCACGTCATCTTCGATCACTCCCCATACGCCATGGGGGTCGTCGCCATAATCGGAGCCGCAACGGCCATCTTTGCCGCCTGCATCGGCCTCGTTCAGCACGACATCAAGCGCGTTCTGGCTTACTCCACCGTCTCGCAGCTCGGCTACATGTTCCTCGGCTGCGGAGTCGGAGCGTACATCTCCGGCATCTTCCACCTCCTCACCCACGCCTTCTTCAAGGCGCTCCTCTTCCTCGCCGCCGGCTCCGTCATCCATGCCTTGGGAGGTGTACAGGATTTGCGCCACATGGGGGGGCTCCGCAAGCGCGTCCCCATTACCTTCTGGACCATGACCGCAGGCGTCGTCGCCATCGCGGGCATCCCACCCCTCTCCGGTTTCTTCTCCAAGGACGAGATCCTCTTCCGCGTCTTCACCAGCAACAATCCCATCGGCAAGCTCCTCTGGTTCGTCGGCCTGGTCACCGCGGGAATGACCTCCTTCTACATGTTCCGGCTCTGGTTCAAGACCTTCTTCGGTGAAGAGCGTTTCGAAGAGCACGCAGATCTCCATGCGCACGGAGCCGCCGTCCACACCACCTCTGACAGTCACGCCGTAATGGTCGCCGACCACGCCGACCACCACGCCCACAGTGTCCACGAATCCCCGCTTGTCATGACCGTACCGCTCATGATCCTTGCTCTCCTCTCTATTATCGGAGGCTGGGTCGGCATCCCCTTCGCCTTTGGCGGCAGCAACGAAGTAGAGCACTTTCTCGAGCCCGTCCTCGCTGCAGGGATTACCAACGTCCCAAACTATCCACTCGAAATCGGCCTCGCCGCCGTCTCCGTCCTCGTAGTCTTGATCGGCTTCTACATCGCCTACCTCTTCTACTACAAGAAGCCCGGAACAGCCACCTCTTACGCAGAGGGCTTCCCAGCCTTCTACCGCATCGTCCTCAACAAGTTCTATATCGATGAAATCTACCAGAGCGCCATCGTGACCCCTCTGCTGATGTTCAGCCGTCTCATCCTCGGCGTCATCGTAGATGCTGGCCTCATCAACGGAACAGCAGCCACAGCCGGAGCCACAACCAAGGGCCTCAGCAAGCTCACACGCAACGTTCAGTCAGGAAACATTCGCTCCTACGCCGGATGGCTCGCACTCGGGGCCGCCGCCATCATCTTCGTCATGGTCTTCGGTCACTCACTTTGGTTGCACTGATTTTTACTTAGGGATCTGCTTCTAGTACTAAAGGAAACGATGAATCTTGATCATTCCATCCTGACGATCATCACCTTCGTCCCTCTTGCCGGAGCCATCGTCTTCGTGCTTCTGCCCGACCGCAACCGCATCCCGCAATGGTCCGCGCTCGGCGTCACTCTGCTCACCTTCCTTCTCACCCTCTATCTGCCCTTCCACTACGTCTACGGCACTCCCGCGGGCACCTTCCAGTTCGAGCAGAACCTCCAGTGGATTGCCTCGCCCAATATCCACTACCATGTTGGAATTGACGGCCTCTCCATGTGGCTCGTCGTTCTCACCGGCCTGCTTGCTCCTCTCGGCGTCCTTATCTCCTGGCGCGCCATCGACTCGCGCCGTCGCCTCTTCTACACGCTCTTCCTTCTCCAGCAGGTCGCGATGTTCGGCGTTTTTGTCTCGCTTGACCTCTTCCTCTACTACGCCTTCTGGGAACTTTCACTCGTCCCCATGGCGATCCTCATTGCCACCTTCGGGCGCACCGAGCACCGCCGCCGCGCGGCCATCAAGTTCTTCCTCTACGCCTTCATCCCATCGGCGCTTCTCCTGGTGGCAATGCTTTGGCTCTATGCCAAGGCCGGCACCTTCGACATGCCACGGCTCGCGCAACTCGGGGTCACACACAACATCTCTTCAAACCCCGCCGCTCTCTGGCTCGCCTCGCTCGCCTTCCTGGTAGCCTTCGCCGTCAAAGTTCCCGCCTTCCCGCTCCACGGCTGGCTCGCAGACGCCGTCTCTGAAGCCCCCACCGCCGCAGTCATGGTCCTTGCCGGAAAACTCGGGCTCTACTCCGTCCTGCGCTTCTCCTTCGGCATCTTTCCCTCGCAGACGCACCGTATCGCCCCGCTGATGATCGCCCTGGGAGCCATCGGCGTCGTCTACGGCGCCCTCCTGGCCCTCGTCCAGAAGGACCTCAAGCGTCTCGCCGCCTTCGCAACCCTTGGCCACGTCAGCATGGTCATCTTCGGCATCTTCGCTCTCACTCTCTCCGGCATCGACGGAGGAATATACCAGACCCTCAACGAAGGCCTGGGCGGCTCCGCACTCTTCATGCTTCTCGGTCTTCTGTACGAGCGCTACCACACTTATGACATGCGCGACTACGGCGGTCTCGCAGCTAAGCTCCCCTGGATCGCCACAATGTTCGTCATCACAAGCCTCTCTACCACGGGCCTCCCCATGCTCAACGGATTCGTAGGCGAATTCCTCGCGCTCTCCGGAGGCATGCAATCCGCCGTCACCCACCACATCGGCTGGACGGTCTTCGCGACTACCGGCGTCATCTTCACCGTCTCCTACATGCTCTCGATGATCCAACGCGTCTTCTACGGCGAGATAGGATTCAGAACTGAGTCTGTCCCAGCCGTCGACCTCGACCTTCGCGAACACCTCGCCCTCTGGCCGCTCGTCATCATCTTTCTGTTTATGGGAGTCGCCTCACCAGTCCTCATGAAGGCTATTGACACCGCAGGCGTACAAATCTCCCACACCGTAAACCAAACCGGGGCAACTACCGTGAACTTTGAAGCAGCAACCGCAGAGGGAGGTCAGCGCTGATGAACCTCTCCTCCAGCATCATCGCCCTTCTGCCCGAAGACATCCTCACCCTCGCCGCCGCTCTCATCATGCTTGTTGAGCCGCTCCTTCCTGCTGCTTCCTCACGCAAGCCTCTAGGCTGGCTCGCGATTCTCAGCACCGTTGCCGCAGGACTCTCAAGCTGGTACCAACTCAGCTTCGGCACCATCCATGCCTTCTTCGGAACCATCCAGGTCGACGCTTTCTCAGTCTTCTTCCACCTTCTCATCTCCGCGATCGTCCTCGTCACGCTCCTCAGTTCGCTCGACTACTTTGAAGGCAACGCCACTCACGCTGGCGAATACTTCGCCCTAGTTCTCTTCGGAGCCGTAGGCATGATGTTCATGACCTGCTCGGTCGAACTTCTCATGGTCTTCATCGGCCTCGAGATCTCATCGATCTCCACCTACATCATGGCTGGCTTCCGCAAGGGCTTGGCAACCGGAGTCGAGTCCTCCATCAAGTACTTCCTCCTCGGATCCTTCGCGACCGCCTTCTTTCTCTACGGGATCGCTCTCGCCTTCGGTGCGACCGGATCCACGCGGATCGATGCCATCGCTCAAACCCTCGGCGGCAGCGCCACACCAGGACTGGCTTTCCTCTCCCTGGCCATGATCATCATCGGCCTCGGCTTCAAGGTCTCGGCCGCTCCTTTCCACGTCTGGACTCCCGACGTCTACCAGGGAGCACCAGCACCGGTAGTCGGACTCATGTCTACCGCCCCCAAGGCCGCCGCCTTCGCGGTCCTCCTGCGCATTACCTTCTCCGGCTTCTCCGGCATGGAGCCCCGCTGGTCTGCACTCATCTGGATCATCGCCGCTCTTTCCATGACCGTTGGTAACCTCGGAGCGCTGCTCCAGCGCGACGTCAAGCGCATGCTGGCCTACTCCTCCATCGCGCACGCTGGCTACTTGCTCGTCGCCTTCACCGCCTTCCCCCAGGACGGCATCGCGGCTGCCTGCTTCTATATTGCCGCTTACGGCGCAATGAACGTTGGAGCCTTCACCGTCATCACCCAAATCGCCGGCTACGACGAACACGCGCGCACCCTCGATGACTACGCCGGACTCGCCCTCAAGCGCCCCGTCCTCGCTGCGGTCCTTGGATTATTTCTTCTCTCGCTCATCGGCATCCCCTTCACCGGAGGGTTCTTCGGCAAGTTCTACGTCTTTGCCGCCGCTCTGCACTCCGGCCGGGTCTGGCTCGCTGTCATCGGCCTGCTCAACAGCGGTGTCGCCTGCTTCTACTACCTCCGCCTGCTCGCAGCCCTCTACAGCCGCCAGCCCCATGAAGACAGCCGCCTCAGCATCTCACCGGTCAGTGTCCCAGCGGCGGTCGCACTTACATTCACCGCTGTAGCGACACTACTGCTCGGTATAGCCCCGGGCCGGATTCTCTCTCTCGCCCAGCGCAGCGCTGATGTTACGGCAACACCAACATCACAAGGCACGACCAACTCCGCCTCGACGCCATTAATCAAATAAAATAGCGAAGAACGAGTCGCGTGCCCGAAAGCGACCTAAGTGTGATCATTGCGAGCCTTACCAAGCGTTAGTGACTCCTCAGTCGCTCGCTGTTTCTTTCGGATCTGCCCCTTTTAAAACCTAATGAGGAGAGATCATGCTCACTCCGCTCCGCTCACTGGCGAAGAAGGCACTCGGCTATCAGTCGCTGAACTCCGATGAGGATCAGCAGCATGCAATCCCTGACGCGAAGACGATTTTCGATGTAGGGGCAAACATCGGGCAGACCGCCCGCACCTATCGAAGGCTCTTCCCCTACTCACAAATCTGGTCTTTTGAACCATTTCCATCCACCTTCGAGGAACTTCGCAGTTCCCTCTCCGATCAGAGATTTCATCCGGTCCTCATGGCTCTCTCCGATGAGGTTGGCAGCGCCAAACTCCACATCGGTGCCGAGAGTATTACGAACTCATTCCTGGTGAGAGCGTCCGACACCGGGAAGACAATCGAAGTGGAGACCGATACCGTCGATCACTTTTGCTCAAGAAACGGAATCGATCAGATCGACATCCTTAAGGTAGACGTAGAAGGAGCCGAGAGCCGAGTATTCAAGGGCGCGCAAGAGATGTTCTTACGCCAAGCTATTCGCTCCGTATTCGTCGAGGTATATTTCGACCCCGTCTACGACGGCATGCCGCTGATGTGGGATCTTCACGCTCAACTGACCAAATTCGGATTTCGACTGCACGGCCTGTATTCGCTCTTCCGCGGAAGTAATGGCCGTTTGAGCTTTGGCAACGCTCTCTACCTGCGGCAGTAGCTGATTCCCCTCGCTCCCGAATTCTCCAAAATGAAAAGCCCTCGCCGAAGCGAGGGCCTTCATCGTTGTCGTAAACTTCTCAACCTTACAGAGGCTTCACCTTGAGGAAGATGATAACAAAGGTGAACAGCGCCAGGGACTCGATAAATGCGAGGCCAAGAATCAGGAAGGTGAAAATTCCAGGACGCGCGCCCGGGTTACGTGCAAGCGCCTCAGCCGCCGAGGCGGTCGCCTTGCCCTGACCAAGACCGCACAGACCCGCCGCCAGGGCCATGCCCAGGCCGGCACCCAGCGGAACCCACTGATTGACCATGCTGGCCTCAGCACCCTGCGCAAAGGCCGGCGTTGCGAGCAGCAGCGCGGCCAACGACATGAACAGATATTGCAGCTTCTTCATTGTTGCTCCATCTCCCGTCAGATACGCCGCCAGTGGGTGGTTGATGCTCACCGTGCTGGCACCCTCACGCTCGCGGCGCTGTTGCAGTTCCAGAGAGGGAGTCCCTCCAGAACAAACTCAATCTCTTCGAAATCGGTAGCTCAGAGCTTTAGCCCTGAGTGATGCGAAGCATCAATGCTCGTGCGCCACAGCCAGAGAAAGATAGATCGCCGCAAGCAGGAAAAACACAAAAGCCTGGACCACCGCAACGCCAAGGTGCAGTCCCAGGAAAATCAGCGGAATTCCTATCGGTACCAGCGAGAAGAACGCCAGTGTTACCAGGTCACCCGCAAACATGTTCGCGTAAAGACGGACCGTCAATGAAAGCACACGCGCGAGGTGCGAGATGACCTCGATCGGGAACAGCAGCCACGAAAGCCACCAAACCGGCCCCAGGAACTGCTTAATGTACGCCGGTCCGTTCTCCCGAACGCCGTGGTACTGGTAATAAATGAAGGTCACAATCGCAAAGCCAAGCGGCACCACGACATCGGCAGTAGGCGACGCTAGTCCCGGAACCAACCCCAGCAGGTTCGCAAGCAGAATGAACAAAAACAGCGCCGTCAGATACGTGACAAACCGCTCATAGCCATGCCCGATGATCGACTCGCTCTGTTTCGACACGAACTCGTTGGTCATCTCCGCCACGTGCTGCACCGCCTTCGGATTCTCGACGCTCAGCGAGACCCTCACCACCACGAAATAGGCGATGAGCAACAGGAAGACCAGCAGCTCCATCGCAAAGGTATTCGTAATCGGAGCCTGCGGATACGTCGGGGTCACATGCACAGCCCGCAGCAGCGCCGTCACCGGCGCAGCAAAGTGGGTATTCAGAAATTCAGTAAACAAAAGCTGATGGGGCATATGAATAAGCAGTTTTCTCAATTTGCCGGCTAAATGGTCCACACCTTGATCAGCCTCAGCCCCTCCACCGTGAGTGCCAACACTCCCAGTGCGAGACCTCCGGCCAGCGCATAGACAGAACCATTCAGCAGCTTAAGGCTAACATAAAGCAGCACTACCGTGACGCCCAGGCGCAGGAAGAATCCCGTGAGCACCATCCCCATGGGCCGGGCCTTCTCTCCTCCGTCCATCCGCTGCATGACAGCCGTCATTAGCCGCAGCCAGTCAAACAGCCCCGCCCCGGAGATCCCCGCCCCCACCAGGAGCAGCACAGCACTCTGCCATCCCAGCTGCCACCACAGAAGCACAGCCGCAACCGCCGCCACTACGGCCAGCAGCTTCAACGCGCGGATCACCGTACGGCGAAAGTCTTCGTCCGTAAAACTCTCGAGCGCCTTCATCGGCTCCGCTCCACTCGCATTTACTCGTCCTTCTTCAGATATCGCGACGCCGTCAGGAAGATCTGCATAAATCCGCCGATCGCCCCGAGCACAATCCCGACAATTGCGATCCAGTTCTGGTGAAAGTGCTTGTCCAGCCAAGCCCCGATCAACCAGCCGATCACGCACGCCGCCGGCAGCGCAATCGCAAGCTGAATCATCGACTCAGCTTTTACCAGATCGCGCATCGCTCCGCCGGCGTCCTTCTTCTCGTCATCGGGCATAGCGAACACCATTACACCACGACACCCTCTCCCCTCTCCACCCGCGATCTATCGCAATCGGTGGGAACGTATACTGAAGACTGACCAAACAACCAAAGGAAAATCTGTGCTCTTCGACTCCGACTTCGAGCAGAAGCTCTACCAGCAGCGCCGCGACAAGCTTGAGCAAATCAAGGCTCTGGGCTACCCCACCTATCCCAACTCCTTCGACTTCACGGCGCTCATTCCGGACATCAAGAAGCAGTACGACTCCCCCGAATCCCGCGTCTCCACCGAATCCCTCGAAGCCAACCGCACGCAAGTCCGCGTCGCCGGCCGGATCATGGCCATCCGCCTCCAGGGCAAGGCCGGATTCGCCCAGCTCCAGCAGGGCGGCCAGCGCCTCCAGATCTACGTCCGTAAAGACGACGTAGGCGAAAACTCCTTCGTCCTCTACAAGCTCCTCGACCTCGGCGACCACATCGGCGTCTCCGGCTACCTCATGCGCACCCGCACCGGAGAACTCACCGTTCACGTCTCCGAGATCGCCTTCCTCGCCAAGGCCATGCTAGCCTTGCCCGATAAGTACCACGGCCTCGAAGACACGGAACTCCGCTACCGCCAGCGTTACGTCGACCTCTTCATGAACACCGGCCAATCCGCTAAGGCCGACAAACCCGCCACGCCATCTGCCCCCTCCAACGGTGTCATTCCGAGCGAGGCGCAAAGCGCCGAGTCGAGCAACCCCCGACTTTCGCCCGAACCGCCCCAGACTTCACCGGAGACCACCGAAGAAGAAGCCCCCCGCGACGTCCGCGAAGTCTTTGTCAAGCGAGCCGCGATTCTCCGCGCCATCCGCAAGTTCTTCGACGACCGCGGTTACCTCGAAGTCGAAACCCCCATGATGCAGCAGATCGCGGGAGGAGCCGCCGCGCGCCCCTTCATCACCCACCACAACGAGCTCGAAATCGACCTCTTCCTCCGCATCGCCCCCGAGCTCTACCTGAAGCGCCTCGTCGTCGGAGGCCTCGACCGCGTCTACGAGATCAACCGCAACTTCCGCAACGAAGGCGTCAGCACCCGCCACAACCCCGAGTTCACCATGCTCGAGTTCTACCAGGCCTACGCCAACTACCACGACCTGATGGATCTGTCGGAAGAACTCATCAAGTTCGTTGCCATGGAGGTCAACGGCTCCCTCATCAGCCACTTCAACGGCAACGAGATTAACCTCGGCAATTGGACCAAGCTGTCGATGGTGGACGCAATTACCAAGTGGTGGCCTGCATCATCGTTCGGACCGGCACCTGATTCAACGAACTTCAGCTCATTCAACGCTCTCCAACGCTATGCGCTCCAAGCACTTGCTCACGAAGATTCGTTGTACACCACTAGTTCGTACTCAGGCGATAACGACTCTATACAGGGCATCCGTCGCGTTTTGCAGAT
>Ga0126381_100008807_pt1 | contig 11300 bp, 10 predicted proteins | sample PanSoiMetPlot_28_FD_96465 | JGI IMG/M metagenome (GOLD analysis project Ga0126381, IMG submission 96465) | Tropical forest soil microbial communities from Panama - MetaG Plot_28 | ecosystem: Environmental > Terrestrial > Soil > Tropical forest > Bulk soil | place: Panama | collected 2016-02-17 | reverse complement strand
GTTTTTCCTATATCGTTCGCTCATTCGCGGCAAGTATACAGGTGCCGCTCAACTAACACAAAACGAGCGACCCTTCGCACCGCACGCCCTTTCCGCTGTCGCCTGAAGGCGACAGTCCCCAAGCGTAACTTCTATGGACTTTCGTGAACGAACCCGCTGACTCGGCGGCTAGAAAAGAACAGCTGCGGGTTCCTCGACTTCGCTCGGAATGACCAAATTCATAAGTTAGCAAGAAATCAGAAGGCCGCCCGTGGGCGGCCCGAACTGACGGCTGTTGAGCTGTCTTTACCAGCGTCCCCACGCGCGGGTCATGTAGTCGGAAAGCGTCATGCCCACCAGGACGATGAAGGTGAAGATGCCGGCCCCTACGGTGAGCTTCGTGAGTTTGGTCGAGTACTTGACGTGCATGAAGAAGAGCACGACAAGGATCATCTTCGTCGCAGCAATGGCCAGCGCAACGACCGGGTTCCAGAACAGTGTAATGCCCGGCAAAATATGCCACTCGCCGAGATCGACATAGGAAGCCCAGACCGTCACGGCTGTTCCTACCAGCAAAGCGAGCAGGATCGTGATGTAAATCCTCGGGGAAACGATGTGGTGATGGCTCTCGTGCTCTTCAATGGATTCGTCGTTGTGTACCGTCATATGGTTCCCCAGGGGCAAAAGCCCCGATCACTCATTTGGCTTGCATCCGGCTCGGCTTAACCCGTGCCCTTTCAAAACAGCGGATCGGTTCCCGCTCAATGCCGGCTGATCAGGTAAAGCAGCGGGAACAGGTAGATCCAGATGATGTCAACAAAGTGCCAGTACAGTCCAAAGTTCTCCACAAATGTCACATGCCCGGTGGTGTAAGCCCCTGCCTGCGCCCTGAAGATCATGTACCCCAGGATCGCGATACCAATGATCATGTGCAGCGCGTGCATGCCTGTCATGGCGAAGTAGAGGAAGAAGTAGAGCTCGGTATGCCGGGCCATGTCGAACGACAGTGGCTTGTCGTGATACTCGTTGTAGACCTCAGGGTCGCTCTGCGGATTCAGAAACGACTGCATGCTGTAGTGGAAGCCCGGAATGTGATTCTTGTCGTACTTTTCCTTGTACTCGATGAACTTAATGCCAAGGAACACGAGGCCCAGCACGAACGTCAGCGTCAGGCAGAGGACAAGCGCGCTCTTCTTTTTCATCTCCGCGCACCACACGCCCATGGCCATTGTGAAGCTTGAAGTAATGAGCACAGCGGTGTTGGCCGTACCCCAGAAGATCTGCAACTGGTGCGAGGCCTGGACAAACGCGGGGTAGTACCAGTTGCGGTAGATGAGATAGGCGGTAAAGAGGCCGCCGAAGAACATGATTTCCGTCAGCAGGAAGAGCCACATCGCGAAGTTGGTCGCATCGTTCTGCTGGGCGTAAGTTTCGAAGTGATGGCGCTGATAAGGCAGGTGCTCGTGCTGCACCCCTGCTTCTGCGCCGTGAACGACGACGTCGTTCGAGACTACTTGGCTATCCGACACTGGCTACTTTCTCCTTCTGGCCTTCGAGCCACTCGTAGTCGTACGCTTCATGGTCCATGACCGGAATCGCGGGGTAATTCTCAGTGAGCGGCGGCGACTGCGTCTGCCACTCGAGGCCGGTTGCCTGCCACGGATTCTCACCGGCGATCTCGCCATACTTAAGCGACCAGGTGAGATAGAGCAGCGGCAGCAGGTAGCCCACGCCGAGGATAGTTGCGCCAGCGGTGGAGAAGACGTTGAGCACCTGGAACTCCGGCGGATACGAGGCGTAGCGGCGTGGCATGCCGAGGGTTCCGAGGATGAACTGCGGGAAGAACGTGAAGTTAAACCCGATGAAGGTGACGACCGCAGCGAACTGCGAGATCTTCTCCGGATACATGCGGCCGGTCATCTTGGGCCACCAGAAGTGGATACCCGCGAGGAATGCCATCAACATGCCGCCGACCATCACGAAATGGAAGTGCGCCACGATGAAGTAGGTCTCGGTGAGATGGATGTCTGTGCCGGAGGAGCCGAGGAAGACACCGGTGAGTCCGCCGATGGTGAACAGTCCCATGAAGCCGAAGGAGTAGAGCATCGGCGTCTCGAAGGTGATGGATCCCTTGTATAGCGTGAACGCCCAGTTGAATATCTTGATCGCCGAAGGCACTGCAACCAGCATGGTGAGCAGCGAGAACACCAGCATCGAGTAGTTGGAGATGCCCATGATGAACATATGGTGCGCCCAGACGAAGAATCCGAAGACGGCGATCGCAACCGAGGAGAAAGCCACCGCCGTATAGCCGAAGACGCGCTTCCGGCTGAAGGTTGAGATGGTCTCGGAGATCACGCCCATGCCGGGCAGAATCATGATGTAAACCGCGGGGTGCGAATAGAACCAGAACAGATGCTGGAAGAGCAGCGGGTCTCCGCCTTTTGTGGGATCAAAGACGCCGATGCCGAAGACGCGCTCAAGGGCGACAAGCACGATGGCGATGGCCAGAACCGGCGTTCCGAGCACCATGAGGATGCTGGCCGCGTAATTGGACCATACGAAGAGCGGCAACCGGAACCAGGTCATGCCCGGGCAGCGCATCTTGTGAATGGTGACGATGAAGTTGAGGCCGGTGAAGATCGAGCTGAACCCTGCGATGAAGATTGCTATGCCGGTCGTGAGTACATGCGTATTCAGGTAGTGCGTCGAAAGCGGCGTAGTGAAGGTCCACCCTGTATCAACGCCCCCGGCGGCCATCGTGTAGATTGCGAGGATGCCGGCGACGATATAGAGGTACCAGCTGAGCAGGTTGATCTTGGGCAGCGCCAGGTCTTTGGCGCCGATCATCATGGGAATGAAGAAATTTCCGATGGTGGCCGGCACGGACGGCACCAGGAAGAAGAAGATCATGATGATGCCGTGCATGGTGAACACCTTGTTATAGGTGTCGGTGGCCATCAGGTCCGACTGCGGCGTCAGCAACTCAAGGCGGATCAGTCCGGCCAGCGCTCCTCCGATAAAGAAGAAGAACGTAATCGAGACGAGGTACAAGATTGCGATCCGCTTATGGTCGCCCGTCAGCAGCCAGCTCAGCAGGCCTTTCTCCTTCGAGATGAAGTTCATCTTCGGAATGCGGGCGGTCGACTGATCGGGAAGACTGACAATCGTGTTGGTACTCATTGCTTCACCATCCCCTGCCCGGCGGGCTTTTGTCCGGCGGGCGTAGACTTGCCTTCGTTTTCCGGCAGCAGAGTTGTGGTGGCTGTGGTCTGCTGAACGCGGTAGTCAGAGTTGAGAGTCTTGATGAATTCGACCAGCGCGATCACGCCGTCTTCACTGATCTGACCCTGGTAGGTCGGCATGATCGGCGCATATCCCTGCGTGATGTGCTGGGAAGGATTCAGAATTGCTTCGCGGATGAAGGCCTCGTCGGCAAGCTGCGTTTGGCCATTGGCAAGCGTCAGCTTCGCGCCGTAGACATTGGCGAGATTCGGGCCGCGGGCGTCGGGGCGATTGTTGTGGCAGGCAGCGCAGCTGAGACTGGCAAAGAGCCTCTCGCCATTCTGGGCGAGCGAAGCGCCGCTGGTGGAGCTGGCGAGCCATCTCTTGTAGTCGTCCGGTGTCATTACGACGACGTCGCCGATCATGTGCGAATGTTCAGTGCCGCAGTACTGGGTGCAGAACAGGTGGTAGGTTCCGGGCGTGGTGGCCTCAAACCACACAGTGGTGTAGCGGCCCGGAATCGCCTCGCGCTTCACGCGGAAGGCGGGAATCGAAAAACTATGGAAGACGTCCTGCGAGATGATGGTGAGCTGGACTGCGCGGCCGGTGGGAACGTGCAGCGAGTTGATCTCGTGCTGGCCTCCCGGATGCTCGACCTTCCACATCCACTGCTTGCCGACTACGTAAATGTTCATCGCATTCGCGGGAGGCGTGTAGACACGGAAGTAGATGAGCGCACCCCAGACGAACATGATCAGGAACAGGCCGAGCGGAATGATGGTCCATGTGGCTTCGAGCATCGTGGAGCCTTCGATCTGGACCGCGACCGGGTGACGCTTCTTGCTGTAGAGGAGAGAGAAGCCGGTCACCAGCAGAATGACGATCGTAAGGCCGATCAGACTAACCAGGACCATGAAGAAGTACAGTGCGTCCATCTGCGGCGCGATCTTCGACGCCTCAGGCGGATACAGCGAGAAGTTCGTCAGCCACTTGACGAGAAATTGCCAGAGTACTTGGCTTATGTGCGACATTCCGTTATCCGTTCACCTTTGTTCCTGAAGCAAGTTGCTCATGCGCCTGCCGATAATCGCGGCGGAACATGATCCACATAAAACCGCCCAGCAGAATCACAGTTACTGCTCCGCCCAACTGCACAACGCGGGCGATGATGAGCGAGTGTTTGTTGGTATGAGGGTCGTAGTGGTAGCAGTACGTGAGAATGTTGTCGACCGGCGAGCCGATGCGGTTGCTGGAGGCTTCGACCAGGCCGAGCCGTAGATCCTTCGGAGAGTATTCAACTCCCATGTAGTACTGTGCCAGCTTGCCCTCCGGGGTGACGATCTGGATCGAACTGGCGTGCGCGAACTGGGTAAGCTTGCCGTCTGGGCCCGGGATCTTGACGTAGCCGAAGCCGACTGCCTTCGTAAGCGCGTCGATGTTGGGCTGCGTGCCGGTCATGAAGTGCCAGCCGTCCGCTGTTTCGGGATGACCATAGCGCTTCAGATAGCTGCGCTTCTTGGCTGCGGCAAGGTCAGTGCCCTCGGTCGGATCGATGCTGACGACGATGATGTTGAAGTCGCGGCCCGGAACTTCATCGACCATCTGCAGCGCGCCCGTGAGGCCGTTGAGCTCTTCCGAACACAGCATCGGGCACTGATAGTAGACAAGCGCAAGGATCGCCGGCTTCTTGCCGAAGTAGTTGGCAAGCTGAACCTGCCTGCCCATGTCGTCAGTAAAAGTCAGGCCGAGCGGGAGCTGTTGATTGAGGTGCTGGGCAATGCCTACATTGTTGAGAATCGCAGGCGGCTTGTCGTTCGACGGGCCCATCTGCTTCTCGTCGTACCGGGAGACCTGCGCATTGAGGGAAGTTGCGAGCGCGGCAAGACACAGGAGAGCTGCAGCCGAACCCCATGCCCACCTTCTCCGGATTCTCATCGCGCTGTGACTGCTATGCATACTGCCCTTCACCTTCTGCGGTTTACTGCAAGCTACTGGTGTTTCTGCTGTTCTTCGGCCCGCTGCGCTGCAGCCAGGTCCTGTTCCCAGCTGGTGCGCGCAAAACCGCTTGTAAGCGGCACCGTGATGGTTGGTTTCTGGTCTCCTGCAAGCAGTGGCGCCTGCTGCTGAGCAGCCGGAGCCACCGGCAATCCCTTCTGCGCGATAATTTCCATCGCTCGCTCGATCGGAATCCTTACTGTGCCCTTCGACCTATCGACCCACGTGTAGTTATCGAGGAGCAGGTCCTCACGGGCGTGAAGATCGGCCACATCCTGATTGCCGTCATCGGTCTGTACCCGCGGAGTGGGAAAATTCTTCGTCATCTCCGCGATTTTGTTCTGCAGCTCGGGACTGGTCGGCATGTTGCCAAGCTTGCGAATCTCCGTATCGGAGCTTGTCACCCACTTGGTGTTCGCACCGTCTTCCTTGTTCATCTGCGCATTGATGAGTTTGCCCAGGCCCCAAGTCACAACGCCGCACACCGCAACGAAGATCATCAGCGAGGTGAGGAAGACGACAATGCCGGTGACACGGACATCGCTCTGCTCGTAGCCGGCCGAGGCGTCGACATCCTTGGGACCATGCGAGCCGAGGAATGAGCTCTCTTCGGGTTCGTTGTGATCATGCGTGGGCATGTTCAGGCTCCAGAATTTCAGCAACGTGCGGATCGTTGGTTTGCACCAGCGCACGGCTCTTCAAGTTGTGACTAAAGGCTGCAACCCAGACGGACACCATCGCGACCGGGACCGCGATGTATTCAAGGATTCCCCAGCTGAAGTGCAGGTTGCGGGCGGCATCCTTGAAATTCGGCTCGATCAGCCAGAAAAGATCAAAGGCCTTGGCGAAGATCATCCACTGACAAACGAGGACCAGACGCTTTTTGTTGCGCTTGATGTCACGCGAGAGCAGAAGCGAGAACGGAGTGAGCCAGTGGAAGATGAAATCGAGGGTGATGATGATGCCCCAATGGCCGCGTATTCGATCGAGGTACCAGTTGATTTCGTCGGGCAGGTTGCCGGACCAGATGATAAGGAACTGACCGAAGGCCAAGTAGATGTTCAGCATGACGAATGCAAAGGTGAGCTTTCCAAGGTCGTGCTGTTCGGTGGTGCGGAGAAGGGTCTTGAACGGCTCGGCCTTGGACAGGCAGATCGAGGTCAGGATGGAGAGCGCGAGCACGGAATAGCCCTGGCCTACGAGGAACAGCAAACCATAGACGGAGGAGAACCAGGTCACATCCATCGACATGACCCAGTAGATGACGGCTGCGGTCATCGTCAGCGAGTAGACGACAATGCCTGGGCCGCTGATATTTTCGAGTTTCTTGATCCAGCGCGGCGTGGTTTCGGGCGATTCGCTGTCCCGACGCAGACCGAGCGCGTTGAGGCGCCACGTATAGAGTCCCCAGATCGCAAAGCAAAGGACGCTAACGATCACGTAGGTGGTCGGGTTCAACATCGGGCGCTTGAAATTCAGACAGTGCGCCTGGATCTCGCTGATGAGGCCGTTCTTCAACGCAGCGGCCGTATCGGTGGGATTTGTGTAGACCGCCCACAGATAGAGCTTCTTCATGAAAATCGCCGAGACCGCCCAGTACACGAAAACCAGCGGCAACGTGCGGGTTGCCGCTTCAAGAGGACGCCGCAGCAACAACCCCCACTTGCCGCCCGAACAGTACTGGACCATCAAAAGTGCTAGACCGCCGACCGCCCACCCAAAGGTGAGCATGAGCCCGAGGACCCAGGCGCGGATAAAGTGATCCCATCCGAGCTGATTCTGGGCCTGGCCGAGAAATGCGAGAATCACGGCGACGACAGCAGCCGCCGCGCCCACTATGAGAGCGCGGGACCGCCATCCGTCGACAAACGCCGGCGCGCCCAGATCGGCGGGAAGCGTTTTGGCGTGTGATGCACCGTGTGTTTCGTGAGCCATTGAACTCAATCCTTACTTCGCGGCCGCAGGAGCCGGTTTGCTTGCTGGAATCTGAATCTTCGTGACAGGAGGACCTGCTTGACCCATGGCCGGGGACCCTTCCGCCGGGTTCGGCGGAACTGACTGCACTGCCGTTGCCGGGAGCGTCCAGGGCTGCGCGTAATCCGAATGCCCTTGCTGCGCAGCGAGATCCTGAAGATTCTGCACATGAACACCCGAGGGCACATCCGCAGTAGTCGCCGCCTGGCTCAGCTGCAGTGCGCGAATATAGGCAGCGACCGCCCAGCGGTCTTCCGGTGCAAGCTGCGCGGAGTAGTCAGGCATGGCTCCGTAGCCGTGTGTCATCACATAGAAGTAGTGCGAGATGGGCTGAGCCATGCGCACCTGATCATGCAGGTTTGCTGCCGGCTTGTAGCCGCGCTGTACGATTTCGCCGAGGCCGTTGCCCACGCGCGAATGGCACGGTGTGCAGTAGATATTGAAGCGCTCCTGTCCCCGCTCGAGCACCTGCGTCGTTACTGGGAACGGCATTTCGTTCTTCTCTTCCTTATAGCCGTTGGCGCCCTGCACCACGCCCGTGTAGAAGTAGCTGTCCTGGTCGAGTTGGCCGCGCGCAACTGTGTTCACCACCTGCGGGCGCGCGCCGCGATGATCGGCGAACAATGCAGAACCCCGCTGCGGAAACATCTTCGGCTGGTCATGCATGTCCTGGCGGCAACCAGCGACGAGAAGCATTGCGCCGAGACCAACGAAAGCGAGTGCCTTCCTGGGATACCCTGATCCCTGTTCTTTGATCTCTAATCTCTGATCCATGTCGCTCATCAGTACTCCACCTCCACAATCGACACCGGATCGAGGCTCTCCAGGTATTGCTTCGATTCCACGAGATCGAACTTCGGATCAAGCGATTCGAGACAGAGGAAGAACTTGTCAGTTGTCGCTCCGTCACGGAAGTTGGGTGCGTTGAAGAGCGGGTGATAGAGCTGCGGAAGGCCATTGAGTGCGAGCATTCCGAATCCCGCGGACAGACCGGCCCAGAGAATCGTCCACTCGTAGGCGGGCACGATGAATGCAGGCCAGGAGTAGAGCGGGCGCCCGCCGATATTGAGCGGATAAGCGATCACCGAGATCCAGGTCTCCATCGAGAACATCGCGGCCAGACCCATCAGTCCGCCAACCAGCGTGACAAGAGGGACGCGATTGCGATGGAAGCCGATCACTTCGGCCACCTCTTCGATGGGATAGGGCGTGTAGCAATCGAGGCGTCGCCATCCGTCTTCATGCGCCTGACGGGCTGCGCGAACCAGATCGCCGGGAGTATCGAATTCGGCCAGCAGGCCGTAGGTCCCTTCACGTGAAGGCATTTTTAGTCACCAGCTCCCGCTGCCGCTTTGGGCTTGATCTTGGCTGCGGGCAGCAACATGCGGATTTCGTTCATGGGAATCATGGGCAGGAAGCGCACGAACAACAGGAACAGGGTCGTGAACAATCCAAGCGTTCCGACGAAGGTCATGTAGTCCCACTTCGTCGCACGGTAGGTGCCCCACGATGAGGGCAGGAAGTCACGATAAAGACTCGTCACGACGATGACGAAGCGTTCGAACCACATGCCCGTGTTCACGATGATCGATAGCACGAACATGTAAGCGATATTGGTGCGCAGCTTGCGCGACCAGAGTGTCGTCAGCGGAATCGCCAGATTACAAATGATCAGGGTCCAATACGACCACCCCATCGGCCCAAACGCACGATTCCAGAAGGTGAACGCTTCCCAATGGTTGGCTGAGTACCAGGCCATGAAGGCTTCAAGACCATAACCGTAGGCCACGATGAAGCCGGTAGCAAGCATGACCTTGCCCATGTTATCGATGTGGCGCTCGGTAACCAGCGACTCGAGATGGTAGAACTTGCGCAGCGGAATCGCGAGCGTCAGCACCATCGCGAAACCCGAGTAGATGGCGCCGGCGACGAAGTAGGGCGGGAAGATGGTCGTGTGCCAGCCAGGAAGGACCGCGACAGCGAAGTCGAAGCTGATGACGGTATGCACGGAGAGCACAAGAGGCGTCGCCAAACCGGCCAGCAGCAACGAGGCCGTCTCATAGCGCATCCAGTGGCGGATGGAACCGCGCCAGCCCCAGGAGAGTATGCCGTAAAAGTATTGCGCGATCTTCGACTCGGAGCGGTCGCGGAAGGTCCCGAAGTCGGGAATCATTCCGATGTACCAGAAAACAACAGAGATCGTCGCGTATGTCGAGACCGCGAAGACGTCCCACAGCAGGGGTGAACGGAACTGCGGCCAGACATTCATCGTGAGCGGGATCGGGAAGAGCCAGTATCCCAGCCACGGACGACCTACGTGAATCAGCGGGAACATGCCGGCGCAGACCACGGCAAAGATTGTCATGGCCTCGGCAAAGCGGCTGATGGAATTGCGCCAGGTCTGCTTGAAGAGCAGCAGAATGGCCGAGATCAGCGTGCCTGCGTGGCCAATACCGATCCACCAGACAAAGTTGATAATCGCGAAGCCCCAGGCAACCGGCTGGGTAACAGCCCAGATGCCAGTGCCCTTGAGGAACAGCCACGTAACCGCGACGAGCAGCACTGTGGCGCCGCCCCCGGCGATGCCAAAGAACGCAAGGAATCCCAGCGGCGTGTGCGGGGTGAGCACAATGCGCGAGATTTTTTCAGTAATCGACTTAAAGGTCTCGCCCTGCCCGATGACCCGGAATTCCCCGGTTTTGGGGTCGATGCCGGGATCGGAAGGTCTCACTTCTCTGGTCGCCATCGTGATGTCAACCCTTTGCCGGCGCATGTTCCACCGGCTTCTGTTCGAGTTCAGGATTCGGATTCAAAACTTCGGCGAGGTAGCGGGTGCGAGGACGCGTGTTCTGGTCGGCGATGACCTTGTACATGCGCTTGTCTTCGTTCAGTTTCGCCACCTTGCTCGTCTTGTCGTTGAGGTTGCCGAAGGTGATCACCTGCGCCGGGCACGCCTGCTGGCAGGCTGTAACGATCTCGCCATCGCGAACCGGGCGGTTCTCCTTGTCGGCTTCAATCTTCGCCGCGTTGATGCGCTGCACGCAGTAGCTGCACTTCTCCATGACGCCGCGCGATCGAACGGAGACGTCAGGATTGCGCATCGCCTTCAGGCTCTCGGTCTCGAAATCGGAGTAGAGCAGGAAGTTGAAGCGCCGCACCTTGTATGGGCAGTTGTTGGAGCAGTAGCGGGTGCCCACGCAACGGTTGTAAACCATCGTATTGAGGCCTTCGGGCGTATGTACCGTTGCGCCGACCGGACAAACCTGTTCGCACGGAGCGTTCTCACAGTGCTGGCAGGTCATCGGCTGGAAGTGCGCGCGCGGCGCCGCCAGATCGCCTTCGTAGTACGTATCGATGCGCAGCCACTGCATGTTGCGGCCGATCCGGACCTGCTGCTTGCCGACAACCGCAATATTGTTCTCGGCGTAGCAGGCCACGATGCAAGCGTTGCAGCCGGTACAGCTGTTCATGTCGATCGCCATGCCCCACTTGTTGCCGTTGTACTGCCAGTTGGGGAACAGCGAAGTGTCCATCTCAGGTGTATCGCGGCCCTCGCCTTCATGAGCAAAGTTCGGATTGTCCTTGTACTCATCGAGGGTTGCGTAGCGGATGATGCCGCGCGGGCCGAGCGCTTCGACTGCCTCGAGCGACCGGTTTTGATTGCCGTGTTCGCTCAGGTTTGGTCCGCGATGATCCTGGTAGTGGCTCTTGGTGATCGCGATGCCCCACTTGCCGTCAACCTTCTTGATCGATCCGGTGGCATAGAACGGAGCCGCAGTCGTCCGAACGAGGTAGGCATTGAAGCCCGCGCCCGAACCGACGCGACCGGCAAACTCGCGGCCATAACCGAGATAGAGCGTGACGGAGTTGTCAGGATGACCCGGCGCAACCATAACTGGAGCTTTGACTGTGCCGCCGCCCGCGCTGATCTCGACGATATCGTCCTCTTCGAGGCCGAGCTTCGTCAGCGTCGCACCGGACATAATCGCAGCGTTGTCCCAGCTGAGATTGGTTACCGGTTTGGGCAGCTCCTGCAGCCAGCCGACGTTCGACCAGCGGCCGTCATAAACGTTGGGGTCGGGCCGGAAGATGATTTCGAGCTGATCCTTCGGATTCGGGGTCGGAAC
>Ga0126381_100008806_pt1 | contig 11300 bp, 12 predicted proteins | sample PanSoiMetPlot_28_FD_96465 | JGI IMG/M metagenome (GOLD analysis project Ga0126381, IMG submission 96465) | Tropical forest soil microbial communities from Panama - MetaG Plot_28 | ecosystem: Environmental > Terrestrial > Soil > Tropical forest > Bulk soil | place: Panama | collected 2016-02-17 | reverse complement strand
GGGATCAGGCCGTCACCGCCATGAGGCTGGGCTTTGCAAGCGCTCTTGGGGACCTGTTCCTCCTCACCGCTCTACTCCTGGCCGTGCCCATGGTCGCCAGCCTCTTGCTAACCGAGGTGCCCCTGCGCGGTCGCAGCGCCCAGACGTCGGGCCCTCCGCACGAGTGAGTCGCTTCGCTGGATGCAGGAAGGGGCCTTGACAAAAATAGTTGTCAAGGCCTCTAATTGGGGTCATGGTCGACGTCGACGTGATCGAGGAGCCCGCGGCGGCGATGGTGGCCCTGGACCCGGTGCGAGCCCGATTGCTTGCCGCCCTCATCGAACCCGGCTCAGCCGCCTCGTTGGCCGAGCGGATCGGGCTCGCCCGCCAGAAGGTCAACTACCACCTGCGCGAGCTGGAGGCGCACGGCCTCGTCCGTCTCGTAGGTGAGCGTCGCTGGGGAGGTCTGACCGAGCGCCTCTTCCGCTCCACCGCCGCCTCCTATGTGGTCTCTCCGACTGCGCTTGGCGAGGCATCGAGCGATCCGGCAAAGGCGTCAGATCGCATGTCGGCGCGTTACCTGATCGCCCTGGCGGCGCGAATCGTGCGTGAGGTCGGTGAGCTGGCTCGTCGCGCCGGCGAACGAGACCAGCGCCTGGCGACGCTCTCCATCGACACAAAGCTCTGCTTCCGTAACGCCGAGGAGCGGGCAGCGTTCGCGCACGACCTCAGCGAATTCGTGATTTCCCTTGTTGCCCGTTATCACGATCCCTCGATGCCTGGCGGCCGGTGGCACCGGCTGGTCGTGGCTGCTCACCCGATGTTGTCCGCTCCCAACCAGGAGGAGATCCCATGACTGCCGACAGAGATCCCCGCGTGATCAACCTGGAGGTCGAGGTCGCTGGAACACCCGAGCAGGTGTGGGAGGCGATCGCGACCGGCCCCGGCATCAGCGCCTGGCTGCAGCCAACGACGGTCGTCGAACGAGTTGATGGCACGTTCGCCTTCGACATGGGGTCTGGCAGGAACGAGTCCGGAAAGGTGACCGCCTGGGAGCCGCCGCGCAGGTTTGCAACCGGCGGGGTGCAGTGGCGAGCGGAGGGGGCTCCAACGGCATCGCTGGCCACCGAGTGGCGGGTCGAGACGCTTTCGGGCGGTACGTGCGTCGTGCGGCTGGTCATGAGCGGGTTCGGCACCGGGGCGGTGTGGGATCGGGAGATCCAGCAGCTGACGGAGGGCATGAGGAGGGCACTGGAGAGCCTTCGGCTGTACTGCGCCAGGGGGACACGGACAGTCGGCTCTCTTGCCCGCAAAACCACGTCAGACGAAACGAGGGAGATCGAATGAGGAAGCTCTATTCCTTCACGTTCATGTCGCTCGATGGCGTCGTCGAGTCACCCGACCGCTGGCACTTCGCCCACTACAGCGAAGAGATGGGCCAGGATCTCCGCCAACAACTGGAATCCGCCGGGGCCATGATCCTCGGCCGCGTCACGTATGACGAGTTCGCATCCTATTGGCCTCACCAGCCCAGCAACGCACCCTTCGCCGATCTGAACAACGGCATTCGCAAATACGTTGTGTCAACGACGATGGACAAGGCCCAGTGGAACAACACGACCGTGATCAACCGGGACATTCCCAAAGCGATTCGAGACCTCAAGAATCAGCATGATTCCGACCTCCACATCGCAGGCAGTCCGACTCTCGTTCAGTCGCTGCTGCAAGCAGGCCTTCTCGATGAGCTTCGGATCCAGCTGTCGCCGGTAATCGTCGGGTCAGGCAAGCGGCTCTTCCGCGAAGGCGCCTCCCCGATGAGCCTGAATCTCGTCGAGTCAACGTCGCTTCCTAAGGGCGTTATGACGCTTGTCTATCGTCCGGCGGCAGAAAACTGAGGAAGCTGGATTACGTAGGTGGTGATCGAGCGCGGCGGCTGGTCGTCCGTAAGCCTCGTGGCTGCAAGCTGGGTCGAACCCAATCGCTGCACGTCAGCGCCGGCGGTGGTGCGGTAACGGGTAACGGTGGCCGCGGTCAGCGGTTGCTGCCCGCCCAGGCTCGCGAGATCGTAGACGACGCGTCGCTCCACCACCTGGGAGTTCGTGCCCACGACCACGATCCGACGGGGATGCCGTAGGTCGTCGATCGCCGCCATTGTCCCCGTTCTCTCGTGAACCGCGTCATCCACGGGATCGAGGGTGGTCAGGATCTGGTAGCCAGGCCGGATGAACCTCGCGTAGTGCGCCAGGGCAGAAAATCGCTTTGTTCTGGTCAATGGTCCCTCGCGTGGCCAGGTCGGTGATTCGAACAGTCCCCAGCCGCCGCGAGCCTCTACGGCCTGCCAGTTCACCCACGCCGCCGGCCGCAGCCACCGCATGTCAGCCGCGATCACCGATGAGTAGGTGAGGCCGGACGCCATGTCGGTGGCCACGCCGCCGGTTCCGAACTCTGACATCCAGATCCGCTTCGACAGCGTATTCGCTGCAAGGCTGAGTGCCTGGCGCCCGCTGGTCAGCGCCTCGGGACCGTACATATGCGTGTTGATCTGCCCAAGGCAGGCCGGCGGTGGGCCGGTGAGGCCGAGCAGGGAACTGGTGAAGCTCGGGTTGGAGCCGTCCGGGACGCTGACCGTCGTTCCGATGGCATGAGCGCGGAGTCGCCCACACACCTCGCCTAGCAACAGGCCAAGGTTGGGTGTCGGTAGCCGGGGAGGCACCAACCCGAGGTGCATGCCCTCCTGGCAGCCGGCGGCGCAGAATAGCTGGCCTACGTACCGGTCCTTGCCCTGGCCCCACGGGTTCTCAGGCTCGTTCAGGGGGTCCAGGGTGTCGAACCAGATGCCTCGCTCGTGGAAGGCGAGGAGCACCTGGGCCAGGTAGTCGGCGTAGGCGCCGTAGTCTTCGGCGGCCAGGTTGTCGTAGGCGTTGAGCACGTCCGGGTTGCCCTGCGGGCAGCCGCTCACCGTGAGCCACCAGGGCGCTGAGTTGGCGAATGCCTCCAGAACGAACGAGCTCCGGGACTGCCTGGAGAGGGCGCCACGCAGCACCGCCAGCTGATTGCGGTCCCTTCCGATGTCCGGTCGCTCATCGGGAGCCTCGGCCAGGGCAGGAAGCGCCTTGCCGGGTCCGAACCTGCCGCAGGCAGGCACCCGGCTGAGATCGGCCACCGGGAAGGACCCGTAGCCCGACGCCCTGCCCAGGCACTCAGCCGGCTGGTCCCTGACGTCACACCAGAGGACAGGACTGGCGCCGATGTTGTAGCGGATGACGTTGAGTCCGAGCCGATCGGGGTGCTGGTCGTCGGCCGGGCCGAAGAGCTCGTCAACGATCTGCTTCGAGCCCTGCCACCCGCCGACAACATTCGCCCACCACGCCAGCGAGGTCCCCCAGCCCTGGAACCGGTAGGCATCCCTGGGCGTCAACTGGATGGCACCGGGACTAAAGCCGGACGCCGCAACCGCAGTCGTTCCGCTGTCTGGAGCCAGGGCCAGGGCCAGCATGAGCACCAAGCAGAAGGACCCGACACGACCGCGCGCCCACGGGACCGACAGGAAAACGATCAAATCCTCCCTCCTGTCCCCACTCGTGGATTGATCTAGGCCGACGGCCCCGGACAGGCTACCGACACGATATTATGCCGACCTTCGTTCAGATCCGAATCAGAGGCAGCACCCTGCGGTCGCTCACACGCCAGAGCCCGACCAGGACTTCGATCTGAAGGTCAGGCAGGGCGATGGGCCTCGCGCACGGCAGCCAGCACGCGCAGCCGCTGCTCCGTGCTCGTCTCAGGCACCTCGACGATCAGCTCGTCGACGCCGGCCGCCGCATAAGACTCGAGCTCACGCGCCGCACTCTCTGGGTTCACGGATGTACGCAGCACCACGCGAAACCCCGCGAGGTCGCGATCGGCGTCCGCCAGATCGGCCTGAAGCCGGCTGACCGCCCCATGCACCTGGTCAGGAGCGAGACGCACTCCGTGCCAGCCGTCGCCCAGGCGGGCGGCCCGGCGCAGCGCTGACCGGCTGTTCCCGCCGATCACGATAGGAATCGATCGGTCGGGCCGCGGTCGCAGGGCCAGGGGTGCGAACCGGTAGTGGCGGCCGTCGAACCCGGTCGGGCTGCTGGCGGTCCAGAGCCGGCGGAGAATCGTAAGCCACTCGTCCATGAGGTCTCCCCGGGCGCCAAAGTCAGCGGCCAGTGCTTCGAACTCCTCCCGCAGCCAGCCAACACCAACTCCCAGCTCCAGCCTTCCGCGCGTCAGATTGTCGATGTCCGCGAGCATCTTGGCGGTGATGATCGGGTTTCGCATCGGCAGCACCAGGACGCTTATACCGAGCCGGATAGTCGTAGTACGGCCCGCGAGATAGGCGAGCAGTGTGACCGGCTCGAAGAGAGGTTGGTCGCGGTCGAAGGGAAAGGCGCCCGTCGCGTTGTAGGGGTAGGGCGAGACTACATCCCTGGGGAAGACCACGTGGTCACCGGTCCAGAGCGAGTCGTAGCCCAGCTCCTCGACACGCCGCGCCAGCAGGTCGAAGTCGGCCGGCGTCGCGTGATCGCCCCACGGAGGTAGGAAGGCGCCCAGCCTCATCTGTGGGCTCCGCTACTGGTGGCCAGGGCCAAGTACCTCGACCGTGTACTCGTGCCGGATCGCCCGGCCCAGCACGGGATCCTCCAGCTCGATCTCGTAGCGTTCGCCAAAGACAACTCCGCCCAGGCTGGCGGGAGTCCCCGACAGGAAGACGAGACCCTGGCGCGGCACCCCGTGGCGATCGAGCATGTCGAGCCACATGTCGGCGCTCAGCAGCTCGGCCAGGGCTGCCTCCTGGTACATCCTGCGCGCGCCGAGCGCGGTCGTCCAGCTCCGGAGGACGAGCCGGTCCCAGTGGGCTCGGCACTCGTCGAATGGCCATGCCTCGGACGCCAGAACGTCGGGATAAAGCTGCTTGGAGGCCTGGATGTCGTAACGCTCGAACCCACGATCGGTGTGGTCGCTGGCCACCGTCACCAGGATATGGCCGGCGTCCACGAGCAGCGCGTACTCGACCTCGCCCGAGGTCTCGCGGCCCAGGACCTCAACCCGGTCCGCCGTGGTGGCCAGCGTGCTTGCAAGGGGGAAGAAGGTCGGCGTGGTGGTCGGGCCCGGCACACCCAGCCGCTCCATCTCCTCCACGTGGCGCCGCAGCGCGCCCTGATCCCTCGCCGCCCATCCGCCGTTCCACAGATGCTTGACCTCGAAGTCGAGCCGGGACGCCTGAGACCCGACCATGAGCGTGATCGTCCTGCCTCTGCCCATTGGCCCCTATCGTGCAGGATGGCAGTCGCCCCCGAGGGCCCGCCTACCTCTGCTGGCCTGTCCGATCAGTCGTCTGAGAAGAACACCCCGTTTCGCTCGCGACCGATCACCGACCTGACGTTGACAGTTGTGCCCGGCGCGTCAGAGACAAATACGAAGCTGCCGACCTTCGCGCTCCACGCGATCTCGACTGTGCTGATCCGGAACTTTCCTGTAAACCCGTGCACCGGGTCGGTCACCTTCATCAAAGGTTCATGTTCAACCGCCGCCCAACGCATCTCGAACGAGACGCTCGCGGGATCGCTCGGCCCGTCGATCAGGGCATTGTGTAGATTGTGATAATCCTCGACGTCGAGGTCCACCTCGCTCAGCGTCGCGGTGCCCCGTTCCAGGTCCACATCCAGGCTGTCAGCAGAGACCGGCTGGGTCCAGAACAGGCCGCCTGCCCTGATGCCCGGGTTGAAGTCGTGAATCTGCCCAGAGCCAACTGGCCCCGTGAACAGATCCATTCAAACGAACGCGAAGGTCCCGTGGTGCTCGCGGCCATCCTCGCCGACATACAGACCGCTCATAAAACCGTTGTCGACCTGGAAGTTGAGGCGGCTCGTCATGCCCGTCGATGTGTCGGTCCTCGTGCCTGAACCCGTTACGCGACACACGCCTACCAGTCCGTTGAAGTCGGTGATTTGGGAGGGTTCGTTGATCGGTCCCGGTCCGAGCAGCGGCACCGGTGGGAAGTGGTGGATGAAGATCCCGAATGGCGACACCCCACCTGGTATCGGAAGCGGAAAGACCGTCGGCGTCGAGCCGTGCGCTGCGAGCGCCAGAGGGGCCCGGAGACCGGCCGCGACCACACCGGTGGCGACGGCCGCTGCACCCAGGAAGGTGCGCCTGGAGATCGCACTGTGCCTGAGAGCGCTACTAACATCGGTCGAGTTCATAGCTCGATCCCTCCTTCACATCCCGCCACGACCAGCCCGTAAGGTGGCCCGAGCTTAGCACCTGGGGTGCGGTTGTCAATGGGCGATTCCGGAATCGCGCCGGACGACAGTGCTTTGCCGCCCCGTCCGGTGACTGCAGCATCCCAGCCGTTCGTCGGGGAACAGGATGCGGTCTCACGGCGTACTACTCGCATGAGGCTGGCTCGGCCATGGAGGATCGCCGGCGCTTTGGCGCTGGTGATGTTAATCGCCGGCGCCGGCACGTACGCATCGATCCTCCGTAGCCGGCCTGCACCATTGAGCCTTGCGGCGACTTATCCCCGCACGCCAGCTGCCACCGCGGTGGCAGACGACCCGCTGGCCATCGCCTGCAGAGAGCCTGCCATACCTCCGGCGACGCCTGATCCTGGGCCATCCGGACTATGGGTGATTCAGCCCACGTCGATGGCCGGATATCGGGCTCATGAAAAGTTTGAACAATTGCCCTCCCCGCATGAGGCCGTCGCACGTACCGAGCGGGTGAACGGTTGGCTGCTGGTTGCAGATCAAGGAAAAGCAAGCAACATCGTGACCGGGTGTATAGCAGTCGAGCTTGCGAGCCTTCGAAGCATTGACGAGCTGCCCGGATTCAACACTGCCGATAGAGACAAGACTGCGCGGGACTTCCTTAACGCCCGCGAGCACCCATTCGCCGTCTTCCAACCGTATCCGTCGCCAATAAACCCTGAGCTCTCACGCGGTACGCCAATGCATGTCCAGATCTCCGGGGTGCTTGAAGTGAATGGCGTCAAAAAACCCGCCGACTTCGGCCTCGATGTACGACTCATTGGCGGCCAGGTGGCAACCGCCGGGAGTACAACGGTGGCTGTCGGGGAGTACGGTATCGAGGTCCCCCAGGGAGCGGCTGGCTTCGTGTCGGTTGATCCGCGGGTAACGCTGGAGATTTCACTCATCCTGTCGAAGCGCTGAAAAGACGTCGCCGACTCTCTCGCGCGGGCGACCTCAGATCACGCCTGAAGCGCTTCGGACGGTTCGGGCGCACCATCTTGTTGGCGACCCGCAAGCGGAGTTCAGACCGCGGCCCTACCGGCCCACGAACACAGCGCCGCGCCACGGGGCAGCTCCGCCCGTTTGATACCTGCAGCCCATGGGATGCTTTTAGTCGATATTGACTATGTTATCTGGCCCCGCATATAGTCAGTACTGACTTGCGCCTGTTTGCCACGTGCACCAGCTCGTTGTCGTGGAGCTGCGTTCCATTACCACTCCGGAGTCCTCGCTCCCATGACGGCGGCGGCTTGGATGGATATCCGCGGCAGGCCAGCGACGCCTCGGCGGGGCGCCAACCCACCGCCATCCTCACACCAGGGCGGTGCGCCGCCGCGTCTCTAGTCCGCCTCGGGACGGTGTCGACCTGAGCACCGATCGAGCATCACCGCTGGTGCCGCTCTCACACAAGGCGCTGCTGTTGCTTGGTCTCCTGCGGCGAGGGCCGATGACCGGCTACGACCTCAATCGCATCGTGCGGTCGCACGGCGTGCTTTACGCCGACCTCAAGAAGGGCAACATCTACCACTTGCTCGACCGCCTGGCGCGGCAGGGGCATCTCAGCATCACCGTCGAATCGGGAGCCCGCGGCCCGCGGGGCGAACGGCTCATCTACGAGATGACCCCGAGCGGACGCGAGGTCCTGTTGCGCCTACTGCGTCAGGCCATCACCGCGTTCGAACCCGCCGACACCGGGGTGGCGAGCGCAGTGGTGCTCCTGTCCGAGCTCGATCAGGACGAGGCGATCCGCCTGCTCAAGCAGCGCCGCCACGTCATCGAACACCGGCGGACGCGCGCCACCGAGGAGCTCAATGTGCTGAGCCGGCCGCTCTCTAGGCTCGCGGGGGATCATCAGCTGGCCCTCGTTGATGCCGAGCTTGCGTGGGTTACGCGGGCGATCACGCTCATCGAGCGCGGAGGCGGGGGCCCGCACCGGGCCTGCCCTGCCCCGGCTCGGGAACTGGGGTGAGCTGGCCAGAGATCGAGGGCACTTACGTCGTCGGCGATCCGGCCGCGCCGATCGCGGTCTGCGTGCTCACCAGCACCGAGCTGATGTCGCCCCTGGCGGCAACGCCCGGCGTAGCCATTGCCGGCGAGGTGCAGACCGCGAATCTTGGCCTCGAGTGCATCGTGCTCAATATCGTGGCCAACCCGGCGATCAGGTTTCTGCTGATCTGCGGGAGGGAGTCGAGGTTGTTTCGGCCGGGCCAGTCTCTGGCCGCTCTGGTCGAGAACGGCGTCGACGCCGGCGGCCAGGTGCGGGGCGCACTGGGCCACGAACCGGTACTCCGTACAGTGCCGGCCGAGGCCGTCGATCGTTTCCGCAGCCAGGTTGAGCTGGTTGACTGGACGGGAGAGCACGACCTGACCGAGCTGCGCCGGAGAGTGGCGTCGCTCGCGCAGCGCCGCCCATCTTCTCTACCGGCCCCTGACGAAGGGATGCACGTGGCGAAGGCTGACTTCGTGCCGATTCTGCCAGGGGGCCGGCGCGAGCCGCTGCGGTACGACCCGAAGGGCTACTTTGTGATCACCCTCGACCGCCCCGCGGACCAGATAGTCGTCCGTCACTACCGGCCGGATCACACGCCGGCCCACGAGATGCGGGGCCGCAACGGCTCTTCCATGTTCCTGGGTCTGATCCGACAGCGGCTCGTCTCCCAACTGAGTCACGCGGGCTATCTCGGCGCGGAGCTGGCGAAGGCGGACGCGGCGTTGCGGCTTGGTCTACGCTACGCCCAGGACCGGCCACTCCGTTCCGACGCTGCGGAGGGCGTGCCCCCGAGCGACCAGCCGGCGAAGCCACGGATGGCCGAGGCGCTCGACGCCCAACACCTTGCCCTGGTGCCATTGGGCAGCGCTGTCCAGCTCGTGATCCAGGTTGACGACGTGCCAGAGATGGGCACGCTGGCCGGCACTCTGCTCGAGCCCACCGAACCAGGGTCCGGGCCGCGGTCGTTTCGCTCCAGCCAGGTGCGGGTGCGGGTAGGGTGGCGCGAGGCGACCCGGGTGGCGATGGGCGGGCGCGACGACCTCGCCGCCGGCGCTCTGCTCCGCGTCCAGGGTGAGCTGCAAGAGTCGGGGCTAGTTATGGCGGAAGGGATCGCGGTGCTCACAAGCGTCGCCACCGTCCTCAAGCGCTAGGGACGCGCGGGGCTGGAGGGCGCAGAGGCCAGCAACTCGACTCGCAGCTGACAGGCAGGCGAGCGCATCCAGCTATCAGACGGCTATGGTGGAGGCGACCATCGCCGGACGCAGAAACAGGAGGGGGTCTTATGAAGAAGGTCTTGCTCGCCGAAGCTGATATCCCAGAGAGCTGGTACAACATCCTGCCTGACCTTCCGGAACCGCCCTCGCCCTACCTGCACCCGGCGACTTTGCAGCCCCTGGGGCCGGCCGACCTGGCCCCGATCTTTCCTCAGGCGATCATCGCCCAGGAGGTGTCTCAGGACCGCTGGATCGAGATCCCGGAACAGGTGCGTGAGGTCTATCGCATGTGGCGGCCCAGCCCTCTCTATCGTGCCGACCGCCTGGAAAAGGCCCTCGACACGCCAGCTCGGATTTATTTCAAGTACGAGGGCGGCTCGCCGGCCGGCTCTCACAAGCCGAACACGGCGGTAGCCCAGGCCTACTACAACGCCCAGGAAGGCGTGAAGCGGCTGACCACCGAGACCGGCGCTGGGCAGTGGGGATCCGCACTGGCTCTGGCCGGCTCGTTCTTCGGGCTCGAAGTCACCGTCTACATGGTGAGGGTCTCCTACGAGCAGAAACCCTATCGGCGGGTGCTGATGGAAACCTGGGGGGCGACGGTTCATCGATCTCCGACCGACATGACCAACTCGGGTCGCGCCGTCCTGGCCAGAGACCCCGATTCGCCCGGCAGCCTGGGCATCGCGATCTCCGAGGCAGTCGAGGACGCTGCCACGCGCGAGGACTCGAAGTACTCGCTGGGCTCAGTCGTGAATCACGTATTGCTGCACCAGACCGTGATCGGCCTCGAGGCCAAGAAGCAGATGGAGATGGCCGGTGAGTACCCCGACGTCGTGATCGGGTGCGTCGGCGGCGGCTCGAATTACGCGGGCCTCTCCTACCCCTTCATGGCGGACAAGCTGTCTGGAGCGCGGCCAGACACCCGGTTCATCGCCACCGAACCGGCTGCCTGCCCGACCCTGACCCGCGGCATCTACGCCTATGACTTCGGCGACACCGTCGGCGTCGGCCCGGTTGTTCGGATGCATACGCTGGGACACAACTTCGTGCCCGACCCAATCCACGCCGGGGGCCTCCGTTACCACGGGGACGCGCCTTCCATGTGCATGCTCGTCAGGCGCGGGCTGATGGAGGCCCGAGCCTATCGTCAGAACGACTGCTTCGCCGAGGCGGTCCGCTTCGCCCGGTCGGAGGGCTTCCTGCCCGCGCCCGAGCCCTCTCACGCGCTGCGCGCCGTGGCTGAGGAGGCCGCTGCGGCGCGCGAGGCTGGGGATTCACGGGTGATCCTCTTCGGAATGTGCGGCCATGGCCACTTCGACATGTCCGCCTACGAGGCCTTCCTTGCCGGCCGGCTAGAGGATCTGGAACTGCCGCAGGCACGCATCGACGAAGCCGTCAAGGAGCTGCCGAAGACGCCGGTGGCCTAGGGCCCGGCCAGCGCGAAGGAAACTTCGCTTCCGACGACGCCAGGCAATTGCGCTCCCCTCAACTCCGCCCAGACAGCCCTGGAGACCTGTCGGCAGCGTCGATCCTGGCGAGGTCTGCGCGCAGCCAGTGTTCACTGTTTGCGACGTGCGCGGCGGCCACGATCCGGGCCAGTTCGGGATCGCGCGCGACGATCGCCTGGTAGATCCGCGTATGTTCAGCCCGCGTCTCGTCCAGCGCCCCCTTGTCCAGCCGGCCTCGCCACACCCTGGCCCGCATCGTCCGAGTGGAGAGGCCCTCGAGCAGAGAGCTGAGCACCGAGTTACCCGCTGCCTGCGCCACCACGGCGTGGAAGGCGGCGTCCCCGTCCACGAGATCCTCGACGCTGGTTGCGGCCGTCATCCGGTCCAG
>Ga0126381_100008805_pt1 | contig 11300 bp, 14 predicted proteins | sample PanSoiMetPlot_28_FD_96465 | JGI IMG/M metagenome (GOLD analysis project Ga0126381, IMG submission 96465) | Tropical forest soil microbial communities from Panama - MetaG Plot_28 | ecosystem: Environmental > Terrestrial > Soil > Tropical forest > Bulk soil | place: Panama | collected 2016-02-17 | reverse complement strand
ATAAACCTCGTGAGGGCTCGTCCTTAAGCTGTTGAAAAGGTTGGTAGGCGCGGCAGGAATCGAACCTGCAACCCTCGGATTAGAAAGCCCCGGGCCGAGAACGCTCTAGCCCTCGTTTTTACTGGCTTTCTTCGCGATTACAACAACTTAACCGCAAAGCCCGGAAACTGCTAAGTACTGCCGAGACCTACGAAATACTACCTAAGTTTCTTCTTAAGCCCCCGGTTCAGCCCCCGAGTTTTAAGCCGTACCAGCCTTGGCGGCTCTTCTTCTTTTCCGGGCCATATTTGTTGCGCCCCTTGCGTATAACGCCGCGCTTTTGCAATGTGCGCAAGGCCCGGTAGAAAACGTCGGAGGTGCACGCCGACATGCAGGCTGCGGAGCAGTACGCCCGATAATCCTTCAATAGAAGTTTCGTTGGGACAAAGCCGTCTTCTGTATCGAACCGAAGCCAGCTATCTAACGACGGTATCCCCAACGACGAATTCGGAATGCTCTTGCCCGGTCTTCGTTCCCTTATCGCACCTAACAATTCTTTCAGAGCCAATCGCAGCCGATGATCGCCGAGCGGCTCGTCTCGTAGCAAGCCTTCCGCAAAATCAAATGCAATATCTAGCCTATCGTTCCATGTCCGCATCACTGGCCTCCCTTATTGGGAGCGCGATAGAGAGCCGGTAGCGACTGGCCAAGCTTCTGTTCGAACTTCTTTCGCTCTTCGAGGAACGTCTTCGCCAACTGCTTCTCTTTTGCTTTGCCAAGCAATTCCGGATTTCGCACCATCCAAAGGTGGTGTTTACCCCAACCCTCCTTCTCAATTCGGACCTGCTCTTCTTTGTTCGCCCGGCGAATTCCGTTCTCGGTAAGAGCCGCCACCAATATGCGTTTGTTCTTGTTGTAGTTGTTGTCGGGTAGCTGCCGCCGGAAAAGACTCCACAACTCCTCCAAACGCATCAAGCTGTACGGAAGCACTTCACACGAATCTCTTCTCTGTTCGTACAGAACACTATCCGGTTCCTCGCGCAATCTTTGCGCCCACATCGCTGGGTCACTAGTACTGCCTCCGATTATGCTGCGCTTCGCTGCGGTTTCGCGGGCTGGCCCGTTGGGATTAAAGCCCTTCAGGGGCAAGAGGCGTAGGTGGTAGAACAGCGCTCCGACGTCGTCCGAGCGATACCAGCGGTCGTACTCCCTGTAAAACTCGGGCGTTTCCCGAGGGCTCGTCACCTGGTTTACGAACCAACGCCGATCGTCAGGTTCCAAGTGGATCGGATCAGCGTGGTTGCTCGTGATGTAGTAGTTCATGCAGTCCTTGATGGAGTAGGGCCGCAGGAACTTGGGATCAATGTTTACAGTTTGCTGGGAGATAAGCGTCTTAAATTGATCTCCGACAGTGCGCCGGTTCTTGTCTCCGCCGGTCAACTCTTCCAATCGGACGAATTGCCGGTTCTCTAGAAGTTCGTTATGGGCTTTTTCGAGGTCGGTTTCGCGAATCTTAACGGCGTTGGTTCCATAGATACAGTCCATGGTCACGCCGATAAGGTCTTTTCCGGTGCCGTGGACGACACCCCAATTCAAAACCGCCACCTGCATCTTCGTGCCGGGGTATTGCAGGGGGTAGGCGAGCCATTGTAGGAAGTATTCGCGGTCCTCGGGGTCGGAGAACTGGAGCTCCAGTAGCCGATTCCACAGCGTCAGGTCTCCGGGCTTTATTAACGATTCGGGGATTCCCCAGCCGCGCCAATTGTTGATGGACCCATCGGCAGTCTGCCACGGCTGTCCCGGTTCGTACACATATCCGGGAGCCTTGGCCCGGCCAGGCCACTTTAACCATTCGCGGGCCGCGCTCGTTTCTTTTGTCTGGTGTGGATTCTTCGCGGTGGGTGCTGGTTTGTTGTAGATCCAGTCCGAGTAGACGGCATGAACAAACTCTTGGGTCTTTATCCTTTCGCCCGTCGCGATTTCGTAAATCGAATGGTTGTGGACATAGATGACCTTTTCGTTCAACTCGTGGAGCTTTGCGCTTTCCTCCCACGGTTCCGGCTTTAGCTGGTCGAAGGCTTTCCTCCCCCGCGCAACCAGAAAATCATCCAACCCGGTTTTTTGCTCCGGACGAATTTCCGGCAGGCGCACTATGTAGACAACAGCCCCGAGTCGCAATAGTTCGCGAGCCAAAGTGTTCTCCGCATTCATCACCTGCCAGTTCGTCACCGCGTCGGAGTCGAAAACGATATAGACGTCGCGGTCCTTCCAATCCACCTCCTTCAATGCGGCAAGCAATTCTTTGTTCGAATCTCGGAAGTTGTAAACGCCACCGAGACCAATTACGCGGAGCCCAGCTTTGCGGCCCGCTTCAGCCTTCTTCTCTCCCTCGGTAATGTACAAAGGCTCCTTGGGATTTTTCCAGATCGCGGCCCAATCAACACGTCGCGGCCAATAAACTTCGCATCCAGTGTCGGCGGGCTGTCGGTACTCTCCTTTCTTGGGGAATCTGTCTGGGTTCAGCGCGTCAAAGCCCTTGGGGTGGCCCAAGTACTTGTACCGAGAAAACCCGTTGGGCTTTCCGGTCTTCGGGTCTGGATAGCGAATCAAATAGCCTATGCGGGCGTTGCCGAACAAGTCCCGCTCGGCGGGCACTACCAACATGTCCTTTTCCGTTAGACCGGAGCGTTTCAGGTCTTCGCGCGTCAGTCGTCGAGCTTCCGCGAGGGGATTCATTCGATCACCCCCGCCTCGACAAACTTCAGCAGGTCTTCCAAGCGGATTAAAACCTTGCGTGCTCCTCCGGGACGAAAGGCGGGCAGCTTGCCGCTCCTAATCCATTTGTCAATTGTTTGCTCGGAGGCACAGGTAATCTCGGCGGCTTGCGCGCGAGTCACAAATTGTGTTGGGTTGGAGGGCTTAGTGTCTTTCATTTCCCGCCCCCTTTACCCGCTTACTTTCGTCTACCAAGAAGCTCCGCGCTTCGGCCAGCACCTTCGCATGTACGAGCGGGAACGCCCCCGCCGTATAACGTCTCTGTAACTCTTCCCCAACGTGGAGCGGGTCAGCAAAAGCGTAGACCACGTCCTTGCCGTTGCGGTGAGAATGGCAATGCGAGTAGGAAAGCTGATGGGCAGCGATCAATGCCGCTGCGAATGCGGGGCTGATGGTTTCGAAAAGCTCTTCAGGTAAAGGAGGACGAGGAGAAACTGCGGGAATCGGGCGCATGGGCCAGCTCCATACAACTGGTACTTCGGCCCTATGCGCTGGGCTGTCGATTCCGTGCTATCTGGGACAGAGAGTCAATAGGTCTGTTCTTTGGCTTTGGGCTAGCCATACCGGCCATCGCCTAACGGCTAGGCCGCCTCTCTTCTCAGCGGAATCTTGCGAAGCGTCTCTGCTGCCGCTTGGTTTGGAACCATCTATAGCCTAACGCCCAAAGGTCTATAAGTAACCACGATTCCAAACGACGGGACGCTTCATCCTGTATTCCAGTTACTATTATACCGCGTAGGTCATTGGGAAGTAAAGCTTTACCAGGGGGTCAGTCCCGCGAGCGTGCAACTCATCTGGAAAGCCGACTTTCAGATTGCTGTGACATTTCTCAATGTCAGCGACGTATCGGACGCCATCACGCGATTTCACAATTCTCCCCGCTAGAGTCTTTTGCCCCACAGACCCTCGATGAGCGTAATCACGATTTATCAACAGCCATTTGATACCTGCGTCTCCGATCAGCACAAACGTGGAACTCGCAGAGCCTTGTCAGCTTGCTGGGACGATAGTGAGCCCTGCCGAGAAGTCATGCACGTTGATGGTACTCACAACTGCGTAGGTATTCGCATCCAATACGTAAACTACGTTCCCAGCTGTGCCCCCCGTCAAATAGACATGGGAGTCGTTTGGAGTAAAGGCCATTGCTGCCAGATCCGTAGAAATTTGAATGCTAATCAATGGCATGTTGGTAGCCGCGTCGAATGCATCGAAGTGGCCGCCATCGTCCACGACAAAAATGCGGTTTCCATCAGGTGTCACCGTAATCTGGGTGGGTAAGGATTGTCCCACAGAGAAGCTCGAGCTTACGGTGTTGGTCTTAAGATCGATCACGTCAACAAAGCTGCCTGAATTATTCCCGTTGAAGAAGCCCGCGGCGTACGCGTGATTCCCGTCCGGTGCGACTGTAATCTGATTGTTCCCGGTGTTCCGCGTAACAATGTTATCGACAATGGTGTTCGTGGCCGCGTCAATCACCCAGATGTTGTTACCAGCTAGATTTGTTACGAAAACACGGCGGTTATCAGGACTAACGGCAACATTATCCGCGTAGCTTTGGTTTGGAGCACCGGTAACGGGAATCGTGGTTATCAAGCTGTTGCTAGTGGTATCAATGACAGCCACCCCATAAATCGCGCCAACATACGCTCTGGTACCATCTGGCGAGAGGGTAAGTCCTTCATTGTAGGGCACCGGTATAGTTGTGGTCACCAAGTTTGTCTTGGTATCGATTACCCACACCGATGCATGACCGTCGGGCACATATGCACGGGTTCGGTCCGGGGTAACGGCCACAGTTTGTGGATAGCTGGCTGTCAAACCCGTTGAGGTGTTGCCGACTTGGATCGTGTTGATTGTTTGGTTTGCTGGAATGTTGATAACGGAGATGCTATGAGACTGGGGATGGGCGACATAAGCGAGGGCGCTAGCAGGAGGTAGTTTTTGGCTCCCGCCGCCGCAGGCTACTAACACGGCAGTGATCGCAAGCAGAGACGTCGTAGCGAAAAAGAAGCGGGCGCAGAACTTCATAGCTCCTCCAGAGGACGAGTCCAAATTGTGAGCCGAAAACCAGGGGCCGAGAAGAAGGAAAAACAAACGACAGTTGTGGTTGATGCTCCCGGTATTGCGAATAGTTGCCAATGTGGTCGAAATCTAGGAGTTGGCATTTTAACCCGGACTTTACGACAAAGGCTACTGCGTCCTCAATTTGATGAAGTCAGGCGATTACACTCACAATCCCTCCCAGGGTCTTTCGGCCCTACCGAAGCGCATAGGGAATTCTAGATCCTGCGCCCCGCATAAAGCACCCCAACACGAATGGGGGGAGCCGGAAAAAGCACCGGGCGAAAGACGAAAACTCCCGGTCGAAAAGCCGACTCCCCCGCGCATTGGACCGAGGGCCCGTAGGGTGACAGGAGACCGGCCCTATAACCTCGGTCCAAACCTTCACTTCTTGCCCCGGCGCATGCGTTCGCCCGCGCGACGGGCCACCGCCTCGAATCGGGCTTCCGGATCGTCCGCACAATCGCGGTCCGCAGTTCTTCGCGCCCGGGCGCTATCTTCTTCCGGGGGCAGCGGGTTATTTACGCTAACGCGCTCGCCGAGATATCGCCCCGCCGCGCGCTCGAAGGCGGCTGCTCGCTGCTCTACGGCATCGTCGTAGGCCTGTTTGGAATGCGGCTCGGGGGTAAGGTCCTCATCTTCCGCATCGGGTCTTTCGCTGCCCTCCATACGTTTCAATATTTGCTCGATAGTGTCGAGCAGCCGATCCAGCATCGCAGAACGTTCCTCGTCGGTCATCGTTTTTCGTTTCTTCACTCCATCCTCCTGCGGCTCTCCCATTCGTGCTTGAATTTCCTTGGCCACTTCGTCCCAACTGCGCGGTTCGTAGTTCGACGACGTTCCATCTAGCGCGTGGCGACGATTGCCGACACGCTCCGCCGCGACTTGCTTCGGGTCGCGACCCAGGTATTGCGCTGCCATTGCTTCGTAGCTTTCTTGCGGAGCGGCGTCGAGAATTCGCACCTGCGACCCGGCCCGACCGTTGGGAACAACGGCCACGTGGTTCCCCCGCAGATTCCGCATTACGAATTCGCCTCTCGGACCTTCGTCCAGTGTGTATTCGTAGCCGCAAGAAAGCTCGCGCAGGCCCGCCTCGACCTTGGCGATCAACGCGCCGTCCGAAATTACCAAGTCCGCCTCTATGGTTACGTCTCCGTTGTCGAGAACTTCGCCTTGTCTTGGGTTCAGTACAAAACCCCGCGTGTGCCAAGTGGCGCTGTCGGAGGTTACGAACGCGGCGGGGTGGCCATCGCACACGGGCTTTCCGTTTAAGCTCGCGATAAACGCGGAGGCAGTGACTTCGGAGGGTGGACGATAGACGCGCACGATGTCGTCCGTGGCCAACCCAAGCTCAGCGCCGCGATAGTCCTGGTACCCGCTGCGACAAACGCGCGCTCCGTGGCACACGAGAAAACCCTCGGGCGTGCGCGACAAGTGGCCCGAGATTCGCGTGCCGTAGAACGCGGTCCCTCGCGTTGCGGTGGCTGTGGGCATTTACTTGCGTCCTCCAGTCTGGAATCCGACTATCGCTTCCACGCCCGACAATTGCTCGTTCGCGTTCGCAACGGGAGTAACAGCGTTGCGGTCGAAGGGCGCGGAGGGAACAAACGCTGGCGAAGTCTCGCGCCGTCCGCCCGCCCAATTCAGAGGGTCACCGTCCGTTGTGCCCGTAACCGGGACGGCGGGGCTACTGCCGACCGAGCTTAGGCGGCGCCAGGCTTCGCCATGTACTGCGGCGTTGTGTTCGAGCGAATCCGGAAGCGCTCCGGACGTTACTTCGCGCATTGCTGCTTCGGGGTCTAGATTCTTCACTTCACTGCTCCTTTAGGTTGTACCGGTACCACCGGCATCGAAAAGTTGTAGCCGAAGCTCGTTGTTCCGGCATAACCGGCATCCAACAGGCTCGGCAGTGGATTGGGTGGTGTGCTAAGTTCGTCCAGCTTGCGTCTGTATTCCGGCATCATTATTCCGCCGACGTTGCTTCGGGCAATCTTGTTCGCCGTCGCCGTCGCTGTGTCTGCAAGGGCGCAATACGCGCCGAGAACAATACAGGCGTGCTTATAGATCTCTTCGAACGCAGCACGGCATTCCTGCGCCTGTGCAATGGCATTTTCGAAACGCTCCCGCGCGGAGGCGAGTTCTGCGCCTTCTTTCGTTTGCTCGGCCATCGTTAGGACGGAGCGCGCGTCCGACAATTCATACGCGAGACGTTTCGTGTCTGCGGCGACATCAGGCAAGCTCAAGGTTTCGCCCGAAGTAGCTTGGCCGCTCTTTACCTTGTCAACGAGCGCGCAGAGCCGCGCATCTAGCTCTTTCTTCTTCGCGCTCAGTTCTTCGACCTTCGCTGTTGCGGCGGCGTGCTCCGCCGTTGCGTTTGCTAGGGCGTCCGTTTCCGGCGCGAACACTCCGTGGTCTCGCCAACCCTCGGGGAGTCCGCCGTGGAATCGCCTTGTCATCGTCATCGTTCTCTCCTTTTCCGAGCGCGTAGGTTATAAAGTCCGAGGCTCCGTATTGTTCGAGCCGCGTTAATACTGGCGATCATCGTTTCTTCTTTCGCGCGGGGGCCGAAACCGGGGGCTTTTCTTCCACCGGGCCAGCCAGCATCGCGCGCGCAAGTTCGAACAACCTACCTCCGCCGTCCTCGCGTACGGTACGGCGCAGCGCAGCGAGCAAGCCTTCCTTCTCTTTTTCGTGGCCTTTCTTGCCGCTTAACTCCATCGTGTTTACAACCCAGGCGGTGCCATCCAGATCGCTCTCAATTGTTATTTCCCCTTCGGCGTCAAATGCGCGATAGGGACGCGGTGCTGCTTCCTCTAGCTTTTCCAGCCTACTTTCGATGTTCTTGCTCACGCTGTCGGTCCTCTAGCCTCTTCAGCCTCGCGGTTAAGTCGGAAATCTCGATTGCCCTCAAGAGGGAGGCTCCCAGATAGGCGATACTGTTCGCGGCTCGTGTGTCGATCTTCGCTGCGCGAACTTCGAGAATCGTCTGCGAGAGGAGCAGCAAAAGGTCTGCCGCGCTCCTCGGAGCCGTCATCGGCTCTAGGTTCGCCGGGTTAAAGACCGCACGCCGCCTTCCGCCCTTGGCACCGAGTTCGCGAGCGAAGTTTCCCGAGTGGAAAAGGCAGCGCGTTTTCCCTTGCAGCGGAGCCGACTGGCAGCGCTGGCCCGAACGCGCTAGGGCTATGCAGCGAGGCTTTTCCGCGTCGCTCGCAGCCTTGCGAAGCGCTAAGCGCCGGGGGATACGCTTTTCTTTACGCACACGTTTTTCGCCGCTCACGCCTCGCTTACTCCCAAGTACTGTCTTACCGCCTTTAGCATGCGGCGCTTCAACACGGCGAAAGAGATCTTTCCCGCCTTCTGCTGCGCCCACAATCGCTCACGATACTTCTGGAATTCCTTATAGCTCTTAAATCTCGGCGCTCCCAATTACAATCACTCTCCTTTCTCGGACTCCTACTAAGATAGCGGTCGGGAGGGGCCGAAAGCAGAAAAGGGTTAGAAGGGCTAAGTACTTTTTCACCGCCTTAGCGCCTTACTCCTCAGGAAACGTAGTAAGGCGTGGGAGACGCCTGTGTTTACGCGGTCGCGGAGAGGTTTCGCCTTACCGCCTTACTAGTTTTCCGTTCACCTATATATATATATATTTTTCTTTTTCTCTTTTTTCTATTATTAATAGTAAAAAGTACTAAGGCTCTAAGGCGAATTCTCGTTTTACCCGCGTAAATACAGGCGATCAGCCCGCCTTACTACCCTCCCATGTAGTAAGGCGTTCGCGCTCCCCTACCACGTCTACCCCGCGTAAATACAGGCGCAAGCCGCGCCTTACTACTTCTAAGGCGTAGCCCGTAAAATAAAACGCTTTCTTTTCAACTTGCCGGTAAGCTAAAATAAGCTCGCGACAGCTTGCCGGTTAGCTGTCAGGAAGTCGCGAGTCGGAAAGGAGAGCGGTCGATGGCCAAAAAGAAGAACGCAATGCTTCGAATGGCCTTAAGCGAGCTCGGACGGATGGGCGGGAAGGCGAGTGCGCAGAGCCTTACGGCCAAGCAGCGCACCGAGCGGGCTCGAAAGGCAGGACGGGCGAGGCAGGCCAAAGCAAGAAAGACGAAAGGAGGCAGTAAATGAAGAAAGAAAAGAGGCGGCAGCGAGGGACGGGCAGCATTTTTCGCAAGCCACCCAACAAGCGATGGTTCATCCAGTTTTACAAGGATGGAAAACGCATTCGCGAATCCACCGGATTGACAGACTGGTCGGAAGCGCAAAAGCTCCTTCGGCAACGACTGCACGAGGTCGACAAGAACGAATACGTCGAGCGCAAAGGAAAGCCCGTGCGCATCGAGGAGCTATTTGCCTGCCTTAAAGAGCACCACGAAATTAACCGGCCTCGTAGCGTTCAGGACTTGGAGGGCCGGTGGAACCACCTAGGGCCAGTCTTCGGGCAAGTAACGGCAGACCGGCTCGCGACCGACGATATTCGCCACTATATCCGCTCGCGCCAGAAAGAGGGCGCAGCCAACGCAACCGTCAATCGCGAACTGGCCGCTCTGCGACGGATGTTCAATTTGGGCCGGCAGTGTACGCCGCCTAAGGTTCGAAACGTAGACACGCGGCATCTGTTCTCGATGCTAAAGGAGGACAACGTCCGGAGGGGTTTCGTCGAGGATGCCGACTTCTCGAAGCTGGTCGCGGAGGCCCACGAGCCCTGGTTGCGCACGTTCCTAGAACTCGGGTTCACGTACGGCTGGCGCAAGGGCGAGCTTCTCGGGCTGCGAGTAAAGCAGGTCAATCTAGAAAACCGGACCATAAGGCTCGATGTGGGTACTACGAAGAACGGACAAGGGCGCGAAGTTGGGATGACGTCCAAGCTGGCGGAGCTTCTACGGGTCGCGGTCGCGGGAAAAGGCCCCGAGGATTTCGTCTTAACGCGCGACCGGACGTCTCGGGGCAAAGTCGAGCGGCTCGCGGTTAAAGACTTCCGCCGGATATGGCGGAACCTGTGCGTGCGGGCCGGGCTCGGGTGGTGGGTCTGCGCCGGATGCGGCGAACGGGTCGCGGTACAGGTCAAGGTTCTCGGGAGCATAGGAACTCGCAACGCTCGATTCGAGAAGTGCCCGTGCGGCCAGCGCGGGCGCAAGTATCGGGGCTTTATCGTCCACGATCTCCGCCGCTCGGCAGCGAAGGCCCTGCGGCGAGCGGGGGTGTCCGAATCGGTCATCATGCAAACCGGGGGCTGGAAAACGACCTCCATGCTCCACCGATACGCTATCGTCAGCGCGGCGGACCAGCGAGCGGCTATGCAGGCGTTGGAGCGCTCGCGGGCGGAGAACCCGAGTTTCGGCCCCTTTTCGGCCCCTTTTAGCCAAAAAACCGCTCCGATCGCACCGGAGCCGGGTAAAGCGAACATACAGTAAAACAATGGAAGGGCTAGAGATAAGCTTGGTAGGCGCGGCAGGAATCGAACCTGCAACCCTCGGATTAGAAATCCGATGCTCTATCCGCTTGAGCTACGCGCCCGCTATCACGCAACTATAACAAAACGTGGAGCTTGAGACTGACAAACGGGGTCGATCTCCCGCGTTGCACTTGCGGCGGTGTCAGTTCTGCTGTCACTTGCCCTGTTCTGTACGGGCTCAGTATCGCATAGCTTCTGCACCGCAGCGAGACAGTGGTGTGGGGCAAGGTGGGCATATCTGCCCGTCACCTGGATCGTCTTGTGGCCCAGCAATTCTTGAACCGTGCGGAGATCAACCCTGCCATGACCAACCTGCTCGCAAACATATGACGAATGCAATGCCACGTAAAATCCTTTGGACTCGAATCCTCAATGGCAGCACCAAACCAGAATCGCGGCGAATGCAATCGAGCCCCATCCTGATTAAGGAACACCCAGGGACTACCGTTCTTAGAGCTTTCGAGGGTTCTGAAAGCCACAATTGCCCCATCATCGAGAGGAATATGCCTCGTCCCGCCATTCATGCCGCGCCGCACCGCTAATTGGCGACGTTCGAGGTCGACGCAATTCCAAGTGAGCCTTTACTCTTCACTCTTGCGAATTCCGATGCCATCGCCATTACCCGGCAGGTCCAATGGAGCTTGTTCGCTCGTCCCTCTCCATCGTCAGCGGCCTTCCCTGTGTAACAGTCGGGTCGGCTCCTGCATTTGTTGTTTCGGTAGGGTCTCGGCCATTGCTGTCAACTCTGACAGTATGAAAGCCTCTGCACGATAAAGCATTCTGTATCGACTTCGTTGCGGGGGTAGCTGCTGCTTTTCTTTGATCACTGGACGCTGTGATTGTTGTCATTGCCATTTCGACAGGATCGGATCGAAAGTTAGGATAGAAAGAGGTTGGGTCTTGCTACCTTCTTGTGATTCGCAGGATTGGAGTTAGGCCGCCGGATCTCGGACGAAGCTAAACCTGCTTCCGCGAACCGTCACGTTATTCCCAGTCCTAGGTTATGCCTGGACCGTGACCTCGTCAAAATTTCATT